>Ga0302319_10018493_pt1 | contig 12710 bp, 13 predicted proteins | sample Bog_T0_2_FD_203319 | JGI IMG/M metagenome (GOLD analysis project Ga0302319, IMG submission 203319) | Peat permafrost microbial communities from Stordalen Mire near Abisko, Sweden - Bog_T0_2 | ecosystem: Environmental > Terrestrial > Soil > Wetlands > Peat | place: Sweden: Abisko, Stordalen Mire...
GCCCTCCAACCCAAAATAAATACATGAATGCACAAATCTGATCTTCGAAAACAACGGTTCATGGGCAGGGGGTGCTTCGTCACTCATACTGTGCTCGTAATCATTCGGCCTCAGGCCTTGTCCGCAACCAACGACAGTTCCAAGATGCAACCTTACAAGGCTGCGACCTATTTGGCCGCTTGTCCGTCATCGTTGTCGAGGGCCGCAAACTGAATCGGTTTTCTGAAAAAGGATGTCCGCCACGCGCCGTAGAGCACGCCGGTACACAGCCAAATCGTCCCGACGACATGCGCGGTGCGGCCCAGGCTCCACCATAGATAGGCGCACACGACAAAACCGGTTACCGGCGATGCCAGGTTCCAAAATGATTTGCGTGCTGCCCGCACATAGCCGTGCAATAATGCCGAGAGATTGACGCCCATGAAGGCAATGAGCGCGCCGAAATTCAACAAGTCAGCGCCCAAGGCATACGTCACCGTGAAGGCGCCGACAAGAATGATCACGCCCAGCAGCAGAATATTATTGCTCGGTATCCGCGTCCGGGGATTGACCGCCCCGAAGAATTTCCGCGGAATCGCGTCGTCACGGCCCATGCTATAAAGCAGCCGGCCCGCACCGAGTTGCGCGCCCGCGCCGGAGCCGATTGTGGCCACCAGCAACGCGGCGTTGACCGTTTGAAACAGCCATTGTCCGCCAGCCTTCCCGGCCACATAACAAAAGGCCGTGTCCACGTCGGGAAATTCTGTTCCCGGCCAGATCAATTGCGCGGCATAAACCTGGATGGAGCACAGCACCCCGGTAATGACGCACACCAGCACTGTGGCCAGCAAAATATTGCGGCGCGGATTGTGGGCTTCTTCGGACAACGTGGAAATGCCGTCAAACCCAATGTAAGCGAGCACTGCCAGCGCGGCGCCGCCCGACACGGCTTGAATCGAGAACGTCTGCGGATCGTAAAAGGGCCGCGTCCATCCCGCCGCGCCTTCCGGTGGGTGCAGCCATAGATAACGCACCGCTGCCCCAATAAAGAGCACAATCACCACCCCCAACCCCGCCGCAATGATGCCATTCGTCCGCGAACTGGCCTCGATGCCGCGGAGGTTCATCACGGTAAAAAGTGCGGTGAATGCCACGGCATACGCGGCGAAGGGAATTTGCGGAATGATATTTTTGGCCGCCATGCTCATCCAAACCACACAGATGATGGGATTCATAATGTAATCGAAAATGATGCTCCAGCCCGTAATGTAGCCGAGCGCCGGATGAATCTCGCGGCTCACGTAGGCGTAGGCTGAACCTGCGCTGGGATACGCATTGGCCATGCGCCCGTAGCTGATGGCCGTAAACAACATTCCCACCATGCCAATCAGGATGGCGGTGACGACATGTCCCCTCCCCTCCACCGCCGCCGCGCCAAACAATGGCATGGGCGCGGTGGGTTGAATCAGGATGATGCCGTAAAGAATTAAACCGGTCAAACCGAGCGCGCGCTTCAAGGTGGGCTGCACGCTTGCGGGACCGGGGAAATCATTCGCCATGCGCGTTTGTATGACAAGGCCGCAGGCGAGTCAACCCAAGCGTTTTGGAAACCATTCAATGCTCAACATTCAACATTCAACTCCGAAAGGTGCTCGATTCGCACCTTTCTTCAATGTTGGGCGTTGAATGTTGGATGTTGAATGTTTCCCCGATTAGGCTGCAGGTTTGGCTGAACCGCTCTGCCAAGCGCGGGGAATACTTGCCGGAGGTTTGTCTTGGTGAATAAGATGGCGCCCGTCAATCATGAGCGCACCGCCCACCCATTCCGACCGTACCGGTTTTACACCGTGGCGGTTTGGCTGGCTGCTCGCATTGCTGGTGCTGGCCACCTTTCCGCAGGTCATCCTCGGGCTGGAAACATTTGTCGCCCGCGACTTTGGTTTTTTCGTTTACCCGCTCGCGCATTTTCAAAAGGAATGCTTTTGGCGCGGCACATTGCCGTTCTGGAATCCTTACAACAACTGCGGCGTGCCCTTTCTGGCGCAGTGGAACACCATGCCGCTTTATCCGCCGTCGTTGATTTACCTGGCGCTGCCGCTGGAATGGGCGTTAAGTTTTTTCAGCCTGTTGCACCTGTGGTTTGCCGGGCTCGGCATGTATTTTCTCGCCCGCCGCTGGACCGGCAATTCCTTCGCCGCTGCGTTCGCCGGCACGGCTTTCGCTTTCAACGGTTTCACGCTCAACTTGCTCATGTGGCCCAGCCACATGGCCACGTTTAGCTGGATGCCCTGGGTGGTGCTGGCCGCGGAAGGGGCCTGGCGCGACGGCGGAAAAAAAATTCCGTTTGCGGCCTTGGCGGGCGCGCTGCAAATGCTCGCCGGCGGCCCGGAAACCATTTTCATAACTTGGCTCATCGTATCGGCGCTCTGGCTGCAACAATTCCTCCAGGCTGGAGCGCCACGCGCCCTGATGCTCTGGCGTTTTCCATTGGTTGCCGGATGGGTGTTTGTGTTAAGCGCGGCCCAGTTGCTGCCGTTCCTCGACCTGGTGGCGCACGCCCAACGCGCGACCGGCTACACAGATTTGCGCTGGTCCATGCCCGGCACCGGTCTCGCCAATTTTCTGGTGCCGATGGCATTTGGCTCAACTGCCACCGAGGGGATTTTCTTTCAGCACGGGCAATATTGGACTTCATCATATTACCTCGGACTCGGAACACTGTGGCTCGCGCTGCTGGCAGTTCTTGGGCTGCGCGATAATTGGCAAACCATAAGGGGCAACGAACCGGTCCGCGTCCTAACGGAATACGAACAGACGCTTAAAAGTTGGGATAGCTTTTGCGGAAACAGAGTTGTGTTGCTGGTATTGCTGTCCCTCATCGCCCTCCTCTGCGCCCTCGGCGACCACACCCCATTCTATCCGATCGTGCGAAAGCTGATACCGCAACTGAGCTTTATTACTTACCCTATAAAGTTCGTGATGGTCGTTGTGTTTGCTTCGCCTTTGCTGGCGGCTTTTGCGTTGGCAAATTTGCGCCACGACCGGAAGCAGCTTCTGCCCGTTGGCGCGCTTCTGCTCGCGGCTATCGGTGCCATCATTGTTTGGACCCAGATCGCCCCATCAGCGGGTGACGATGCGCCTGCCGCAATGGTCAACGGAATTACCCGCGCGGCATTTCTCATTTTGACCGGCGCAATCCTTTTTGCTCAGACGCGGGAATGGAAATCTCCCCTGCTCCGCTTTCTGCCACTCGTTTTGATTTTGGTCGCCTGGCTGGATGTGTTCACGCACGCACCGAAGCAGAACCCGACTGTGCCACCAAGCATCTTCCAACTAAACCTGGCGCGTACCGAGCTTGCGATGAATCCGCAGCCCGAGCTAGGCGGTTCGCGCGCCATGCTTTCGCCTTCTGCCGCCTTGGAACTCACGCGTTTTGCAGTCACCAATCCAAAAAACAATTTTTTGGCCAAGCGCATCGGCTACTGCGCCAACGTCAACCTCCTGGACGCCGTGCCGAAGGTGGACGGTTTCTATTCGCTGACGCCGCGTGAATTCGACAGCCTGCTCTCGGTGATTTACAGCGCCACCAACGGCAACTGGTCGGCATTGGAGGACTTCATGGGCGTTTCGCAATACACCTCGCCGACCAACATTCTGGCCTGGCAGCCGCGTAGTAGTTTTCTCCCGCTTATTACGGCCGGCCAAAAGCCGGTATTCCTTGACGACACCAACACCCTTTGGACTTTTGGGCGAAATGATTTCAACCCCGCCAAGACCGTCTTTTTGCCGCCAGAGACAGCCTCACTTGTCACGGTCTCTAATCAGACGGCGGCCAATATTCTGAATCCAAAGTTTCTGGTTGCCACCGTGGACTTCGAGGTCCAAGCCGCTGCGCCGGCGCTCGCAGTGGTTGCCCAGACGTATTATCATAACTGGCACGCGGAAATTGACGGCCGGTCCGTCCCGCTCCTCCGGGCCAATGTCGCTTTTCAGGCCGTTCAAGTTCCTGCGGGCACCCATCAGGTTCATCTGTTCTACCGGGACAAAGCGTTCGAGATTGGGGCAGCCATTTCGATTTTTGGGCTGGTCACCTGCCTGTTAAGCTGCTTTCTCCTGCGGCGTCCGCCACCATGCGCCCGCCGCGGGGGTCGGTGACACGCCCTCCGGAAAAACAAAACGGGCGGCCATTGCTGGCCGCCCTTCCGTGGATTTCAAATTTGAAATTTAAGATTTCGAATCAGGCCTTGGCCAAAGTGGCGGCGGGCTTGTTCTTTAGCGCGGCTTTCGCGATGTTGATAATTTCGCCAAAGGCGGCGGCATCGGTGGCGGCAATGTCGGAGAGGACCTTGCGGTCGAGGGCGACTTTCGCGTCCTTGAGGCCTTCCATGAAGCGGCTGTAGGTCAGGCCGGCTTCGCGGACGGCGGCATTGATGCGGATCTGCCAGAGATAGCGGAACTCGCGCTTTTTGCGGCGGCGGTCGCGATAGGCATACACCCGGCCGTGATCCACGGCGTCGGAGGCGTAGCGGTAAAGTTTGGAGCGCTTCAGGCGGTAGCCCTTGGCGGCTGTCAGCATTCTTCCACGGCGTTTGCGGGAAGCGGGGGAGTTGGTAACACGCATCTTGGTAGAGAGTTAACGTTGGGGTTGAGGGAAATCAGTGGCTGAACGGGAGGTTCTGTTTGATGCGATAGACGTCCGTGGCGTCAACCACCGCAGATTTGCCAAGCCGGCGGAGGCGCTTGGCGTTTTTGGTTTGGGCCAAGTGACGGCGGCCTGCGTGGGAACGCATGACCTTGCCGGTGGCGGTGATTTTAAACCGCTTCGTCACGGACTTTCTGGTTTTGATGCCTTTAGGACGTCGCATAAATTTTAATTCAATAGCAAAAGAGCGCGGAATGTATGTTTTTATTTGCGTGGTGGCAAGCTCGAAATTTTTAATTTTCGGCTGAGCCTGCCGCCGTGGGGGTTTTTACCGCCAAAAACCCTTTGTTTTGGCCTGGTCAGACATCGCAAATTTGCACGGCTTGTCGCAACGACGCGAGCGGATCCAGCCGTCTCGGGACAAATTCTTGAGCCACATAGCCCTTGTAACCTGTGGCGAGAATGGCCTGCATAATGCGAGGATAATGCAGTTCCTGAGTCTCGTCTATCTCGGCGCGGCCAGGCACCCCGCCCGTGTGGTAGTGGTCAAAATACTGATGATTCTCCCGGATGGTGTCACACACATCACCGTCCATGATTTGCATGTGGTAAATGTCGTAGAGCAGCTTAAACCGGTCAGAGCTGATGCGCTTGACCAGTTCCGTGCCCCAGGCCACGTGGTCGCACTGGTAATCCTCGTGGTCGCGCTTGCTGTTCAACAGTTCCATGCAGAGCGTCACCTTGAGTTTCTCCGCAGTGGCCACAATGCGCTGCAAACCGGCTGCGCAATTATCCAAGCCTTGTTCGTCGTCCAAGCCGGCGCGATTGCCGGAGAAACAGACCAGGCGCTCAAAACCGGCGTCCGCCACCTCGCGTAAACGTCGCTTGTAGGCCCTCACGAGTTTGTCGTGATGCGCCGTGCGATTCCAGCCTTTGGGAATGCCGCCGATGCCACCAACTGTCGGCCCTTGGACCATGGAGCAGACCAGGCCATGTTTCCTGACTATGGTTAAATCGGAAGGCTCCAGCAAGTCAATGGCGGTGATACCCATGTCTTTGGCGGCGACGCAGAGGTCATCGAGCTTAATCTTACTGTAACACCAGCGACAGACGCTGTGGTTGATGTTGCCTTTGAGTTTGGCAGGGGCGGCGTCCCGCGCCCGGGCCTGCTTGGCCAGCACCGGGGAAGCGTTGGCGGCGACGGGGGCGTACTTAATAGATTTTCGGCGGGACATGTCTGGGGGAGTTTGACGCGAATTTCGCGAATTTGCACGAATTTCCGTCGCCTGGTTCTTGGGTCAATCTTTCTTCGTCCTCAGCACCTGCACCGCGCCGATGAGAAACAGCGCCGCGCTGTAGCTAAAGGCGGTCGTGGTGCCGAAGGCTGACCAGAGCAGACCCACGACAGTGCTGGAGAGAAAATCGCCGATGCCGTTGACGGTGGCCAGGACGCCGAAAGCCGTGCCGTGATGTTCTTCGCTGACAAGTTCGGCGCAAAACGAATCTTCCAGCGTCTCGGCGATGGCGATGAAAATTCCGGCCAGCGCGAAGACCGCGGCGAGCGTCCACACATTCATCGGTGCTAGGACAATTAGCAGGGCCATGACCGCTGCCAGAGAGTAACCGGCGGCGAGCACCAGTTTTTTGGGAAAACGATCCGCCAGCCAGCCGGCCAAGGGGGCGCACGCGGCGTTGAAAGTATTTCGTAATAGATAAAATCCCACGGCGATACTTGCCGCCTTGGCAGCGCCGAACTGCGGCGCCAGTTTCTGTGTGGCCAGTAAAATTAACAGCGTGGGCGCAAAATCGCCGGCGCCGAAGAAGCCGACTCCCACAAGGAATTTCCGATAAGGCGATGGCAAAGATCGCAGGCGGTCGGTGAGCGAGATATGCGACACGCGTTTACGCTCTTTTTCCTTTACGAGAAACGCGATAAGCGCGGCGGCCAGCAACCCGGGAATCAACGTGACCAGGAAAACCCGGCGATAATCGTGTGCGAACAAGGACAGCAGCAGCAAGGCCGTCGCTGGGCCGGCGATGGCGCCGACGGTGTCCATCATGCGCTCGAAACCAAACGCGCGCCCGTACGTTTCCTTGGTCACGGCGGCAGCGAGCAGCGCCTTGCGCACGGGCGTGCGCACGCCGCGCCCGAGCCAGGCGAGCGAGCGCCCGGCCATAATCTGCCAGGCCGAGGTGGTCAAGCAGAACGAAGCCGTGCCCAGCGCCGTGACGATATAACCGATGACGGCAATGGGTTTGCGGCGTTGCAATTTGTCCGTGTAAAATCCGGACGCCATCTTGGCAAAGCTCGCCAGTCCATCGGCAAATCCCTCGATAAGTCCCAGCCACGCCGCCGCCGCGCCGAGGCTGGCTAGAAACGCCGGTAAAATGGTGGTGGCAGCTTCGTGCGCCCAGTCGCTAAACAGCGAGGCCAGGCCGATGCCAATCACGGTGCGGTTAAGCCAGGGGAATTTTCCCGGCGGGCTGGCAGAGTCAGATGCCATGCGCGTTAGAAAGGAGAGCCTCGAGATGGTCGGGCATAGAGCTGGATTTCAATTCCTTTAGTCAGAAGTTAAGCGGGTTTAACGGCGTGTCCAGAATTTTCGCGGATTCAGTTGCGCCGCCCGCAAAGCTTGTCAACAATTGGAAAAAATCGTCATGCCAGCAGAGGCAGAAAAACCGGTCTTGAAATGCGATACCATGCTCGTATCGCCGAGAGGCATCGCGGAAACTCATGGTAACAAGGCCGTGATTTTTGTTCCGGCGGCCGACATCGAACGCGTCACCCTAAAATTCGGCAGGCCGGAGCATCGGCCAATCGTATCGCTGACCATTGGTACGTTGTTCGTGCTCGTGGGGATTTTGGGTATAATCGAATTTATCCGGTCCATGCGCGGTTACCGGTACGAAATAGGAATGATGGCGTTTGGCGCGATCGGCGGGACAATCATTTTCGACGCCTTGAAGGAACGATATTTTCTGGAAGTTCACCTGAAAAACGATGTGCGCCGGCTGGTGTTTTCCAAGAAGGCGCAGAAATCGGAGATTGATGATTTTTGCCAGCAGGCCAGCGCAATTTATAAGTATCGAATCTCGGAGGCTGGGCCGGCTTCGCAATAGGTCTCACGTAAGCTGCGCCGCAATCGAGTTGGCGAGGTCCTGCAGCGCGTTGATTTCCGCCGCGGAATATTCATGTTCGCGCACAGTGCCGACGCCGAACGTGCCGACGATTTTTCCATTTTGGCGAACGGGCACGCAAACCGCCCCGCCCACGCCGGTCTGTTTGGCGGCGGATCTGGCCACGCCGCTGGTATCCGTCTGCAGATTGCAAATGGTCACGGGGCGGTTCTTGAGGACCGTTTCGCCGGCAATCCCCTTCCCCACGGGAATAATTTTGACGACGTCCAGCAACTGCGGTGGCAGGCCGACCTGGGCCACGAGATGCAGCAATTGCGCCGGCTCATCGAGGCGGTGAATGGTGCCGGTTTCGGACTTGAATTTGCCGAGCGTGTCGCGGAGGAGTTTTTCGAAATGTTCATTCATAGCAATTTTTGGATTTGTTCAAGAATCTGCACCAAAACTGGTTCGGGCATCTTGCCGATTCGCTTGATGATAAGTTGCTGATGGAGTGAAACGAGCTTCAGCAACCGCAGAATGGATGGTTTGGGCAACCCGCAGGCAGAAAGTTCTGCCGCCGAAGCCAAGAACTCATCCGCCTTAAGATCGGCGTGAACTTGCGAGGTGATGGCGATGATGAGCGCATCATCGCGCGTGGAATTGAAAACGTCACCGGAAATGACCAATGCCGGGCGTTGTTTGGCGCCCGTCAGATCAGTGAACGGAAAAGGGACAAGAACCACGTCACCGCGCTTATAGCTGGTCGTAGATGGCATCCTCGGGATTGTCCCAGAAGTCGAAAGACGATTCTGCGAGTTTGGGCCACGCGAGGTCTTCAGGGGAGATTTTCAAATGCAACGGCAGGGTTTGCAGCAGTTGCATTTGCTCTGCCACATCCAGCTTTTCAATCGCCGCACTGATTTCCGCAACCGTACTCATACTTGGACTTTAGCAGTTAAACACCATGACGGCAAGTAGGGGAAATTATTTCCCAGCCTCGCCCGAACGATAATGCAACACGCGCACTTTTTCCAATGTCACGAGGCCGCCGCCGATCATTTTGTCCAGCACGGGCAGGAAGGCGTTGATGTTTTCTTCGCTGTCCACGATTTCGATGACGAGCGGCAGGTCCATGGAGAGGCGCAAAATCTTGGCGGTGTGGACGCGGCTGGATTTGCCGAAACCCATCGGCCCGCGCAGGACCGTGGCGCCGGCCAGATGCGCCTCGCGCGCGGCGAGGACGATGGCTTCGTAAAGCGGCTTGTGTTGCCAACGGTCGCTTTCACCGATGAATATTCGCAGGAGGACGGCTTCAGCGGGGATTTGCATGGGATTTTTTTACCACGGATGGCCACCGATGAACACTGAGAAATATGGTTTCATTTAGCCGAATTGAAAGTGGAGCCGAGCAGCCAACCGAGCCACACGGCGACCATGCAAAAAACGACGGACAGTAAAATATTGCCGCCGGCGTAAAGCCATTCGCGGTCGCGAATGAGGTTGAGGGTCTGCAGGCTGAACGAGGAAAATGTGGTGTAGCCGCCGCAAACGCCCACCATCAGGAATTGCGAGACGAACTGGCGGGTCGGCGTGTCCATGCGGCCTTCTGGAATGGCGAGCGCCCCGGCCACCCCGATGACCAGCGAGCCGGTTACGTTGATGATAAAGGTGCCCCATGGGAAGGTGGCGCCAATCTTGTCCGAGACTAGGCCGTTGATCCAATACCGGCTGACGCTGCCAAGCGCGCCGCCGATGGCAACCCATAGATATGCGAGGTTCATTTTGCTCCTGCGAATGTGTTTTTATTCGTAGGAGTCATCAGCACTGAAACGGTCAGGCGGTTTTCCCATGCGGGACGGCAAACTCCATTGCCTGCATTATTTCTACGCCGTTCGCGACGCCTTCGCAATTACAATTCTCTCCTTCCCAACGCCATTAAAGCTCATTCGGCCTTCGGCCTTCGGATTTCTTTCGGATCTCGCGGCTTCGGATTTCGGGCTTAATGCAGCCCGGCGTTTCCCACCGGCGTCAATATGGCCTTGCTGAAACCCGGGCCGGCCCATGAAATGTGCAAGGCCGGATCGCCGGAGGCGTGAACGTATTCGATTTTCACCACAACGGGTTGACCGGCTGTCAGGGTGGTTTCTTTGGAAAATTCATTGCGGGCCGCAGAATTTTTATCGAGCACGAGGTCCGTGCCGATGTAAAGTTTCACCAGGCCGTCGCTGTCGGCATAAAAGGTATAGTTCCCCGTGGTTCCGGGGAACAGCGCGCCGGTCCAGCGCACGGAGAAATTTTCCTGGGGAACGCCCGCGGAGGCATCCGGCGATCCGGTGCCTCTTTCGGTGCCCAGGTCAAAATCAATCATGGGGGCCACGGATTTCTTGGCCAGGTCGTGAAAGTTCGCGTCCTTGTAATATTCCACCGCAAACAGCGGCGCCTTGGCGAAAGCATCCGGTCCGAGCAGCGCCTTGACATCGCCAAGCGACCACGGATGCCCATCGGGATAAACGACGCCATGAAAAGGCGTGGCGGGTTCGTCCTTCCGGGGATGGGCCCGATCATTGGGCCAGGCGAACCGGCAGTTATCGCGGCCGATGCCGAACTCCCACATGATAAACCCGGTCTTGTCCTTGAAATGCTCCACGATGCCCGGAACATCCTGGCCTTCGCGGTTCATGCACTCGCTGCAGAGTGAGTCTGGCGTGCCGGTATAGTTGTAATTTCTGTATTCGTGCCAGGACAGGAAATCTGAGTACGGATCGCCCGCGAACTCCCTGCCGGTGGCCGTCACGGGGATCTTGCTGCCCGTGTCATGAATCCACGCCTGGGAATCCTTCATTAATTGCGCTGTTTCCGGGCTGTGGTTCGGTTCATTGTAAGTTTCCCAAAAGACAATCCGCGGATCATCCTTGTGCGCATTGACAATGTCTTGCACGTAGGCTTTCAGCTTGTCGCGATTTTCCGCGTAATGCTGCCGCACGTTTTCGCCGGGAGAAACAATCCAGCGGCTGTTATGAACGCCATAAATCGGCCCGGGATATTTGTAGTCTGGTGAAAGAATTCCTTCGTCCGGCTGGTTCCAGCAATCGTCAAAAAACACGAATTCCGTCTTGATGCCGTACTTGGCAGCGCGGGTCAGAAAATCCTCGATGTGCTGCAAGAGCGCGTCCTTTTTTTTGAGATAAATATCGTAGTGGAGATACACCCGCACGCAATTGATGCCATAGATGGAGGCGTAATGCAGTTCGCGGTCGTTGACCACCGGGTCGTACTCGTCCCATTGCTGGGCCTCATTCACGGCTGTGGTGGGCACAAACACGGTGCCCTTCACCCAGCGCCAGTCGGCTTTAAAGGCTGGAGAAGACGAACCGTTGGTTGTTGTGTCGCCTTTTGCCATTGTGGCGAACAGAGAGAGAAACGCGGCGGCCACGGTCGCGAAGCAAATGAGACGGCGATAAAATAAAACCATAATATTTTGGAGCGGAGAATATTCAGCGAATAGCTCCTGCAATGCAACGGAAAAGAGTGCTGCGGTTGGGTTGCGTTTGCGTTGAGACCGGCTTGACAGTTCACCTTCGCGGCAGCCATTTGGGAGCGATAGCGCCGAGGCCTCCAGTCTGGCAGGAACCGGGGTGAATTTCGATTAACGCGACCGGTTAGGAAAGGCCACGCCGCTATCCGGGCGGCATGGATGCCGCCCTTTACGTCAGGCAGGGATGCCTGACGCCACCGTGGCGGGCGGTTATGGCATTAAAAGCCGGTAAAACAACTGGGGACCGGCGGGGACAACTGCGTTGGTGAAATTAAAGTTGCCGGAGCTGTCGAACTGGTTCGTGAACAAGCGCGCCCAGATGGCGAGCGGGTCGGCAAGGTTGGTGGAAACCAGGATGTAGTTGGTGGAGTTGGGAACGCCGCCAGAACTGCTTAAAATGAAATTGGTGCCGTTCAGGGAGAGCCGGGTAATGGTTGGCGGAGGCGGAAGGACGGGCGTGGCGCTGGCCTGGGATGAATCCCCACTGGTGGCGGCCGTGCCAATGGAGTCCACCACATAGTAATAAGTCACACCGTTGGTGAGGCCCGCATTGATAAAGTTGGTGGCTGTGATGCCTGAAGCGACGATGTTCGTGGCGTTGCCGTTGCTGATGCCGCTTTTGAGCACGTAGCCGGTCGCGCCAACAGTGTACGGCCAGGTCAAGGAGACTTGTTTGTCTCCTGCCACGGCTGTCAGGTTGGCGGGCGCGGCGGGCCGGCTGGTGGTCAGGGAACTCGGCGAAGCGCCGGCCGCGTTCATGGCCGTAATCTTGTAATAATAAGTGGCGTTTGAAACGATGCCGTAATCGGCCCAGCCCAGCCAAGTGACGCTGTCCAGCATACTGTAGGGGCCGTTGAGACTGGCGGCACGCTGCACGACATATCCCACGGCGCCAGGCACTGCGGCCCAAGTCACATAGTTGGTCGTGGCGATCAGCTTGACAGTAAGCGCGGCGGGAGGCGATGCGGGCGGGGCAGGCAATGGCACGGCGACGACCGGAGTGGAATTGCCGCTGGTGCCGCCGGCGCTCGTGGCAGTAACAAAGTAACTGTAAATGCTTCCGTCCGTCGGCGAAGTGTCTGTGTAGCTGGTGCTGATATTGGTGTTGTTCAGGAGAATGGTGCCCAGAACATTGGAAGAGCCGCCGCCCGTGTCCACTTCAACCGAACGCCAGACGCTGTAAAAATTTGCACCGGGCGAACTGTTCCAGGTCAATGAAACGGCGTGATGGCTGGCGCTCGTCACATTCAAGCCCGTGGGTGCGGCGGGTGCGGTACCGGCCAGGCTAGCCGACGGCGTGGCGCCGGAACTTTGGGGCGAGTTGGTGCTGCTGCCAGTGGGATTGACCGAGCGCACGACATAGTAATACGTCGTGCTGTTAAGAGCCGTGGTGTCCAGGTAAGCCGCGTTGTTCGTGCCGCTGCCGCACACCGGGCC
>Ga0302319_10018495_pt1 | contig 12709 bp, 12 predicted proteins | sample Bog_T0_2_FD_203319 | JGI IMG/M metagenome (GOLD analysis project Ga0302319, IMG submission 203319) | Peat permafrost microbial communities from Stordalen Mire near Abisko, Sweden - Bog_T0_2 | ecosystem: Environmental > Terrestrial > Soil > Wetlands > Peat | place: Sweden: Abisko, Stordalen Mire...
TGCTCTGATCCGCGGCGTCATCAATAATCTTGGCGATGCCGAAGTCGAGCACTTTCGGGGATCCATCCGGCTGCACCAGAACGTTTGAAGGCTTCAGATCGCGATGGATGACCAAGTTTCGATGGAGATACGCAACCGCTTCGCACACTGCGAGAAACAGGACGATCTTCGCTTCGAAGGCGAAATGCTTGCAATAAATGTCGATCGGGACGCCGTCGACATACTCCATCACCAGATAAGGTTGTCCGGACGCCGTATGACCCGCGTCCAGCAATCGCGTAATCCCCGGATGATTCAAGCGCGCCAGAATCTGCCGTTCCTGCAGAAAGCGATTCCGGAATATAAGCGTCGAGTCCGCGCCGCGAATAAACTTGATCGCGACACGGAGATCGACCTCTCCGTCGCGCCGCTGCGCGAGGTGGACAGAGCCCATTCCACCTTCCCCCAGCAGCCGCACTAATTCATAGGGTCCGGCGAACGGTTCGGGGCCTGCGTTCAGGAATTGTTCGACTGTTCCTCCGACAACGCCAGTGAGCAGGTCCGCGCTGCCACCGTCAAAGCGAAGCAGCGATTCGACGTTTCGACGCATTTCTTCGTCGACTTCGTGCGCGTCGAAGTAGCGGGATCGCCGATCGGGATCGAGATCGGCCACCTCCCGAAATAGACGCTGCAGAGAATCCATTGGCTCCTACTAAACTTAGCGAAAATAGCGACCAAGATTGGCAAACAAAGACTTTTGCTAGATTCGGGCTGGCTCATCGCTGTTTGGAACCAGACGTCCGTACAGCACATCGGGATCGAGATCCGCACCATTTGGCCATGAGACGGTACTGAGTGCGGGATCGACCCGCAACTGGGAGAAGTAGGCCGGATCTTTGAGCGGGGCAAATAGGCCGCGAAAGCTAATGATTGCTCCCAAATCGACTATGCCTTCGACACCATCTTCATAGCGTAAGCGCAGGCGATGGCCGTCAAGCGGACTTGCGGAAACGATATCTTTCAACATAAGACTCTACTCCAGCGGCGCAATCGGGTTGTGCTGAGCTTCTTCCCGGGCGAGCACCCAATCTGTCATCAACTCGACTCGGTGCAAGGCGGGCGGCCCATTCGGTCACGAGCGCCAGAGCTCGTGGCGTAAGACTTCCAGGCAAAACGGAAAGCGTTTCAATCGCTAAAAGAGATCTTTGCCCGCATACCGGACATGGAAGTTTTGTGGATCATGGTCGGCATAATACATCTGAATAACGATACCGAAGAATCGACTGATCTCAGGCATGCGGCTCTTTCATCACAGTAACAGACTTAACGACTAATCAACTGCGGAGGCCGTCGAAGACTTTCTCGATTTCGGCTTTTTCTTCGGGAGTGGGTGGAACGAAAGGCAAACGCGGCGGACCGCCGTAATATCCGTTCAGATCCATGGCATGCTTCAGGCCGGGAATGCCGAGTTTGCCGGCGATTAGTTTGGCGGCTGGCAGGATGCGGTTCTGCCAATCTTTCGCGGCTTCGAACTCGCGGGTGCGGTGGGCTTCCCAAACGGTGACACAGGCATAGGGCAGCGGATTGGCGATGGCGAGAATGGCTCCGGCCGCGCCAAGGGTCAGTGCTTCGCCGAAGCCGGCGCCGGAACCGGAGAATACCTGAAAGCCAGGTTTGACGGCCGCAACAACGTGCTTCATGCGTTCGTTGTCGCCAGAGCTGTCTTTCATGCCGGCGATGTTGGGGTGGTGGGACAGTTCGGCCACGGTCTCGACAGGCAGCATGTAGCCGGTGACTTGCGGGATGTTGTAGAGGAGAACGGGAATTTTGGATTGGTCGGCCACGGCGCGGAAGTAAAGCATCTGCGTATCGGGCCGGTGCATTTGTGTGCGGTAGTAGAAGGGCGTCAGCGCGAGTGCGTAATGAAAGCCGATCTCGGCGGCGCGGTTGGCGACCTTAACGGTTTCATGAACACTTTCGGCTCCGACGCCGGCGATCAGAATCTTCTCCGGCGCAGCGGCTTGCTTCACCCACTCCATCAATTGGATACGTTCGTCCACGCTGAGCAAGGGGGTTTCGGCCGTCGAGCCACAAACGGTGTAACCGGCGAGGGCGATCTGATTCAGCTTCTCCACATTGTGGAGAACCTTGACTTTGTAGAGGCCGCCTTGATGATCGAAGCAAGTAGCGAGCGCGGGAAAGATGCCTTGAAGTTTCATGGAGACTCTTTACTATATAGAACAAAAGCCTGCCAGCGCCCTGGGGCAGCTAGCAGGCTTTGGAATCTGGAACAGGATTAGATGATCTTGCTGGCCACCAAAGTGAACAGGGCCAACGACTCCATAAAGGCGAGACCGAGCAAGAGCGACACGCGGATGGCGGCGATGGCTCCGGGGTTGCGGGCCATCCCTTCGGCAGCGGACGCGACCGCACGACCCTGGCCGAGGCCGCACAGGCCGGCAGCTACGCCCATAGCAAGGAGAGCAGCGGCTTTCGTATTGAGGGCGCCACCGGTGGAGGCTGCATCTTGCGCGAAGATCGGGCTGGCCATCACTAGCATGCCAACGCCGAGTGTCATGAGTTTTTGTTTCATTGAGTTGTTGTTTCTCCTAAGTAAAGTTGCTGCCAGGAGGTGGTTCGACACCGTGCGTTGGGACGCCGGGCGCTCACACTGGGAGCGGATCAAGCCGGATTAATGTTCGTGCGAAACTGCGCCGCCAATATAAACAATGGCTAGCATCATAAAAATGTAGCTCTGCAAGATACACGCGAAGGCGTGGAGAGAAATAAAAATAACGGGAATAGCGAGCTTGGTAACAGTGGTAAAGGCGTCGGTTACCTGCTCGCCGGCGAACATGTTCGCGTACAGACGAAGGGTGAGAGAAAGTGGGCGCGCGGCGTGGCTGGCGATTTCTATGGGGAAGAGCAACGGCATGAGCCATACCACCGGGCCGAGAAATTGTTTAATATAGCCGAAGCCGTTGGCTTTGATGCCCGCCGAATGATAGAAAACGATGACAGCGAGCGCCATGCCCATAGGCACAAACGGAAACATGGTAGGCGCGACGAAGCCGGGGATGAGGCCAAGCGTGTTCATAAAAAAGATGAACAAGAAAACTGTTCCGACGAACGGCACGTACTTGGCGGCGCCGTGCTCGATGATTTCCGCGGAGGAGGCATGGACGAACTCATGGAAAAGTTCGAAGATGTGTTGCAGTTTGCCGGGCTTATCGACGGAAAGGCGGGTTCTGAGGAACGAGAAAAGAACGACCATAAATAGGACGACCAGGACTTCGCAGATAAACCAATCGGACCACGGATGGGCGGCGTCGTGGCTGTAGTGAACGGCGTCGAGAAACGCGTTGGCGGGAGCGGCCAAGGCGCGGTCGAAAAGGGTTGTAATCCAGAGTTCCTGTTCCATTTAGTGCGAAGAGCGGCTTACAAATAAATTTTGCAAAAGGTCAAGGATTGTTGAGGTAAAGACCGCAGCGGTGTTGGTCAGAAGACCAAGTATAACCGCCAACACATTGACACCCAAAGCCTTAACTGTAGCATAGCCAAAAGTGAATAAAAGGAAATAGCGGATGATGAAAATGCCCGCTTGCCAGGGATTTTTACGCTCCTCTCCGTCAGGAAGAGGGGCAATGGTGTGGGTGAGCCTCTCAAAAAGCCATAAATTACCGACCGAAGCCAATGCGCCGAGAGCGAATGCGGTGGCCGGACGCCAGCCTTCCAGGGCAAAATACGCTACGAACCCAAGGATGCCAAAACCGAGGGCGATCCAATAGGTGCGGCGGATGAGAAGATCGGCCTCGGACTCGGTCATAAGTTACGCTTCGAAGCCAACGAGTTTGAGTCAAAACCGGGCCAGCGCTTCACGCCGGGCAGGTTGAGGCCGAACTGATCGAGCAATCGCCCCACGATGTGATTGACGATGTCATCCACCGACGCCGGTTTGTTATAGAACGCCGGGATGGGTGGGAAGATGACAACGCCCATGCGGGCAAGGGAAAGCATGTTTTCGAGGTGGATTTCGCTGAACGGGCTTTCGCGGGCGAGAAGGACAAGTTTGCGGCGTTCTTTCAGGGCGACATCGGCGGCGCGGGTAATGAGCGAATCGCCGAATCCCACGCGAATGGCGGCGAGCGTTTTCATGCTACAGGGCGCGACGATCATGCCGTCCGTTTTGAAAGAGCCGCTGGAAATTGGCGCCGCTTGGTTGTCGTGATGATAGACGGTGGTGGCCAACGCTTCGACTTGCGCGAGCGAGAAGGAGGTTTCGTGAGCAATGGTGGAGCGGGCCCATTGACTGATGATGAGATGTGTCTCTATACCGAGTTCACGCAACGCTTCCAACGTGCGGATGCCGAAGATGGCCCCGGACGCGCCGGTGATGCCCACGATAAGTCTCATCTAGGTTAGTTAGTACCAGTCTACTGAGACGAACACAAGAGTTTTACCAGTTGGTAAAGAAAGGTCTGTCCTTCATAGAAAGCGTTGACAGACATGCGTTCATCGCGACCGTGCGCGCGAACATCGTCGCGTTCCATAAAGAAGCCTTGGACGCCGTAGGTGGGAATGCCGGCGGCTCGCAAATAGAGACCGTCGGTGGCGCCGGGTACCATCATGGGCAACACTGGGACGGACGGCCACAAGGAATCGGTGGCGCGATTGAGGGCGGACATCAGATCGGGGCGCAAGGGCGAGGCTGGGCCGTGCTCCACTTGACCGATAATTTTGACTTTGACTTCTTTATCGGCAAAGACTTTCTCAAGCGTGGACTGAACGTTCTCCACCGTGTCGTCGGGCAAGATGCGGCAATTGACGGTAGCGCCGGCCAGTTGCGGAAGAGCGTTCATCGCGTGGCCACCTTCCAACTGCGTGGCGACACAAGTGGTACGGAGGCTCGAGTTCCAGGCGGGCGAGGCGGCGGCGAGGCGTTGCAATGCTTCCATATCGCCGGCTGCGCCTTTGCGAAAATCGTCGGCCAAAGAGCCGGTGACGATTTTAGACATCTTCTCGCAATAGGCACGCGTCACTTCGTTCGTCTGCAAGGGAAAGCCAAAACGCGAGAGGCGATCAAGAGCGCCCGCTAAATGATAGATGGCATTGTCTGGGACAGGCATGGAGCTGTGGCCGCCTTTGTTGTGCACCTCGAGACGGAAGTTTGTGACGTATTTTTCACTGACCTGGACATCGTTCGAGATGCGCTTGCCGCCGGCCATTTCACCCCACCCGCCTTCGTTGAGGCATAAGTCGGCGTCAATTAAATCGCGGTGATTCTTGAGGAGCCAAGCGACGCCGTTGTAGGGGCCGCCACCTTCTTCGTCTGCTGTGATTGCGACGATGATGTCGCGGTTGGGTTTGAAACCTTCGCGTTTGTAACGGATGAGATTGGCGATCCAAACGGCGGCTTGGGCTTTATCATCGGAGGTGCCGCGGCCATAGAAGTAGCCGTCACGTTCAGCAAAGACGAACGGATCGAAGCTCCAGTCCTCGCGTTTTGCTTCGACGACATCGCTGTGAGCGAGCAAAAGGAGCGGCTTAAGGGCGCCGGTGCCGCGATAGCGGACGACGAGGTTGGCCTTGTGAGGAGCGGCACCGCCGATGAAAATATCGGCGGATGGGAAGCCAGCGGCTTTGAGGCGAGCAGCCAGGGCTTCGGCCACGGGCGTGGTGGAACCGGTGCTATAGCCGGATTTGATTTCGATGATTTGTTTGAAGATGTCACGGGCGAGAGTGCGGTCGGCAGGCGGGGGCAAGACCTGGGTCAGCGCTGGGGCGGCGAAGGAATGGCCCACAAATAGGGCAAGAAGCACCGGTTTCCACATGAAGAATATTGTTTCATGTTGGTAGATTGGAGCATGCGTTTTCCTTTTTGCGTTGTTGCCTTACTGGTTTTGGGCAGATTGCAAGCTGCCGATTTCAACTTATCCGCCACGCCGGCCACGGTTGCCTGGGGCTACTATTCACAAGAAGCAAAGCCGGTGTTGACCGTTCATTCGGGGGACACGGTTCGGATACAAACGGCTTCTTCATGCCCTTCGCCAGCGCGGTTGGAAGCGGCGGGCGTGGCGCCAAAGGACATACCGCAATATGATCGCGACATTTACGAACAGGTAAAAGACAAGGGACCCGGCGGGCACATTCTGACGGGGCCGGTGGCCGTGGCGGAAGCGGAACCGGGCGACACGCTGGAAGTGCAGATCAAGAAGATCGACATTGATGTACCGTTCGCTTGCAATTCGTTTGGACCGGGGCGCGGATTTTTGCCGAACGATTTTCCGTATGCACGGACGAAGATTATTCCGCTTGACCGTGAACATATGATGGGCCGATTCGCGCCGGGAGTGAATTTGCCGCTGCATCCGTTTTTCGGGAGCATGGGCGTGGCGCCGCCTTCAGCAGGACGTTTGAATAGCGCGCCGCCTTGGATGCATGCGGGGAACATGGACAACAAAGAATTGGTGGCGGGGACGACGCTGTTTGTTCCGGTGTTTGCGAAGGGTGGACTCTTCGAAGTGGGCGACGGACACGCGGGGCAAGGGAACGGTGAGGTTGATATTACGGCGATGGAGACGTTCTTAACGGGTACGTTCACGTTTGTGGTGCACAAAGGCGAGCGGATGATGTGGCCCAGGGCGGAGACACCGACGTATTACATCAGCATGGGGTTTGACGAAGATTTGAAAACGGCGACCGAGATGGCGGTACGGAATATGATTGATTTTCTGGTGAAGGAAAAGCACCTGAGCCGGGAGGATGCGTATGCGCTGACGAGTGTGGCGGTGGATGTAGATATTACGCAGCTAGTGGATGGGAAGGTTGGAGTGCATGCGATGTGCCCGAAAAATATCTTCGAGCATTAGAGTAAGATGGCGGAATGGCTGATTCCGCTGTCGTCTCCAGCTCAGTCGCGGCGGTTGCGTCACGCATTGAGCCCGTGCGGCATTCTGCTTTTGTCCGCATCACGCATTGGACCACCACGTTGTGCTTTTTTGCGCTGCTGGTGACGGGCATTGAGATTCTCATTTCGCATCCGCGCTTCTATTGGGGCGAAGCAGGCAATGTGAACACACAGGCTCTGTTCAAGTTGCCGATTCCGGCATCGAGATCCACGGTGCCAACAGGATATGGATACGTACTGCCCGATCAGAACGGCTGGAGCCGCGCCTTGCACTTTCAATCGGCGTGGGTAGCGGTGTTGACCGGTTTGCTTTATGTCATTTCGAGCCTTGTAAACGGCCATTTGCGAGTAGATTTGGCACCGGACAGGGCTCATCTTTCGTGGAGTGCGTTTTCAACGGCGATTGCGAACCACGTTCGCCTGAGGCCATTGAATGGTTCGGACGCTTGGTCTTACAACCTGCTTCAGCGGCTGACCTATCTCGGTGTGATCTTCATTCTGTTTCCATTGATCATCTGGACAGGCCTAGCGATGTCTCCGGCCGTTATGTCGGCGTTTCCCGGAATGGTCTCGGTGCTTGGCGGCCAGCAATCGGCCCGGACGATTCACTTTTTCGTTTCAGGGTTTCTTCTACTCTTCGTTGTGGTGCATATCAGCATGATTTGCATTGCCGGGTTCAAGAGCCGTATGCGGGCGATGATCACAGGTCGCCCGGACACAAACAAGGAGGACGCATGAGCAAGGTTTCACGCCGCAAGCTGTTCACGACCGGATTCGGAATGGCTGCCGGAGCATCCGGGTTGGTTGTGGTCGGCAAGGTTGCGCAAAATTATGGACTGATCCCGCCTGACCATGGTGGACTCTACGGCGCGGGCGAGACGCTCACTTATGCGGCGCAGCGACTGCTGACGAACCATTCGATGGCCCGTGAGTTTCCGCGCAGCGAGATTTCCAAAAAGCCTTTCGCGAACGGCGAGCCTTATAAAGACGCGGCGTTCCTGCGCCTTCAGGAAAATAGGTTCGTTGACTGGCGGCTGAGTGTGGATGGTATGGTGGCTCGGCCGGCGTCGTTCTCCCTCGATCAGCTCAAGAGTTATCCCGCGCACAGCCACATCACTCATCTGGCTTGCGAGGAGGGATGGTCTTACATTGCTGAATGGACGGGCGCGCGTTTAACTTACGTCTTGGACCTTGTGGGGGTTCTGCCGCACGCGCGATATGTTGTCTACTTCTCGATGGAGAAAGGCTGGTGGGACAGTCTGGACATGGCCGACGCGTTGCATCCGCAGACTTTTTTGGCGTATGGGTTGAATGGCGGCGAGCTTCCGGTAGGCAACGGCGGACCGCTGCGGATGCGGGTGCCGCGACAACTCGGTTATAAGAGTGTGAAACAGATAACCCGATTGACGGTGACCGATAATCTCAAAGCGTTTGGCAAGGGATTGGGATCGGCGGCGCCGGAAGACGGCTATGCGTGGTATGCGGGAATTTAGATGAACCGGCGGAATTGCAATGGCGGATTTATCAAGAAAATGTTTCGTGATTAGTCCAATCGGGCCAGAGGGTTCGATTATCAGGCGACACGCGAATGAGGTTTTCGATCACCTTATTGTTCCGGCGATGAACGAGTGCGGCCTGCAGGCGATGCGCAGCGATCATTTGTCTACGCCAGGGAAGATATCGGACCAGGTTTTCGAGCACATACTCAACGACGATTTGTGCATTGCCGTTCTTACGGGCCATAATCCGAATGTCTTTTATGAGCTGGCCATAGCGCACGCGCGACACCGGCCAGTCATCGTGATGTCCGAGAAAGGCGCGGAATTGCCGTTCGATGTCAGAGATCTGCGCTGTGTCCATTACGACCTATGGCCTTCTGAAATCAAGGCTGGGACCTATGTTAAGGCACTCGTCGAACAACTGGAGGATATAAAATCATCGGACTGGAAAGTACCACCGATATCGACAGCGCTGGCGCAACCGAGGGATAGCGGCCAAGCCGAGGCGACGAGCCCGCTTTACACAATCATCGGACTCTCTGATCACATTCCGGAAGAGAGTGCTGTTTATCAATCTTTTGGATACGAAGTAGTTGAGAATAGAAATCCGCTGGCAAACCTTTGGTCTGATCCCTGTCAGACCACCGATTATATACGCGCGGTTTTGCATGATCGGGACGGGGAAAAAGCCCTGCGAGTTGACTTCACGAGTAGCGAGGGATTTCCACCCACTGTTGGAGTACATCCTTACGGCCTCATTGCGCGTACGGTTCCGGCGAATTGTAATTACCTCGCTTTCAAAGCGGCACTTGCGGAGTCTTGCGATAGCGAGAAGCTGGTTTTAGGGGTGCGAGTAGCTAACGTTCAGGTGGAGCATTGGAAATATAGTAACGGCTGGATCGACGGCGGTTTTTACCAATTCCATTTGGACCACGACTTCAAGAAATGGCACTATATTGACCTGAGCGCGCCAGATTTATGGAAGGATTTCCCGGGCGCAGGAAGGCGCGTGCCTCCCGGAACGCGACCCAATTTTAAGACCATTTGCTCGGTTGTCTTTCATTTCGGAAGCGCCACGAGTGTGGCGGACTTGGGCCCGGGTAAGGGGACGGTCGATCTTGGTGAGATCCGGTTTGTGCCGAAGAGCGACTTAGTTAAAACCTAACGCGAACGGAATTTATTGGCGAGTTGCGCCAGCTTGTCATCCATGGATGGCGGCGCAGCTTTTTGAGGGCGCGGTGGTGGCGGAGCGTTCTTGATCTTTGGCAGATCTGATGCCTCGAGAGCCTTGATGGAGAGGGCGATGCGCTTGGCTTTGGGGTCGCCGGAGATGACTTTTACTTTTACGATTTGGCCCACCTTCACCACTTCGTAGGGATCTTTGATGAAGCGGTTTGACAGTTCGCTGACGTGCACGAGGCCGTCTTGATGGACGCCGATGTCGACGAAAGCACCGAAGTTCGTCACGTTGGTGACGGCGCCTTCGAGGATCATGCCGGGGGAAAGGTCTTTGATTTCGTTGACGCCGGATTGAAATTTAGGTGCGGTGAATTGTTCGCGTGGGTCGCGGCCGGGTTTGCGCAATTCCTCCTTGATGTCTGCGAGAGTGTACATGCCGGCTTTGTCGGTTTGGAACACTTCGATTTTGATTGAGTCGATATAAGCTGGGCGGGCGATGAGATCGTTGACAGTGACTTGGAGCGAAGCAGCGATTTTTTCGACGATGGGATACGACTCGGGGTGGACGGCGGTCATATCGAGAGGATTTTCGCCATCGCGAATGCGCAAAAAGCCGGCGGCTTGCTCGAATGTTTTGGGACCAAAGCCGGGTACGGCCATCAACTGGACGCGGGAACGGAAACGGCCCTTTTCATTGCGGAATTCGACGATTTTTTGCGCAGTGCGTTCGGTGATGCCGGCGACGTGACGAAGGAGCGCGAACGAGGCGGTGTTGAGATCGACACCGACACGGTTGACGCAGTTTTCGACGGTGCTTTCGAGGGCTTTGTTGAGATTGCGCTGATCGACATCGTGCTGATACTGGCCGACGCCGATGGATTTGGGGTCGATTTTGACGAGTTCTGCGAGCGGATCTTGAAGACGACGCGCGATTGAGATTGCGCCGCGGACGGTGAGATCGAGATCTGGGAATTCTTGACGGGCCATCTCCGACGCGGAATAGACGGATGCGCCGGACTCACTCACGACAACGCTGAAGACGTTTGAGAGTTTGGCTTCGCGTAATAGTTCCTGCACGAAGGCGGAGGATTCGCGTGAACCGGTGCCGTTACCAATGGAGATGGCGCGCACGTTGTATTTGTTGATGAAGGCGAGAAGCGTGCGGGCCGCTCCTATGGTGTCGTTCTTGGGTTCGAGCGGATAGATGACACTATGATCGAGCAGCTTCCCGGTTTCATCGACGACGGCGACTTTACAACCGGTGCGAATGCCAGGGTCGAGCCCAATGACACCGATGGGGCCAGCCGGTGGAGAGAGCAGAAGGTTGGTCAGGTTTTCGCGAAAGACGCGGATAGCTTCGGCATCGGAGCGTTCTTTGAGTTCCAGACGCACTTCGGTTTGGATGGAAAGATTGAGCAGACGCTTCCAGGCGTCTTCCACGGTGAGTTCGAGTTGGGGTGCCCAATCACCTTGCTGACGGATGACTTTGTTTTTGAGGTACGCGACGGGCTTGAGTGGATCGAGTTCGATTTGGAAGTAGAGAATATTTTCTTCAGAGCCGCGGCGAATAGCGAGCATGCGGTGGGAAGGAATTTTCGAAGCGAGTTCGCTGTATTCGTAATACATTTTGAACTTGCCTTCCGGGTCTTGTGAATCTTCCACTTTGCGGCTGACGACTGCGCCTTCGCCCAGCATGAGTTGACGAAGATGGCTACGGAATTCGGCGGTTTCGCTTACTTGTTCGGCGATGATGTGGCGAGCGCCTTCCAGGGCTTCGGAAGCGGAGGCGACACCTTTTTCGATGCTGACGAAAGTTTCGGCGAAATCGGCGAGCGGGCTGCCAGTGGGCTGTTGATTCCAGAGATAGCTGGCGAGAGGCTCCAAACCTTTCTCGCGCGCGATGGTGGCTTTGGTGCGGCGCTTTGGCTTGAAGGGCAGGTATAAATCTTCCAGGGTCGTCTTATCGAGCGCGGCTTTGATGGAAGCTTCGAGTTCGGGCGTCAGCTTCCCTTGTTCGGAGATGCTATTGAGAACGGTTTGGCGGCGCTCTTCGAGTTCACGGAAGTAGGTGGCTTTTTCTTCAATCGCGCCAATGGCAACTTCGTCGAGGTTGCCGGTGGCCTCCTTGCGGTAGCGCGCGATGAATGGTACGGTTCCGCCGCCGTCGAGCAGTGTCAGCGTGGCGACGAGGCTGTGAACGGATATGTTTAGTTGTTGTGCGATGTGAACGAGGATCGCGGTTGGGAGTGGCTTGGGCTCAGGCATCGAGTTTGCCTTCTCATGATAAAGGACGCCTGTCACAATGGGGAGAACTTAGCGCATGAAATCGACTTTTCGTCCGACATCCGTTGACGACATGGATGCACTTTGTCAGTTTCTGGCGCGGGTTTTTGCATTTGAACCCGGCGCTCCTTCGTTGAGTCCCGCGGTGATGGCGTGGAAATACTGGGATCGGCGTGACGATTGGAGCGGGCCGCGGAGCTACGTGCTTGAGAAAGACGGCGCAATTGTTGCCCATGCGGGAATCTGGCCCATCACGTTCGGCACGGGTGAAGCTGCGGTGCGTGGGATTCACATGATCGACTGGGCTTCGGCCAAAGAGTCAGCAGGCTCGGGCCTGGCGCTGGTTCAGAAACTGGCGGCGACGTGCGATTTTATGGTGGGGATTGGCGGATCGGAAATGACGCGCAAAGTACTGCCTGCTTTTGGATTTGCCGAACACACGCGCGTTTGGCGGGGAGCGCTGCCGTTGCGGCCGCTGCGGCAGATCTTGACTCATCAATACCGCAATTGGAAACTGGCGCCGCGATTAGCTCGAAATTCTTGGTTGTCGACTAAGGGGATGACGCCATACAAAAGTTGGACAGCGAAGGAGATTGCGCCGGATGAAATCTCGCAGGCCGACGCGCGCTTCAGTCCACGTTCGGCGGCTTTTTTCGAGTATATTTTGCGCTGCCCAGCGGCGAAGGTGAGTCTGCACGGGATTTTCGAGGGCGGTACGATCAAGGGTCATTTTGCGCTTAGCGTCTTACAAGGACAGGCTAGAATTGCGGGTCTGTGGCTGACGGAACCAACGCAAGACGCTTGGGCGGCGGGGTACTTTCTGGCGCAGCAGACTGCGAGACGTTTACCTGACGCCAATGAA
>Ga0302319_10018496_pt1 | contig 12709 bp, 12 predicted proteins | sample Bog_T0_2_FD_203319 | JGI IMG/M metagenome (GOLD analysis project Ga0302319, IMG submission 203319) | Peat permafrost microbial communities from Stordalen Mire near Abisko, Sweden - Bog_T0_2 | ecosystem: Environmental > Terrestrial > Soil > Wetlands > Peat | place: Sweden: Abisko, Stordalen Mire...
CCATCGGGCGCATTTCCACTGGTCGGACCGGTGTTCGCGTCAGGCGCAAGCGCGTGTTGGACCTGCCTGTTTGATCGCATGATCCGCAATCGCGAGGTCAAGGGATTTCTCGACCGTGGAACGGCGCGGCCGGTCGCGGTCTCGCCGCTCGCGCGCAACGCGGTGGGACAGACCGCCATCCATTTTGCCGCGCTGGAAATCGCCAAGGCGATCGCCACCGGCTTTCGCACCGAACTCAGCGATCATATCGTCAGCCTGGATCTGTTGGGCTCGTCGGTGGCCAAGCACTATGTGTCTGCCCGTCCGCAATGCCCGACCTGCGGCCGCAAGAAACTCGTGGATCCACGGCGGCCCGCCGAGCCGATCACATTGAGTCCCGGGGCCAAGCTGATCATGACAAGCGGCGGCTATCGGACCGTTGCATCCCGGACCACCGTGGCGCGGTTTCGCAAGCATGTCAGCCCGCTCACCGGCGTGGTCACAAGGCTCGAGCGGATCGAAGCCGATGTGCCGATGAACACCAATTATTATGCCGCGCATAATTTCTCGGCGCCGGCCCAGAATGTCGATCAGCTCCGGGCGGGCCTCAGCGGCGGCAGCTTCGGCAAGGGCAGCACCGCCGAGCAGGGCGAGGCCAGCGCGCTGATGGAAGCGATCGAGCGCTATTCGGGAATTTTCCAGGGCGATGAGATCCGAGTGATGCGCCGTTTCACGGAATTTCCGGCGGGTGATGCCATCCCACCCAACGACGTCCTCTTGTTCAGCGACGCACAAGCTCATGCCCAGGGCGCGCTGCACACGGGCTGCGACTGCCACGATCATCAGGGCCAAGAGACGCTTGCCCAGGAGACGCTTGCCCAGGAGACGCAACCGGCACCCGCGCCGTTCGATCCCACAGCCAAGCTCGAATGGTCCCCGGCGTGGTCGTTGCGCGACCAGCGCTTCAAATATCTGCCCACCAGCCTGTTATATTTCTTCTACGCCGGGCCGGCGCCGTTCCAGGCTGATTCCAACGGCTGCGCGGCGGGCAACACGCTCGAAGAAGCCATTGTGCAAGGTTTTCTCGAACTGGTGGAGCGCGATTCCTACGCCATCTGGTGGTACAACCGATCGCAGCGGGCGGCGGTCGACCTCGGCCAGTTCAACGATTCCTATGTTCGTGATCTGGTGAGCCAGCTCGCCGAAACCGGACGACGGGTGTGGGTGCTCGACATCACCAGCGATCTCGGTGTTCCCACCTTTGTGGCGATCGCGCATTGGCTCCGCGATGGTCAGGAAAATATCGAGTTCGGCTCCGGCGCACATTTCGATCCGCGCATTGCCATGCTGCGCGCGTTGACGGAGTTGAATCAATTCCTGTCGATCGGCCTGATGGGCGGCGGCAGCGGCGAGAAGCCGAGCCTCGATGGTATCACGCCGCTGCGTCTGCAGGACTACCCGTTCTTGACGCCCGCAAGCGAACCGATCCCCGCCCCGCCGCTCGGCCTTGAGCTCGACACGCTTGACAACACCAGGGCGCAGGTCGAGGCCTGCGTCGCGATCGCCGCACGCGCCGGCCTGGATTTTCTGGTGCTCGATCAGACCCGGCCCGATGTCGAGGTGCCGGTGGTCCGGGTCATCGTACCTGGCATGCGGCATTTCTATCGGCGCTTCGCGCCCGGCCGGCTCTACGATGTTCCGGTCAGGCTGAGGCTGCGGGATCACCCGATCGCAGAAGCCGAGCTGACGCCGTTCCTGCCCCACACCTGAGCGGCTGTTTCAGATGCGCGCTCCGGTGACCGGGAAGCGGCGGTCAGCTCCACCAGCGGTGCTGTCCGCCCGGCTGAGCGGCGATCAGATCACGCTGCAGGCCGACGCCGACGGAACTATCGCGGCTTGCTTCAATGGCCATTCGGCGCGCCTCGGAAAGTATCCGCCTGGCGTGCTGGAGCGCGCGCAGGCGCTGCGCTTGGGGCTGCCGCTGGCCTCGTTTGCGGGCGAGCGCCGCGCGGATGATCCGGAGATTGATCGACTGGTCCGTCGACTGGCCAGTCACGGCCTTCTGGAGTACCGCCTGGGATCGCCGAGCGGACCGGCGGAGCTGGTGGCAATTGAACCGCAAATGGCCAATTACTGGCCGCGACTGCCAAAACTTGGCGCCGGCGACCGGCTGGTGTTGTCGCGGTTCGCCTATCTGCGACGGCGCGGTCAGGACATGGTGCTGGAATCACCGCGCGCCGCGGCGTTGTTCAGGATTGGCGATCCCGTCATCGCGGCCACCCTCGCCTCGCTGTCGCAGCCGTGCTCGATCGCCAAGCTCAAGCAGCAAAATGGCTTTCCGGGAACCGACCTTCTCGCCTTGCTGGTCGATTGCCGGATCGTCGTCAAGGTCGATGCCGACAGCGATGAAATCCCGCGCGCCGCCGAGGGCGACACAAATCTCGTGCTGTGGGACTTTCACGATCTGGTGTTTCACACCCGCAGCACCGAGGGCCGCCAGGCCAACCCGCTGGGCGGTCTTTATCCCTATGCCGAGACCATGCCTGCACCGCCGGCGATACGGCCCTGCTGGCCCGGTCCAGCCATCGCATTGCCGAGCAGCGCGGCCGCACAGCAGCCGCCGACGCCGCTGGCCAAGCTGCTTCGGGAACGTCATTCGACGCGCGACTTCGACGATCGCCATCCGATCACGCTGGCCGAGCTGTCGCGGCTATTGGAGCTGACCGCGCGGGTTCAGGCCAAGTGGCAATCGAGGCTCGAGCTTGGCGAAGCCGCCGTGGAGGTCGACTATGCTGCAAGGCCGTATCCATCGGGCGGCAGCGCCTATGAACTCGAACTCTATCTGACGGTCACCCATTGCGCCGGCCTTGACCGTGGCTTTTATCATTACGACGCCGACCGTCACGCGCTGACAGCGATCCCTGTGCGCCCGGCGGAGATCGATGCGATGTTGGCCTCGGCTGAATTTGCCATGGATGCCGCCGCCGCGCCGCAGATCCTGATTACGATCACCGCGCGCTTTGACCGGGTTACCTGGAAGTACAGCGCGATCGCCTATGCGTTGATCCTGAAACATGTCGGCGTCCTGACCGAGGCGCTGTATTTGGTGGCGACCGAGATGAGCCTCGGCGGATGCGCGATCGGCACCAGCAATATCGAGCTGTTCGCACGGATGACCGGGATCGAATTCCACATCGAGGGCCCAGTCGGCCAGTTTGCGATCGGCCGCGCCGACCCGTCACAGGATGACCGATCGCGGGATGATCCGGGCACGCCTTGGATAAGCTCAACGCGGTGAATTGAATTAATTTTCTGCACAGTCAAATACAGCAGGACTTTCGTGACCGGGGGCAGCGGCCAGGCGGCAGCCTTGAAATCAACGTCTTTGCAGCCTTGAGAATAGCCGGCAGGACCTCCATGCATCGAGCGATTCCGAGGCCTGGCCAACAGGAGCACCCCCGCAAATGTCCCGTTCGGCTCTGGTTTCTATCGCCACAGCGGTACCGCCCAATGTGTTCCTGCAGAACGACGTGCTGACTGCAGCCTGGGATATTTTCGGTTCCCGCTTTCCTGAATTTGGAACGCTCTCGAGCCTGTTTGCCAACACCGGCATCGTCAAGCGCCATGGCGTCAAGCCGTTCGACTGGTATCTTGAACCGCGCGGATGGCCGGAGCGCACCGCGGCTTTTCTCGAAGGCGCTGAGGCGCTGTTCATCGACGCCGCGCGCAAGGCGCTGTCCGACGCACACCTTGCCGCCGCCGACATCGACACCGTCGTGACGGTGACATCCACCGGCATCGCCACGCCTAGCCTTGAAGCACGCGTCGCCCGCGTGATGGGTTTTCGGCCCGATGTGACGCGTGTCCCGGTGTTCGGCCTGGGCTGCGCCGGCGGTGTTTCCGGCCTGTCGATCGCGGCCCGATTGGCCGAGGCCAGGCCGGGCAGCAATGTGCTGCTGGTGGCGGTTGAACTGTGCTCGCTGGCGGTTCGTCACGACGAATTGACCAAGGCCAATGTCGTCGCCATCAGCCTGTTCGGCGACGGCGCCGCCGCGGTGATCCTGCGCGCCGGTGACGGCGGAGCCACACGGATTGATCACACCGGCGAATATTTGTGGCCGGATACGCTTGGGATCATGGGCTGGAATGTCGATCCGGAGGGCTTCGGCGTGATCTTCCAGCGCACCATTCCGAATTTTGTCACCGAAAATCTAAATCCGGCGCTCACCCAGATTCTCGCAGGCATGGGGCTGACGATGGCCGACATCGATCGCTTCATCTGCCACCCCGGCGGCGCCAAGGTGATCCAGGCGCTGGAGACCGCTTTGGCGCTTGGCCAGGGCACGCTGGACCACGAACGGCAGGTGATCGCCGATTTCGGCAACATGTCGTCGCCCACCGTGCTGTTCGTGCTCGAACAGGCGCGCGCCAAGGGCCTGCCGGCCCGTTCACTGCTGACCGCGCTCGGCCCCGGTTTCACGGCGAGCTGCGTTTCGCTCGCGCACGCCGCATGACCGCGGCGGAATTCCTGCTGCTGGCGGTGATGGCGCAACGCGCCGGCGAGCTTGTGCTCGCCCGCCGCAACACAACACAGCTGAAGGCGCGCGGCGCAATCGAGATTGCGCCCCGGCATTATCCGCTGATTGTCGCCGTGCATGCGACCTGGCTGGTGTCGCTGTGGGTGTTCGGCCGGGATCAGCCGCTGCACATCACCGCCCTGCTCGGCTATGTCGCACTGCAGGGCTTTCGGATCTGGGTGATGGGCACGCTGGGCGCGCGCTGGACGACGCGGATCATGATCCTGCCGGGCGAGCCCCTGGTGACGAAGGGACCCTATCGCTTCATCTCGCATCCGAATTACGCCGTGGTGAGCGCCGAGATCTTGGTGCTGCCGCTGGTCCTGGGGCTGCCGGTTTTGGCCGCGATCTTCACCCTCCTCAACGCTTTGGTGCTTGCGATCCGCATCCGCGCGGAAAACAGCGCTCTGGCGGACAGAAGCGGCATCCCGGCCGTCCATGTCCAATCCTGACTGGCCAAACCTGACTGGCGCATCGTTGAGCCAGCCGATGTCTGAGCTGGCCATCGGGCCTGACCGGACCCGGGCGGCGACCTGGCTCGGCTTTGTCCTGATGTGCCTCGGCATGTTCATGGCGATCCTCGACATCCAGGTGGTCGCGACCTCGCTGCCGAACATCCAGGAGGCGCTGGATATTTCGCGGGAAGCGATGAGCTGGATCCAGACCGCCTATCTGATCGCCGAGATCATCGCTATACCCCTGACCGGCTGGCTGACCCGGGCGCTGACGCTGCGCTGGCTGTTCGTTGCAGCGATCAGCCTGTTTGTCATGGCCTCGATCGGCTGCGCCACGAGCGGCGATTTCGCGACGCTGATCGCGTTCCGGGTGCTGCAGGGAGCCGCCGGCGGAGTCCTGATTCCCGCAGTATTTTCCGCTGTGTTCCTGCTGTTCCCGGTCCGTCTGCATTCGGTCGCCACCACGGTCGCCGGGATCATGGCGGTGCTGGCGCCGACCGTCGGGCCGATCGCCGGCGGCTGGATCACCGAGACCTACGCCTGGCCATGGCTATTTCTGATCAATGTCGTCCCCGGCATTGTCGCCGCCACCGCTACACCATGGCTTTTGCCCGCCGACAGGCCCGACCTCAAGCAGCTTTCGAATCTCGATGGAGGTTCACTGGCGCTGCTGGTGATCGCGCTGTCCTGCCTCGAGATCGGCCTCAAGCAAGCCCCCCAGCTGGGCTGGCTGTCGGCCCCCTGCATCGCCTTGTTGCTGTCGAGCGCCGCCGCCGCGACGATCTTCGTCAGACGGACGCTGAAATCCGCCCACCCGCTGATCGAGCTCGCCACCTTGAGGATCCGCTCCTTTGCGATCGGCTGCGCCCTCAGCTTCTGCCTCGGCGTCGGACTTTTCGGCTCGGTCTATCTGATGCCGGTGTATCTCGCTTATGTCCGTCGTCACGACGCCTTCGAGATCGGCACCATCATGCTGGTCACCGGGATGTCGCAATTGATCGCGGCGCCGATCGCGGGCCTGATGGAAAGTCGCTATGATCCGCGCTGGTTGTCGGCCGTGGGCTTTGCCCTGTTCGCGCTGGGACAGGGCGCCAGCGCCCTTCAGGGCCGCACCGCCGATTTTGATCAGATGTTCTGGCCGCAGGTGTTGCGCGGCGCCGCGATCATGTTCTGCCTGCTGCCGCCAACCCGGTTGGCGCTGGGCGCGCTGACGCCACAGCAAGTGCCTGACGCCAGCGGCCTTTTCAACCTGATGCGCAACCTCGGCGGCGCGATCGGCATCGCGCTGATCGATACGATTCTCTACGGACGCACCTCGGTTCAGGCCGAGGCGCTGCGCGACCGCCTGATCGCGGGCGATGTCAGCGCCGCACGGGCGATCGGTCTCGACACGGACTTGTTCTTGCACCGGCCGGCGGGCGTCTCGGACGCCACGGTGGAGGCCTATCTCCGTCCGATGGTGGAGAAGGCCGCGTTCGCGCTCAGCACCAATGAAGCCTGGGCCCTGATTGCCGCCGTGGCGCTGCTCGGCCTGCTGCTGGTGCCCTTCGCAGGGGCCCGCGCCCCCGCAGACACCGCAACACGCGGTTGATCCGGCGCAAGACCCTCAAGCTGGTTCTTGATACCGCTCGCGCAGGTTCCTTCCCCGGATTCAACCGCCAGACTTCTCGGATGCTCTCGGATTTTCTCGGGAGCATCCGATTCTTCGTGCGACCGACATGTCCGCGGCAACGCTGTCATTTGGTCGGGGCAGCTGGATTCGAACCAACGACCTGCAGTACCCAAAACTGCCGCGCTACCAGGCTGCGCTATACCCCGAACCGGCTGAGGGTTCGTCGATACACGTTAACCGGCCCGCCAGCAAGCCGAGGCGTCAGGGCCATCTCGATGCCGATCGTCCCACAGCAGCCAAAGCCCGGACAGGCGATCTCCGGGTTGCGGTCCAGCCCGGCCGAGTCATCTCGCCGTTTTCACTCATCCCTCAAATACTCGTACTGCACCCTCAGTTCGGCGGGACGGACCTTGGCGATGTTTAGCCCGTCGGGCGGTCCGCGCTCAAAGAAGTGCATCTCGATCTGATTGTCCTGGATGCTGATCACCCGCGCCGGCTCGCGGTTCTTACGCCAAATCTGATTGGGTTTGATTTCCATGCGGCGGGATCCAGAGCAGACAAAATCAACCGTTGCAGCGGCTGGGATGCGACGGCCACACATGCCGCGATGGACATGCAGGTTTTGGGCCGCACCGAGAATCGTTGCATGCCGGCCAACTTTTTCGATCGATGGTCGGGACAGTGGCCCTGTCAATGACCGTTGAACAGCGGATGCGCCACGCGGTCGCCGGGCTCGATGCCGTATTTTTTGGCGGTACCGGCGATCACCTCGAGCACGCCCTTGGCGAGCCCCCGGGACGGAATGATCCTGGTCGATTGCGGCTCGGTGTTTTCGGCAATGCGCAGGATCCGGCCATCGGCGCGGATGAAGATCATGTCGAGCGAAATGAAGGTATTCTTCATCCACATCGACACCTCCTGGGGTGGAGAAAAATCAAACAGCATGCCGCGGCCGTCGGCCAATTCCTTGCGGAACATCAAGCCGGTGGTCTTCTCCTCCTCGGTCGTCGCCAGCTCGACCGAGAATACCTGGACGCCCGACTTGGTGGCGATCTCCAGCGGCTGCAGCTCCGCCGCGCGCGCCGGCAACAGGCCCCGATCCCCGCCCGCGAATTGGACGAGCAAGACGAACAGTGCCGCCATGGAGCGCTTCATCCTGATACGGACGAGGCGCCCGGCAGCGTGCCGATTGACAACCATGGAGAAGTTTAACCCCAGCCATAAAAATGTTTGCCGGGCGAGCCTAGCCCAGGGATCGCGGCAAATACCAGACCGGCGGAGAGGCAATTTTTCGCGAGCCGCGCTAAACCGGGCGAGCCGAACGACGTGTCGATATCAATGCGACGATAGCCCCGGAGAGCCGGATTCGGGCTGGATCTCGGCCGCCATCATCCCCTTGGAGCCCGGCCCGAACCGCACCAGCACATACTGGCCGGGACGCAACTCGGTCATCCCGAAGCGACGCAGGGTTTCCATGTGCACGAAGATATCCGGCGTACCCTCACCACAGGTCAGGAAGCCAAAGCCGCGCAACCGGTTGAACCATTTGACCTGAGCCCGCTCCAGGCCGCTGGTCGGCGTGACGCTGACATGGGTTCGCGGCGGCAGCATTTGGGCGGGATGAATAGCGGTTGATTCGTCCATCGAAAGAATCCGAAAGGCCTGGTAACCCTTCGCGCGTTGGACACATTCACAGACCAGTCTTGCGCCTTCGTAAGCAGTCTGATATCCATCACGTCTAAGCACGGTAACATGCAGAAGTACGTCCGGCCACCCATTGTCGGGAACGATGAATCCATATCCTTTTGAAGCATCGAACCATTTGATGACCCCGCTGATCTCGACGAGGTTGGCGGCGCTGTCGCCGAGCCCCGTGATCGCATCAATGGCTGGATCGCGATCCGTGCCAGAATATTCGCTCGGTCCCAGCCGCTTCTGGCCGGCGCCGAGTTGCGGATTACCGAGCTTTTTGGACTCAAAACCGTCCGACCCCATGACCCCGGACCTCATACATCATCTATGGCCGACCATCTGCGGTGATGGTGCGCCTGAAAAGGCGCCGATCCATTACGAACCATGATGACGCCATACGAATCTTTTCGAATCAAAAGATAACACTCCTGCGCCCCACGCATAGAAAAAAAACAATTTTGCCGGGAACTATGTACAGTTTGCTCGGCTCCGAATCGGGCGGCGTCAGTTGCCGACAAAAGGTCCAAGTGTCTCCCCGATATCGTGCCTAACGACCAAATCCGCCAGATTATCCTGCTCGGTGGCCTCATTGTTGATGATCACCAACCGGGCACCGCTGTTCTTGGCCATCAGCGGGAACCCGGCGGCCGGCCAGACTACCAGTGACGACCCAATCGCAATGAACAGATCGCAATGCTGCGCCAGTTCGGCGGCCCGTCGCATCGCGTCTTCCGGCATCGCCTGACCGAACGAGATCGTCGCGGTCTTGATCGGCGCGTCACACACTGTGCAATCCGGTGACCTGCCGTCGACCTCGAAGCGGTGCTTAACCCAGGGCAGAGCGTAGGATTTGCCGCACCCGATACAGCGCGCATAGGTGGTATTGCCGTGAAGTTCAATAACATGCTCGTCGGCGATCCCTGACATCTGATGCAGATTGTCGATGTTCTGGGTAATGATGGCCGGGATTTTTCCCGCCCGGTAGAGCGATGCCAGCGCGCGATGTCCACGCCCGGGCCGCGCGGCGGCGAAGGTGGGTTCCATGGCGAAGCGGCGCCGCCATGCCTCGTCCCTGGCCTCCGAGCTCGCAACGAATTGATCGAAGGGGATCGGCCGGTTGCGGGCCCACAATCCGTCGGGCGAGCGAAAATCGGGAATGCCGCATTCGGTCGAAATGCCCGCTCCGGTAAACGGAATGATGCAGGAGGCTGCGGCGATCATATCGCCAAGCCGCTCGACGCCGCTGCCAAGATCAACCGCACTCATCGTCACAATCCAGGTTCTTGACGCGTGCTTATTTAATAGCACAGGTGCTTGGATTGTCATGATCGCCGCTGCCCAATCGGCAACCCGCTTCCGGCCCGGCTTCGTTTGCTCAGGCCGCTTGCGAGATTGGAGCAGCGTTGGCGTCGCTGAATTCTTCTACGCCATGAGGGTTGCCATTCGATTTTCTGTCGTCGTTTTTGCGGGGCTTGGTCGGGGCCGCCGAAATGGGCTTCTTGGCAGGCTTGCTGTATTGCGACAACCGCTCGAGCTCCAACTGGAGCTCGGCCTGTCGCGCCAGCACCTTTTCAGCCAGCTTGTCGATCGCGTTGTCGCGCAATGCGACCAGTTCATCGATGCTCAGTGCATTCAGATCGATCTTTGCCATGTCCAGCCTCCTGTTCGCCTTTGGCTACCGGCAAGCGGCGCAATCCTCAAGCACGCCCAGCGCCTTATCCACCATGAACATAGCCGCTTGGGGCATTCATTGAAGCCGACGCCAATCCCAGATTGAGTTCGTCGCGTCACTTGAAACCTCAAAGCGATGGAGCGCGGGAGGCCACGCCATCCGGCCAAGCCGATCATCACCAAAAAGCCCGGCACGAGGCCGGGCTTTCTGGGTGGCGATCACCAATGGCGCCAATAGCGGTGCCTGTAGTACGGACCGCCATAATACGCGTAAGATCCATAGCCCGGACCGTAGTAACGAGGTCCGTAATAGCCATAACGCGGGCCATAATAATAAGGCGCGTAATAGGCGCCCGCGGCCCCGGCGGCGAGAGCGCCGGCGGCCAGCCCAAACGCCAGTCCTGGACCGATGCCCCGCGCTTCGGCCGGTGCCGGCGTCATGACGGTGGTGGCGGTCAGCGCCGCGGCCGTCGCCAAAATCGCAAGTGTTTTTGTCATTCGCATCTCCTCAATCAACAGCATGACTGATAACGCAGCCGTGTTTTGTTGGTTTCAGGAGAATTTCTGGTTGCAACAGATTTGCGCCGCCACACCGGCCATCATGCTGTCTCATGCGAGCGGCGTCGATTGAGCGAATGGAGCGCGAATGAGAAGAGCGGCCCTTTCGGGCCGCTCCGGCTGATCTTGCTGCGAAACAGTCGCAGACTACGGACAGGGATGTCGCAAGCCGTCATAGCCCAGATAGGTCCCCGAGGCCGGATCATAGGATTTGAAACGCTGCTCGCAATAGCCGGCGCTGTCTTCGTTTGACACGACATAGCCTGGCGTTGCGACATAGCCGGGCGTTGCGACATAGCCGGAGTCAGGCACATAGCTGTTGTCGTAATCGTTGTAGGCGTAGTCGTCGCTGGAATAGCCGCCATAGGAGGGATCATAGTAACCACCATAGCCATAGCCCAGCGCGCTTCCCGCCGCCAAGCCAGCGGCGAAGCCGATCCCGGGGCCAACCCCGATGCGGCCGCCGCGATCATAACCGCCGCGATATCCGCCTTGATATCCGGCAAACTGGCCCGTGCCGCGGCTTGCACCGCCCCCGACGCGGGCAGCACCGATGCTGGCCTGCGCGCCGCGGAACCCAGCTGTTCCGCCACCGAAATGGCCGCCGCCAACGTGGCCGCCGCCAAAATGTGCACCGCCGCCATGAGCGCCGCCATGGTCGGCCGCGAACGCCGGAGCCGCAATGGCCAACGAGAGCGAGAGAGCTGTAGCGGATAGAATTCTGATCCTGGACATAGCGATTCTCCATGAGGAAGTTACAAGGAGAACATCAGGCGAATGCGATCGTTCCGATCGTCGCGACGATTTCAGCATCGGGCGTCGTGGCGCCGCAAATCGGCCCGAAATAATTGCGTTATCGCGGGGCGCGGGCGATTGGCGCGCAACGATGAACCTGATTGGCGAACGATGGATCTGAAGGCCCTCAAACAGCTGGCAGAGCGCTGTCGCCAACTCGCCTCGCGGGCCGACCCCTTTACGCAGAAACGGCTCCTGGATCTGGCTCAGGATTATGAAGCCCGGATCGCGCTCACCGAGCCGCAGCCTTCGGCGGCCACACGAATTTTGCGCGAAGGTGGTCTATAGCAGCAAACGGCGAGGTTACTGCACGGGTCCGACATCTCGCCGGATAGCGCGCCGGCGCTGGAAATCTCCAGGGGCCGATTGAACCTGCGGCGGGCGAAACCGACCTATCGGTACTGGGAAATTGCCTGCCCGGTGTGATGGCGGCGCCGCCGAGCGAACATATTCCGCTCGGGCGGCGCCTACCCGTGTAAGTCATCCCGCCGTCGCAATGATCCGATGGCCGGCGGAGCCGGCTGGTTCGCAGGTTCCTCACGGCAACGCCCTGCCCTCTCCTCCCATTTGCTGCTATGGCTTGCCGGCAAATCGACGGCCACCATTCGCTCACCAAGGGAGACAGGAAACATGCGTTATCTCCACACCATGCTGCGCGTGCGCAATCTCGACACCGCGCTGAAATTCTATCACGAGGCCCTGGGCTTGCAGGAAGTCCGCCGGATCGACAACGACAAGGCGAAGTTCACCCTGGTGTTCCTGTGCGCTCCCGAGGACGAAGCGCTGCTGAAGGCGGCGAAGGGTCGCGGCGCGCCGCTGGTTGAACTCACCTATAATTGGGACGAGGAGAGCTACGGCGAAGATCGCTATTTCGGCCATCTGGCCTATGAGGTCGATGACATCTACGCGACCTGCGAGCGGCTGATGAAGCTCGGCATCACCATCAACCGTCCGCCACGCGACGGCCAGATGGCCTTCGTCCGTTCGCCCGATCTGCATTCGATCGAATTGCTGCAGAAGGGTGATGCCAAGCCGCCGTGCGAACCGTGGTCGTCGATGCCCAACACCGGCCATTGGTGAAATGGCGTATCGCCGGGAACTGGCGCCGCGCCTTCGCGTTTTCTTTCATTATCAGGAAACACGGAGGCGACGATGGGACGAGGAATTCTGCTCTGGTTGCTCGGGGTACCGATTCCGGTGATCTTTGTATTGTGGCTGTTGTTCGGCCGCTGACGGCCGGCATCGGCGTTTGCAGCAAGGACTCGGCAATCAGGCCCCGCCCGATGGCGGGGCCTTTTTTGCGAGAACCAAGCGCAGGCTGAAATCGGCAAGGACCAGCGAGCTTCAGATGCGCTAGTACCTTGCCACAG
>Ga0302319_10018499_pt1 | contig 12707 bp, 15 predicted proteins | sample Bog_T0_2_FD_203319 | JGI IMG/M metagenome (GOLD analysis project Ga0302319, IMG submission 203319) | Peat permafrost microbial communities from Stordalen Mire near Abisko, Sweden - Bog_T0_2 | ecosystem: Environmental > Terrestrial > Soil > Wetlands > Peat | place: Sweden: Abisko, Stordalen Mire...
GATGACGCCGCGTCCGCGGCAAACGGGGATCCTTCAACTCCGCAAAATACTTAAGGGAACTCGACATGCCTCCATCTGAAGCCGTCTACGCGATTCTGCATATAGCCGCTATGGTGCGTTTGCCCTGGGTATAACGCCCCGGCTTGCCCCGGGAATGCAGCGCGCGATTTACACTGGAAGGCTAGGAGTTGTTCATTCTTCATGGATAAATTTGTCATTCGCGGCGGCAATCCGCTGGTGGGCACGGTGCGCATTTCGGGCGCAAAGAACTCCGCGCTGCCCTGCATGGCCGCCGCCATCCTGACCGAGGATGTGGTCACGCTGGAGAACATTCCCCAGGTGCGCGACATTGAAACCGAGCGGCGGCTGCTGGCCTCCATGGGTGCCGAAGTCGAATTGGGCTACGGACGCGCTCAGCACCGCACCACCATCTGCTGCCGGACTCTCTCCGAACCGGAGGCCAAATATGAGATCGTGAAAACCATGCGGGCAAGTTCCCTGGTGCTTGGGCCGCTGATTGCTCGCACGGGAATGGCGCGGGTAGCCATGCCGGGCGGATGCGCGATTGGCGGCAGGCCCATCGATCTGCACATCAAGGGCCTGGAAAAGATGGGCGCTGTCATCACGCAGGAGCACGGGTATCTGGAGGCGCGCGTGGAACGCTTGAGAGGCGCTCACCTGGTCTTCGACAAGATTACGGTGACCGGCACCGAGGATCTGTTGATGGCCGCAGTGCTTGCCGAGGGCGAAACGCTTATGGAAAACTGCGCCCGCGAGCCCGAGGTTGTGGATCTCGCCGCCTTGCTGACTGCCATGGGCGCTCAGATTGAGGGGGCGGGCACCTCGACGATTCGCGTACAAGGGGTTGCGCGCCTGCATGGCGCGCGCTACCGCATCAATCCCGACCGCATCGAAGCGGGAACATTTTTGATAGCAGGCGCCATAACCCGCGGCGACCTGATTGTGGCCAACTGCAACCCGGCTCACCTGCGCGCGGTGATCGCCAAGCTGGAAGAGGCTGGCGCGCGCGTGGACATTCTTGGCTCAGATACGGTGCGCGTGCGCGCCGACGGTCTGCTGCACGCCGCCGACATTTCCACCGAGGAGTACCCCGGCTTTCCCACAGACATGCAGGCGCAGTATATGGCGCTGGCCACGCAGGCCGAGGGCGTCAGCATCATCAAGGAGAATATCTTCGAGAACCGCTTCATGCATGTGCAGGAATTGGTACGGATGGGCGCGAACATCAAGGTAGACGGCCGCACTGCCACCGTGCGTGGCCCGGCAAAGCTGTCGGCAGCGGCTGTTATGTGCTCGGATTTGCGGGCTTCCGCGTCTCTCGTGCTGGCTGCTCTAGTAGCCGACGGCGAATCCATCCTCGACCGCGTTTACCACATGGATCGCGGCTATGAGCGCATCGAAGAGAAGTTGCGAGGCGTGGGCGCGCAGATTCGGCGCATGGGCAACGTCTTTAACCCCAAAGAGGGCGAAACCGCGGCGGATTGACCACTCTACTGCCAGCTTACAGCCAAATGCCACCGCAATCCATGCCTGGCCGTCTTCTGCAAGACGCGCTCATGCTCGCGCAGTTCGGCCACAACTGGCGGCGTCTCGGAACCGAGGGCGGCAGGCGATTCAGTCAGAAAAGCGATCAGAGCCTGAACCGTACGCAGGCCGTCCGGGGCGTCAAACCATTGCGGCTGCGGCAGGGAGTGTGCCCAGGAAGGGCTTGCAATGCCTTGCTCCAGCAGCAACGCCATCGAGTTCTCATCGGCGGAAAAGAATTCAAGCAGCGGGCGAACTTTCAACCGCTCGGCCAGACGCTCCAGAGCATCTTCGTTGCGGGCCACAGCCTGCCCATGTACGAAGATGTCAAACCCCGGATCCTCTCCCTCAACAACGATATACAAACTGGCAGCCATGTTATTGAGTCTACTGGAGATTGTTGGCCGGTAATGGCAGAATCCCGGCGCGGTTATCCAATCCATCACCGGGGCGCGCTTTGGGTGTTCTGCTTGCTTCTTCGGACAAAACTCGACTCCCCGGCTGCAACTGCCAGTGGTGTGCTGGGCACGCGATGGCTTAAAATGAGTGCTGGCGGTCAACCACCCCAGGATAAGCCAAATTGAGCCGTTTTCTTATTCAGGCTGGAATGCAAGCCGGGAAACGGGCAGTGACTTTCTGGCCATACGGGGTGACAGAACCGCCGGCAAGAGTTTGACCGGGTCCAGATTCGCATTCTGTAAGGAGAAGCCATGCACGCAAGGACTTCTTCTATAGAATATTGCTCTTTTACAAAGAGCAAGTAAGACACGCTTTGTGCTCAGCACATTTCACCCCAGGAGCGACCCATGCATAGCCATCCATGGCATGTTCTCCATGTGATCTCAAATCATGAAAAGTGCGTGGCGCAGCATCTTGCCGTCCGCTCGGTGGAACACTATCTGCCACTCTATTCTCAGCCGGCAAAGTGGACCGACCGAACCGTGATCGCGGAGCGGCCGCTGTTCTCAGGGTATGTGTTTGCCCGCTTTTCGCCCCATAACAGGCTCACCGTCATCTCCACTCCCGGCATTCTTCGAATTCTGGGGGATGAACAAAGAAACATGGTGAGCGGTGCGGAAATTGAAAAAATTCGCACGGGACTCGCCACCGGACTGCTCTTGAGACCTCATCATGGCGTCGCGGTTGGAACCCGCGTGCGCGTGCGCGACGGCGTTTTTTCCGGGGTTGAGGGCTTGGTAACGGAGTTTCGCCATCAATGCAAGGTTGTTATTGCCCTCTCGGCTGTGCATCAGTGCTTCTCGCTCGATGTGGGGCTCGATGAGCTCTCGATCCTGAGCAAGCCTGTGGTGACGCCGGAGCTGAAATCGACTCCCGCATACACCTACTGACAGCCTGGGATTACGGTGCCACAGAGGCCGGAGCCGTTAGGTTGCGGATCGCTCTGTATAAAAACGAGATGCATCGGTAATCGGATTAGGCGGAAAGTCGGCGGGCACGCGCCCAGGAGCTTCTTCAGCAACTCCCCGCCCATATATCCCGTGACGCCAGCGATCAAGACAAGGGGTTTCACGCCGCGTTCTCTGCTGGCTGGCCGAACAGCGCATCAATTCGCAGGCGGCGGTAATCGAAAATCCTATGAACGTCTCTGCGTACTTTCACCGCGTGAACAATCCGCCCTAGAACACCGAGTGGCAGCGAGTATTGCACTTCGTCGGTCATCTTTGTGCGATTGCCGTGCGCCTCAAACCTGTGCGTGTGACGCCATTGCTTATACGGTCCCTTCGCCTGCTCGTCGACGAAGCCATGCGGAGGGTTCCACTCGCAGATTTCCGTCCGCCAGTAGAAGGGTATGCCGTGCAGTCGCAGGCTGTAGCGAATCACAGTTCCTTCGGAAAGAGAGTTGGTACTCATGGAAAGAATCTTGAAGCCCAGCCAAGGGGGCGTAATCTTCTCCAGGTTCTGCGCGTCCGCGAAGAATGCAAATACCTCGTCGATGGGGCGTGCAATCCACTGCTCACGGCGCAATATGTAGGTCACAGCACTCACTCCTATTCACCGCTTTCGATTGCGTAGTTACGGCTCTCGCAGCAAAGCAGTCACACGAACAGAAAGATCCTTGTAGGCTTCTTCATCGAACGCGCCACTGTGACGCCAGCGCACCGCACCGTGCTTGTCGATCAGAACCAGATAGGCGGCATCCGGCGACTGGTAGCCCATGTGCTGTTTCCAGGAATCGGTTCCGCCGTAGACGGTGATTACATTTTCCTGATCGCTCCGGGGCGTTCCCTTGCGCATGCCGCTGTCGATGAACCACTTTCCCAGGCGCGCCATGCCGCCAATCATCGGGATCTCGTAGAAGGTTACGTGAGGATTTTCCCCGAAGTCCTTGCGGAAGCGGCCAATCCAGGCCTCGACCTGAAATCTCGAATTGTAAGTGAATCCCAGCGCCAGCAAGGCAACGCGGCCTGAAGCAGCTTCCGGGAGTTGAGCCTGGCGGCCGGTGAGGAATTCACCCCGCAGAGGCGGCAGGGTCTCGCCAATGGAAATAGTAGAGATCAGGGCAGACGCCATAAGAATCGTTGTCAGAATAGTCATGAGACTTGTCCTCCTGTGAGGTGGGCGGCTGAGTTTTCGAAGAGATAGTGGGAGACGATCCACTCGTTTCCGCCAGCAAATCCGAATAACTCGGCACATGCCATAAAGAAAACTCTCCAGCGGACCAGCCAGCGCTGCGCCTCATCTTTGCCATAAACGGTTGCGAAGAGATCGAGGACTTCCTGTCTTTGGCGGTCTAGATTCCCAAGCCACGCTTCTGAGGTCTTCTGGTAATGAACGCCGCTGAATCGCCAGTGTTCGCGAATGCGGAAGTGCTCCTGGAAGTACAGCAGCAGATCGTCGCTGGGCATGACGCCGCCGGTGAAGAAGTGCTGTGCCATCCAGTCGGATGCGTCCTCAACTTCGTAGGGATAGGCGAACCGGCTGTGCGAAAAGACATGCAGGAAAAGCAAAGCCCCAGGCCGCGACCAGGATGCGATTCGCCGCAGCAGTTCCGCGTAGTTCCGCATGTGTTCAAACATCTCCACCGAGACGATGCGATCGAAGCGCAAGTCGGTGCTGAAATCATTCATGTCCGCAGTGACAACGGTGAGGTTCGCGAGTCCGCGGCGAGCGGCTTCAGCGTCGATGAACTGCTTTTGCGAGCGGGAATTCGAGACTGCCAGAATGCGGCTGTTGGGAAAGCGGCGGGCCATGAACAGCGAGAGAGAGCCCCAACCGCAGCCAAGTTCGAGCACGTCCTGGCCGTCTTCCAGGCAGGCGCGACGGCAGGTCAGATCGAGCATGGCTTCCTCGGCCTCGGCAAGATCCTTCGTGTTGGCGTTCCACAGCGCGCAACTGTATTTCATCCGCGGTCCGAGCACATGACGGAAAAACTCCGCCGGGACTTCGTAGTGTTGCGCATTGGCGGCATCAGGCCGAAGTGCGACGGGACTCTGGCGCAGTTGCGCGATGAACTTCATCAGGCGCTCCGCCTGTTCGGCTGGAGATCCCAGTTGTTCCTTGCGCAGGCGCGCCGACACCAGACGCCGAATTCCGATGCGGATGAGCCAGTCCGGCAAGAGGCCGTGTTCGAGCCACGTGTTGTAGCCCGCTTCAAGGACGGGTGATGCGGTGAGCGTTTCAGTTCGCATGGTGGTTGTTCCTTGGGAACCACGGCACGAAAGCGCTTGTGGTCTCTTGATAGCGCTTGTAGTCTTCGCCCCTGGTGCGCAGCGCCTGCGCTTCAGTGGCGGGGATGCCGGTGACTCGGAAGAGAAAGTACAGCATGAGCGCGGGCGGGACGAGCGCTAGATAGCCGTATTGGGAATCGATTGCGAACAGGCAGAAGGCAACCCAGATGAGCCACTCGAAGAAGTAATTGGGATGGCGCGAGTATTTCCACAGACCGGCGCGGCAAGTCTTACCTCGGTTGGCGGCGTCGGACTTGAAGGCATTGAGCTGCAAGTCCGCTGCGATCTCGCCCGCAATCGCCACAACCCACAAAACGGTTGCGGCATATTCGAAGATGGAGAACTCCGGCGCCGGGTTTTGTGAACCAAGAAGGAAAGGCACCGCCAGCACAATGCACAGCACGGCTTGAAACTCGAAGAAAAAAAAGAACTTCAACGGGATATTGTTACGCCACTGCTTGCGGAGCTGCACATAGCGCCCCTCTTCGGGATGGCCGATGACGCGCGTAAACAGCAGGTAGAGAGCAAGGCGCAGGCCCCAGACCGACGCCATCAAGGCAATCGCGATGCGGCGCGGCTCCCAGCCTGCGCCCATGACCGCGTAGAGCACGCCAAGCAGGGCCAGCCCTCCGGCCCAGCCAGCATCGACAATCGCCGCGTTGTGCAGCGGAAAATGAATCAGCCACAGCAGGAGCATCACCCCGCAGACAACAACCGCTCCGGTCAGGATCAATGTCAGAACGATCACTCTCCTGTCTCAGTACGCAGTTGGTTGCGCATTGCGCCGAGCACGGGAACCAGCAGCAGGTAGAGCAAGCCTGTGGCGATGCTGCCGAGTAGAAGCCACGCCACGACGGCATGGATGGTCACGATCCAGAGAGTTGCGATGGCGTGAAAGAGATTTGTGCGGATCAACGCGAAGATGTTAACCACAGAAAGCTCGGACGGCGGGGTTCTGAAGATCCATCCGCCGATGCGGTAGAAAGGGATCAGCAGGACGATTTGGAACGGGTACGCCAGCCAATTGACAAGCTGAATAGCCGCCAGGTTGAGGCGAAAGGCGATAGCTGCCAGCGTGCAGAGCAGCACAGTCGAACCCAAGACCGGGATCACTCCGAGCGTGATCCCCAACGCAATCGTGAAGGAGAGCCTCTCCGGTGTGAGGCCCTGGCGGAGGAACTCAAGGATAGGCCGTACAACTTTGCTGCGCCACACAGTCTCTCTCATGCCGGCCGCCTTCGCAAAATGGCTGCGGCCGGCTGGCCGGGTCTGAGCCGGAAGAGTTGAATCAGAACATAGAAGGACATTGCGATATTGCCTAACCCCATGATGAGCAGAAACCACAACACCCTTGCCCATACGCTCCGTTCCTTGTAGAAGACCCACGCGTAGAAGGTTACGAAGCCGAAGTATGCGTCGTAGAGCGTGGCCATGGCCCAGGGGTTGGAAGTGTAGCTCGGCCACGCTGCACTGAGGCTGACGGTAAGGCCGGTGCGAATGGTCATGACGACCATGAAAACGAAGATGCCGCCGAACAGGAGCTTCAGAAACAGCTTCATCGTTCCTCCCTCTTCAGCCTTGCCAGATGCTCCTCTAACTCTGAGAAGTTTTCCAGCGCAAAAGACCGCGCGCTTCCAATGGATGCAAGAGTCTTTTTCACATTGCTGCCGCCAAGCCAAAGCTCCGCGGTCTTCGGCAGCCTTGCGGCGAGTATGCGTAGCTCTTTGATGGTTGCCGGGGTGGGCTCGGTTGCCTTGATTCCAACGACGACCGCGCACGGCGAGGTCCGTTCGGCCGCAGCCACAATTTCAAGAGCCGGAAGACTGGACCCAAGGTAGAGAGCCTCGAATCCGCTCGCCACGGCGAGCATGGCCGCTGCCAGGATGCCGAACTCGTGCATTTCCCCAGCCGGCGTGGCAAACAGAATTCTCTGCGACGGAGTTGAGGATGTGCCAAGGCGAACCAGCCCGCCCAGCAGGTTGCGCAGAATCGACGACGTCATATGCTCCTGGGCAATGCTCAAGGTGCCACCCTGCCAGCGTTCGCCGATCAGTTTCATCAGCGGAAACACCACTTCGCTCACAAGCTTGTCAACGGGCAGCAACACCGCCAGCCTGCCGAGATGGAAGTTAGCCCTTGCGTAGTCAAACGACTCAATGGCCGCCACAACGGGAAGCAGAGCACCGCTTACTGGTTGATCTGTTATATCGGGCTCCGGGTTCTTAGCGACCAACTCCGGCCCCAGTAGCAGCTTCTCCAGCGCGCTGTCATCCAGGCCGGCCACCTGTCCGATTGCGTGTCCGCGTGCCACTGCATCGCGAAGCAGGATGAGCCGCCGGATCTCTCCCTCGCCGTAAGCGCGTCCCCTTTCAGCGCGGATGGGCGTAACCGCCTGGTAACGGCGCTCCCAGGCCCGCAGCGTATCAATGCTGAGGCCCGTCAGGTTTGCCGCTGCCCGGATGGGATATTGAACGACGCTCTCGGAACTCATAGTGCAAACATAATTCATGGGTTTTGATTTTGTCAAGCATTTGTCCACGACAAATGATTGACAAAATGCTACACCTGGACTAATGTCAAATTACCGTGCGCGGAGATGGGCGCATTGGAGTTGGTCATGGGTATGAGATCGGGCCGCTACGAGTTTCGCATGGTTTTCCTGTTTCTCCTCGTCCACGCGGGTGTTCCGGCGGTCTTCTTTGTTCCCTTCGCTCCTCGTCTGCTGCTATGGACGGCAGCAACCTATTCAATCCGGATGTTCGCAGTTACGGCCGGCTATCACCGGTATTTCAGTCACCGGAGTTATAAACTAGGCCGCGCCGCGCAGTTCTGCATGGCCGCGCTGGCGCAGAGCTCCGGGCAAAAAGGCGTGCTGTGGTGGGCGGCCCACCACCGCTGGCATCACCGCTACTCCGACGCCGAGCCGGATGTTCACTCACCGGGGTTGCGCGGCTTCTGGTGGGCGCATGTGGGGTGGGTCTTGTCCAATGATTACGATGGCTACGACGAAAAGCAGATCGCGGATTTCGCAAAGTTTCCCGAGTTGCGCTGGCTGGACCGCTACCACTGGGCTTCGGTGCTTGCCTTTGCGCTTGTGGTCCTGCTGGTGGGCGGGCCGGCCGCGTTTGTCTGGGGATTTCTGGTTTCCACTGTGCTTCTCTATCACGCCACCTTCTGCATCAATTCCCTGGCCCATGTTTTCGGCAGCCGCCGCTTCGACACGCCGGACCAGAGCCGCAACAACTGGTTTCTGGCGCTGCTCACGTTTGGCGAAGGCTGGCACAACAACCATCACTTCTCCATGGCCAGTTGCCGCCAGGGATTTCGCTGGTGGGAGGTGGATATTACTTATGGTGTGCTGAAAGTTTTGAGCTATCTTGGTATCGCACGCGATTTGCAGCCTTTTCGGATTCCCAGAAGCAAGGTGATGGGAGGTGTCCAATGCGCATTGCGATAATTGGTAGCGGCATCTCTGGCTTGGCCGCAGGCTGGTACCTCAGTCGCAAACACGAGGTCTCCCTCTTCGAGAAGGAGCCACGTCTGGGTGGACACACCAACACCGTGATGGTGGAGAACAGTGGCGATCCGATTCCCGTGGATACAGGATTCATTGTTCACAACGACCGGACCTATCCCAATCTGGTGCGGCTGTTGTCGGAACTGGGAGTGGAAACGCAACCCAGCGACATGTCGTTCTCCGTCTCCTGCCGCAAAACTGGATTCGAGTATTCAAGCCGCGGCATCAATGGCTTCTTTGCGCAACGTTCCAACCTGATGCGGCGCGAGCATTACCTGCTACTTGCAGAGATTCTGCGATTCAATCGCACTGCGCCTGAACTGCTCGACCGGCCGGGAGTTGAATCGGCGACCATCGGAGACGTGATTGATGAAGGCCGATACCACAAGGCCTTCACTGATCGCTATCTACTCCCCATGGCCTCGGCGGTCTGGTCCATGTCGCTCGATTCCATCCGGTCTTTTCCAGCGTTGACGCTGCTGCGTTTCTTTCATAACCACGGCATGTTAGGCATCAATACTCATCCCAAATGGAAGGTTATCCGTGGCGGCAGCCACACATACATTCCGTTGCTCACAGCGCCATTCAGGGAACGAATCTTTGTTGATACGCGCATTACATCGGTGAGCCGGCAGGAAAGCAGCGTGACCTTGAACTTCCAAGATCGTCCGGAGATGACATTCGATCAGGTTGTCTTTGCCTGCCACGGCGACCAGGTCTTAACGCTGCTGACAGAGCCGACAGCTACCGAATACGACGTGCTGGGAAACTTCAAGACTAGCCGCAATCTGGCCACGCTGCACACCGATTCATCGCTATTGCCCAGGCATGACGCCGCGCGAGCCAGTTGGAACTATAATCTGGGCTTGGCCGAGAATTACGCTGTTACCCTGACTTATCACATGAACCGGCTACAGTCGCTCAAGACGGTAAAAGACTACTGCGTCACGCTCAACGGGGAAGACGCGATCGACACCGCGAAGGTGCTGCGCACAATCGTTTACCATCACCCGCTCTACACGCAGGAGGCGGTGCGCACGCAGAATCGATGGAGCGAGATCAGCGGCAAGAACCGGACGCATTACTGCGGGGCGTACTGGTTCTACGGCTTTCACGAGGACGGATTGAACTCCGCATTGCGTGTAGCCCGTGCCCTCTCAGTGGAGTGTTAGACCATGGACTCCGCAATCTACTTCGGTACGGTCAGACACCGCAGGTTCAGGCCTGTGCCGCACAGCTTCGTCTACGGCGTGTTTATGGCTTTTCTGGACATCGACCGTATACAGGAACTTACCGGGATCTCTCGGTTATTGAGTTACAACCGCTTCAATTGGGCCACCTACGATGAGCGAGATCACTTTGGGGATTCGAGCCTTTCGCTTAGGCAGCGTCTGGAACGGGACGCGGCCGCTCACGGCGTTTCATTGCCCGATGGTCCAGTGTTTATGTTAACTCACCTCCGGTATCTCGGTTATAGCTTTAATCCAGTCTCATTTTTCTATTGCTATGACACACAGGAACGTCTTCAGGCTGTTCTTGCGGAGGTGAATAGCACCTTCGGCGAGAGTCATAATTACTGGCTTTGGCAAGACAACGAATTGCCCTCGTCCAACGCAAAACGGTATCGGTGTGCCAAAGCCATGCACGTGTCCCCATTTATGAGCATGAAGCTGGACTACACATTCACATTTACGTCGCCGGACCAGCAGCTTGTTGTCCACATGGACACGATCGAAGATGGAAAGCCGTTCTTCGATGCGACGCTGAACCTGGAGCGCAGACCATGGAGCGCACGCTCACTGCACCGCGCGCTTCTCTCTCATCCCTGGATGACCGCCAAAGTGATCTGCGCCATTCACTGGGAGGCCTTGCGGCTCTATCTGAAAAAAGTGCCGGTCTTCACGCACCCACGGCATACAAACGAGGTTTGAAGCGATGAAAAGCATCCTCACATCGGCAGCGAAAAAGTTGTTCTTGTCCACGCTCGAAGGGCTGCATGGAGGCTCGCTCGAACTTGTCCTGCCAGACCGGACGCTGACCTTCGGAGACGCGCAGGCAGAACTGCCCACGCAGCTTGTTGTACACCGGGAGCGGTTCTTCGCACGAGCTCTGCTGGGCGGCGACACAGGGATCGGCGAAGCCTATATGGATGGGGATTGGTCCACGCCCGATCTGGTCTCGCTCATGCGGCTGGCGGTGCGCAATCTGGCGCAACTGGAGGGGTCGAACACGCTCTTCTCCTTGCTCAGCCGCTTCACTGACCGCCTTCGACAGTCTCTGAGAGCGAACACCGTGGAAGGTAGCCGGCGCAATATTCATGCGCACTATGACCTCAGCAATGACTTCTTCAATCTCTTTCTCGATCAAAGCATGGTTTACTCCTGTGCCTGGTACGAAACAGCGTTGGACTCACTGGATACAGCCCAGTTTCAGAAACTGGATCGCATCTGCCGGAAGCTGGAGCTGAAGCCGGGAGATCGGGTGTTGGAGATTGGGACTGGGTGGGGCGCATTTGCCTTACATGCCGCACGCATTTATGGCTGCCAGGTTACGACAACGACCATCAGTCAACAGCAGTATGAGTATGCGCGTAAGTTGTTCGATGCCGCGGACACCGGCTGCCGCATTGAGATCCTACTGAAGGATTACCGCGACTTGACCGGCAGTTTCGACAAGATTGTAAGCATCGAGATGTTCGAGGCCGTGGGTTTCGAGCACTACGATGAGTTCTTCTGCGTTTGTGACAGGCTGCTCAAACCGAATGGCTCCATGCTGCTCCAGACGATCACCATGAACGAACAAAGATTTGCTCAATACTTGAAACAGAGCGACTGGATTCAGAAGTACATCTTTCCCGGCGCTCAACTGGCTTCGTTGCGGGGAATTCTTGACTCTCTCGCCCGCGCGACCCGCCTGTCGCTCTTTCACGCAGAGGATATGGGGGCTCATTACGCCCGCACGCTGGGAGCATGGCGCGAGCGTTTCTTTGACACCCTCGCTCAGGTCAGGAAACTAGGCTTTGATGATCGGTTCATACGAAAGTGGGACTACTATCTGGCATTTTGCGAGGGCGCGTTTCTCGAGCGCCATATCAGCGATTTTCAATTGCTTTTGACCAAGAGCTACAACCCGCGCCCCATGTTTCAGGAGCCGTGGCGGCCCGCGCTGGAAGCCGTACAGCAGGAGACCCTGGTTTAGATCTCTCACACCCCTCGCGCCTCATGGGATCGCTCACACGAAGTGAGCGCACGACGTGCAATGAGCATTTCAAAAAGCAGTCCACTCGCTCGATGAATATGCAAGCACTGTGGAACTCGCCTTGACCTCGTGCCTCCGTCAGGCAGGACCAGGATACGACACGGCAGAAACAGGCTCACAGAAGAAGCATGGAATCGGCGCCATTGTCTTGGGTTCGGGCCAGGGTCTGGTTGGAAGGTTCAATCGGGATTTTGCCCGTGCCGGCCTTCATCGATGCCATTTCCGGGCTTGCCGGACAGTTTCTGATCGATGTCGAGGCAACGCGGGAGCGCGGCGATGTGGTGAAGCTGATGCAGGAGCATCGCGGCGAGGAACCTTTCCATTCGCGCTTCCCGGCGGACACCGCGTGAGCTCACTTAAACAATTCGTCGAGGCTCTTCCTTCGGCCTGTCAAGAGCACAACTGCTCAGATTCCCGATCCATCCGAGGCGATACTGATTCGGAGAGTTTCAACCAGTGGTGCGGCTTATTTTCCCCCGCTAGGCACAGGTAGGGTCGAGGACTGGCGCCACGCTCCGTAGGTCAGGCCTATCTGTTGCTCCCCGTTTCCTCTGGGAGTGCCTCACTAGCCGAGCCGTGAACTGGTTTCCAATCCCCGCCGCATCGAACTGAGCGTGCGGATTTGCCGCACTCCGCTCTCCTGTTGTCTTCGCATCGAAGGATAAGCGGCCTATGAAACAGGAACAGCTTTCCGCACT
>Ga0302319_10018501_pt1 | contig 12706 bp, 13 predicted proteins | sample Bog_T0_2_FD_203319 | JGI IMG/M metagenome (GOLD analysis project Ga0302319, IMG submission 203319) | Peat permafrost microbial communities from Stordalen Mire near Abisko, Sweden - Bog_T0_2 | ecosystem: Environmental > Terrestrial > Soil > Wetlands > Peat | place: Sweden: Abisko, Stordalen Mire...
GACAGGCTGTTCACTTTCGTGCACGGGCGCGGCCTCAGGCTCCGCTGAGAAACTCAGAGGGGCCTGATGCGGCGCGGCGGCCTTCGTCGGGCGCCCCGTCGGCCGCGCGCGCGGCTTGGGCTTAAACGCCGACCAGATCAGCGCCAGGCCGAGCGTGACAACAAGCCCGCCAATCACATGCCGCTCGATGATCATGCTCTGCAGGGGCTCGGGCCAGCCCACGGCGGCGAAAATGAAATATCCCGCGTAAGTTACGGCTATGCCGCCAAAAAACTCCAGAACGCGAACCAGAATCCCCATGTCACGCTCCCGTGGCCGCTGTCGGCCTGTTTCCCTGGCCCCAGACGGCATCTTCCGTCACCCGGGTCGAGGGTCGCATCTGCGAAAATCCGGGAGATTATAACGCTTTGTCAGCCTGTTGAACAGATGGAGGCCGGGGCGCCGCTAAAACAGCCAGCTGCGCGGTCTGGGGTATGCGTCGTCTCGCGCGAGATAAACAACCCCTGCGAGACATCTGATTCCAAACCACAAATGTCCGACAGCGAAGATTAGTCCGCCGAGCATGACCATGGGCACGCCGATCAGGACCAGAGACAGGGGCAGCCCGGCAAGGATCAAGGTGCCGCCGATGATCCACCAGCCGATGGCGGTCCAGAAGGTGCGGATCTGAAACACATAATGGGACCGCATCCTGGGCCCCGCGCCGTCCCGATTGGCGTAGGCCACCACGAGGCCGACCAGGATGGTCAAGCCGTTGGCCATGCCGAGCAGATAGAGGGCGTAAATGATGAAGGGGAGACTACGGTCTTCGCTCAGCGCCCCGAACGCCGGGGCGATGGAGGTTGGCTTTTTCGGCATGAGCGTTTCCCTGACGCGCTCTTAGCATAGTGGCGGTCCGCTGCGCGAGAAAATGCGTCTAGGATCCGCCCAAAAGCGCCTCAGGCAAGGCGTTCGGATCGAGGCTCGGCGGCGTAGCCCGGCCGATCCAGGGCGTGATGGCGAACACCAGAATGAGAAGGAAGCCAAGGCGCGCCGCCAAGTCCAGGCCGAGGGGCGCTAGGCCCGCCATAACGGCGGCAAGGGCCATGGCCGCGGCGCCCGCGCCCAGGAGGGCGGCGGTCATCACCAGAAGCGCCGCCAGTCGCCCCCCCTCGGCCTGAAAGGCCGCTTGCGGGGCCGAACGCGCCGCCGCGGCGGCCAGGGCCGAGACGAAGGCCGCGTAGCCCTTGGCGTCCTGGCCGCAGACCATTGTGAGCTCTCGACGGGCGAAGCGCAGTCGCACGAAACGCAACGGCTTGGCGTAGGGACTGCGGCGCACGCCCAGAGTGAACCGCCGCAGATCGCGAAGCGCCCAGCGGGTTTGCCGCCGTCCCGTCAGACGCACCAGGGTTTCGCCTTCCAGGGTGAACCGGTCGCTCGACCGCCAGAGGCGGGGAGGGATCGTCAGGACCACCGCGTCCGGGGCGTCCATCAGTCTCGGGCCAATCGGATCTCGACGCCCGCGATGGCGGGGGCCAGCGCCTCGGGCTTATCGACGCGAATGCGCGCGGCTAGGACGCGGGGATCGCGCATCAAGCTGCGCGCCAGGGCCTCGGCGAAGGATTCCACCAGCTTCATATGACCCGCGGCGGCCAGTTCGCGCGCACGCGCGGCGACGGTTTCATAGTTGATGGTGTCGGCGATGTGCTCGAACGGACCGGGAGTCAGATCCAGCTCCGCTTCGATCACGAGCGGCTGGCGACGGCCGTGTTCGTGATCGTACACGCCGATCTCCGCCTCGACCGACAGGCCGCGCACGAACACCTTGGCGCTGGTCATGCGCGTCGCAGCAGCGGTGAAAGGCGGTTTGTTCACGGTTTTGGGCTTTTCAAGGTCCGATGACGTCCGGGGTGCGCCACGCCAGATGCTGGCCGCCGTCGACCGCGATCATCTGGCCGGTGACCGAGGGGGCGTCAATCAGATAGAGCGCCGCCGCCGCGATGTCTTCGGGTTTCACGGAATTGTGCAGCGGTACGGCGCCGGCTTCGGCGGCGAACTCGCCGGGGCTCTGGTGGATCGACGGCAGGGTCGGACCCGGTCCGACGCCATTGACCCGAATGCGCGGCGCGAGGCCCTGGGCGAGGGTTTGCGTGGCCGCCCATAGGGCGGACTTGCTCAGGCCATAACTGAAAAACCGCGGGTTGGGCCGGAGCACTCTCTGATCGAGGATGTTGATGATTACCCCTGTCATGGCGGGGGGCAGGGCGGCGGCGAAGCCTTGGCTCAGCAGGATCGGCGCCTGCAGATTGATCGCCATATGCCGACGCCACAGGTCCAGGGTCATGGTCTCGATTCGGTCGTCCTCGAACAGGGCGGCGTTGTTGATCAGCACGGTGAGCGGGCCGAGGGCCTGGCTCCGGCCGATCAGACCCAAAGCCTCTGTTTCCTGCGCTAGGTCGGCCTCTACGACGAGCGCGCGGCGGCCCTTGTCGCGTACGGCCATGCAAAGGGTCTGCACCTCGGCATGGGACTGGTGGTGATGAGCAACGATGTCGAAACCCGCGTCGGCCAAGGCCAAGGCCAGCGCGCGGCCTATCCTCCGGCCGGATCCGGTGACCAGAGCCGCGCCCCGGGAGGGGTTCACCGTCCGCGCGCTCTGGACCGATTCAGTCCAGACTGCCGAACTCGGCGATGTTCAGCGCGCCGATCACGACGACGAAGGCGAGAATGGCGAGGATCGCGGTCATGGGACACTCCAGCTTTGTCAACGGCTCTAACCGCCCCGCCGCGCCTTCGCAAGGCGCCTGTCAAGCCGCGCCAGCCGGGATATAGGAAGACATGGTCTGGCGACGCCGCATTGAGCCGTTTGTGCGCCCCTTCTTGCGGACAGGATTCCGTCTGAGGCGGGGGATGACGCTGGGCGTGCGCGGCCTGGTGCTGGACGCGGACGGCAAGGTTCTATTGGTCGAGCACACCTATATCCATGGCTGGCACCTGCCTGGGGGCGGAGTCGAGCGGGGCGAAAGCGCCGAACGAGCCCTGGAGCGGGAGCTGGGCGAGGAAGCCGGAGTCAGGCCCATCTGGCCTGTGAGGTTGGTCCTGATCGACAATGATGAGGCGCGGTTTCGCGGTGATCACGTTCTGCTGTACCGCGTCGACCAATGGACTCCCTGTCCGGCGAGCGCGCGCGGCGAGATTCTCCGGATCGGCTGGTTCGATCCCTCCGATCCGCCATTTGGGGTGACCGCTGACACACAGCGGCGCATCGCCGCGGGATTGGCTTTGCCTGACCTAGCGCTGTCAACTTGAAGCGACGGCAAGGTCAACGCGCCAGGACTCGGCGGTTGGGTTGCGGCGGCGCGGTGGTCGGCGTCTCGGCGGCGGCTACCGGCAAATAAACATGGACCCGGCAGCCGTGGCCCGGCTCGGATTCGATGCGCAAGCCGCCGCCCAGCTGTTGAACGATGCCGAGGGCCTGAGGCAGGCCCAGACCTGAGCCGCGGCCAGGAGCTTTGGTTGTGAAGAAAGGCTCGAACACCCGCTCCAGCACATCGGGGGCCATGCCAACGCCATTGTCCGCGACGGTAATCCGCACGAAATCGCCTGGAGGAGGGTGCTCCGGCTGGGCGGGCGGGCAATCGACGAGTTCGCAGCCGGTGCTGACGAAGACAATGCCATGGTCCGGCAGCGCGTCGCGCGCGTTTATCACTAGGTTCAGCAACACCATCTCGAGCTGGGTTCTGTCCGCCAGAGCCGGCGGCGTCGATGGATCCAGCTCGGTCTCGATTCGCGAATCCCGATCCAGGGTGCTGGCGAGAAGTTCACCCATGCCCCCGATCATCGCGTTCACGTCCACGGGCTCGCGCCTGAGGGTCTGCTTGCGGGCGAAGGCCAAGAGCTGGGCGGTCAACTTGGCGCCGCGCTCCGCCGCGGATCGGGCGTTATGCACCCATTGCAGCTGGCGTTCGTCGGTCACCTTGCGGCCGAGCAGCTCCAGGTTGCCGATCACCGCCGTGAGCAGGTTGTTGAAATCGTGCGCCACCCCGCCCGTGAGGCGGCCAATGACTTCGATCTTCTGCGACTGGACGAGCTGGGCCGAAGCCTCCTGCACCCGCGCTTCAAGGGTCTCATTGATTTTTTCCAGGTCCTGCTCTCGGGCGCGAAGCCGATCGGCGGCGGATCCGAGCGCCGCCGCGATGAAGTCGGTTTCGTCAAGGCCCGTGAACGGCGGCGGGCCGGCTTCTCCGCGTCCCAGGCTGTCGGCGTAGCGCTCCAGTCCGTGAACCGCGCGCGCGACGCCGCGCACGAACCATATCGTCAGGCCGCCGCCTAACAGGAGCAACGAGGCCCCGATGATCGACAGCCACTGCAGCGAGCGGGTCAGATCGCCGCCAGCTTGGTAATGCGGCAAACTGAGGGCTACCGTCCAGCCTGTCGTCGATGAACGATTAAAGGCCTTGTAGGTCGGCACGCCCAGACGACTCTTCTGTTCATAGACCCCCGACGAAGACGTCTTCAAATGGCTGATCAGGTCCGCGCTGACGACCTCGCCCACCGCGCGTTGGAAGGCCGCGTTCTGCGCAATCACCACGCCGTCTCTGTTGACGATGCCGCTATGCCAAGTCGCCGGAAGGTCCTGGCGCAGGAACAGGTTCTTTAGGCCGGTGGACAGCACCACCATGACCAGATCGTAGTTCGGCGCGCCGGCGACGGTGACGTGTTGATCCAGGTGAACGACATAGTGAGCCGGACCCGCCTGCAGGCCGCCGATCTGGTCATTGCTTTTGATCAGCGACGGCCAGTTGACGCGGAAGTACGCGCGCACCGCCTCATCCCGCGCGTCGTCTCCGGCCAGCGCCCCCCTTGGGTTGAAGGTGTCGAACAGCGCCCTGCCGTTCGGATCGTATAGAATGAACCATGTTCCCCGGCCGGCCGGATTGGTCTTGGCCTGCTCTTCGAAACTTGCAAGGTCGCCCCGCGCCAAGGACGGCGAGACAGCCAGGGTGCGCAGCACGGCCCGCCGTTCCAGAATGGCGCCGTCAACAGCGAGCGAGATCGCCTTGGCGGTTTCTCCAAGCTGTTGCTCAATGGCGGCCTTCTGGCGCTGCGCCGCATCGTCCAGCAGACCGACGGCCAGGAGCGATGCGGTCAAGGCCAGCAACAAGGTAACCAGGATTAGACGCCCGCGCAGCGACGCGAACGGATTGGTCGAGGCCGCCGACGCGCGCGCGGCCCTGATCGCGCCAGCTAGTTGCGACGGCATTTTGGCCTCCTTGGGCCAAGGAAGCGCGCGGCTGGGAGGCCGGTCAAGAGCCATCCGCGTGAGAGGCGTCCCTGCGGCGCGATCCCGCCCAGGCGAGGACCGCCATGCCCAGCGAACCGGATAATAGGGAGGCCAGCGCCACGCCGATCCGCACATCGGTCTGGCCTGCGGCGTCGTCCGCATGAAAAGCCAGGCTGCCGATAAACAGGCTCATGGTGAAACCAACACCGCACAGCAGAGCTACGCCATAGATCTCCAGCCAGGTCGCGCCCGTGGGTTTTCGGCCCAGCTTTAGGGCCGAGGCGAGAAAGGCGGCGGAAAATACGCCGATCTGCTTGCCGAGGAACAGACCTGCGAGAATGCCCAACAGGGCGGGCCGGGTCAGCACGGCCAGTGAGAAGCCGCTGAACGAAAAGCCGGCGGCCGTAAAGGCGAACAAGGGCAGGACGCCATAGGCCACGTAGGGGTGCAGACTGAGCAACATCTGCTGGAGCATGCCATCCTGGGCCCGTTTGCGCGCGCCCACGGGCACCGTCATCGCCGCCAGCACCGCTGTCAGCGAGGTGGCCGCGCCCGATTGAATGCTGAAGGCCCAAACCAGCACCAACCCCACGCCGTAGAGCAGGAACGGCGCAGAGCGCCATCGGCCGATGCCGGCCATCACCGCTAGGGTCAGGCCGACTCCGGCCAGGGGCCAGGGCCTCAGGTTATGGCTGAACAGGATTCCGATCAGTCCCACGGCCCCCATGTCATCGACCACCGCGAGGGTCAAAAGGAACACGCGCAGCGAGGCGGGCAGCCTCCGGGAGGCGGCGGCGAGCGCGGCCAGGGCGAAGGCGATGTCGGTCGCTGTCGGCGTGGCCCAAGCGCCGGGAACCACAGGCTGCCTCGCGTTGATCGCCAGATAGATCAGCGCCGGAACGGCCATGCCGGCGATCGCGGCTATGATCGGCACCGCCAGGCGTCTGGGGTTGGCCAGCTCGCCTTTCAACGCCTCGTATTTTAGCTCCAGGCCCACGACCAGGAAGAACACCGACATCAAGCCCTGCTTGATCCAGTCCAATACCGAAGCGGTTTGCCGGAATGCGCCAAACTGCACGGTGAAAGGTGCGTGGACGAAGCCGAAGTAGGCCCATGACAGGCTTGAGTTAGCGGCTAGCATGCCGGCGAGCGCGGCCAGCCCCAGGACAAGGCCCGACCCCGCTTCGGTCTGTAGGAATTCCAGTGTGGGTCGACGCATGGAGGATTTTTTCGGCGGTAAACTTCGGCGCTGCTTTGACCTATCATGCGCCGTGCGCCGCGGTCACGAGCGCCCGCTGCGGGAGTGCGATGCCGACCTCATTCCGATATACGCCTGACCCGAGGTTCCAGGCCTTGGGGCCGGAGTTCGCCGACCCGGTCGAGCCTGCGCGGTTTCCAGCCGAGATTGAGCGTTTTCGCAACCAGCGCGCCGCGGCGACCGTAGGCCTGGAGGATCTGGACGCGGCCGAATGGTCGTCGGCGTTCGCGCGATTCGAGCCTCTGCCTGGCAATCAGCTTCAACCCCTGGCCATGCGTTATCACGGCCATCAGTTCCGCACCTACAATCCGCAACTGGGCGATGGGCGAGGGTTCCTCTACGCCCAGCTGCGCGAGGCAGGGAGCGGACGTCTGCTCGACCTGGGCACGAAAGGCTCCGGACGCACGCCCTATTCGCGGTTCGGCGACGGCAGGCTAACCCTGAAGGGCGGGGTGCGCGAGGTGCTGGCCAGCGAGATGCTGCTCGCCCTGGGCGCGCCGACCAGCCGGTCCTTCGCTCTGTTCGAAACCGGCGAGGCTCTGGAGCGCCCTGATGAACCCAGTCCGACCCGCTCAGCGGTGCTCACGCGCCTGTCGCACAGCCATATCCGCTTCGGGACATTCCAGCGCCACGCCTATCTGCAACGCCCCGACCTGATCCGGCGCCTGATCGATCACGTGATCGAGGCCTACTATCCGAACCTTGCCTTGCTGCCCGAAGAAGACAGGGCGGCTGGCCTCATGGGCGCCGTCGTCGACAGGTCGGCCGAACTGACCGCCCGGTGGATGGCCGCGGGCTTCGTGCACGGGGTGCTCAACACTGACAATATGAACATCACCGGAGAAAGCTTCGACTACGGGCCCTATCGTTTCTTGCCTTACAGCGACCCCGGATTCACGGCCGCATATTTCGATCAGACCGGCCTTTACAGCTTTGGCCGCCAGCCGGAAGCCGTATTCTGGAACTTGCAGCAGCTGGCTATCGCCCTGGCAAGCGCTGGAGCCGAAGCTGAAGCCCTGGCCGAGACCTTGCAAGGTTTCGGCGCGCTCTATCGGCGGGCGCTGACGGGCGCGATGCTGGCGCGCCTGGGCCTGAAACGCATTGAGCCGGCGAAGGATGATGCGCTCAGCGCCGCTGCGTTCGGCGCGCTCGCCGAAGGCGGAGCGGGACTCAGGTGGGAGCCGTTTTTCTTCGACTGGTTCGGCGGGCTGGCGTCCGAATCACGCGCGCTCGCCGGGTTGCGCGGCGCTCTGTACCAGGGAGAGGCGGCCCGGGCTTTCCGCCAGGCGCTCGCGGACTATGAGCCCGAAACGCCAGGCCGGCTGACCAATCCCTATTTCGCCGGACCCGAGCCTGAAGAGCTATTATACGATGAGATCGAGGTGATCTGGGCCGCTATCGCGGAGCAGGACGACTGGAGCCGTTTCGAGGCCAAGCTTGAACGTATCGACCAAGCGCGCCAGGCCTGGGGACTGTCGAGCTGAACTCAGTGGAGGCTGGAGAAGGCCGGGCGGCTCTGCTCGGCTACGCTCTGAACGTTCAGGACGTCTGGGACGGGCGCAATATCGGTGAGAGGGGCCGAAATGGGCGCCGCGACCGCTTGCACCGGGGGCTGGGCCAGCTCAAGCACGGCGACCTTCGTTTGGAGTGTGACGGAGGCCTGCGGCCTGACCGGCGAGCCGGGCGTCGCCAGAGGATCACCCCCGACGTCCACGCCGGGGTTTTCGCCGCCCGCGTAGCGACCATGGAACGCGGCCGGCAGCCCCCAATCTCCCGGCCAGCGATAGAAAATCTGGCTGCCGGCCTGGCTGACCTTGGTCAGGGTGGGAGCCCAATAAGGGACTACCCATTGTGTGTGGTAGTGCGTTGCGCCGCCGACCTTGGCCATGACAAAGCCGTTCAAGGCGCGTTCGGCGACGGCTTGGGCCCGCTTCCACGCCGCTGCCGCGGGCGCGCGCGCGAGGGAGCCGTCGCAGGTGAAGCTGAACTGGCAACCTGTTTTTTGGGCTGCGCCCTCAAACACCACGCCGCAGATGGACTTGGGAAAGGCCGGATGGCGCACGCGGTTGAGCACGACCTGAGCCACGGCCTGAGCGCCGTCTAGCGGCTCGAAGCCCGCCTCGTAATAGACCGCCTGAGTCAGGCAACCGAGCGCCCGTTCGCGATCCTGAGCGCTCGCGCCTTTTAGGTAGAAGGGCCGGGCGGCGGGGTTGGGTTCGTCGGACAAGGCCAATCCGGTGTTCACCAACTGGGCCTGTTGGGCGTCCAACCCAGGCAGGAGCCTCATGATGGCGGGGTCAGGCGGTCCCGAATTCGTGACGGCTGGGCTGTTTTGAAACCGTTTCGGGTCCAAACGCGCGCCTACCGCCGCGGCGCCGGGCTCCATATGGGCCAAAAGGGCGTTCAGTCCGGCTTCTGAAAGATCGCCTTTTGTTTGCCTCGCGATCAATAGAGCCCTGTGCTGGTCGATGGCTGCGACCGACGGCGGGGCGATGAAGACGGACGCTAAGGCAATGACCGCCAACCCGGCGATCGCGACCGCGGCGGAGAGGTGTGTCGCACGGGTTTTCAATTGCCAAAGTGGGATCATCGGCGCCTCTCGGCGGCGTTGCTGCAAGATACGCGCAAGCCGTTGCGAGCGGACCATTTACCACGAGGCGAGCCGTCTACCCAAGCGTTGCAGTGCAACAATTGCTGCGTTGCGGCAAAGCTGGCGGGGGACTGGAAGGCTTAAACTGTACCGTATGCGGCCATGAACACGGTCACAGCGGCATCGACGTTGGCCTCGATTTCCGCCTCTTCGGGCTCGGCCCCCACATTGAAAAGCCGCCGACGATATAGTCCTGACAGCATCAGATCCGCGACCTGGTCCGCCGCCAGCGCAGGGTCGGGAATCGTCAGCTGACCGTCCGCCTGAGCTTTGGCGAACAAGGCGAGCAATAGATCCTTCCCGCGGCGGGGGCCTGCCTGGTAGTACGCTTGGCCGATCTCAGGGAAACGAACCGACTCCGCCGCCACCATGCGATGGAAAACGATCACGTCTTCCGACAACATCAGGCGCACAAAGGCCTTGCCCAGCATCGTTAGGACCTTGGTCACGTCCTCTTCGTTCGAGACAAGATCCATCAGCGCCACTTGATTGCGTTCGCAGTCGTTCTGGATCACGGCGCCGAAAAGTTCAGACTTTGACCGAAAGTAATTATATAGCGTGCCCTTTGAACCGCCGACTCGCGCGGCGATCGCCGACATTGATGCGGAGGCGTAGCCTTCTTCCTTGAAGACTTCACGCGCGATGGCCAGGATGTTTTCACGCCGCTCGTCTGGGCAAGGCCTGGAGATTGCGTTCATGTGTCCTTTTCGCCTTGCACCTCTTGGTTGCGCCTTGACATGGATCACGCTGCGGCGCAAACAAACCAAATTCTGACCGTACAGTACGGTCATAACAGAATTTACTAGGCCCGTCATGTTCTTCCGTTCCGCATCCGGACGATTGTCCGCGGCGCCGCTTCCGATGGCTTTAGCGGTCGGGCTGACGGCTTTGGCCGCCTGCGCCCCTGACTTGGGTCCGGCCGACAAGGTGCGTCCGATTGGCGACTACGCCGCGACCCGGACATTCGCCAAGGCGCAAGCCGCGTGGCCGAGCCCAGACTGGTGGACGGCCTATGGAGACTCGCAACTGACAGGCCTGATCGAACGCGCCCTCAGGAATTCGCCCGACCTCAAGGCTGTCCAGGCGCGGTTGATCCAGGCCCAGGCCCAGACGGAGCAGGCCAGTGCGGGACTGTTTCCCAGCGCCACGGCCAAGGGCTCGATCGAGGAAACCGGCGTAAAGCTGAACTTCCCCGGCACGCCTGCCCAAATCGAGCAGTTCCTGCCGTCAAACGCTCAGCCGTTCACACAGCTCAGCGCCAGTGTCTCGTATCAGTTGGACTTTTTCGGCCGCAACCACGCCGCCGTCGCCGCCGCCAGCTCCGCCTCGCGGGCGGCGGGGTTCGAGTTGGCGGCGGCCCGGCTGCAACTATCCACGGCGGTCGCCACCGCCTATTGCAACCTCATCCAGGCCGAGGCCGACAATGACGCGGCGCAAGAGGCCGCTCGCCTGCGTGAAAGCAGCAACACCCTGGTCGCCGATCGGCTCAAGAACGGTCTTGAGACACGGGCCGAATATAATCAGTCGGACGCCGCGCGTCAGTCCGGTCAAGTCGACCTGATCGGCGCGACAGGCGCGGTGCTTGAAGCCAAGTACGCCTTGGCCGCGCTTATCGGAGAAGGGCCCGACGCGGAGCTGGACCTCACGCCGACCGCGGGATTGAAAACCACGCCGATCGGCCTTCCGTCCAATCTGGCCGCCAATCTGATTGGCCGGCGTCCCGATATCGCCGCCGCCCGGCTGAGGGTCGAGGCGGCCGCCCAACGGGAGAAGGTCGCGCGCGCGGACTTCTACCCCAACATCAATCTAGTCGGGTCCGCCATGGCTCTGTCGATCACGCCGCAGGACATATTTTCGCACAACATCGAGCTGTTGCAGGCGGGCCCCGCGGTCAGCCTGCCGCTGTTCGACGCCGGACGGTTGGCAGGAGCGGCGCGCAATGCGCGAGGCGAATACCAAGAGGCCGTGGCCAATTACGACAAGGCGGTGGTGCAGGCCCTGCACGAGGTCAGCGACGCGATCACCATTCGCCAGGGCGCCCAAGAAAGCATCGATCACGCCCAGCGGGCGGCGGTGGCCAGCGAGGACGCCTACAGACTGGTCACGATGCGCTACAAGGCCGGCCTAACCCCTTATCTGACTGTGCTGACCAGTGAAAACGCCCTCGTGGCCGCCAGACGTCAGCTGAACGATCTGCGAGCCCAGGCGCTCGGCGCCGATGTCGCCCTGGTCCGCGCGCTGGGAGGCGGCTTCGATGACTCCGCCCCGGCCGCTCAACAATCCAAACCGTAAGGACGCCGACATGGCTGACGATCAAGCCGGCTCCGCCGGCCAAGCTTCTCAGACGGCGGTGAACGCCGGTCGAGCGAAACAGCGCGGGCGCCTGTTCGCCATTCTCGGCGGGGCCGGCGCTGTCGCATTGGTTCTGTTTGTCCTCTGGTGGCTGCTTGTCGCTTCGCGATACGTCAACACCGACGACGCCTACGTCGGCGCCGAGGTGGCGCAGGTGACTCCGCTGGTGAGCGGGGCGGTGAAGGCGGTGCCTGTGTCCGAGACCCAGACGGTGAGGGCGGGGGATATCCTTGTCGAACTCGATCCCGCGGACGCCAATCTGGCCCTGCGGAAGGCCGAGGCGGATTACGAAGCCATGGTGCGAAAGCTCCGTGGCGACACAGCCACGGCCGGGGCCCTGTCGGCCCAGGTCGCCGCGCGCAACGCCGACATGTCCCGCGCGAAGGCCCAGGTCGACGCCGCGGGGTCTGACTTGGCCAAGGCCAAGCTCGACTACGAACGGCGCGAGGGCTTGGCCAATTCGGGCGCGGTCTCCGGCGAAGAGCTGACGGCCGCCAAATCGGCCTTTGAAAGCGCCCAATCCAACCTTGCTGGCGCCCAAGCCGCCGCAGCCCAGGCGCTGGCTGCCCGCGATGCGGCCCAAAGCCAGCTCGCCGCGCAGCAGGCGCTCGTGGAGGGGTCGGTCGACAGCAATCCACAAGTGGCCGCCGCCCGCGCCGCACGGGACGCCGCGAAGCTTGATCTGGACCGGACAGTCATCCGCGCCCCGCTGGACGGGGTCGTGTCCAAGAAGGAGGTTGAGGTTGGTCAGCGCGTCCAGGTGGGCGCGACACTGATGAGCATTGTGCCGGTCGGCCAGGTCTTCGTCGACGCCAACTTTAAGGAAGTGCAGCTGCGCAGGGTGCGCCAGGGCCAACCCGTGAAGCTGGAATCCGATCTGTACGGGGGCGGGGTGGTCTACCACGGCCGGGTGGTCGGCGTCGGCGGCGGCACGGGATCGGCCTTCGCCCTGATCCCGGCTCAGAACGCCACGGGCAACTGGATCAAAGTGGTGCAGCGTCTCCCGGTCCGTATCCGCTTGGACGCCGACGAACTGGCCGCCCATCCGCTGCGACTGGGCCTATCGATGAAGGCGACCATCGACGTGTCCAAGTCGGGGCAGGAAGCGACCGGAGGCTGATATGGCGGACGCCAAGTCAGTCAGTTCATCGGAGGCCGGCGTTCAGCTGAACGGTCTGCCCTT
>Ga0302319_10018503_pt1 | contig 12706 bp, 6 predicted proteins | sample Bog_T0_2_FD_203319 | JGI IMG/M metagenome (GOLD analysis project Ga0302319, IMG submission 203319) | Peat permafrost microbial communities from Stordalen Mire near Abisko, Sweden - Bog_T0_2 | ecosystem: Environmental > Terrestrial > Soil > Wetlands > Peat | place: Sweden: Abisko, Stordalen Mire...
AACATTCAGGTTAATCTCTACGTCAACGGTTCAGAAATTGCTCAAAACGCAGCCGCGGCGGAGATCTATGGCCTCGAAGGCCAGTTCGATGTGCATCTGACGGATCACCTGATGCTCCGGGCCAACGGCGCCTACACCCATGGGCGCTACACCCGCTTCCCCAACGCCGCCGCCGTCGTGACCGCCGCGTCGCCAGGCAACCTTCTGTCGGCCACGGACACAACGAGCCCGCTTACGAATAGCACATCGCAGAACCTACAGGGCGTGCAGCTTCCGCGCGCGCCAGACTGGTCGGGTGGTTTGTCCCTCGACTACGAGATCCCGACAACGGTGGGGATGTTCGATATCAGCGGGAACGTGAACGCCTTCTCCGACTACGCGCCGGACACGGTGTTGTTGGACACCAACCTCCGAAACGTTCTGAATATCGGCGCCCATGCCCTCGCGTCACTGAACGTCAATTACAAGAAGGATGATCACATATCGGCTTCTGTCTACGTGAGAAACCTGACGAACGCCGACTACCTCGTCGACAAGGACTACACCTCCCTCGGCATTTTTGGTTTGCCGGTTGAGCCGCGTACCGTTGGCATTCGATTGAGCTACGCTTACTAGCAAAACGAGGCTGCTCGCTTTGGGCGCCCGTGCCCCACGCGCGCCGCGATCGGCTCTATCCATCCGGCCGGACCTGTCGAGGGTTGACGAATTGGCGGGCGAGGTGAGTTCCTGAGGAACAGACGCTACCGATCAACGTCCCAGGAAACCGTCGTGACGGATCTGTCGATCTACGAGTTATCGCCGTTGCGCGAAGGGGCCGTCCTGTTGGCTCGGGGCAGGCGCGACGGCCAGAGTCCGATCCTGGTCGCCGCGCTGCAGGAGAAAAACGCGTCGATCGAAGAGGTGAGGCGGCTCGAACATGAATATGCGCTCAGGGCCGAACTCGACCTGGCATGGGCCGCGCCGCCCGTTGCGCTGACCCGGCATCGCGACCGCATGGCCTTGGTGCTGGCGGATCCCGGCGGCGAACCGCTCGACCAACTGTGCGGCCGACCTTGGGCGATTTCGGAATTCCTGCGCATCGCGATCTCGCTCGCCGGCGCGCTTGGCCGGGTCCATGACCGCGGCCTTGTCCATAAGGACGTCAAGCCGGCGAACATATTGGCCGATGTGGCGAGCGGCGGCGTCTGGCTCACCGGATTTGGCATCGCCAGCCGCGCGCCGCGCGAACGTTCAGATCCTAGTCCCCCAGAGGTCATCGCCGGCACGCTGGCCTACATGGCGCCCGAACAGACCGGACGGATGAACCGATCGGTTGATACGCGCAGCGACCTCTATGCCGTGGGCGTCGTCCTCTACGAGATGCTTGCCGGCGCCTTGCCGTTCAGCGCGAGCGACCCGATGGAATGGGTCCACTGCCATATCGCACGCGCGCCGGCGCCGATCGCCGAGCGCGTTCCCCACGCGCCCGAGACGATCTCGGCCATCATCATGAAGTGCTTGGCCAAGACGGCAGAGGACCGCTACCAAACCGCCGCCGGCCTGGCGTCCGACCTGAAACGCTGCCTGGCCGAATGGGATAGCGCCGGAGCGATCGAGCCGTTCAGGCTCGGCGCCCACGACATCCCCGACATCCTGCACATCCCCGAAAAGCTCTACGGCCGCGAGAGCGAGGTCGAGCGGCTGCTGGCGGCGTTCGATCGCGTGTTGGCCGAGGCCAGGCCCGAGATGGTCCTCGTCTCTGGCTATTCCGGCGTCGGCAAGTCCTCAGTGGTCAACGAGTTGCACAAGGCGCTGGTCCCGGCGCGCGGTCTGTTCGCGGCGGGCAAGTTCGATCAGTATAAGCGCGACATTCCCTATGCCACCTTGGCGCAGGCTTTCCAGGGCCTGATCCGCCAGTTGCTGGGCAAGAGCGAAGCCGAGCTCGACCACTGGCGGGACGAGCTGCGCGCGGCGTTGGAGCCGAACGCGGCGCTCATGGTCACGCTGGTCCCCGAGCTGAAGCTGATCCTCGGCGAGCCGGCCCCGGTCGCGGATCTGCCGGCGCAGGAGGCGGAACACCGTTTCCGCCAGGTGGTGCGGCGCTTCATCGGGGTGTTCGCGCGTCCAGAGCATCCGCTGGCTCTGTTCCTGGACGACCTGCAATGGCTGGACGCAGCGACCCTGAGCCTGCTCGCCGACCTCGCGACCCAGCCCGAAGTGGGGGCGCTGCTGCTGGTCGGAGCCTATCGCGACAACGAGGTCGACCCGACCCATCCGTTGATGCGCAGCCTGACGGCGATCCGACAAGCGGGGGGGCGGGTAAGCGAGATCGTGCTGTCCCCTCTGGCCCGCGAGGATGTCGGGCGCCTGGTCGCGGCCGCGCTCCATTGCAAGCCGCGGGCGGCGGCCTCCCTGGCGGACCTGGTCTACGACAAGACCGGCGGCAATCCGTTCTTCACCATCCAGTTCCTGATCGCCCTGGCCGAGGAGCATCTGCTTGCCTTCAACCCCGGCGCCGAAAGCTGGGTGTGGGACCTCAAGAGCATCTGGGCCAAGGGCTATACCGACAATGTGGCGGACTTGATGGTGGTCAAGCTGACCCGTTTGCCGCCGGAGGCGCGCGACGCCCTGCAATGGCTGGCCGTCCTGGGCGACGCCGCGGATTTCGGCACGCTCGGCCTAGTCTTGGGCGCGAGCGCCGAGAGGGTCCACGCCGGCTTCTGGGAGGCGGTGCGGGCGGGCCTGGTGCTTCGGCAGGACGAGGCCTACGCCTTCCTGCATGATCGGGTTCAGGAGGCGGCCTATTCGCTGATCCCCGAGGCGTCGCGCGCCGAACGGCACCTGCGCGTCGGCCGCATCCTCACGTCCAACCTAACCCCCGATCAGATCGCCGAGCGAATCTTCGACGTTGTTAGCCAGCTCAACCGCGGCGCCGCGCTCGTCGATACGCTGGAGGAACGCGAACGCATCGCCGAGCTCGATCTGCGAGCCGGCGAACGCGCCAAAGCCTCGACCGCCTATGCCGCCGCTCTGTCCTACCTCGCCGTCGGGGCCGAGCTGCTGGCGGACGACCGATGGGAGCGGCGCCACGATCTGGCCTTCGCCCTGGAGCTCAGCCGGGCGGAGTGCGAGCTGCTGACCGCTGACCTGGCCGCCGCGGAAGAGCGGCTCACGATGCTTGCCCAGCGCGCTGGCAACCTTCTCGACGCCGCCGCCGTCGCTTGCCTGCGCATGACGCTCTACACCACGCTGGATCGGAGCGACCGCGGCGTCGAGGTGTGCCTCGATTACCAAAGACACAGAGCCGACCACTGGTCGCCGCATCCCACCGATGACGAAGTCTGGCGGGAATACGAGCAGATATGGCGCCAGCTCGGCGGCCGTTCGATCGAGACATTGATCGACCTGCCGCTCATGAATGATCCGGAGATCCGCGCGACTCTCAATGTTCTGACCGAGGTCGTGACGCCAGCCTTATTCACCGACCAGAATTTGCTCTCACTCGCGATTTGCCGGATGGTTAATCTCAGCCTCGAACATGGCAACAGCGACGGATCATGCTTTGCTTATGTCTGGCTTGGCATGATTCTCGGGCCGCGCTTTGGCGACTACCAAGCAGGATTCCAATTCGGCAGGCTTGGCTATGACCTGGTGGAGAAGCACGGACTGCATCGCTACCAGGCCCGTGCTTACATGTCCTTCGGGAACCTTGTCACGCCCTGGACGAGACACATCCGAGCCGGCCGGGCCCTGGTGCGTCGCGCCTTCGACACCGCGAACAAAACTGGCGACCTCACCTTTGCGGCGTATAGCTGCAACAATCTCAACACCAATCTTCTCGCAGCCGGCGATCCGCTGGGCGAGGTGCAGAGAGAAGCCGAGAACGGGCTCGAATTCGCAAAGAAAGCTCGGTTTGGGCTGGTTATCGACATTATCACCACCCAGCTCGGTCTGGTCCGGACTCTGCGCGGCCTGACGCCAAAATTCGGCGCCTTCGATGATGAAGGGTTCGACGAGAGCCAGTTTGAACATCATTTGCAGAGCGACCCGCGTTTGGCGCTTCCCGAATGCTGGTATTGGATCCGCAAGCTGCAAGCGCGCGTCTACGCGAATGATGACGCTTCCGCTCTCGAGGCGGCGTCGAGGGCGCGACAGCTTCTCTGGACGTCGCCCTCATTTTTTGAAGTCGCCGAATATCACTTCCATGACGCGCTCGCGCGAGCGGCCCATTACGACGCGGCGCCGACCGACGAACGGCCTCGGCATCTGGAGGCCCTGGCCATGCACCACGGGCAGCTCGAGACGTGGGCGGCGAACTGTCCCCAAAACTTCGAGAACCGCGCCGCTCTGGTGGGTGCGGAGATCGCCCGCATCGAGGGCCGAAATCTGGAGGCGATGCGCCTCTATGAAGAGGCCATTCGCTCGGCCCGCGACAACGGCTTTGTTCATAACGAGGCGCTGGCCAACGAGAGGGCGGGCCGCTTCTGTCTCGCCCGAGGCCTTGAAACTTACGGCGTGGCCCACCTGCGCAACGCCCGCCTCGGCTACGCCCTCTGGGGCGCGGATGGCAAGGTTCGCCAGCTCGACCAGCTTTATCCACGCCTGCGCGACACGCAGATCCAGCCTGGAGTCGCGGTCCGCGCGCCGATCGAGCGGCTGGATGTGGAGGCGGTGGTCAAGGCGACGCAGGCGCTCTCCAGCGAAATCCGTCTTCCCGAACTGATCCAGAAGCTGATGCGCATCGCACTGGAGCACGCTGGAGCCGAGCGGGGCGTGCTCATCCTTGTTCGGGATGGTGAGCTGAAGATCGAGGCCGTGGCCGCCACCGGCCACGAAAGGCTCGATGTGGCTGTTCGAGAATTCGCCCCGACCGCGTCTGATCTGCCCCTGTCCATGCTTCACTTCGTTGCTCGCACGCGGGAACGCGTGGTCCTAGACGACGGCGCGGCGGCGAATCCCTACTCTGGCGACAGCTATGTGCGGGCGAACAGTGTCAGGTCCGTCCTCTGTTCGCCCATCGTCAATCAGGCAAATCTGATCGGCGTCCTCTATCTCGAGAACAACCTGACGCCGCACGCCTTCACGTCCGACCGGTTAGCCGTGCTGGACATGCTGGCTTCGCAGGCCGCGATCTCGCTGGAGAACGCCCGGCTCTATTCGGATCTGCAAAGGGAAAACAGCGATCGCAGGCGCATCGAAGAAGACCTGCGGCGCAGCGAGGCCTATCTGCACGAGTCGCAGAGACTGGGCCGGATGGGCAGCTTCGTGCTCGATCCGGTTTCCAAAACAGCGCGCGCGTCGCCCGAGTTGCTCCGAATCCTGGGCCGCGATCCCGATGTGGAAAGTCCGACCATGAACTTTCTTCAGGAGTTCATCCATCCCGAGGACCGAAAGTCGATCGGCGAAAAGAGGGCCGCGGCGATCAGTGAGAAGGCCCCTTGGGCCTACGAATTTAGAATCATGCTGCCGGATGGATCTACCAAATTTGTCGAGAGTATGGGGAATCCTGTTCTTGATGAAGATGGGGATGTCATAGAGTATATTGGGAACGTTATTGATATAACAGACCGGTGGGTGGCTGAGCAAAAACAAAGGATGAGCGAGACGCTTTTAGCCGAGGCGCAAAAGCTGAGTCATACCGGTAGTTACATCTTGGACGGTCCCTTTGGGAAATCCATTTGGACCGATGAGATGTTTCGTATCTTCGAGTTTGATCCGAACGAAACGCCCTCGGTGGACAAGGCGCTACAGCGCATTCACCCCGATGACAGGGTTCGCATGCGGCAATTCGCGGGCGCGGGCCCGGACGACAGGCCACTCGACGACAATGGGCTTCAGCCGCCGGTGGAGTATAGGTTGTTGATGCCCGATGGCAGGATCAAGTTCGTCGTGAGTTTAAGAGGTCCGGCCGGGCCGGAATTCAGCGGCGTCGGTACGATCATCGGCGCCACGATGGACATCACCGATCGCAAGAACGCGGAGGAGGCGCTACTCCGGGCGCGGGCGGATCTGGCGCACGCGAGCCGCGTCAACACCATGGGAGAGCTGACCGCCACCCTGGCGCACGAAGTCAATCAGCCGATCAGCGCCGCGATCACCAACGCCAACGCCTGCTTGCGTTTCCTCTCCGGCGAAAGCCCGGATCTGGAAGAGGCCCGCGACGCGGTTCGAGCCATCGTGAGCGCCGGCACCCGGGCGGCGGAAATCGTCAGCCGAACGCGCGAATTCTTCAAAAAGGGCGTTCCCCAAAAGGCGTTGGTCGATGTGGATGAGCTCGTGCGCAGCACCGTCGTCCTTCTGGAAAGCGAAGCGAGGCGTCATTCGGTATCGATCCGCCTGTGGCTCGCCGCGGGCTTTCCCACGGTCATGGGTGATCCCGTGCAACTGCAACAGGTGATCATGAATCTGATCATCAACAGCATCGATGCGATGAAGGATGTCGAAGGCGTCCGTGAACTCGCGATCAGATCGCGAATAACGGACGAGGGACAGATCGTGGTCTCCATCAGCGATACGGGTTTGGGGCTTCCCCCGCAGGGGCCCGACCAGATTTTCGACACCTTTTTCACCACCAAGGCTGACGGAACCGGCATGGGCCTGTCGATCAGCCGCTCGATCGTCGAGGCCCATGGCGGACGGATATGGGCGGGGCCGAATCCGCCTCGCGGAACAATTCTCGAATTCGAACTTCCGGTGGCGAGTTAGGGTCCGTTTCTTGCGCCGCCTTGATCCGGATCAAGGCGGCGCGCGCCCGGCGCCGCCACAAGATGATCCTTGGGGCGCCCAGGAGGGGTCCGCGCTGGAAGGATCGCTTCAAGTGGCCATGTCCCAATTCAAGTCCCACACCATCGCGATCGTCGACGACGACTCTCGTGCGCGGGAGGGCCTGCATCGATGGTTGAAGTCCATTGGCTTGCAGGTGGAGAGTTTCGCGAGCGCGGCCGCGTTTCTGTCGGGCGCGCCGGAGCGTTTCGCGAGGCTTATCTTGGATCAGCACATGCCGGAGACGACCGGTCTGGAGCTTGCGCGGTGGCTGCGAGCGAACGGCGTCCATATGCCGATCATGCTGCTGAGCGGCGACCTGTCCCCTGGGGTGGTGAGCCAGGCGCAGGATTTGGGAATTGAAGTGGTGTTGCCTAAACCCCCGCGCCTGGAGGACCTGTCCGCCTTCTGTCAGGCGGCGGCGGCCCAATAGGGTCTCGCAAGCCGGGCCAGTTCGGCGACTGTCCCTAGCGCTGGATTGACGGCGCGCCCATCAGGCCGGAGCCGCATGCGACGCCGCCTTACGCCGATGGGTCATCGCCCTCCTCGGCTTCCGGCGCGGCCGGCAGGGTGAATGTGATCCGCGCTCCGCCTTCCGGGCGATTGGCCGCGCCGATTTGGCCGCCGTGAGATTCGATGATCGACCGGCAGATCTTCAGACCCATGCCCATCCCTCCATCCTTGTTGGTGAAGAAGCTTTCGAACAGGCGGTCCAGGTGGTCGACCGAAAGTCCGGGGCCAGTGTCGTCGATCGTGACCGTCACGGCCGCGCCCTCTGGCGAACTGCGCACGATCAGCCGGCGAAGGGCGGCGTCGGTCTGCGTCATCGCCTGGACGGAATTCATCACCAGATTGACCACCACCTGCTGAAGCTGTGTGACGTCGGCGAGCACGGCCGGCGAATTGTGGTCCAGGTCCAGAGCCACCGTCACGTCATGGGCGCGCAGATCCTGGCCCAGGAAAGCCACGGCGTCTTCAATGACGCTGTTGATGCGGACCGGCTTGGATTCAGGCGTGTGGCGCGCGGCCATGCCCCGCACGCGCTTTATAATGGCCGCGGCGCGGGCGGCGGCCGCGAGGATGTGGGAGATATGGTCTCTCACCTCCCCGACATCGGGCTCCGCGCGGTCGAGCCAAAGCAGGCTGGCGGATGCATCGGTGCTGATCGCCATCAGCGGCTGGCTCACTTCGTGCGCGATCGACGCCGCCATCTCACCCAAGACCGACACGCGCGCCGCATGGGCGAAATCGGCCTGAACACGCTGCAGGTCCTCCTGGGCGCGAATGCGCGCCGTGATATCCATCAGCGCGCCCACGAATTGATTGGGATCCTCCGCAAGGGGGTGCGCCACGACGTGGACATGCCTGATCTCGCCGTCGGGCATCAGCAGCCGATGCTCCAGATCGATCGCCTCGGAATTGTTCGTCGCCCGCTCAATCGCTCGGCGAACACGTGCGGCGTCGGCCGGATGAGCGCGTTGATTCACCAATTCAAGCGTGGGTCGGGTCGTCGGTTCGATTCCGAAGATTCGGCAGCTCTCATCGGACCAGAAGATCTCTCCGCTCGCCACGTTCCAGCCCAGGCTGCCCGTCGCGCTCAATTTCTGGGCTTCGGTCAGGTAGGCGGCTTGGATCCGGCTGAGGGCGTCCTGGGCCCGCTTGCGTTCAGTGACATCGTTGTTGGTCTCCAGCGTTCCGATACGTTGTCCTCGTTCGTCCTGCTGGACCGACATCCGACTGTCCACGGTCACCGTGGAGCCGTCTTTTTTGGTTTGAACGAGTTCGCCCTCCCAATGGCCGGCGGCCGACAGGTCTTGCGCGATGTCCCCGAGCGGCGCTGGAAAGCGCGTCTGGAGGAGCTGGTGACTGACACGCCCGGTCGCCTCCTCGCGTTTCCAGCCGTAAAGCTTCTCCGCGCCGTGGTTCCAGAATGTGATCACATCGTTAGCGTCGCGCACGAACACGGTGTCATGCGTGAGATCCAGCAGGCGGGCCTGCTCACGCAGCGTTTCAGCGGAGCAGCGGAGCCGCCTGACGAGTGTCGTGATGACGATGGAGGCCACGATAAACGTCGCCAACGCCCAGAAATCCTGAATGGAATAGACGAAGGGCGTGAAGAGCGGCGCGACGAAGAAATAATCGAGGCAGACGACCGCGATGAGGGAAAAAATGATGGACGAAATCAAGCTGTCCATCAGGGAAAGCAAAACGATCAAAACCAGAAATGCGAACGAGGTAGCCTCGAAGCCGAGGCTGAGCCTGAAGCACACCCAGCTTGAGAGGCCGAGCGCCGCGGCGCCAAAAAGCCAAAGCGCCCCCAGATGCCTGAACCGAGCGATGAGGGCCGCACTCATGCTTGATCGTGAACCTCAGCCTGCGAGCGCCGCCCGACTTGGAGTCCGCCATGCCGCGGATATCAGAGATTTTAATCATCAGGCGCTCTGCGAGCGCAAGCGTGGTCAAAATTCGCGGAGCGCGCTCGCTGATCGATAACGGTGGGCGCCATCACGCGACCCAAGGGCTCGGGCCGAACGGCGCCGGCGACCCTGATGTGAGCCTAGGGGTATAATCCCCTGGTGCTAGTCTACCCGACTTCTTTACGAGGGAACCCAACCTAGGTCCGATGGCAGCCTTTCCTCGGAGAGAACAAAGTTCTCCCGGGAATGGGTTAAACCGAGAGAGCCGGTGTGTCGACGAGCGGAGTCTTGATTTCGATCGTCGACGATGACGTACAGGTTCGTTCGGCGCTGGGGCGTCTGATGAAGGCACACGGCTATTGCGTTCAGACCTTCGATTCGGGCGCCAGTCTTCTAAGTTCCGAAGAGCTGGGTCACACCAACTGTTTGGTTGCTGACGTGCAGATGCCTGGCATGACAGGGCCTGAACTTCACGGCCGGCTGGTTCGGGCCGGCGTGCCGATACCAACCATCCTTATCACCGCCCATCCCGACGAGAATGTGCGCTCGCGCGCGCTGCAGGCGGGAGTGTTCCGCTATTTGATTAAGCCGATCGATGGAGCCGATCTTATCGGCTGTGTCCACTCGGCCCTCCAGGAGAGTGAACGGAACGGGAGAGCAAAGTGATTATCGCCAACTCGGTCCAGCGGGACGGCTCGTCCGCCATCTGGGCGTCGCCAGACGAAACGTGGGAGCGCCGCCCAGGCCAGCCGCTGTCCATGGAAGATGCGCGCTCCCATCGCTCCCGCGCTCACGCGCTGCTCTTCGGGCGGTTCCGCTTCGTGGTGCGAAGCCGGGAATTGACCGCGGACGGCGTACCCCTGCCGATCGGCAATCGGGCCCTGGACGTGCTCAATGTCCTGATTGAAGCGCGCGGCGAACTTGTCACGAAAGACGAGCTTCTGAGCCGGGTGTGGCCGACGACGACGGTCGAGGAGAATAACCTGCAATTCCAAATCTCGTCCCTGCGCAAGGCCCTGGGGGAAGATCGGGAGTTCATCAAGACCGTTTCGGGCCGCGGCTATCGTTTCGTCGCGGAGATCACGGTCGAGAGGCCCGCTATATCCGCCGAGACTTCCATCGCCGGTCCCGATCAATCCGCGGCGACGGTGATCCGTTTGGTCGAACCGCCTGTCTCGAACAACCTACCGGCGCCGACTTCAGAGATCATCGGGCGCGAAGCTCATCTCTCGGATGTCGCGACGCTTGTCGAGGCGAACCGGCTGGTCACCCTGGTCGGCGCTGGAGGGATCGGAAAGACCCGCATCGCGATCGAGCTTGCCCGTCGCCTATGCCCCGAGTTCGCTGATGGCGTTTGGGTCGCCGAGCTGGCCGCCTTGACGGATCCCGCACTGGTGCAGTCCGCGGTCGCTTCGGCGCTTGGGCTCGCCGACGCCTCAGTCTCAGCCGAGCGCCTCGTCGGAGCGCTGGGCTCCAAGCGTGTGCTGCTCGTGCTCGATAATTGCGAACACGTCATCGACGCCGCGGCAGGCCTGGCCGAGGCCCTTCTGCACGCGGACGGCCGCTTGCACGTGATCGCGACAAGCCGCGAGCCGCTCCGGGCCGAGGGCGAATGGGTCTATAGGGTGCCGCCGCTCGATGTCCCGCCGGAGGATTCCGAAGGTCTCGATGACTTGCTGCAATACAGTGCGGCCAAGCTGTTCATCGAGCGCATCCGCGCGGCTGACCCGGCCGCCCATTTCGATCAGCGGGTCGCCGCGGCGGCGGCGATGATCTGCCGGCAGCTCGATGGAATTCCGTTGGCGATCGAACTGGCGGCGGCGCGCGCGCCGGCGCTTGGAGTCGAAGGACTCGCGGCACGGGTCAACGACCGATTGAGCTTGTTGACCGAAGGGCGGCGGACCGCGCCGGCGCGCCATCAGACCCTGCGTGCGGCGTTGGACTGGAGCTACGAGTTGCTGACAGAGCCCGAGCGCGTCCTCATGCGACGCCTCGCCGTCTTCGTCGGCGACTTCACGCTCGACGCGGCGAGTTGGGTCGCGGACGTCGAGGATCTGCCCGGCGAAGACGTCGTCAAGACGCTGTCGAGCCTTGTCGCCAAGTCTCTCGTCGCCGCGGATGTCAGCGGTCCGGTCTCGCGCTATCGGCTTCTTGAGACGATGCGCGCCTACGCCATGGACAGGCTGGCCGGAAGCGGCGAGTTCGACGCCGTCGCCAGCCGCCACGCCAGCTTCCATTCGGATCGCCTCGATCTTGCCGCGACACGAGGCGAGGAAGGGCCGACAGGCGCACTGCTGCGCGCCTAGGCGCGCGCTTCAGTTCGAAACAGACGCCTTCGCCCATGGTCGGCTGAACTCGGCGCCGGCGCCGCGCCGCTCTTACAGATGAACTCAGGAATGCTCAGTCTGGCGCCAAGGACGGCAGCGGCCGGCTTTGTCAGAAATCGCCGCATCAAACCGTGATGTTTGATTGGCGACGCGGCGCCCGCCGAGCCATCGAAGGTCGGAGACCCGAAATGAAGTCCATTGCCTTGGGATTGGCGGTCGTCGGCGTTGCGATCGGACTAGCGTCATGTGAATCGCCTCGCGTGGCCATCGCGGGCGGGGCGCGTCCGGTCGCTTACGACGCATACTACGATGATGCTTACGGCCCATTCTATGACGGCTATTGGGCCGACGACGGCGCCTTCTACTACTGCGGCGGGCTGGGACGCCCGTTCGTTCGGGACGGCGGCGGACATTTCCAGCACGGCCCCTCGGGCGGATTCCACGCGGTCCATGGCGGAGGCGGCGGGCGCAGATGAACGGGCGGCCCGGTGGATGTTCAATTGGCCGACCCGGCTCAGCCCGCGTGGCGGCGGTTTTGAGATCTTCGCGCCGCCGCGCTCGATCATAAGCCTGGCGGCTCGCGCCCCCGGCGCGCCACTGATCCAAGTTTTCTCAGAACATCTCAGTGGCGGCGCAAGGACTGTGACGCGGAGCGGCGGGAGGCTTGGCGCGTTTAGCACAACACGTCAGCGGGCATAGGCGATGAGCGGTCCTTGGCCATCCTCTGAAGATACGTCCCCCGGGAATGACCGGCTCGACCTCACGCGACGCGCGGCGCTGGAGGGCGGCGCGGCCACGGCGGCGGTGCTCGAAGCAGGCGCCTTCGCCGCGCCGGCGTCCGCCAAGGCCGCGGAACCTGACGTTCAATCGATCCCGTTATCGGTCCAGCTGCAAATCAACGGCGGGTTCCATCAACTGTCACTGGATCCACGGACGACCTTGCTTGACGCGCTTCGGGAACACCTCGCCCTGACCGGCGCGAAGAAGGGCTGTGATCACGGCCAATGCGGCGCCTGCACGGTCCTGTTGGACGGCCGCCGGATCAACGCCTGCCTGACGCTGGCTGTGATGCACGACGGGCAATCGATCACAACGATCGAGGGGCTCGCCGACGGGGAGACGCTGCATCCGCTGCAAGCCGCCTTCATCGAGCACGACGGTTTTCAATGCGGCTATTGCACCTCGGGCCAGATCTGCTCGGCCGTCGGCATGCTCCGCGAG
>Ga0302319_10018505_pt1 | contig 12705 bp, 12 predicted proteins | sample Bog_T0_2_FD_203319 | JGI IMG/M metagenome (GOLD analysis project Ga0302319, IMG submission 203319) | Peat permafrost microbial communities from Stordalen Mire near Abisko, Sweden - Bog_T0_2 | ecosystem: Environmental > Terrestrial > Soil > Wetlands > Peat | place: Sweden: Abisko, Stordalen Mire...
TGGCGACCTTCGAGTATCGGCGCGCTTGGCCACCATCTGGTCATAGGCACGCTCGGATTCGGTGGGATCGAACCGGATTTGAGCTTCTTGCCATTTGCCGAGAACAGCGGCGAGCACAACCGCGGCGCCGCCGGTGACCAACAGGAAGGCCATTGCGTCGGTAGTCATCGCCATGCATCCCGGTCGTTGTCGTTGTGGTGGCGGATGGCCTCGATCGGCCAGATGGAGATCAGGTCGAGGTGCATGCCCACGAAGCTGATATCGATGTTCTCGCCGCAGCCGCTCAGCACCAGCGGCCAGCCGCTCTTGCGCGGAAAGGCGCTCCGGACTTCAGCGACTGCTTCGCGGAGGCGATTGGTCATGCGAGCACCAGGGCGAGGCCGGCGCGATCGAGCATGGCCTTGAAGGTGTCGACGGTGCCGGGCAGGCCGAGGGCGGAGCGGCCGGCGTCATGGAGGGCGGCCGACAGGCGCCGGTCGATCTCGTCGCGCTGCTCGTCGAATTTGCCGGCTTGGAGGCGTAGCTTCAGCGCCTCAAATCGCTCCGAGAGCGCCAGTTTTGGGTTTTCCAAACTGCCCGGATTTGCTTCTACAGCCATGGGTCTCTCACCGCTGGTTTTCCAAAATTCATGAGGAAAATCAGCGGTACGGGGGAATTCTCAGAGCCCTCCCTTTTTCGTTGCACGGCGTGCGGCGGAGACGCGCCGTGCGGCTCGCTGCTGCGCGCTTGCGCCCTTGCGCTGGCCCGCCAAGCCGCCTAATTGGGCGCAATCGCTCGCATGAGCCGCCGCCTCAGGTCAGTAACCCCTTGGATGCTCCAGCCGAATTCCCGCCTGAACTGCCGCCCGAGCCTCCCCGCGAACCGATTCTGACGCTGCCGGGCGCCTTGACGGCCTATGTCGCCCTGCTGGTGGCGATTCACCTGGCACGGATGCTGTTGCCATTCGATCTCGACGAGTATGTCATCGAGATGTTCGGCTTCATCCCGAAACGCTACGATCCCACGCTGCTCGCGATCCCGTTTCCCGGCGGCGCCGGCGCCAAGGTCTGGTCGTTCGTGACCTATTCGCTGCTGCACGCCAATCTCAGCCATATCGGATTCAACGTGCTGTGGCTGTTGCCGTTCGGAAGCGCGCTGGCGCGGCGCTTCGGCGCGATCCGGTTTTTCGCATTCATGGCGGTCACCGCGGCGGCCGGCGCGCTGGCGCATCTCGTCACCCACGAGCACGCGGTGGCGCCGATGATCGGCGCGTCGGCCTCGGTGTCCGGCACCATGGCGGCCGCGATCCGCTTTGCCTTCGTCAAGGGCAGTTTCCTGTCGTTCAGCGGCGGCGACGCCGATATCGCGGCACGCGTGCCCGCGCTATCGCTGCCGCAGGCCCTGCGCGACCCGCGGGTGCTGGGTTTCCTCGCGGTCTGGTTCGGCGTCAACCTCGTTTTCGGGCTCGGATCCATCGCGATCGGCAGCGACGGCGCCAGCGTCGCCTGGCAGGCGCATATCGGCGGATTCTTCGCGGGCCTGGTGTTGTTCTCGCTGTTCGACCCGGTTCCGGGGTCATCCCGCGACGGATCGAACGGCCTCTGATCGCCGCTTGCGGCGCGGCGCCATTTCATTCATCATCGCATGCCTGACGGGCCTAAGCCCGTAAGCTTGCTTAGGCAGCTTTGCTTGCCGAATGCGCCTGCGACGAAATCGGCGCTGAACTGTTGATTGAAGACTCAAGGGAATAAAGATCGCGCTCGCTCAAGGGCGCGACCGATTCAGGGAGCGCGACAATGACGGTACGTGCAATTCTCGATTCCAAAGGCCGCCAGATCCAGAGCGTCGAGCCGGACGCAAGGCTCGCGGCCGCGATCAAGGTTCTGTCGGAGCGCAAGATCGGCGCCGTGCTGGTGATGAGCAAGGGCCAGATCGAAGGCATCCTGTCGGAACGCGACATCGTGCGCGTGCTCGGCGAGCGCGGTGCGGTCGTGCTCGACGAGCCCGTCAGCGCGGTGATGACGCGCAAGGTCGTCAGCTGCAGGCAGTCGGACACGGTCAGCGGGATCATGGAGATGATGACGTCGGGAAAATTCCGGCATCTGCCGGTGGTCGAGGACGGCAGGGTCGTCGGCCTGATTTCGATCGGCGACATCGTCAAGTGGCGGGTCAAGGAATACGAGCTCGAACAGGAAGCCCTGCGGGAGTACATCAAGACCGCCTGACCGGGGACCCAATCAGGCGGCGTCAGGGGTGCTTTGCAGGCTCCTTGGCGGCGGGGTTGGTGACTGACCCCGGTGCGAGAATGTGGATCGCTTCCTGGATCGACTCGATGGCCCGCTCGGCGGCACGTGCGCCATGCGCGATCAGTTCGTCGGCGCGGTGGAAATCGAACCAGCCGATTTGACCGACGCGGGGCGAGATCAAAAGATCAGGGGGATCGCCGGCAAGCCGTGCACGGGTGATGCGGTCCTGCATGATGTTGAAGGCATCGACCATGACGGTGGAGATGCCCGGCCGGCCGGCGCCGCCGAAAAATTCGCGCTTCACGGTACGCTCGGGGGAAAACAACCTGCCGAAGCCGCGCTTGGGCGGCACAGGCTCGGCGACGTCTTCTGCCGCGACCCTCACCACCGCCTCGGCCGACTGGCCGTGGGAATAGACCGTCGTGCTGTGGGTGAAGACATCGCTCGACAGGTTGGCGGCGATGACGATTTCCGCGCCCAGCGCGCGGGCCGTCGACACCGGCACCGGATTGACCAGCGCACCGTCCACCAGCCAGCGGTCGCCCACCAGCACCGGCGAAAATATCCCGGGCAGCGCATAGGAGGCGCGCATCGCATCGACGATGCGGCCGTGGGTCAGCCAGATCTCGTGGCCGGTGCGGACTTCGGTGGCCACGGTGGCGAATTTCAGCGGCAGTTGCTCGATCAGGGTCTGGCCGATGGCGGCTTCGAGCTGGGCGGCAAGCTTGTCGCCGCCGATCAGGCCCGAGCCGTTGAGACGGATATCGAGATAGCCCAGGATATTTCGGGGCTGCAGGCCGCGCGCCCATTCCTCGAGGGTATCGAGATGGCCCGCCGCATAGGCGCCGCCGACCACCGCGCCGATCGAGGTTCCGACCACGACATTGGGCACGATACCATGGGCGATCAGCGTCCTGACGATGCCGATATGGGCAAATCCGCGCGCCGCGCCGCCGCCGAGTGCCAGCCCGATCACCGGCCTCCTGACGCTGCCCAGCCCCACCCGGTCACGGCCATTGGCGCCGTTCTGGCCACGCCCGATCCAACTATCCAGCACCGAACTTCTCCGAAAGAGAATTTCTCCTTGCAGGACAAGCCTATCCGCTAGGGCTCGAGCCTGCCAGAAGGCAACGCAAGCATGGTTTATGCCGCGGTCCGGACCGGACTAGGCAGCGATTGTGACTTGACCACGGCCGCGGGAACAACATCGGGGCGCTGCGCGGGTTCCATGCCGGTTCCGGCAGGCTTGAATTTGCCGCGTTTTCAGTGAAAAGCATGCGTCATGATGATCGGGGGCAATGGCAGGATACGATCGGCGCGGAGCAAGCGCCTGATCCGGGCATTTGGGCTGGCAATCCTGCTGGCCTCGACGCTGCCCGGGGTGATTCCGGCCCCGGTATCGGCGCAGATGTTCACCGATCGCCCGCCGCCGGTGCCCCCGGCGTCGGTTCCGGAAGCCCCGGGGGGCGCGATGAGCCTCGCGCCGCCCTCCGGCCCGGCGTCGATTCCCAGCCTGCCCGCGCCGCTAACGCAGCCCTCGCTCGCCGTGATACCGCCCGTGATCGCGCCGCCGAGCGCCTCGACCCCGGGCCAGGCGGTGCTGTCGCTGACCGCGCGCTATGGCAAGGACCTGCCGGTCATCACCAGCGGACTGGTGTGGCGGGTTTTTTCCGACCGCCCCGACGAGACCGGCATTTTCAAGATGATCCGCGAGGAACATGGCGCCACGCCCAACATCGTGCTGCCGCCGGGCAGCTATGTCGTGCATGTCACGCTCGGCCTGGTCAGCGCGGTGCGGCCGGTCACCCTGAAGTCCGAGACCGACCGCGAATCCTTCGTGCTGCCGGCCGGCGGCCTGCGCATCGAAGGTCGCGTCGGCACCAGCAAGATTCCGCAGAACCAGATTTCGTTCTCGATCTACAAGGGCAGCCAGTTCGAAGTCGGCGAGCGCGCCGCGCTGGTGCCGAGCGTCGCCGCCGGTGATGTCGCGCTGCTGCCTGAGGGCACCTACTACATCATCTCCAACTACGGCGACGCCAATTCGGTAGTGCGCTCCGACATCCGCGTTCAGGCCGGCAAGCTCACCGACGTGATCATCACCCATCGCGCCGCGGTGATTACGCTCAAGCTGGTCAGCGACAAGGGCGGCGAGGCGCTGGCCAACACTTCCTGGTCGGTGATCACACCGGGCGGCGACGTCATCAAGGAATCGATCGGCGCCTTCCCCCGCGTCGTGCTGTCTGAGGGCGAATATCGCGCCATCGCCAAGAACGAAGGCAAGGTGTTCGAGCGGCCCTTCAACGTCGTCAACGGCGTCGACGGCGAGGTCGAGGTCATCGCCCGCTGATTGATTTCAAGTTCGATTGAAATCAGGCGCGGCGTCGCAAAGCTGCGCGCGCGGGGAGAGCTCGGGATCGCCTCCGCATATGACATTTCTTCGCATCGATCGTACGACGCGAACCGCACCGGCTAGCTGTCCGGCGGTTGTCATAGTCGCTAACGCGCAATAACCATCGGATCACTTAAAACCGTCATAATCGCGCCATTGCCGCAACCCGCTAACATTTTTTACACCGCATTAAGCCGCCTTGCCTTGGATGGGACGGGGTTCAATATTTGCGTTGTGGGGAATGTCATGCTTGCCGCCCGAAAATCGTCCGAGAAGCTCAATGCCGAGATGTTCGCTGACGTCCCCGTCCTGCAGCGCAAGTGGCATGCCGCGCTGCGGCCGGGCGACAGGCTGCCGCGCTATGAAGATGTGATGCTGGGCAGCCTCGGCCGGCTGGCGGATCATGTCGTGCTCATGAAGGACAATAACGGGGTGCTCGAGGTGTCGCGCACCGGGCGTTATGTGCAGAAATGGCTGGCCGACGACCGCTGGGATATTGCGCTGAGCGCATTGCCGCCGGATTGCGCAACCGCGCTCGGCGAGGCCGCGGCCAATGCGCTGGCGAACGGCGCGCCGCATCTCGCCGTCGCCAATTGCGTGCGCGATGGCATGGTGCAGAGCTACGATATCCTGGCGCTGCCGACCTCGTCACGCTGGGGCGGCACGCTGATCGGCGCCTATGTCAATGAGCGCGGCACGCAATATAATCTGCTGGACGCGATTTTCTCCACCACCGACGAGGGCGTGCTGTCGCTGGCGGCGCTTCGCGATTCCGGCGGGCGGCCATTCGACTTCCAGATCATCCACCACAATCAGGGTGCTTCCCGCCTGCTCAGACTGCCGTCGAGCGAGTTGATGTGGCGCCGCCTCAGCAGCGGTGGAAACCTGCTGTGCCTGCCGGACGTGATCGAGCGATTGTTTGCCGTCGTCAGCAGCGGCAACCGCGATCAGTTCGAAATCGACAGCGACGATCGTAACCTGAAGCTTGGCGCCACGGCGTTCGGCGACATTCTGTCGTTGACGGTTTCGGACGTCACGGCGCTGAAGAAGCGGGAAGCTTCGTTTCGCCTGCTGTTCGACCACAATCCGATGCCGATGTGGGTGTTCGATACCGAAACCACCAGTTTCCTCAGCGTCAACGATGCGGCGGTACAGCATTATGGCTTCAGCCGCGACAGGTTTTTGCGCATGAAGCTTCACGAGATCTGGCCGCAGGATGAACGGCTGACCCATAGCCAGGCGCTGCGGCAGCTCGGCGATGCCTATCATTCCGGCAACTGGCGACATCTCAAATCCGACGGCAGCGAGATCGAGGTGCTGACCTTCGGACGGCGCGTCGCCTTCGAGGGCCGCGACGGCTTCCTGGTCGCCGTCGTCGACATCACCGAACGGCGCAAGGCCGAAGCCCGCATCGCGCATATGGCGCACCACGATGGCCTGACCAATTTGCCGAACCGGGAGCTATATCAGGATCGGCTTCGGCAGGCGCTGCAGCAGAGCGAGTCCGAGGCCAGGAGCGTGGCGGTGATGTGCGTCGACCTCGATCTGTTCAAGAACGTCAACGATTCGTTCGGCCACCCGATGGGCGACCGACTCCTGAAGATGGTGGCCGACCGGCTGCGCTCGGAAATTCGCGGCAACAATCTGGTTGCGCGGCTTGGCGGCGACGAGTTTGCCGTCATCCTGGCCGGCAATGTCTCGCCGAACGAGGCCAGCGATTTCGCGGCCCGGCTGATCAGGCTGTTGAGCGCCTGTTACGATATCGACGGCATCGAGGTCGTGATCGGCGCCAGCATCGGCATCGCGCTGTCGCCCGGCGACGGCGACACCAGCGAGGAGTTGATGCGCAACGCCGACATGGCGCTGTACCGGGCGAAATCGGACGGTGGCGGCGTGCACCGGTTCTTTGAAAGGGAGATGGATCGCCAGGCGCAGAAGCGGCGCGACATGGAGCTCGACCTGCGCCGCGCCTTCGCCAACGGCGAATTCGAGCTGCACTATCAGCCGTTGGTCGATATCGCCGCGGACCGCATCAGCGGCTTTGAATCGCTGCTGCGTTGGCGGCATCCCGAAAAGGGCATGATCTCGCCCGCGGATTTCATCCCTGTCGCCGAGGACATCGGGCTGATCGCGCCGCTCGGCGAGTGGGTGTTGCGCGAGGCCTGCGCGGAGGCGGTGAAATGGCCCGCCGACGTCAAGGTCGCCGTCAACCTGTCGCCGGTGCAGTTTCGCAGCCGCAGCCTGGTCCAGGTGGTGATTTCGGCGCTGGCGCATTCCGGATTGTCGCCGAGCCGGCTCGAGCTTGAAATCACCGAATCGCTGTTCCTGGCCGAGACCGAGGCCAATCTGGCGATCCTGCATCAGCTGCGCGAACTTGGCATCAGCATTTCAATGGACGATTTCGGCACCGGCTATTCCAGCCTCAGCTATCTCAGGAGCTTTCCGTTCGACAAGATCAAGATCGATCGCTCGTTCATCAAGGACTTGGCGCAGCGCTCGGATTGTGTTGCGATCGTGCGGGCGATCTCCGGCCTCGGCCGCAGCCTCAACATCACCACCACCGCCGAAGGCGTCGAAACCATGGACCAACTCGACTGGCTGCGCGCCGAAGGCTGCAACGAGGTGCAGGGTTACCTGTTCAGCGCCGCCCGGCCCGCCGCCGAAGTCGCCGCGCTATTGTCGAAGTTCGGCCGGCGCGCCTCCGAAGCGGCGTGAACAGCACAGCGCCGGGCTTTTTCAATCAGCGCCGGTCATGAGCGGAACAGCGCGAAGTAAATCACGTACAGCCAGCCCAGAATGCCGTGGATGATGGCCCAGACGATCGAATGGTTGGCGGTGTAGGATATGACAATGGCGAGCGCGGAACCGAAGCCCACGCCGTATTTCGCGCCCTCGACGCGAACCCCGTAGTAGCGATTTCCGTTCATGTTGCCCATCTCCCCGGAACCAGCATCCCTCTAAAACCGCGTCACGATATCGGCAAGCGCCGGCCGCGGGCGGTCTTCGCTGGGCTTTCCGGCCGTGCCGATATGGATCAAGCCGGCGAGCTTCTCGTCGGCCTTCAATCCAAATCCGTCGAGCACGTCGCGGTCGAACGCGAACCAGCCGGTCAGCCAGTTGGCGCCGTAGCCGAGCGCGGTGGCGGCGGTGACGAGGTTCATGGCGCTGGCGCCGGCCGACAATTCCTGCTCCCAGGCCGGCACCTTGGGATGCGGTTTGGTGAAGCTGACGACTGCGATCACCAGCGGCGCATCCATCAGCCGGCGTTTTTCGATCTCGACCTCGGCGGCAGGGGCTGCGGGATTTTTCCTGGCAAACGTCTTTGCTATGATTTCGCCGGCGCGAAGGCGGGCGTCGCCTTCGAAAACGATGAAACGCCAGGGCGTCAGCTTGCCGTGGTCGGGCACCCGCGCGCCGATGGTCAGGATGGTGTCGAGTTCGGCAGGCGAGGGGCCGGGACCGCTCATCTCGCGCGGCTTTACCGAGCGGCGTTTTTTCAAAAGTTCAATGGCGTCGGGCAATGCTGTCAACCTTGGTCGGAGGGATCGGCGATCAGATATCACGGAGATGGGAAGCCAACGAGGCCGTTGCAGCCCCGTTTAGATCGATTGTGAACGCGCGACGATGGTTTGCGGCGGGCCGCGGCGGCCGAAGGCCGCTCCCGCAGGGAGAGGCAGATTCAAAGCCGGATGGGGGCGTCAATGAAGCCTCGCCCGTCCGCGCGGGCGGCGACGCGAACGCGGCTATTTCGGCCGCGCCTTGAGCGGCATCCTGGCCGCCCGCTCCAAGAGGTCCTTGCCGAGATCTTCCAGGATCTCCCGTGTCGCCAGGAACAGGCTGTGGCCCTGGTCGGTCTCGATCGCCAGCGCCACCACGTCGGGCTGATTGGGATCGGGGATCAGCTGATAGGCGCGTATCGGAAACGCCGGCAGTTCCTGTTCCTCGGCCATCAGCCTGCCAGCCTCGCCCGCTTGACGTCGGGCGGCATCGCCTCTTCGACCAGCGCGGCGATGGCCTCGGCCGTCGGCAGCACGGTCTGGCCTTCGCTGCCCAGCCGTCGGATCGAGACCGAATGGGTCTCGGCTTCCTTCTTGCCGACCACCAACAGCGCCGGGATCTTGGCCAGCGAATGTTCGCGGACCTTGTAGTTGATCTTTTCGTTGCGCAGGTCGATGTCGACGCGCAGCCCGGCGCGGCGCGCGGCGGATGCGACCACCTTGGCGTATTCGTCGCCTTCCGAGGTGATGGTGGTGACGACGGCCTGGGTCGGCGCCAGCCAGAGCGGAAAATTGCCGGCAAAATGCTCGATCAGGATGCCGAGGAAGCGTTCCATCGAGCCGCAGATCGCGCGGTGAACCATGACCGGGGTCTTCTTCGAGCCATCGGCGTCGATGTAGAACGCGCCGAAACGTTCCGGCAGGTTGAAATCGACCTGGGTGGTGCCGCACTGCCAGTCGCGGCCGATGGCGTCGCGCAGCACATATTCGAATTTCGGGCCGTAGAAAGCGCCTTCGCCGGGGTTGATCGCGGTCTTGATCCGCTGATTGTGGCCTTTCGCCGCGATCTCCGACAGCACGGTGGCCATCACCCGCTCGGCATGATCCCAGCTCTCGTCGCTGCCAACGCGCTTGTCCGGCCGCGTCGACAGTTTGACCGTGAGTTCGCCCTCGAAGCCGAAATCGGCATAGGTCGACAGGATCAGTTCGTTGATCTTCAGGCATTCGTCGGCGAGCTGCGCCTCGGTGCAGAACACATGGGCGTCATCCTGGGTAAACCCGCGCACCCGCATCAGCCCGTGCATGGCGCCCGACGGCTCGTAGCGATGCACCAGGCCGAATTCGGCCAATCGCAGCGGCAAGTCGCGATAGCTCTTGAGTCCGTGCTTGAAGATCTGGATATGGCCCGGACAATTCATCGGCTTCAACGCGAACCAGCGTTTGTCCTCGGCCTCGTCGCCGGCCGACTGCACCGCGAACATGTTCTCGCGAAACGATTCCCAGTGGCCGGAGGTTTCCCACAGCGACTTGTCGAGGACCTGCGGCGCATTGACCTCGTCGTAGTCGCCGGCCAGCCGCCGCCGCATATAGGCGATCAAGGCCTGGAAGATGGTCCAGCCCCTGGCGTGCCAGAACACCACGCCGGGACCCTCCTCCTGGAAATGAAACAGATCAAGCTCGCGGCCGAGCCTGCGGTGGTCGCGCTTCTCGGCTTCCTCGATCTGTTTCAGATAGGCGTCGAGTTCTTCCTGCTTGGCAAACGCGGTGCCGTAGATCCGCGTCAGCATCGGATTGTTGCTGTCGCCGCGCCAATAGGCGCCCGCCACCTTCATCAACTTGAAGGCATTGCCTATCTTGCCGGTCGAGGTCATGTGCGGGCCGCGGCACAGGTCGAACCAGTCGCCCTGCTTGTAGATCTTGATGGTCTGGTCGGCCGGAATCGCGTCGACCAGTTCGACCTTGAACATCTCGCCGTTGTCGCGGAACACCTGTTTTGTCTGTTCGCGATCCCACACTTCCTTGGTGAAGGGTTTGTCGCGCGCGATGATCTCGCGCATCTTCTTTTCGATGGCGGCAAAATCCTCCGGCGTGAACGGCTCGTTGCGGAAGAAGTCGTAATAGAAGCCGTTCTCGATCACCGGGCCGATCGTGACCTGGGTGCCCGGCCACAGCGACTGCACCGCTTCGGCCAGCACATGGGCGGCGTCGTGCCGTATCAGTTCCAGCGCGCGGCTATCGTCGCGGGCGATGAACTCGATCTTCGCGTCATGTTCGATCGGATCGGCGAGGTCGGACACTACCCCGTCGAGCGCCATCGCCACCGTGCGCTTGGCCAGTGAAGGCGAAATGCCCTTGGCGATATCGAGGCCGGTGATGTTCTTGGGGAATTCGCGTCGGGCGCCGTCGGGAAAGGTGAGGGCGATCTTGTGCGCGGGCTCGACCGGTTTCAGATTGGCGACGCTGTATTGGAATCCCGGCGCGGGCTTGTTGTTGTCTGGCATGGCGGTCTCCTGATGCTCACTCCTGCGAACGAGCGCAGGTAAGCGGAAAACAGGAGATAGCGCAGGCGGAGGCGCGGCGCAATCGCGCCGAGCCGAGGCCGCGTGACGGTGTGGGTGAATAATCCGGTTCTCATCATCTGTCCCGGCTTTGATTCCGCCGCGCCCTGGTCTACATGCATTTGCATGCAAAGCTCGCGGCCAGGACGACGTTTCGCTACCAACGCCCTGATGTTCGGAAACATCGTCACCGGCACCACGGTTCTGGCGCCCGCGGGGATGTGGGGCGAATTGTCGTCGGGCCTTGACGTCCGCATCCGCGACGCCGGATTGCTGATTACCTTTGGCGCGATCGTGCTGTGCGTCGGCTCGCCGCTGACGACGTGGCTGACCAGCGGTATCGAACGTCCCGCGCTGCTCCAACACTGGCGGCGCTCGCGCACGTCGCCGCGGCCTGCGCGTCCGATTATAGGCGGCAGTGACCTGTGCCGGCAGGTTGTCGGCCGCCAGAACCCGAAAGCCGGCGTCAATCGCCGATCCGCGCCAGCATCGCGCTGACTATTGGCTCGCCGGCGACGCGGCGCCTGCCGCCATGCGCGTCAGTGCCGGTGTCGCCGCCATCTTGATCAGCACTTGCTTGACCGGATCTTCGGTCCAGGCGTGCGTGACATAGTCGCGATGCGTCACGCCCTCGGGGGTCTCGACGAATACCACGCTGCCGGGCTTCAGCGGTCCGTCGAAATGCTCGGAGACGGCGATGCCCTTGTCCCTGAGCATGCGCATCAGGTCCCGGTCGTGGCGCTCGGTATAGTGCGTATAGGAACTGACGAAAAAGCCGGACCGGTTATTCTCGATCCAGGACGCGAACTTGTCGAGTTCACCATAGACGGCGTCGAGCAGGAACACGCCGCGGACGCGGTCGCCGAGCCCGCCCACTTCCAGGCTCCAGGCGGTCGGCACGAAGCCGCCGCTGTAGCCGACGATGATGACCGGCATGTTGGCGAATGCCTTGACCGCGCCGGGATCGCCGTAGAGCGCGGCGAGGTGCTCGGCCGACTCGGCCACGAAACGCTTGAGTCCGCCTGGCTGCCAGAACTTGCCGGCGCTGGAATCGGCGGCATTGACCGCAAGCTGGGGCGCCAGCAGCACAGCATTGACCCCGGAGTCCGAAATCTGCTGCGGCACCAGCTGCCGGTCCCGCACATCGCGTTCCAGCGTCGCGCCGTTGCCGTGGAAGAACACGACGATGACGCCCGGCTTGCGGACGTCGAAAGTCTCCGGGATGTGCATGAGGACGCGGTTGTCGTTGAAGGTTTCGTCCTGCCAGTAGACGTGGCCGCCGTAACTGCGGTGGCCGCGGCGATTGCCGTTGGAGACGTTCAGGAACGGCTCGTCGGTGTGCGGATTGTTGCCGAGATAGGGAAACGCCGAGGATTTCAGGCTGACCAGCGTCGTCAGGTCTTCCCGGGCCGCGGGACGTTCGAACGCTGCCTGCGGCGTCAGCGACGCAACCCGGTAGGGAGCAGGCTGTGCCGGCGCGGCACGGCGTGCAGGCGCGTCGGAGGGTTGCAGCTGCACCAGGCTCTCGCTCGAGGTCGGGAAGCGGTCCTTGAACTGGGGTTTTGGGAAGCGCTCGTCGAACGAGTCCCCGGATGAAGCCTGCGCATTGGCCGCAAGCGTGCCGGCGCTCGGCGCCTGGCTGCATTGAACCAGAATTAGCGACAGCGGGACAAACGCGGACAGCACGGCGATCCAGCGCCAGCGGCCAAGCCGGAGGCGAAGCTGCGGGAAGTGTGCCAAAGCATACCGCGCCTCGCCTGGTGATGCCCCCCGGCCTGCGCGATCATGCGTCTGGAATTTCGGATCCCCTCCGACCATCCACCCACTGCCCCGATGTCCACCGCCGGCGTATTTCAGCTTGCCGACGTTGCGGTGACGTTAACCGTCCGGGAAAAATCCCCATCCCGGACCCTTCAGAGAACACGAAATCGTGTCGCGAATGTGGGGTGGCCAGCGCTTTTCATCGGCCGCAGCCGGCTGAACGGAGCGGATAGTGCAAGGTCAGTGGTGTCATGATACCTATTTGAGCTGGATTT
>Ga0302319_10018508_pt1 | contig 12704 bp, 10 predicted proteins | sample Bog_T0_2_FD_203319 | JGI IMG/M metagenome (GOLD analysis project Ga0302319, IMG submission 203319) | Peat permafrost microbial communities from Stordalen Mire near Abisko, Sweden - Bog_T0_2 | ecosystem: Environmental > Terrestrial > Soil > Wetlands > Peat | place: Sweden: Abisko, Stordalen Mire...
GTCCCATGCCTGCTCCGAAGTCGATGAAAGAGTAATCCTCGGGCGGGGCGACGAGGGGAGTACTCCTCCAGCGGGCACATAGCTCTCGCAGGACGGATGGTGCTATGCCGTAGTAGGCGGTGTTGTGCTTGTCGTGATGGTGTCCGGTTGTGAGATGGCGGCCGGGGACAAGGCCGCTGGTCTGCACGCCGTGCTCTATATCGAAGGGATGGCGCATGAAGCCATCTTTTACGGTCAATCCAGGCAGGAGCCGCTTGCGTCCCATGTTCGGTGCCCCAGCAGATTTCTATTGATCTAGAGCTCGTCGCCCAGAATGTTGTCGACCACTTCGCGGAACTCCCATGTTCCACTTTTGCCACAGAGCCACTCTGCAGCGAGTACCGCGCCCTCGGCAAAGCCGCGGCGATTGAACGATTCGTGTCGTAATTCGATCACGTCGCTTTCGCTGCGGGCGGTAACGGTGTGAAGGCCGCTGGCGTCGCCCTCGCGCGTGGAGGTAATCTCTACTTTCGCGTTGGGGTGTGCGGCCAGCACAATCTCCCGCAAGGTGATGGCGGTTCCGGATGGGGAGTCGAGCTTTGTGGTGTGGTGCGTTTCGGCGATGCTGAATTCGTAATTCTTGAGCTTCGCTAATTCGGCCGTGAGCTTGAACAGTTTTTGTACGCCGATTGAGTAATTTGTGCCGTAAAGCAGGGCACCCCCGCGACGGATCGCAAGAGCTTTCATCTCATTTAGCTGCGCATACCAGCCGGTTGTGCCGACGACGACGCGCGCGCCGAGAGCTAGGCAGGCGCGCATATTCTCCACGGCAGCTTCGGGCGTGGTGAAGTCGACCACGACGTCAATATTGGCGAGAGTGGGCGCTGTGAGTGCGCTTGCACCGTTGTTTTCGCGGAAGTCCAATACGCGCACGGAGTGGCCGCGTTCGCGTGCTACCTGAGCTACGAGGCTTCCGGTCTTACCCTTGCCGAGAACGAGTAGCAGCATGTGTACCTCCTGTTACGCCTGGTGCGATTCTAGTTGGTTGGCGATGTGGTGAGCTGGCGCGCTTCAATATCGAAGATCGTCGGGTCAGGATCTTTGAAGAAGTAAGCATGGAGAGACTTGACTGCTTCTTCGACGTCTGACTCCTCGATCATGAAGCTCATGTTGATTTCGCTGGCGCCCTGGGAGATCATTCGCACATTGACATGCTTGATGGCGCCAAAGACCTGCGCGGAGATGCCCATCTGTCCACGGATATCTTCACCTACCATGCAGATCAGGGCTTTCTGACCCTCGTATTTCACGTCGGCCAGTTTGCTGAGATCGTCTGCGATCGCGGGAAGCTTGTCGTTCGAATCCACTGTGAGCGAAACGCTGACTTCGCTGGTGGAGACCATGTCGACAGGGCACTGGTGCTTGTCGAAGATGTCGAAAATCGACTTGAGATACCCGTGAGTCATCAACATACGGCTGGCGACCACGTCGATGATGGTTAGCTTCTTCTTGACGGCAATGCACTTGAAGGGGCTGCGGCAATGCGGTGCCAGTGAGATGATGCGCGTACCTTCGTTGGTGGGGTTGCGCGAGTTGAGGACCAGTACTGGTATGTTCTTCCGTACGGCCGGCAGAATGGTTGCCGGATGCAGGACTTTAGCTCCGAAGTAGGCCAGTTCTGCTGCTTCTTCAAAGCTGATTACCTTAACGCGCAGGGCGTCGGGGCAGATGCGCGGGTCAGTGGTCATGATGCCGTTGACGTCGGTCCAGATTTCGATTGCTTCAGCGTGCAGTGCTCCGCCGATCAATGCGCCGGTGAAGTCCGATCCGCCGCGACCGAGGGTTGTGGTGATCCCGGCCTCGTTGCTGCCAATGAATCCGCCCATCACCGGAACGCGGCCAGCCTCGATGTGTGGACGAACTTTCTCTCTGCAGCGTATCTCGATGAGCGCATCGAGCGGAATCGCCTTCTGGAACTGTGAGTCGGTGATGATCACTTCGCGCGAATCAACGTGAACCCCGTCCACACCGCGTTCGCGGAAGGCTACGGCGATCATTGCGCTCGAGAGGCGTTCGCCGTAACTGACGATCAGGTCTGAGATACGGGGCGTGAGCTCGAGAATGGCGGCGAGGCCACGCAGGATTTCGTCCAGGGCATCGAACTCGTGCTCGATTGAGGTTTGAAGGGCTGCGCAGCTTTTGGGATCTTTGACCAATGCGGCGGCTGTATCGCGATGCCGGCTGCGCAGGCGGGAACTGATAGCGAGTGCTCCCGTACGATCTCCACGGCTGGCGGCAGCGGCGCAGGCCAATAGCTGGTCAGTGACCTTGGACATGGCGCTGACGACTACGACAGGATGTTTTCCGGCGGCGATTCTTCCAGCTACGATTCCCGCGGTGCGATTGATTGCGGTAGCGTCCTCGACCGACGTACCACCGAACTTCATGACCACCAGACTCATTCGGATCTTCCCGTCTTCTTTATGCCTGTGCGGCAGCTACAGCTACAGGCTCCAATTTTCCAAGACTTAACAGCAGCTCGGCGTTCACGATGGCTGCTCCGGCAGCGCCACGGATGGTGTTGTGCGAGAGAACTGTGAACTTCCAATCCAGCAGACCGCAGGGGCGGAGGCGGCCAACAGTGGCAGCCATGCCTTTCCCGCGGTTTTTGTCCAAACGAGGCTGGGGGCGATCCTCTGCGGCAACCCACTCAACCGGCTGTGCGGGTGCGGTCGGAAGATCCTGACCAGCGAGCGGCTGAAACTCGGCCCACGCAGCGAGCATCTGTTCCCTGGTGGCGGGACGGCTTAGCTTGATCGACACGCTTTCGGTGTGGCCATCTTCGACAGCTACGCGGTTGCAGTGTGCGCTCATGCGAGCGGGCAAGGGAATGATTGCATCGCCCTGGAGATGACCCAGCAGCTTCAGCGTCTCTTCCTGCATCTTCTCTTCTTCATTTTTGATGTAGGGGACGACGTTGCCGAGGATATCCATTGACGGCACACCGGGGTAGCCTGCACCGGAGACGGCCTGCATGGTAGTGACAAATATCTGCTCGATGCCGAAGCGTTCTTCGATCGGCTTGAGAGCCATTACTAGCCCGATGGCTGAGCAGTTGGGATTGGTGACGATGTAGCCACCTGATTCCTTGCGCCAGGTCTGGTCTTCAATGAGGTGCAGGTGATCGGCGTTGACCTCAGGAATCACCAGGGGCACGTTGGGGTGCATCCGGAAGGCGCTGGAGTTGGAAACCACGGCGCATCCGGCCGCAGCGAACTTCGGCTCGAGATCGCGGGCAATATCGGTGTCGAGGGCGGCGAAGATAATTTTCGGAGCTCCAGCGGGATCTGCGGGCGAGATAGTCATCTTCGCGATGCGGTCGGGGCAAGCGGTATCGAGGCGCCATTTTGCTGCGTCCTCGTAGGTCTTGCCGCTGGAGCGATCGCTGGCCGCAAGCCAGGTGATTTGGAACCACGGGTGGTTTTCCAGTAGCTGAATGAATCGCTGCCCGACCATTCCGGTCGCGCCTAAGATGCCAATATCAAGCTTGTTTTGCATAAGTGTGGACTTTTCAGTGTACAGGAGAGACGGGGTTGAAACACGTCGCTTAGCCGAATCAAACGCGTCCGGTATGCGCTGGATTACTTCTTTCGCTGAGTTGCATCTCGATTTGGTTCTCGTGTGTGCAGGAGCTGTTCCAGTTCTTCTTTGAACTCGCGCACATCTTTGAAATCTCGATAGACGCTGGCGAAGCGGATATACGCAACGGTATCGAGAGTCTTGAGATTTTCCATGATGAGCTCGCCGATCTCGCTGGTGGAGCGTTCGCGCTCCGGAGCATCCATCAGGTAGGTCTCGGTGGCGTTCACTATGGCTTCGAGGCTGGCTGACGAGACGGGGCGCTTTTCGCAGGCGCGTACCAGTCCGCTGAGGATCTTATGACGGTCGAATTTTTCTCTGCGACCGTCTTTTTTTACGACCATGTAGGGAATTTCATCGATACGTTCGTAGGTCGTGAAGCGACGCTCGCACTTTTCACACTCGCGCCGGCGGCGGATGGAATCCGCTTCTTTACTTTCGCGGCTGTCAACTACACGATCCTGGGCAAATCCACAAAATGGACATTTCATCTTGGATTCATTCTAGCTGGATCGATCGCGTGCTGACTGGATGAGCCTGCCCCTGGCGTTATGCCTGGCTTGGCTCTTCGGCATGAACAGGTTCGGCTTGCGCTTCTTCGCTTGCGTGCTCGCTTTCGACGGCAACTCTGCGCAGGCTGACGTTTCCAGCCCAAGCCCAGATTAACCCGACGGGAACGATACTCAGGAAAGTGACCACCAGCAGCATTGCGGCGCAGGCAGTGGCAGGTTCTGCGTCTACATTGAAGAGCTTGCTCATGGCTGCGGCCACGATACCGATCTGCGTAAACAAACCGACGACTGGTAGTGAAACACCGCTAGCGAGCATACTGGATGCCATGAGCAACATGCACTTGGCCAAGGTCATCTGTGCAAGCGGCGGGCTGGCTACGAAAGCACGGGTTGTTTCAAGGTAGGCGACGGTGATCAAGCCCCACATTGCAACCGAGAGCAGGATTGCCAGGCCGAGATCGGCAGTGGTTTTCAGAGTATTGAGACCTTCGCGGAAGGTTCGAATCTTGCTGGCGACGGATATGCCGAGGGGCTTAGAGAAAACGCCGAGGGCCTTCTCCACAGTAACGGCTACTGCTCCGCCGGCGAGGCGGACGGTGATGGTGAAGGCTGCCAATCCTGCTGTGACGAGTAAGCCGCCCTCGGCGACTTTCTTTAGTAGTTCGGGATGGGGCAGGGACTCGTGGGCCGCGAGCAGAATGGCGGTCGAGAAGATGAGCGTCATCGATCCGAGATCGAACATGCGCTCAACGATGTACACCGCGAATTGCGAACTGAGTGGCAGACCTGTGCGGCGAGTGATCAGGTAAGGACGGACCAGGTCTGCTGGACGGCCGAGGAGGGCTACTGCAGTGAATCCGATGACCTGAGGACCCAGGAGTGAAAAAGGACCGACGCGCTTGGTGGGTTTCAGGAATAATGCCCAGCGTAACGACCTGAACACGTAACCGACATAGATGCAGGCCGTGCCGATGGCAATCTTAGTCCAGTCAGCGAGCGCCAGCTGAGAGCGAAAAGTGGCAAAGCTGAAGGGTACATGGTAGTAAGCCCAGACACCCAATCCGATCAAAATGGCAAGTACCACAATGCTGACAATCAGTTTTGCGTGCTTCACTCATGCTCCGTTCGTGTGGGCAGGGATGCCGAGGCGGTCATCTGCCGGGTGAGTTTTTCCCGCGCAGCGACCCGCCGGTTGAACTCGTGTACCACCCTAGCCACGTATACACGGGTCTCGTGATACGGGGGAATTCCGTGGTAGCGATCCACTGCCTCAGGGCCTGCATTGTAGGCGGCCAGGGCGAGCGTAATGTTGTCGTGGTAGCGGGTGAGCAGGCTATCCAAGTAGGCTGTTCCACCGCGTACGTTCTGATCGGGAGCGAAGCTGTCTGAGACGCCTAGCTGGTGGGCGGTTCCGGGCATTAGCTGCATGAGGCCGCGAGCACCGGCGCGGCTGGTGGCGCGGGCGTTGCCACCGCTCTCTGCTTTGACGACGCTGGCCAGCAGATCGGCGTCGACATTGTGTTCGGCGCTGGCGCGGGAAAGCAATTGCCGCAGGTCTTCGGTGGTCAGTTTGGAGTCTGTAAAGCTGGAGGTCTGTTTAGCCGGGATTTCGGTAGCAGCCTGGGATGTGCGTTGGAGAGCTGGATCTTGGCGTGTTGGATCTTGCGCGGGCGGATCGGGTACTGTTTCAACGCCGGTAACTGCGTCGGGCTTCAATTCGAAATAGTCCGGCCCAGATGCTTTCAGGTAAACGCGAACTCGTCCTTCGACGACCTGGTGATGGTCACAGACGACGTCGAAGCCATTCGATAGTGTCAGCCGCTCGGCTGCACGTCCGGAATGAGGCAGGCAGAATGCTGCAGTGACGGCCATGGCTGCCGCGCCGTACTTCCTTTTTCGTTTTGTGTGCAGTTTTGCTCGCATCACGGTTCGGGATAGCGCTCGTTCAAACTTTAGCAGAGGCGAGAGCGGCGATTGCGCGTTCCAGCATGACGGCCACTCCATCTTCGGTATTCGTTGGGCCGACCTGCCAGCCACGTTGCGGGGCCAGGGTACGGAGTTCTTCGGTGGCATTGCCCATCAACACACCGACTCCAGCCCAGTCCAACATGCTCTCGTCATTCCAGTTGTCTCCAATGGCCATGGTCTGCTCCTGCGGAATTCCCAGGCGGAGGGCGAGCCGCGCGAGAGCTGAACTCTTGGAAACGCCCATGGGAAGTAGATCCAGAATCGAGAGGTCATTTCCTGGATAGGCCGTTCGGATGCACTCAAATTGACCTGCCCAGGCGCATTCCTTCAGCAGTCGCTCAGCCTCGATCATCTCCGCAATGGTTCCTGCTGCCATGCCCTGAATCAGGGCTACTTCATCGCCCAGCGCAGCTTCTATGGGCTTAACTTCTTCAATCGAGGTGCGATTTGACTCAACCCACTTTGCCAGCCTTCCCTTGGCTCTGGCCAAATCCTCGACGATGAGGTCTGGCCGGGTGGCCTTGTCCAGGGTAAAAACCAGCATTCCTACATCGCGCAAAACGCCGCAAAGACCGCGTGCAACTGCCGGGTCGAGATGCGTGAAATCAATCCGCTCGCCGGAAAAACTCCGAGTCACTGCACCATTGGACGTAATCATGGGTGTATCCGCTCGCAGGCCAACACCCTGCAGCAGGGGAGCGGTGAAAGCCTGACGTCTGCCGGTTGCGATGGCAACTACGATGCCTGCCTCCTGCGCCTCGCGAAGAGCCCGCTTGTTGCGATCGCTCACTACGGTGCTGAAATCCGGAAGCAGCGTCCCGTCCATGTCGATTGCAACCAGGCGAATTGGAGACAAGAATGGCTCAGTGGACGCTACGAGGAGGGAACTATGCATACCTTCCAGTTTACCTGCGGGGCGATGAAGACGGGGTAAATCCTTGAAGCGGTGCCAAAAACAGGGCCCGTGGAACTTATCCGGGACAGGGTGTAATCTCTGGGATATGGCTGAAGCAGCTCGATCTGAATTCATCTGCGCTCAGTGCCACGCGCATGTTGTGCCGGCAGAGAAGGTCACGGTGTGCCCGGCGTGCGGGGGGAAATTGGTGGCGTATCAAGCCGCCGGACCTGTAAATTCATCGTCGCAAGTAGACCACCGGGGAATTATCCTTCCTCCCCGTCATGCCGTGGGTGGAGTGATTACGCCACGCTAGTACTTTTAGAATGTGAAGCTTGCTGACTGTTAGCGTCTTGAATAAATCTCTATTCCGAAGGTTTAGCTGCTGAGGTCTGTGCAGGCGCCAGGCTTCGGACGTAGATCACGAGGTTCCAGATGTCATCGGCTTTTGCCCGGTCGCCCTCGGGGGGCATCTTGTCTTTGCCGCTCTTAATGATGTTGTAGAGCTCGCCGTCTGTCTGAGTTGCCAGTGCTTTGGGATCAGTCCAGTCGGAGATCTTGAGTTGCATGCTGGTAGCCAGGTCTGTCTTTCCGTTGCCGGTGGCTCCGTGACACATTTCGCAATCGTAGCCATAGACCTTTTTTGCGCGAGCCTGCGATTCAGGAGTTGGCGTGACCGGGTTCTTCGCTGAGGTGCTGACGAGCGGAGCGGGGTCCTGCGATTGTTGCGTTGAATCGGTCCTGGATTCGGGGTCTGAGGTACTCGTGCTTGAATTCACCGGGTGCGGCAAGGTGGAAAATCCGCAAAGCATGACTGCTGATATTAGCAACAACGGTTTGAACATGGTGCCTCCTCCAGTGCAAATGGCCGAAAATCATCCGCATTGGATATCCATCGTGTGCCAAATCGTAGATCCGCAATTCCACCTTGGCTGTGATCGGAATCACGGTTAGTGGGCGGAGGCGTCGGACAGATGCAAGAGGGGCTTAACTATTCGTAGCGCAGGGCTTCCGCTGGCAGAATTCGGGCTGCATTGGATGACGGGTAAAGAGTAGCCAGTAAGGCCACGCCAACCGATGCGATGGAAACGAGAACGCCGTCTTTCCACGACGGGGCGAAGGGAAGCGTATCGATGTTGTAAACGGCGGCAGAGAGATGCATGTGATATCTCGCTCCGGCCCAGCAGGCTGCGTAGCCGATCACCAGTCCGCAGATCGTACCGGCGAGGCTGATTAGAAGTCCCTGCAGCAGAAACACGCGTCGCACCTGCCCGGGCAACACTCCAAAGCTCATTAATACGGCGATGTCGCGGGTTTTCTCCATGACTGTCATGGTCAGTGCGATGAGGATGTTGAGTGCGGCAACCAGCACGATGAGTCCGATGATGACCGATGTCACTACCTTTTCGAGCGCCAGGGCATGAAACAGTTCGCGATTGGTATCGATCCAGTTATTGGTTAGGTAGCCTTTGCCGGCGGCTTGCGCGATCTCCGCGCCGCGAGCCTCTGCCTGGTCGAGATCGTCGATCTTGAAGCTCACGATGGAAATCAGATCGGGCTCGCTGAACAGGCGCTGAGCGTCGGATAGACGCATGAATGCGAGCGCTTCGTCGTATTGATAGAACCCGGAGTGAAAGATGCCCACAACACGAAAGTGCCGCCATTGTGGAATCAGACCGAGGGGGGTCATTTCTCCCTGCGGACTGGTGACAAGCACGGCGTCACCGACTGAGACTCCAGCGGTATCAGCCAGATCGCTGCCGAGCACAATTGGCGGTACCGAACCGTCGCCCGGAGAATCGTTGCCGACTACGGGAGCAAGCTCTGCCGCCGAACCCTTGGAGATCTTTTCCAGCAGATCGGTGACGTTGCGCTCCTCGGATGGGATGATTCCCTTGATGAGCGCGAATCCGCCGTGTGGTCCGCTGGAGACGAGTACCTGACCGTATAGGCCGGGTGCGGCGGCCACGACGTGGGGCAGATGGCTCAGTCGATCGACGAGTGGGCGCCAGTCCTTGATGCCGTCTCCTTTGACACGGAGCAATTCGACATGCGCGGAACTGCCGAGGAGCCTAGCCTGCAGATCTTTACGCATCCCGGTGCTTATGGCCAGCGCGATGACAAGGGCGGCAACACCTGCGGCTACTCCGGCGACCGAGATGATGGTTACGATTCCGGCGACAGCTTGCCGGCGTTTTGCGCGCAGGTAGCGTATCGCCAGAAAGAGTTCAAAGCGCATAGCTGGACCTACTTCTCCTCTGGCTTGCTTGTTAACAGCGCAGCGGCGGGAGCTACCACCTTGGCGGTTCCAATATTGTCGTACCTGTCGTAAACGCGTACGGCGATCAAGTGTTCCGCTTCGGGAGTGGCTTCCTGGTTGGCCTGGCCTGGGACAGGTACGGGGACGGCAAATGAATAGTGCTCTTCCTTTGAATCTGAGAGATCGCCGACCGGCTCGATGAATTGCCATGGCCCGGCGTCAATTGAGTATTCGGCGTGGCTGATTGGAGAGGTTGCATCTTTTGCGTCGAAGCTGACGGGAACGGTGCGCGGGCAGGTTGCCTGCTTGCAGTTGCCTGCAACCTCAGCCGAAGCCTTGAGATTTGTGACGACCGGGGCTGTCGTGTCGAGCACAAAGCGCTCGCTAACCAACTCGCCTTTGAGCGCGTCCGCAGGCGTGTGTGAAGGTGCATCACTGGTGACCACCTTTACGACGTAGCCGCCATCAGGGATGGCCGATCCATCAAAGCTATAGATCTTATCGGGGAGGTCTTTTTTCAGCAGTCGCCAAACGTGCTCGCCATCTCCCCGAATGTAAAGTGTATAGCGAAGATCGTCGCCGTCGTCATCATGTGCTGCCCACCGAACAGTGACGGCTGAGCGGTCTTTTTGAGCCTGAATTGGAGCGACTCCATTGGCTGTACCAGAGTCGAAGTTGGATACGTTAGCCTGTCCGGGATTTGCAAACGCAATGGTGACGGTTGGCTGCCCTGGCTGCATCTGTTGGGCGGGAACGCGTGCCCCTGGAACGACCACTACGTCATCCACTGCCGGGGCTGAGTTTACGGGGAGATAATTGACGCCAACGCTGCCGACGGTGCCGTTGTCCGAAAGCACAACCTTCCATTGCAGGTATCGTCCGACGGGCGATGCGATCTTGTCGACGACGACGGGCTGCCAGTCACTCCAGCCCCAGTCTTTCTGGTTGCGAACGGGTTGCTCGACATTGCCGGAACGCGTCCAGATTTTGAAATCGTGGGAGCCGGGCTCCGCTTCTACGCGGCCCCAGCGCGAAACCGCGCCAGCATCCAGCACGTCGCTTGCGAAGGAGTGTTCATCAGACTTGCTGCCTGCGGCAGGTTTTTCCGAAAGGCTATAAAGTCTGCCGGTATTGGCTGTACCAACGAGCCATCCGGTTGATGTTTGAACGGCGGATACTGCCTGTTGAGCGTCGAGATGCGCAACGTCGCTGAAGCTTCCATCGGGATGAATGCGGATGATGCGGCCACGGTTTCCGGTCAATGCTGTCAGTCCGTCGGGTGCTGAGCTGAGCTGATAAACGATTTCGTCCTTGCCGGACCAGAGTTTCCGGGGAGCAGCGTTTGGAGTCAGGGCGTAAACTTCTGTTCCCTCTGGCAATGCGGCGCTTGCATTGGCGGCCTGGACTGATCCTGGTTGAACGAAGCTGATTGTGATGCCCAGGCCTGCGCTCTGCACCGGGATTGCAGGTAGAGGGTTGTGGCTCTTGTCGCCTACATCGGCGGAATAGATTGTGCCGTCCTCGCCAACCGCCAGCGCGGTGATCTCTCTGCGCGGAGCACTGAAAAGTACGTAGCCCTTGCCGTTGGGATCGATGCGGTAGACGAGCCCGGAGCCATCTGTTCCGGCCAGGAGGTTACCTGAGTGATCCCAGGCAAGGACGCGGATGTGTTGCTCGTCGCTCTTGAAAAACAGCTCGGGTTTTGAGCCGGAGTGGGGCAGATCGAGCCGGTAGATTGAGGCGGGGCCTCCGGTTGCGATATATGCTCGCCCGGCTGGGTCGAAAGCTATATCCCAGATGTAGTGGGATTTGTTTTCTGGCTTGGCTCCCTTGCTTGCATCTTCTTTGGCGAGATCAAACACTAGTTCAGCAGAGGACTCGTCTAGCTTGCCGTTAGCATTTGGCTTGATCCGATACACCTTGCCGTCGGGAATCGTCGCTGCATAGAGATTTCCGTCAGGGCCCAACCGTAGTACCTGCACCGCGACGGCTTTGCTTTCGAAGAGAGTGGTGGTCTTGCCATCTTTTTCAACTCGCAGGACACTTGCCGGGGCACCTGTCGCGAGGTAGGCCGTGCCAGCCTTGTCTACCGCGATCGACCATACAAATGTTGCCTGGGTGGTCGTGATTTCGGTGGAGACAGGGCCAACCTGAAGCTTTCCGTTGCTGGTGATTTCAACGCCTTGCGGAGTGCCCTTTTCGAATTCATCGAATCGTGACTGATTCCAAAGCCGGGTTCCCTGGCCGAGCGCTGGGACGCCCAGGGGTGCGAGCAGCGCTATAAAGGCAGCCGCAGTCAGGGCGTGCAGAGAGTACCGTGTCACCAATGTGTGAGAGCGGAAAGGACGGCAGGCAATGGACGCGGGAGACAGATTCATTCTGTCGCTGAGTTTACTAGAGTTGGTCGTGAAGGGGAGCGCTGTGGTGAACGCAAATCCCGTGCGGCTCTTCGCCTGATGGTTATGAATGCTAGTTGGCCAGGACGGCGCGGTAACGCACCTTATTCTTCTTGACCCTGGTGATGACATCGTTCACCTTGGCCATGGGGAAGATCTCGGTCTGTGCTTTAACCCCATGCCGGGCAGCAACGTCGATCATCTCGCGCAACAGATGAGGGCTGCCACTTGGGCTTCCGGTGATCGTCCTGATTCCTGAAATCAAGGGAACGGGCTGGACAGAAAAAGGCGATTTGGGCATGCCTACAAAACATAGTGTGCCCGTGGGACGGAGCGCGGTGATGTAAGACATCCAGTCCTGGTCGCCGCTGATCGTAGACAGGATGAAGTCAAATTTCCCAGCGACTTCACGCATCATTTTCGATTCGCGGGTATTGACGAAGTGATGGGCGCCGAAGGCTCTCGCATCGGCTTCCTTGGCTTCGGATGCGGAGAAGGCAGTGACTTCGGCTCCGAAAACGCGTGCGAATTGCAGCGCGATATGACCCAACCCGCCAATGCCCACGATGCCCACACGCGATGAGGGATTGATGCCATGAGCCCGGAGCGGATTGTAGACGGTGACACCTGCGCAGAACAGAGGTGCAGCGCCTTCACTGCTGATTGATTCAGGAATGGGAATCGCAAAGCGGGCGTTTACCCGGATCGATCCCGCATAGCCGCCGTTCCGCTGAACGCAGGTTGCCTCGGCGGTGGGGCACAGATTTTCCATTCCTCGGGTACACCATTCGCAAACGCCACAGGAGTTCGATTGCCAGCCAATGCCGACCCTTTGGCCAACCTGGAGAGTGGAAACCTCAGAGCCTACAGCCGTAACCTTCCCCACAATTTCGTGGCCGGGAATGAACGGATACTGACTGACACCCCAATCGTTTGAAATCAGGTGCAAATCGCTATGGCAAACCGCACAATGCGAGATGCTGACCTCGACCTCGCGAAAGCCGATTTCGCCCGGATCGTATCGAAAAGGGAGGAGTTCCGCGCCAGCAGCATGT
>Ga0302319_10018509_pt1 | contig 12703 bp, 10 predicted proteins | sample Bog_T0_2_FD_203319 | JGI IMG/M metagenome (GOLD analysis project Ga0302319, IMG submission 203319) | Peat permafrost microbial communities from Stordalen Mire near Abisko, Sweden - Bog_T0_2 | ecosystem: Environmental > Terrestrial > Soil > Wetlands > Peat | place: Sweden: Abisko, Stordalen Mire...
TGCGCGTTGCCTAAAATGAACGGGCTGGACGCGACGCGGAAGATTCTGGCGGAGCTGCCGGAGACCGCGGTGTTGATGCTCAGCATGCACTCGGAGAATACGTGGGTGCGGCAGGCGATCGATGCCGGGGCCAAGGGATACATTCTGAAGAATGCGATGAACCTCGAGTTAGGGCCAGCGGTGCGGCGCGTGGCGGGAGGTGAAACGGTTTTCGATCCGCAAGTGGAGCAACCGGTGGCGCTAAAAGGAGAGCGCAGTAGCGGGCTGACGCCGCGCGAACTGGAAGTTTTGCAGATGATCGTCGATGGCAAATCGAACAAAGAGATCGCCAACGTGCTCGATCTTAGCGCCAACACGATCGCAGTTCACCGCGCCAACATCATGAACGCGCTGGGCATTCACAAGACCGCCGAACTGGTGGTGTATGCCATTCGCGCGGGGCTGGTAAGCGTTCCGTGAACCGCAGAGAATTTCTGCAGGCTGCGGGCCTGGCATCGGCGGCGCGATTGCCCTGGGTGCGGGCCCTGGGCGCGGCTGCCGGGCCGGCAGCATCCCCCGGGTTTCGTTTGGTCGATGTAACCGCGAGAGCCGGCATTCAATTCCAGCACAATAGTGGGGCGTTTGGAGGAAAGTTTCTGCCCGAGACTCTGGGCTCGGGCTGCGCCTTTCTCGATTACGACCGCGATGGCTGGCAGGACATTCTTCTGATCAGCGGAATGGATTGGCCCGGCCACAAACAGCGGCGAACTCCGATGCGGCTTTACCGCAACAACAGAAACGGCACGTTCAGCGATGTCACGATTCACGCCGGACTCGACGTGGAAATGTATGGCATGGGCGTGGCGGTGGGCGATTATGACAATGACGGATTCGCCGACATTCTGGTCACGTGTGTCGGGCAGAACCGGCTCTTCCACAATACGGGCAAAGGAACGTTTGTGGACGTGACCACCTCCAGCGGATTGGGAAAGCGGCTTGGGTTCAGCACATCGGCGCTGTGGTTCGATTACGACCGCGACGGGCTGCTCGATCTTTTTGTCTGCAACTATGTGAAGTGGTCGCCGGAACACGACGTGTTTTGCAGCCTGGACGGGAAACACAAATCCTATTGCACACCGGAAGCGTATCGCGGGGAGACGTGCTGGCTGTTTCACAATCGCGGCAATGGAACTTTCGAAGACGTTACGGCATCGAGTGGAATTTTTGACAGCAGTTCCAAGTCTCTTGGGGTGGCGATGCTCGACGCAGAGCAAAGTGGGTGGCCCGATGTGCTGGTCGCAAACGATACGCAGCCCAACAAGCTATATCGCAATCAGCGCAACGGCACTTTCAAGGATGCGGCCGTTGAGGCCGGGCTGGCTTTCAGCAGCGAGGGCAAGGCGCGCGCCGGCATGGGCGTGGACGTTGGCGATTTCACGAACTCGGGACACTCCGGTGTGGCCATCACGAACTTCGACAACGAGATGACGGGACTCTACCAGTTCGGAGGAAAGAATTACGAGGATGTTGCGGCGCAAGCGGGCGTGGGGCTCGCGTCGAAAAACAGTCTCGGTTTCGGTTGCGTTTTCCTCGACGCGAATCTCGACGGCTGGCTCGACCTGGCCGTGGCCAACGGACACATCGACGAAACCGTGCGCAACATTCGCGGCAACGTGGGCTATGCACAGCCGCCGCTTTTGTTTCTCAACAACGGCAAAGGAGGTTTTCGCGACGTGGCTGCGGAAGCTGGGGGCGGATTCGAGCAGCCGAAGGTGGGGCGGGGATTGGCTTACGCTGACTTTGATCGTGATGGCGATCTCGATTTGTTGCTCACAACGAACAACGGCCCCGCTTATCTGTACAGGAACGATCAGCTGGCGGGAAATCGGAGTATTCGATTCCGGCTGGTCGGGACCAAGTCGAATCGCGATGCCATCGGAGCCACTGTTAAAATTTTCTCCGGCGGATTGAATCAGTCGCGCATGGTGAAGAGCGGGTCGAGTTATTTGTCGCAGTCGGAATTGGCGGTTACGTTCGGATTGGAAAAGCGCGACCGGGTGGAGCATGCAGTTGTTTCATGGCCCAGCGGACGGACGGAAGAGTTTGAGAATTTGGCGGCGGGACGATGCTATGAATGCGTCGAAGGGAAGGGAATTGCGGCACAGGATGGGTTTTGAATCCGCATCGGGAACCTGCACGGGACCGCTGCGGGAGGAGGCGTCGGTTACTCAGTACGGTGTTCGAGCTTACACCCACTTCAGGCGGCGAATGGACGGAGACCACTCTTTACCAGTTCCTCGGAGGCACCAGAACGATGGCTGCAACCCCGACGCGCCACTGACCCTGGACTCGGAAGGAAACTTGTATGGGACAACCGTTAGCGGCGGCGGGCCCACTCTCAATGGTGGAACAGTTTTTGAGCTTTCGCCGTCCGGTTCGGGCGGTGCTTGGATTGAGACCGTCGTTTACGACTTCCAGGACGGCAGTGATTTTGAAGCAACCCAACCGGACATGTGATATTCGACAAGGTCGGTAATTTGTACGGGACGGTTAACGACTCCGGAACTGGCTATTATTTCGATAGCGCCGCCAGGGCTTCGCGAAACATGGCATCGAAGGATCCGGGCTCGCCGTGACCCGCACCATTCTTCACCGCGCTTGCGAGCGCTTTCTCGGCAATCGCCCGCTGGTAGCCCAGGTTCACCAGCGCGGAGAGAACGTCTTCTTCGACCGCGCTCATCGCTGGTGCGGTTGGCGTGGAAATCCCCGCCACTGGGGGAAGTTTGTCGCGCAGTTCCAAAACCATGCGCTCGGCGGTTTTCTTGCCGATGCCGGGAATCCTGGTGAGCCGGACAACGTCATTGCCGCGGATGGCGGCGGCCATCTCGTCGGCTGGCATGCCGCTGAGAATGGTAATGGCCAGCTTGGCTCCAATGCCACTAACGGTCATCAGCTTCTCGAACAGCTGCTTCTCGGCGGGACGAAAGAATCCATAAAGAGAGATCACGTCCTCGCGGACGTGAGTGTGAATGTGCAGCGCCACCTCGGAGCCGCAGGCGGGTAATTCCGAAAAAGTTGGGACGCTGATGTTGACTTCGTAGCCAACCCCTGCCGTCTCGAGGATGAGCTGGTTGGGGTGCTTGGTGAGCAGTTTTCCGCGGAGATGGGCGATCATGGTGTCGCTATTGTACGACCCGTGCAGGCCTCACGAACCTTAACCACGGAGGGCGCGGGGGTTCACGGGGTAGAGCAGAGCAAAGAGCTTTAACACGGAGATCGCCGGCGAGAAATACCACGGAAGCGCAGAGGAAAGATGGGATCAGGCAGCGAAAAACGGCAGGGCCGACCCCCTGCCGTTTCGTGAAACCCCAGACTCTTTGGTTGCTCTACTTTTTGTTGACGGATTTCTTGAGTTCGGCCCCAGGGGTAAACTTCGCGACCTTGCGGGCAGCGATTTTAATGGTCGCGCCGGTTTGCGGATTGCGCCCGTTCCGTGCCTTTCTCTGCGACACCGAGAAAGTGCCGAAACCGATCAAAGCCACGCGATCCCCTTTTTTCAAAGCACCCGTAATGCTGCTTACAGCGGTATCCACGGCGGTTGTTGCCTGCGCTTTGCTGATTTCGCAAGCGCCTGCGATCTTATCGACCAGATCGGCTTTATTCATAGTTTCTCCTCGCAGGTCTCGTTATTATGCAAAACAAGTTGCATACCCAGTACACACCGGGAGGATAAACGCTTGTGTCTGAGTTGGGAAACCTGTCGGCTGGTATTCTCCTCTCTCCACGGAGAAAGTCAACTGTGAAAATCCGCACGGGAAGCCTGTTTCGCACCCCCCTGTCCCGGATTGGGGCTGGCAGGGCGGGGTTTGGGGAGGGAAGGCCTCTTGAAAACTGCATTTTCGCAACGTGGGGGCGAAATATCCAGACCTGCTACGATTTGGTTTTGCAGGAGGAGGAAGCGATCATGCGTTGGTACCACTACATTGCGTACTTCTTCGGGGGTGCATTTCTGGCAAACGCACTTCCCCATCTGGGCAACGGAATTTCGGGGCATGCTTTTCAGAGTCCCTTCGCATCGCCACCGGGGGTGGGCCTGTCCTCTGCGGTGGTCAATGTGGTGTGGGGGCTGTTTAACCTCGTGATCGGGTATCTGCTGGTGTGCCGTGTGGGCAGCTTCGATCTGCGCCGCACCCGGCACGCGCTTGTTCTTGGGGCAGGCATCCTGGTCATGTCGGTAATGGCGGCCCGCGCATTCGGTAGATTCCACGGAGGGCTGTGAGCCTGCCTTTTCGATATGAACGCCTTCCGCCTGGTGATTTCCGCACTAGAATGGCTTCGTGCTGACTGAGCGCCTGGAATTCGCGCCTGAACGCGACGCGGAAGTTTTTGCAGCGGTTCCCGCCGCTCCGGCGGTGTTCCTGCTGCGCGGCGATGATGCTCTAGCCGAGCCTTACGTCAGCAAGACCGCGAATCTTGGGCGGCGGTTGCAGCGTCTGCTGGGTCCGGTTGAAGAGCGCACGAAGAAACTCAATTTGCGCGATCGGGTGCGAGTCATCGAGTATGCGCCGACCGGCTCCGATTTCGAGTCGGGGTTTCTGCTTTACCGGGTCCTGCGTGAAACATTTCCCAAGACCTACGGCAACCGTATGCGTTTCCGCTTTGCGTCCCTGGTGAAGCTGCATTTGGAAAACGAATATCCGCGGGCTTCGATCACTACGCGGCTGGGGCGGCTCAAGGGCCGGTCGCTCTACTATGGGCCGTTTCAATCACGCATGGCGGCCGAGAAGTTCATGAATGACTCACTGGATTTTTTCAAGATGCGGCGCTGCGTGGACGATCTGCATCCCGACCCTCAGTTTCCTGGCTGCATCTATTCCGAAATGAAGATGTGCCTTGCGCCGTGCTTCAAGGGCTGCACCGACGATGAGTACACCGGCGAAGTGAGCCGCGTGCAAGCGTATTTCGATTCCGCAGGGGAATCCTTGGCGCGTGAATTTTCGGCGCAGCGCGACGCAGCATCGGCCAGCCTGGCATTTGAAGAGGCTGCGGCGATCCACGTGCGGCTGGAAAAACTGAAGCCTTTGCTGAGCCAGTTTCCCGAGATCGTCCGCCGGCTTGACCGGCTTTCGGCGCTGATGGTTCAGCCTTGTCATCTGCCGGACTCGGTCGCTTTGTTCGACGTGAACGGCGGAGCGATCTCCGGGCCGGTGGCGTTCTGCATCCAACCTGCCGAGCATGCGAAATCGCAATCGATGGAATCGCGGGTGCAAGCTGTTCTCGATTCGTTTCCGGCCGCGAAATTGCGGTCGGCGCTGGAAACCATGGAGCACCTTGCGCTGCTCAAGCGCTGGTACTACCGCGGGCGGCGTGTGGGAGAGATATTTTTGGCGGACGACAAAGGCGTCCTCCCCATGCGCCGCGTGGTGCGCGGTATTGGGCGTGTGTTGAGGGGCGAAGGGCCGGAGGTTGAGGAACGGTGAAGAGCGTTATCACCACGGAGGCACAGAGACACGGAGAAATTTTTGAATCTATGTCTCGCCGGTTCTCGTTTTTCTCTGTGTCTCCCTGGTGAAAAGGTTTCTTAGGGAGGACGACCATGACGATCAAAGATCCAAACGGCAAACAGCTTCGTGAGCAACTGCTCAATCTGCTCAACGGCGGCGGCGCGCATGCCAGATTCGACGACATTGTGAAGAATCTCCCGGAAAATTTGCGTGGCGAAAAGCCCGCAGGCCTGCCGCATACGCCCTGGATGTTGCTGGAGCATTTGCGGCTGGCGCAGTGGGACATTCTCGAGTTCTGCCGCAACTCGAAGCATACGTCTCCTCAGTGGCCGGCGGGATATTGGCCGCAGACGGAAGCTCCCCCAAGGGCAGCCGCGTGGGACAAAAGCATTCAACAATTCCGCAGGGACCTGAAGGCGATGCAGGACCTGGCGGGGAATCCGAAGACCGATCTCTACGCCCGCATTCCGTGGGGCGACGGGCAGACGATTCTACGCGAGGCCTTGCTGCTAGCTGACCATAACGCCTACCACCTGGGGCAGTTAGTCGATGTGCGGCGGCTGTTGGGGGCGTGGAAGGGATAGCGTAGCGCCGCCGAGCTGGCGGCTTTAGCAGGGCCGTGCCCGATCATTTTACCGTCTGGAGTTCTCACACTAGCCGCCGAGACGGCGGCGCTACGAAAAGAGCCGGCCCTTGCGGGCCGGCTCGATTTTTTTACCGAACTGATCAGCTCTTCAAGGCGCCACGGTTATGGTGACGGGCGTCTGGTTGGTGAGTGATCCGGAAGTCCCGATCAGTTCGATGGTTGTGGTCCCGGTTGGCGCGCGTCGGGAAGCGCTCCACGTGATGGTTACGTTCACGCTGCCATTGGCCGGAGGCGTCACGGGGTTGGCCGAGGCCGTCGCCGATACGCCGCTGGGGAACTCGTTCACGCTCAAGGTAACGGCAGAACTGAATCCGTTCACGCTGGTGACGGTGAGAGTGGTGTTTACGCTGCCGTTATCGTCGACCGTGAAAGAGGACGGCGACAGCGACAGGGTGAAGTTGGGCGTTCCCGAAGAGGCCTTCACGGTGAGGGTGATGGTGGCACTGTGACTGGTTGATCCCGAGGTTCCGGTGATGGTCACCGTAGCCGTGCCGACCGTGGCGCTGGCGGAAGCGGTCAGCGTGAGAGTTGAGCTGGCGCTGCCGTTCGCCGGCGGAGTGACCGGGTTGGTGGAGAACGCGGCGGTGACGCCCGAAGGCAGGCCGGAGGCGCTCAACGTGGTTGCGGAATCGAAGCCGCCCGTGCTGGTTACGGTGATGGTGCTGGTTCCGCTGCTGCCTTGAGTTACGGTCACTGACGTGGGCGAGGCGCTAACGCTGAAGGCGGGCGTCGCCGACGAATTCACCGTAAGCGCTAGGGTTGTGGTGGCGTTCAGACTGCCGGAAGTTCCGGTGATCGTAACCGTGGCGGTTCCGGTTGTGGCCGTTGCGCTGGCGGTTAACGTCAGCACGCTGGTTCCGGTGGTTGGGTTGGTGCCGAACGTTGCGGTTACGCCGCTGGGCAGGCCGGATGCCGCCAGCGTTACGCTGCCGGTGAATCCGTTCACGTCGTGCACCGTGATGGTGCTGGTGCCGCTGCTGCCCTGCGTGATGGTCAAGCTGCTCGGCGAATCCGACAGCGTGAAGCTCGGGGTCGCAGACCCAGCCAACAGGTTGATGATGCCGGTCGTATTCGGACTGCCCCACCCCGTGCACAGATCGTAGCCGGTTGCCGCCGAAAACTTGCCGCAGCTTCCGCTGGTGATGTCGTGGAAGTCAGTGCCATAGCTGGACCCTTCAGCCGCCGGGTAAATGATCGGATTGATGAATCCGATCGACTCGCCGTTGGATGCGGCCTGTTGATTAGCCAGAGCAAGATAGCCGGCCCACATGGGCGCCGCAAAGCTGGTTCCGCCGTACTCGTTCGCCGTGCAGGTGGTTTGGTCGGCGCAAACGTAGAAGGTGAAATTCGCGTTGGCGGAAACGTCCGGGCCGTTGCGGAGGGTCTTCGAACAACCAGAGCACCCATCCACGGGCGTTTGCCAGGAGGGGATCGCGATACTGTCCGGGGAGTTGCCTCCGCCGCTGTCTACCCAGGCGGTTTCCGATTTCCAGGGGCCGGCCGCGCTGGAGGTGGTTAAGTCCGTGCCGCCGACCGAGACGATATTTGCGTCGTCCGCCGGCCAGGCTTCATTCGACGAAGACCAAGCTGAGCTGTCCCCAGACGCAGCAAAGAAGTTCTGGCCTTGCGACGCCATCTGCTCAAAGTACGGGTCCAGAGTGCTGGGATCAGCAGGTGTCCAGCCCCATGAGCAACTGATCTGCTTGGACAACGGAGCGTCCGTCGTGGAAACCATCGCGCTGATGCAGTCGGTATCACTGATATTCGAAGCATTGCCGCAAACGTACATATAGAGCATGGTTGAGCCCGGGGCCATGCCCATCGCTTGCGTCATGTCGAGGGTCTGCTCGGTGTCATCGCATCCGCCGCTTTCGGTGCAGCTCGTGCTATACCCGCCGGTTGAGATGAGCGTGGGAGTGTAAGGTTCGGTTTGCCCCACGTTCTTGTAGTATGTGGTCAAGTCGGCCAAATCGGTACCCAGAAATTCGAACAGGGCGAGGTTCTGGCCGGAGCCAGTGAGTGCAGTTCCGCCGTAGTAGGCGGCGCGCATGTCACTGCCCAGGAACGAAGCCGAAGGGCCTGAGCCAGTGGTGGCATGAGATACGACCTTATTGGGATCCAGTCCATGGGCCTTGGCGTAGTCGCTCTTCCTGACATACAACGGATGCGGCCTGGAGTCGTTATCCAAACCGGTGATGTGCCAAAGCTGGAAGGGAAGGTCAACCGTCGGCTCGCGGTCAATGGCGAAGAATGTACGGTCTTCGACGAGGTCGCGATAAGTTCCCATGGTCACATGGAAAGCCTTCTCGATGTTCGCCACCGTGCCGGTAAGCCGAAGGTCTCGTTCTTCGAGGTTTCCGCTGATGACCTCGAAGCCGCTGGCTTTCGCGAAGGCAACCAAGGCGTCCCAATCTTCCTGGCTGGGGCCGAACCTCGCGGTAAACTCCTGCGGCGCAAGGAACTGGTGATAGGAGGGGCTGGCAGGGTCCTGGACTTCGTGCACGAAGGCTTGCAATCCTGCGCGATCACGCAGCGGGAGAACAATGTCAAAGCGAAGAGTCTGGGTTGCCGGGAGTTGCCCGACGAACTGCGCCCGCCCATTGGCAACTTCATCGCGCACATGCCGCGTCAATAGGCTCTGCGGCTGGGCCTGTCCTGGGATGGTGAACAACAAAAGCACGGCCGCGCAGACCAGCGCAACCCGTACCAGCAGTGGGGAAGGATTCTTTCTCATTTTTGTCCTCGTGGATTTTCAGATGTGCAACGCTTGGCCGTAGACTGTCGCCTGCAGACCAAGAATCGCGGAATCTTAACTCACATTTGTGTGCGGTATCTAGAGTTTTTGAAAGCTGTTACGGAAACCGAATGCCAGGATGGGAAAAGATAGGAAAACACCTTAGGCCGTCAGGGGTGGATAAAAGCTTTGCTTGGTGGTGGGCCGTTTCCGAAACACGACTTTTACTCCTTCTCGCCAATGCTCGTCGATCCCAACGAATTCCCATTCGATTTCGGGCGAGATATAGCGCAGCAAAGTATCAGTAGAGGGATGAACGTGTAACGCCGGAGCCACTAAATACAGCAACGGCTTTTCGGCCGACAACTCGCGGCCTGCAAAATATCCAAAACGTGGAAATTCGCCGCGGGCATGGTGCCACTCCACGCGCGACCAGTAATCCAGCCCTTGCAGAGGCAGGTGGATGTCCTCGTCGGCCTTCAGTTCGATGACCGCCAGCCGCCCGGTTTGCGTGGCGGTGAGCACATCGACCATAGCGCGGTCAGCGGCGGAGAAAGCCGGAATCTGCGAATAACGGTAGGAGGGGTCGAGGCGGCCATCGACCACGCTTACATCGCCCACCACGAGAGACTCCAGCCATCGCTCGGGACGCAACCGCCACAAGGGATGTTGGCGTGGGCCGTAGGGATGGCGCGTATCGCGCAAGGCGTGAACCAGCTGTGCGAACTCATCTTCGTTCCTGATCTCTAAGATCCGCTCCTCCGCGCCGACGCCGAACACAATCTCCTCCGTGCTGAGAAACGGCCCGGCGACGGCCCCCAGCCGCGAGCGAGCAAACTCCAACCCGCGCCAGCGGAAAACGATTTCCGCCGCCGACAGCACGGCCACTTCGCAATTCGGCAGAATGCTCTGCACTCGCGCGATCGATTCCTTGAACCTCTCCCGCGCCGCGCCTTCATCGGTCACATGCGCCAGCCGAGTTGCCACATTGCCGCGATCGGCGCAGTCGATTTCCACGAGCGCGTCGTGCCGTTCATCCAGTTCGAACAACGACCACTTGGCGGCGTCCCGGTTCAGGTTCGCCATGCGCTCCCGCACCAGTGCCGAGGTTCCCGCCGGGACAAACATCCTCAACCCTTCCACTAAAACATTGCCCGAGTGCGCCTGCCGGCAAACGTCGAGCCACAGGATGCCGAAGGTGAGCGCCGCATCGATGGAAGATTGCGTTTCTTGTGCATTCACTCCGAGCACGGCGAATGCCGAGCGCCCCTGCCGCAGCACCCCGCGCGCATAGATTGGCCCAAAAGATTTCTCCAGATCCACTCCGCTGGTGAGTTTGGTGACTTTGAAGTCGGGAAAGTGCCGGTCGAGAGTGCGACGCAACTTTTGCTCATAAGCGCTGCGCGCAACCCGTCGAGCCGTAGGAGTGCGCCGGTCGCGCTCGCGGCAGATCTCCAATTTCGATGGCCGCACCTGTCCCAGCCGCTGCACGGCCAGCCGCAGCGTTCCGTTTTTTACCTCGGCATCCAGCACGCGGCGCACCGAGTTTCGCTCGGCCGACCACAGATGAAGCAGGCAGCGATTGTATTCGCCGGAAATCGAATACTTGCATTGTGCCAGGTCAAAGGCCACGGCGCCATTTTCCAGCACCACCGCGCCCGCGGCCTGGCTGAGAAAATCCTGCACGGTACGAGTTAGAGCCTGCGGCGTGACAGTCGTCATAGAACCATCCCCGCACATTGTGCAACTCCTGCAATTGCCGTGTCTGTGACATGTGACCATCGTCACATTTGGCCTGTGGATGTTTCGGCCGCATGCTTCAGAGGGGTGTGGGATAATTGAACGAATCCGCCCAAACTGAGTCTGCCTTTGGCACGGCGGCATCTAATTTGTGTGAGCAAAAGCCTGGGGAATAACCATTTGGATAAGCAATCTCTCGCCGATAGCTACCGCTTTTTCTTCGATCATTACGGGGTCACGGAAAACGACCTCGAACATTACCTTGCGGCCGCGCTTTCGGCGGGCGGCGACTATGCCGATCTTTATTTTGAGTATCTTTCGTCGACTTCCTTATCTGTGGATGAGTCCATGGTCAAGTCGGCGTCGCAGGGAATTTCCGCCGGCTGCGGGGTGCGCGTGGTTTCCGGCGAGCGCACAGGGTATGCCTACACCGACGATCTTTCCGCCAGCCGAATTCTGCACGCGGCGCGTACGGCGGCATTGATTGCCAGCGCTCCCTGCAAGACTCCCGTGGCCGGTTTCCGGCAAACTGCGGCGCGCAGCTTGTATCCGGTGACGCTGCCTTCAGTGGACGCCGAAATCACAGCCAAGGTCGAGTTGGTAATGCGGGCCGATAAATCTGCGCGGGCGTATGATCCCCGCATTCAGGAAGTCCGCGCCAGCTATTCGGACGAGCTGCGGAATATTCTTGTCGTTGGTTCTGACGGAACCTTCGCGGAAGATTCCCAGCCGCTGGCCCGCATGAACGTGTCTTGTATCGCGAAGACCGAAAACAATTCCGCGCGCGGTGGTTCCGGTGGCGGCGGTCGCGTCGCCCTCGACTTCTTCTTCGGAGACAAGAACCCTGAGTTCTTCGCCAAAGAAGCGGCCCGGCAGGCGATCCTGCAACTCGATGCGCGGGAAGCTCCCGCAGGAGAGATGGAAGTCGTGCTGGGTCCGGGATGGCCTGGGGTTTTATTGCATGAGGCTGTGGGGCATGGGCTGGAAGCGGATTTCAATCGGAAGAAAACGTCTGCATTCGCCGGCCTGATAGGCAAACGCGTCGCCAGTGAAGGCTGCACGGTGATCGACAACGGAACCATGCCGTGGCGTCGCGGGTCGCTGAATGTAGATGATGAAGGTGCACCCACGCAGGAAACCGTGCTGATTGAAAAAGGAATCCTGAAGGGCTACCTGAGCGACAAGCTTTCGTCGCGGCTGATGGGCATTGCCGACACCGGCAATGGACGCCGCGAAAGCTACGAACACATCCCCATGCCGCGCATGACCAACACCTACATGCTCGCCGGCCAGGATAATCCCGAAGACATTATTCGCTCAGTGAAGCGCGGCATCTACGCCGTGAATTTCGGCGGAGGCCAGGTCGACATCACGAACGGTAAGTTCGTCTTCGGCGCCTCGGAAGCTTACATGATCGAAGACGGCCAGATCACCGCGCCGATCAAAGGCGCGACGCTGATTGGCAACGGCCCGGATGTTCTGACGCGGGTCTCGATGGTGGGCAACGATTTGAAACTCGACGAAGGCGTCGGCACCTGCGGCAAAGATGGACAGGCTGTGCCAGTAGGCGTGGGCATTCCGACGATTAAGATCGATCGGCTCACCGTGGGCGGGACGGCGAAGAAGGATCCTGGCGGCTTCATGCAGTAAGGCCTTTGCCACGGATTCACGCGGATCCACACGGATTCTTGTCATTCCGAACCGGGCGGGCCCGGAGAGGAATCTGCTTTCTTCTGTAATCTTGTTTGCTCAAGGCGTCTATGTCTCAAGCGCAACTCGAAACTCCGAAGCTGGAAACCGACCTCTGCTCCCTCGCGCAGGATATCGTCCGCCGCGCCATGAACGGCGGCGCCACCGCCGCCGAGTGCGTAGTCCGCGAAGGGGACGAATTCTCCACGCTAGTCCGCCTGGGCCAGGTCGAAACCCTGAAAGAATCCGGATCGCGCTCCATCGGCGTGCGCGTCTTCAACGGCCAGCGTGCGGCCAGCACCTACTCCAGCGATTTCTCCAGCGACAGCCTCGACCGCATGGTGAAATCGGCGCTGGAGCTTTCGAAGATTACGTCAGAAGATCCGTTCGGCGGTATCCCCGAGCCGGCCC
>Ga0302319_10018513_pt1 | contig 12703 bp, 11 predicted proteins | sample Bog_T0_2_FD_203319 | JGI IMG/M metagenome (GOLD analysis project Ga0302319, IMG submission 203319) | Peat permafrost microbial communities from Stordalen Mire near Abisko, Sweden - Bog_T0_2 | ecosystem: Environmental > Terrestrial > Soil > Wetlands > Peat | place: Sweden: Abisko, Stordalen Mire...
TTCGTCTGATGCCCGAAGTGAACACCTGCTTCGAGCAGCTCCTTCATTGTGATCGTGGCCATTGGCCTCCTTCGTAGATTGCATCCGGACTAGCCTTCGCCTGGCCCGGATTGAGTCCCGCGCGAGCGGGAGATTGAAAAACCGAGGGGTCGGGGGTTAGTGGTTAGGGGTTAGCCAGCTTCTCGGCAGACTAACCCCTGATCCCTAACCCCTAATCCCTGCAAGCGCTTTAACGCTTGCTGAACTGGAACCGCTTGCGGGCGCCCTTCTGCCCGTACTTTTTACGTTCCTTCTGGCGCGCATCGCGCGTCATCAGGCCTTCTGCCTTCAAAATCTTGCGCAGTTCGGGGTTGAACTGAACCAGCGCGCGAGCAATGCCCAACTTCACGGCATCGGCCTGAGCCGCCACGCCGCCGCTCTTCACTGTGGTGACCACGTCGAAGCTCGAAGACAACTCGGCCACAACCAGGGTCTTCTTGGCTGCGACGCGCTGCTGCTCGGTCACAAAATAGGTCTCGAACGGCTTGCCGTTGACCTTCCACTCGCCCGTGCCGGGACGAAGAAATACGCGCGCGATCGCCGACTTGCGACGGCCCGTCCCGTAATACTGAACCAGATCTGCCATTCTCTGCTCTCTCCGCCGGCATCCACCGGCCAATCTGAAAACCGTCAGGTACCAGGGTCTTTCCTAATCCCTCATCCCTAACCCCTAATCCCTGTTCTACTTGATCTCCATCGCCACAGGCATCTGCGCCTGGTGGGGATGCTTGTTATCGCGATAAACCTTCAGCTTGGTGCCCATCTGGCGGCCCAGCTTGCTCTTGGGCAGCATGCCCTTGATGGCCTGTTCCAGAATGTGCTCCGGCTTGCGGTTCAACAGGCGCACAAACGACTCCTCGCGGAGCCCGCCTGGGAAACCGGTGTAGCGCCGGTACAGCTTGCTCTGCGATTTCAAGCCGGTGAGGCGGACCTTCTCCGCGTTGATGACGATGACATGATCGCCTACATCGATGTACGGCACGTACTGGGGATTCAGCTTGCCGCTCAGCAAATCGGCGGCCTTGGTCGCCAGACGACCCAGCGTTTGACCGCTGGCATCAATCACATACCACTTGCGGGGAATGTCTTTCCCACTTGGAACAAAGGTACCCATCTCTCTCCTGCCCTCTTAAAAAAGAACCTGCCCGGCCGGCTCTGAAATGCTGCCCGCCGTCTCAACCAAAAGCCCGCCTCAATCAAAACACTGCGCAACCGGACTTGACTCGCGCAAAACGCGCAAGGGCCCAGCTTCTACCCACGTCCAAACAAATCTGTTCGGGTGAGAACTGCCCGTACCGGCCCTCCAAGGGCTCTGGCTCTGCTGAATCCGCGTCTGCTTCCACGCTTTCAGCCGCCAGCGGCCTGTTCCAGCCGACCCCCACCAGGGGCATCAGCCAGCCGGTCCGGATGAACGTCCCAAGGCGAGCAAACCGTCCTTGAGAACCCCTACACACAGACCCCAGGCGCAACACCGCGCAAGGTCTCCAGAATACCCGAATCCCGACCCGGAGTCAACGGATTCCTGCTTCGAGTCCCGGGTCAGCCTGAATCCACAGAGCGGGCCTGCGTTGAGCCAACGTGTCAATCTCCGAGGAAGCGACATCCGACCGGAGCCCGCGACTTGGCGGCGAGTCCGTCTCGATAAGCGCCTCGGCCTGTCGTCAACCGAGGATCACGCCTCGGAAAGGTCGCCGGACACTGGCTGACTTAGGGCTAGCCATCTTGTTCAGTGAGGGCATGTGCGACCTATCACGCGACGGTGCAAGGGCTCAGAGACCAAGCAATGGAAATCCGGCTCGCGAAGATACCTCTTGACATTCGACGGATATCCACTACCATACGGTTGTGGATACCTTAAATACAACATTCACGGCCTTGTCCGATCCAACCCGGCGGGCAATGATCGAGCGACTCAGCCATGGGCCTGCCTCCGTGCATGGATTGACGGAACCGTTTGAACTGTCGCAGCAGATGATTTCAAAACATATCGCCTACCTGGTACGTGCGCGGATTGTGATCAAAACCAGGCGGGGACGAGAGAGTGTGTGCACGCTTAGGCCAGAGGCAATAAAAACAGTCAGCGACTGGGCGTTCACCTATCGCCGATTCTGGGAAGAGAGTTTCGACAAGTTGGAAGTGGTCGTAAATCAAATGAAGAAAGAGAAGGCCTGAGATGACAGAGAATAAGGGTAACGAAGTTGAGCGGATGGTTGTCACGCGAATTTTTGATGCCCCACGCGAGCTGGTTTGGAAGGCGTGGACAGACCCCAAGTACATCATGCAATGGTGGGGGCCGAAGGGCTTTACTGCGCCGGTGTGCGAGATGGATTTTCGCGTTGGAGGAAAACTTCTCTGTTGCATGAATGCGCCGGATGGGCAGCTCTGCGGCTGGAATGCGGTTGAATATTACGAAATTGTTCTGCACGAGAAGATCGTTTCTTCCATGTACTTTTCTGACTCGAAGGGAAACAAGATCGACCCTGCGGAATTAGGAATAGAACATGAGGTTATCGACGGTGCCTACGACTTGACCCTATTTGAGGACCTCGGAAACGGCCAGACGAAACTGACCTTCATCGGCAATGACACCCTGGAGAGCGCTAAGGAAAGCGGTCAAATGGAGGGCTGGATCGAGATACTCGATAAGGTTGCCGAGGTTGTTGCGGGGCTCAAGCAGGCGAAATAGGAAACTGAAGCTTTGATTCGCGAAACTCAATCGTGGAGGAAGAAATGAAAAGAACACCGTTTCTCGCTATCGTCCTGCTGGCATTCGCATTTCCCGCCCATGCGCAGAACGCAATGAAGAAAGATGCAGCCGTCAAACCTGCCGATCCGGAATCGAAAGTCGTGCTCGACTCCTGGAATGAGATTGGCCGCAAGCTGACGGCGATGGCCGAAGATTTTCCCGAGGACAAATACGACTTCAAGCCGACACCCGCGCAGCGGAGCTTCGCCGAGCAATTACTGCACGCGGCGGGTTCATGCTACTACTTCACGAATCCTGCGATGGGGCTGAAGCCTCCCGCGGCAGAAGATCCGAAGCGAGAGCAATACAAATCCAAGGCCGATACTGTTGCGTTCGTCAAGAAATCCTTCGCCGATGGCGCAGCCGCCATCCAGTCGAAAGGCGAAAAAGGCCTGATGACGGAGGTTGTTTACTACCCTCAGCAGAAAGCGCGCGTGATCGACATTGCCTACGGCATCATCGAGCATAGCGGTGAACATTATGGCCAGCTCGTTGTGTACTACCGCCTCGCAGGTCTTGTGCCGCCGGAGTCGCGGCCCAAGAAGTAAAGCTCAAGTTCGATCCTTCGATCTTCCACAGGGTGTCAATGAGTGCGTTATCGCTGATGCACTCATCGAGGCCGAATATGGAATTCCCGGCGGTTGACCAGCAGCCGGAAAGCTACTGAACTGCCCCGTGGATTCAAACTGACCCACTTCCCAGCCGAGACCCCTCGGCGAGAGCCACGATACTGCTGCGGGCTGCAACCACTCCTGCGGGTCAGGTTCATCCAGGGCGATCGCACGAAAATACAAAAAGAACCCCCGAAAAATAATTCCCCCGGATTTGCAGTTTATTTCTTCAAAAAGCGCACACTCGAAATATGAACGCCTTTTCGGTCGAAAACGCAGCCCTCTCGGACTGGCAAAACCAGTCCCTTTTCCCCAGTCCCTAATCCCTGTTTTCCGCCTTTACCCCTACCCCCCCCTCCCACTTTTATTGATAACAAAGGTACTTAGCCAAATTCCATCCTGTAACTCGTTGAAAATAAAAGGGCGCGTTTTCGCGAATTCCCGCAAAACACGGCATTTTCCCGGTAAAATTCGCGAGAATCTACGCTGAGAAGTGCTCATCACCTCTTCCATCGACGAGGCCGAAGGGGGCAAGTTCGGGAAATCCTGCGACTGCCTCAAGGGCAAAAACGCCCTACGGCGATATCTGCGTCGGTGTAATTTCCACGCCGCTCTGGGTGAAGTGGTACTCCAGCAACCAGACACTCTGCACATTTTCGCCGCTCATCTTTGCCGGCCTGAAGCGCCAATGCTTGGACGCCTCGAGCGCCTGTTTGGAGAAGTACCGGCTTGGCCCTGCCGATTGGTAGGCAGCATTGGAGACTGCGCCATCGGTTCCCACGGTTACCCGAATCTCCACGTCGAATTCGCCATGAATCGACGCCTGTGCGGCCGGGAGAACCTCCGGCAGCGACCGCTGAAGCACCGCACTGTCGTCGGAGGAACCCGGCGAACCGCTGGAAGAGCCCCGATCCCGCTGCTCCGGCTGTTCCGGTTTCTCAGCCTGCTCCAATGGCTCCGCTTTCTCCGCCTCTGCTGCGCGACCTTTGATCGGCGACGGTTTCGGGAGAGAATGGGCCGGTCTGTCCTCTAGTTGCCCACCGCCTCCGCCAGCCTTGTGACTCGAAGAATCTAACTGTCCCACGCCAAGCACCCGCAGCACCAGCCCAACTGACACTACGAGAATCGCAGCCCCCGCCGCCAAAGCCATACCAAATTTGCGGTTGGACTGGGCGGTTACCTTGCCGGCGGCGATCTCGGCGGGGCTCTCTTCTTCAACCTTTGCGCCCGCGAGCCTTGCTCGAACCTCCTCGATTGTCCATCGCCGTCCTGGTTTCGCCCGCAGGCACCCTTTCGCAATGTCAAAGAAAGGCTGCGGAACTGACACCGGCACAATCGGGCCGCTGGCCATCGCCATCTCCCAGACAGGCCGATGCTGCGTCAACGCTTCAACCAGCGTGATCCCCAGAGCCCACATATCCGCAGCCGCTGAATTCACATCGGCCCAGGAAACCCCGTCACTGGAGAGCTTGAGCTGGTCCCCGACAACCAGCAGGTTCGATGGCTTGAGGTGGCCATGAACCAGCGCCTTTGCATGCAGATAGGCGAGCGCATCCAGAATCGGGCCCAGCATTTCGCCGGTTTCTTCCCCAGTCAGCGGCCGCACCGGAAGAATCTCCGCGAGGTTTTCCTCGGCGTACTCGGTCACCACATAAAGGAAGGCGGTCCCGTCCACATCACAACGGCCGCTGTCCAACACACGCAACAGGTGAGGGTGGCTGAGAGTCTTTGCCGTCGCCCAGGCTGCAATCTTCTCCTGCGCGCCCGCAGCCCCGGCCGGAATCAACTTCAGCGCGGCTCTCTGCCCCGGCGCTCCAGGTAGGTCCGTGAGGAAGACATCGCTCTGTTCAGAGCCGCCTAACCATTGGAGCAGGGGGAATGTTCTGTCGATCGTTCGCCCCACCCAATCGCTTCGAATTGGGGCTGTCGTCATGGCAACCACCATTCTAGCTGAAGCGGGACCCCGCTTGATGGGATGCCTAATCCTCTCGCAGCAGAATAAGCGGATTCACCGACATTGCCCTATGCGCCGGAATCCATGTGGCCAGCAATCCCAGCAGTGCCATGGCCAGCACTACGCCGGCCAGCACCAGCGGGTCGTGTGAATTCGCCTGGTAGACAATGTAGGTCAACACCTTGCCTGCCAGAATGCCGAGCAGCAGGCCGGCCACTGATCCCACTGCCAGCAGTCTCACGGGCCGGCCCAAAGCCGCCGACAGCAATTCACGCCGCTGCGCGCCCAGCGCCATGCGAATGCCCAGTTCCTTGAGCCGCTTGCTCACCGAATAGGCCGCCATGCCGAAGATTCCGGTGATCGAAAGCATCGCCCCCATCATCCCCAGCACTCCCAGCGAAAGCGTTGCCATGCGCGGACCAAACATCATCACTTCGAGCGGGGCCGCCCGCGTTTCAATAATCACTGGCATCGCCGCGTCCAGTTGCCGCAGGGTTCTGCGCATGGTTGTGCCCAGCAGCAGGGCCGCGTTTTCTGTTCCTGGAGCTGCGCGCGCCAGCAGAACTGTGGAGGCATTCGGAGCCTGCAGGATGGGAACAAACAGGGCCGGCTGCGGTTCTTCGGTCAGACTGTAGTATTTGCCGGCTTCGGCAATGCCCACCACTTCAGTCCGCGTTCCATCTTTCAATTTGAAAACGTGGCCGATTGCGCCGTTGGCCGAACCAAACACCAGTCGAGCAAATTGCTCGTTAACAACCGCCACGCGCGGGGCGTCCTTGTCGTCCTGCCATTGGAACTCGCGTCCCGCCAGCAGACGCGTACCCGCGGCCCGGAAGTAATCCGGCGACACGTGGAAGAGGTATGGCTTGGCAGCGGCATGCGCGGGCAGAAGGTCGGGCGCATTGTCTGGGAAGACGATGGCATCGCCGACACCCATGCCGAACGGCACTGAATCCGCCAGCGCTGCCGACTGAACGCCGGGAACGCTCTGTATCGCCTGCATCAGCCGCTTTTGCATCGGCGCCACCCGGTCGCCGGTGTACCCCGCCATCCCCAGGTCCACCTCAGCCATCATGGTGTGGTCGATGTCGAACCCAAGAGCCGCGCTGCGAGAACGCACCATGCCCCGCACCGCGACCAGCGACGACGTCACCAGCACGGCGCAAATGGCAATCTGAGCCACCAGCAGGATGTCCCGCACGCCGATCCGCCGCCTAGTGCTGCCGCCGGTACCGGCCTTGACCACTTCATACGGATTGGTTTCCAGAACCTGGCGAACAGGCACGGCTCCGAACAGCAACCCGCTCACAAGCGCCAGCAGCAGAGCCACAATGTACACATTTGCATCGGGATTCACTGCCAGGTGAATGGGCCAGCTGGTAAACGGCCGCCACGCAGTAAGTGCGTGCAAGAGCGCCACGCTGCCCGCGAGTCCCACCGCTCCACCGGCCAACGAAATCAGCAGCGCCTCCGTGAGCAGCGACCGCAGGATACGCGTGCGTGTGGAGCCGAGAGCCAGGCGCAGCGCAACTTCGCGGGAGCGTTCCGCTGCCCTTGCGGCAAACAGACCACCAAGATTGGCACATGCCGCCAGCAGAATCAGCAGTGTCAGCGACATTAACGCTGCCATGAACGCCTTGACTGGACGCCCCAGGTAGTCGCCATACAGCCCCGGCCGCGCCAGCACAAAGGCCATGTTGCTTTCGTCTTTCGGATAGGCTGTTTGGATCGCCTTCCCAATTCCGTTTAAATCCGCTACCGCCTGCGCCTCGCTCACGCCCGGTTTCAAGTAGCCGATCACGTCGAAAACCCAGTGATCGCCGCGTGTGGTCAGATCGTTGCTCCCCAGCACCGGATGCTCCACCAGCGGCACAAACATGGCCGGGTTGAAGAACATCAGAGTCCCGTTGAAGTCCTTGGGAGCCACGCCAAGAATGGTGAAGGGATGGCGGTTGAGCCGGACCACGCGCCCTACAACGCTGCGGTCGTCGTGGAAGTACGTGTGCCAATACTCGTAGCTCAGCACGATATCCGGTGCGCTATCCGCCCCATGCTCATCGCTGGCGTGGAAGAATTGCCCCAGGAACGGCTGAAGCCCCAGGGAGTCAAAGTAGTTTCCACTTGCTTCCTCGATCCAGATTTCGGCAGGATCGCCCACGCCGGCATCCAGGCCCACTTGATCGGCAGTAAAAGCCATCACGCTATCAAAGCTGCGATTGCGGTCGCGAAGATCGATGTAATCGGGATACGACTGGTACGACGATGTCTCGTTCGCATGTTGGAGCTGATAGAGGCTGCTGGGTCGAGCCACGTTCAAGGGCCGCAGCAGAAACGCATTCAGGACGCTGAACACCACCGCGTTGGCGCTGATCGCCAGGGCCAGTGTGATCACCGCGGCGGCAAGAAAGCCGGGAGACTTGCGCAGCGTGCGCACACTGACCAGCACGTCCTGCCAGAACGTCTCGATCAGGTGGTTGCCGATGGACGCGTGAATCGCTTCTTTATACTTGACCTGCCCGCCGAACTCGATGCGCGCACGGCGTTCGGCTTCCGGCCGTGCCATTCCGGTGCGCTCCAGGTCGTCGGCCCGGTGCTCAATGTGGCTGCGCAACTCTTCATGGATCTCGTCGTTCATCTGCGTGCGATGAAATGCTTGAGCTATGCGGAAGCGAACCACGTCGAAAGCTTTCATCTTTCCTCCTGGAAATGAGAGAACAGGGATGAGAGAACGAGAAAACTCTCCCAGAAAATCCAAATCATTCCTCGCGCAGCAGGGTCAATGGATTCACCGCCAATGCGCGTTGCGCCGGAATCCACGTTGCCAGCAGACCTAGCAACAGCATTGCAAAAACCACTCCGGCCAATACCAGCGGATCCCTGGGCGTGGCCTGGTACACAATGAATGCCAGCACCTTCGTCGCCAACAGTCCGAGCACCAATCCGGCGGCAGAACCGAGGGCAAGCAACTTCAAAGGCCGTCCCAGCGCCGCCTGCAAAACTTCCCTGCGTTTCGCGCCCAATGCCATGCGAATTCCCAACTCCCGCAATCGCTTGCTCACCGAGTACGCTGCCATTCCAAAGATGCCGGTCACGGATAACATCGCGCCCATCAGGCCCATGACTCCCAGCGCCATGGTGGCCACCTGCGATGGAAACAGGACCGTCTGCAACAGGGTGGACCAAGTCTGGGTGTCGACCGGTAGCCCCGCATCCAGCTCGCCTATCTTGCTCCTCATCGCTGATGCAATTTGTTGCGGGTCGCGCCCACTCTTCGGGTTTATCCGCACCACGAGATAGGCCGAGCTGACAGGCGATAGCACGAAAGGAAGAAACATCGCGGGCTGCTGATCTTCCGTAAGAACCTGATATTTTCCGTTCTCGACAACCCCGACCACCTCGACGTTCGTTCCATCCTGCAATCTGAAAACTCTGCCCACAGCGTTGGTAACCGAGCCGAATATCTTCTCCGCAAAATTCCGATTGATGACGGCTACCGCAGGTGCGTTTTTGTCGTCATGCCAGGAAAGGCTCCTGCCCGCAAGCAGGCTTGTACCGGCGGCCTCGAAGTAGCCCGGAGAAATGTCGTACCGGTATGGCGAGATTGCCGCACTCGCGGGCTTCAGATCGGTGGCGTCATGCTTGAACACGCTTGCCCTGGTGCCGGCTGTATAGACAAGCGGCGGGTAGCTATTCACCATACCTGCGGCCTCGACACCGTGAATGGTCTGCATCGCATCGATCATGCGCCTTTGCATCGCAGGGACTTTATCACCTGTGTAGCCGGCAATCGCCAGGTTCACAGCCGCCAGCATGGTGTTGCGCGGCTCGAATCCAAAGTTGCTGTGCAGAGAACTCACCAGACCGCGCACAGCCACCATCGACGAGGTAACAAGAACAGCACAGATGGATATTTGGACAATCAGGAGCACGTCACGGAGGGTGATGCGACGGCCCAGCCTGGCGCTTGATCCAGCCTTGACTATTTCATAAGGATTGGTCCGCATCACCTGGCGAACGGGAACAATGCCGAACAGGAATCCGCTGACGAGGGCCAGTGCCAAGGCGAACCAATACAACTCAGGGTTGGGAGAAACCGGCAGGTGGACCGGGGCCCCTGGAATAGGCTGCCACACGCTGAGGCGGCGCAACAGCATCACACTGCCGAGCACTCCGGCGGCGCCCCCGGCAAGTGAAATCAACACCGCTTCGGTCAATAACTGCCGGAGGATGCGAACTCGGCTCGAACCCAGTGCGAGGCGCAGAGCTACTTCCCTGGAACGATCGGCGGCGCGTGCGGCAAACAAACTGCCCAGGTTGGCGCATGCGGCCAGCAGAATTAGGATCGCCAGCAACATCAACCCAGAAACGAATGCTCGCACTCCAGAGGTAAATGAAGTCAGGCCTTCCCGGCCAAGCTCGGTGCTGTGGTGGGGAACGTCTTTTGGATACGCTTTTTCGAGGTACGCGCTCACAGAGTCAACGTCCGCGACTGCCTGAGCAGGTGTGACTCCCGGCTTCAGATGTCCGAATGCCTCAAAAACTCCACCAGTGTTGCTGCGATCGTTGGGATTCCCCCCACCCAGTTCTTCCTGATTGACGATGGGCATGAAGAAATCTGGAGAGACAAACATTAACGTTCCCTGGAACCCAGGGGGCGCCACACCGATTATGGTGTAAGGATGCTTGTTGAGTTGGACGGTGCGGCCCGCGATGCCGCGATCATCCTGGAAGCGGGTGTGCCAATACGCGTACGTAAGCACAATATATGGAGCGCTTTTTGGGCCATGCTCATCTGCTGCATGGAAAAACCGGCCAAGATAGGGTTGAACACGCAGTACGTCAAAGTAGTTCCCCGAAGTCGCAAAGCCGTTTGAGACGATTGCATCCTTGCCTGTGTCCAGGCCTACACCGAGCGCAAAATTAAAGGCAGCAAGCCCTTCGAAGCTTCGGTTGCGGTCGCGCAGGTCGAGATAGTTGGGATACGACTGCCACGCAGGATTGTCGCCGTAATGCGTTCCATAAAGGCTCTCCGACTGCGGCACATTGAGCGGCCGCAAAATCAGACCATCCATCAAGCCGAACACTACTGCATTTGCGGCAATCGCTAACATCAACGTCAGTACGGAAGCGATGGTGAATCCCGGCGACTTGCGCAACTGGCGCAGGCTGAATCGCAAATCCTGCACGAAGGTCTCAATCATATTTCCGCCAAACGCCTGGTGGATCTCTTCTTTGTACTTCTCGCGCCCGCCAAATTCGATCCGCGCTCGACGCTCCGCGTCGAAGCGCGCCATGCCGTTCCGCTCCAGATCGTCCGCGCGGTGCTCCATGTGGCTGCGCAGCTCCTCATCCATCTCAGCGTTCATCTGGTCACGCTGAAAAAAAGCTCCAATGCGGAATTGAAGAGAATCAAGCAGTCTCATACTTCCTCCGGTTGCTGCGAAAGTGCGGCGGCAATCGCGCCCGCCAGACGATTCCAGCTTTCTGTTTCTTCCTGGAGCCGCTTCCGGCCTGTCACCGTGAGCTCATAAAACTTGGCCCGCCGATTGTTTTCCGACGTGCCCCAGTTCGACTTCAACAACCCCTGCTTCACCAGCCGGAACAGCCCCGGATAGAGCGCGCCCTGCTCAATCAGCAGCGCATTGTCGGAGATCTGCCCGATGCGCAATAGGATGCCGTAGCCATGAAGCGGCCCCAGAGACACCGCGCGCAAAATCAGTAGATCCAGAGTTCCCGGCAAAAGCTGTGCCATATCGGTCAAAACATCACCCCTAAACTGATTAGGAAAGTACGCCCTCTCTCCTAAGCTGTCAAGGAGAAAACGAATTTCCTGGCAAATTTGTTCCCTCCGCACCTGAATATTCCTGGCTTCCCACCGCGCTCCTCAAATAATTCAAGAAAAGTACTTGACATCACACACTGTTTGTTACACAGTATGTGAAGTACAGTGTACGAGGTACAGCATGACCATCGCAGAAAACCTCTTTGAGAACCTCCGACTCGAACTCCGCCGCGGATGCCTAACCCTCGCCGTCCTCGCCCAGCTACGCCAGGAGCGCTACGGCTACACCTTGCGCAAGGCCCTCGCCGACGACGGACTGGCCATCGACGAAAGCACCCTCTACCCCCTGCTCCGCCGCCTGGAAACCCAGGGTCTGCTGGCCAGCGAGTGGCGCGAGGAAGAAAAGCGCAACAAGCGGTTTTACCGCCTCACCCCGGACGGCGAGCAGATGCTTACCAAGCTCCTCGGGGAATGGAATGCCATCAACGCCTCCGTCAGGGCCACGCTCAACGCGAACCCCAGCGAAACCAGCAACACCAGCCTTTAAGGGCAAAAGGAATAGGCCATGGAACTTCTCGACCGTTACTTGCAAGCAGTTAGAAAGCACCTGCCCTGGCAGCGCCAGGACGACATCATCGCCGAACTCCGCGCCAACCTCGAGTCGCAACTCGAAGAGAAGGAGGGCGATCTGGGCCGGCCGCTGACCCAAGTTGAGATGGAAGACTGGCTCAAGAAGCTCGGCTCGCCTCTGCACATGGCCGCCCACTACCGGCCGCAGCAATATCTTATTGGCCCAACCATTTTCCCCATTTATCTCAACGTGCTCAAAATTGCGCTCACCTGGGCCACGGTCATCTATTGCATTACACGGGCAGTCACACTGTTCACCCAGACGCCGCACGGGATCGATCTCATGGAGATCCTCGCGCAGGCCCCGGGATTCCTCTTCACCGTCGTGGCCTGGGTAACCCTCGTCTTTGCGGTCCTCGAATACCTGATTGCCCACCAGATGGTCCAGATTCCCGCACTGTGCCCGCCGTCCGGCGCATGGTCGCCAGTCGGGCTGCCTCCGTTCGATCCCACGGCGAACGGCGGAGTCAAACCCAAGAGCTTCGCCAGCGCCCTCGCCGAAATCATCTTCGGATTCTTCTGGCTTGTCTGGCTGTTGCTTATCCCCTCGCATCCCTACCTGTTGCTGGGTCCCGGGGCACACTATGTAACTGCGCTCCCCTATAAGCTCGCGCCCATCTGGGTTCCCGTCTTCTGGTGCCTTGTCGGCTGCGGCGTGCTGCAGCTGGCCTGGAACCTGGTCGAACTGGCACGCCAAAACTGGCAAAGACCGCACCCTGCCATGCGCCTGGTCTACCAGTCAGTCCCGTTTGTGCCGATAATTCTGCTGCTCACCGCGAGAGATCATGCGTTGGTCTTGCTCAAGAATCAGGCGGCCGATCAGGTGCGCCTCGCCACATCGCTTGACGCGGTCAATAAAATGGCGAACATGAGCGTCGCTAGCGTCTGCGCAGTGCTCGTGGTGGTGCTGGCAGTGGGCATTGTGCAGTGGATCCTCGAAA
>Ga0302319_10018515_pt1 | contig 12702 bp, 13 predicted proteins | sample Bog_T0_2_FD_203319 | JGI IMG/M metagenome (GOLD analysis project Ga0302319, IMG submission 203319) | Peat permafrost microbial communities from Stordalen Mire near Abisko, Sweden - Bog_T0_2 | ecosystem: Environmental > Terrestrial > Soil > Wetlands > Peat | place: Sweden: Abisko, Stordalen Mire...
CCCCCCGAGATATTTATACCAAAATGATATTAGTTTTGGGCGGGAACGCGCCGAAACTTGGACACATGTCAGGCAGCAAGTGAAAAAAGATTCGCTGTGACGGTTGACTGGGGGGGCCGTCCACATAAGCTTCCTGGTCGGCGGCGAATTCCCGATCCCCGTAGCCCAGCAGAACAATTCCACTTCGATCGAGTTCAAGCAGTACGGCGTGAGCCTGGCATTCATTCCGACCGTATCTTCCGCCGGAAGGATCAACATGAAGGTGCGGCCGGAAGTGAGCGCGCTGTCCAGCCAGGGCGCGGTCGTGCTGTCCGCTGCCAACAGTTCAATCCAGGTTCCCGCGCTGACGGTCCGGAGGGCGGAAACAACGGTTGATCTGGCGAGCGGCCAGAGCTTCGCGATCGCCGGCCTGCTGCAGGACTCCACTCAGCTGAACGGCTCGGCGGTGCCGTTCCTGGGCGAGATCCCGATCATCGGCGCGCTGTTCCGCTCGGACGGGTTCCAGCGCAACGAAACCGAACTTGTGATCGTGGTGACGCCCTATCTGGTCCGCCCCGCATCCGGCCCCGACACGCTCAAGCTTCCGACTGACGGCTGGCGTCCGCCTTCGGATCTGGAGCGGGTCCTGCAGCTTCGGCAAAGCGCCAGGCCCCAGCCCGCGGCGGCTGCGGCCCCTGTCCATATCCCCGGCGATGCGGGGTTCATAGTGCAATGAAACCATCCATGGCCGTTCTGGCGCTTTCCGTACTGCTCGCGGCGGGAGGATGCGCCAAGACAGATCCTCTCCTCCGCCCCGAGTTGTGGCGGCCGAACGACTCCAACACCGCCAATCTGCGCTCGATGGTGGCGGTGCCGGCAGATCTCGTCACGGCCGCGCCAAGTGACGGCGGAAGCGGCCAGCAGGCGGCGGCCGCACTGGACCGCCTGCGCCATGACCGGGCGCGCCCGCTGCCGGACAGCGCGCTCGCGAAAGTCGGGCCGTCCGGCGGCAGCGCCGCGCCGCAGGGGACGGACAATTGATGGCAAATAGCAACATCCCTGGCCAGGCGGCGGACGAAACCGCCGTCAGGCACGACCGTGCCGCCGTTCTGGCGTTCATTGGCGATGCGGAGACCGAGGCCGCGCTGCGCGAGGGGCTCGTTGAGGCCGTTCCGCAAGGCATCGAGATGCGGCGCGGCAACCTGCGCGCGGCGATCGGCGCGCTGCAGAAGATGCCCACGCCGCACACACTGATTGTGGATGTGGCGGGCGAGGACCAGCCGCTCGCGGGACTGGACGAGCTGTCGAGCGTGGTCGAGCCTGACGTGCGCGTGCTGGTGGTCGGCGACCGCGACGACGTCAACTTTTACCGGCAGGTCACCCGCGGACTTGGTGTGGTGGAGTACCTGTACAAGCCGCTGGCGCGTGACATGGTGGCCCGTCATTTCGGCCCGCTGGTGACGCGCCAGGCGGTCGCGCCGGATCTGATCCACGGCGGGCGCGTGATCACGGTGACAGGCGTGCGCGGGGGTGCCGGCGCGAGCACGCTGGTGGCCAATCTGGCCTGGCATTTCGGCATTGAGGCCAGCCGTCACACGGTGCTGGTGGATGCCGACCTGCACCGCGGCGACTGCGCCATGCTGTTGGGGGCAAAGACCGGAGCCGGCCTCCGCAGCGCGCTGGAGACGCCGCAGCGCGTCGATGAGCTGTTCGTGGAGCGCGCGTCCCAGCCAGTGTCCGACCGGCTGCACGTTCTGGCCGCTGAGGAAAAGCTGACCGAGCAGCCTGCCTATGCCGCTGAGGGCGCCGCCAGGCTGCTGGAGGCGCTGCGCCGCCGCTACAACTTCGTCTTCGTTGACGCTCCGTTCTCACAGCTGCCGCTGCACCGCGACCTGCTCACGCTGGCGCACCAGCGTGTGCTGGTGATGGAGCCGACTCTGGCCTCCGCGCGCGATGCGCTGCGCCTGCTCGCACTGCCCAACGGGCCGCGGCAGCCGCGCCGCGCCGTGCTTGTGCTGAACCGTCTGAATCTCCCGGGAGGACTTTCCCTCGGACAGGTCCGTGAAGCGCTGCAGCTTGAGCCCGACGTCGTCATTCCGGATCTGCCCAAGGTGCTCGGCCCCGCGGCGACTCTCGGCCAGCCCGCCGCCGCGGGCCGCGGCGGCTTCCGCAAGGGGTTGCTGACGCTGGCAAGAGAGGTGGCGTACGTCAGGCTGCTTGACGGTTCCGCCGACAGCAAGCCAGCCGCGGCTGGCTTGCTGCGCCTGATGAGGCTCCGGCGGTGAGCGCCCCTGGCAACACGCCGTTCGGCCGCCGCCGCGCGGAATCAGCCGGTTCGCCGGAGCGGGCCGCCGAGCCCGCTTTTGCGCCGGCTGAGCCGGCGGCGCCGCCACCGCCGGAGGCGCTGCTCCGTGCGCAATGCCTGGCCAGGCTAGACCCGTCCACTGTGGCGGCCATGTCCCCCGACCGCCTCTCGCTGGAGGTGGAGAAGCTGCTGGCCGAGATCGCCACCGAGAAGCGGCTGCAGCTCAACGGGCGCGAGCAGCGGGAGCTGGCCGCCGAACTTGTCAACGACATGCTGGGCCTCGGGCCGCTCGAGCCCCTGCTTGAGGACGAGACCACCACCGACATCATGGTCAACGGCCCGGACAAGGTGTTCGTCGAGCGCGGTGGCAAGCTCGTGCTTTCCGGTGCGCGCTTCCGCGACACCGCCCACCTCTCGAACATCTGCCAGCGCATCGCCTCGGCGGTCGGACGCCGGATCGACGAGAGCAGCCCGATGGTCGATGCGCGCCTCAAGGACGGCTCGCGGGTAAACGTCGTTTTTCCGCCGCTCGCGCTCGACGGGCCCTACCTTTCGATCCGCAAGTTCAGCCGCCGCAGGATCGACTTCGCCAAGCTCATCGAGTACGGCTCCCTGTCGCCCGCGCTTGCGCGCATTCTGGAGATCGCCGGACGCGCGCGTTTGAACGTGATAATCTCGGGAGGGACGGGCTCCGGCAAGACCACGCTGCTGAACGCCATCTCCCGGCTGATCGACGAGGGCGAACGCATCGTCACTGTGGAGGATGCCGCCGAGCTGCAATTGCAGCAGCCGCATGTTGTTCGGCTGGAGACCAGGCCCCTCAGTCTGGAGGGACGGGGTGAGGTCGGCCAGCGCGAGCTTGTCCGCAACGCGCTCCGCATGAGGCCCGACCGCATCATCGTCGGTGAGGTGCGCGGCGCCGAGGCGTTCGACATGCTGCAGGCCATGAACACCGGGCATGACGGCAGCATGTCCACCATCCACGCAAACACATCGCGCGACGCCCTGACACGCATCGAGAACATGGTGCAGATGGGCAACATGGGCCTGCCGTCAAGGTCGATCAGGATGCAGATCGTCGGCGCGGTTGACCTGATTGTGCAGATCGAACGCCATCGCGACGGCACGCGCCGGATCACCCAGGTGACCGACGTTTGCGGCCTGGAGGGCGATGCCGTCATCCTGAATGACGTGTTCCAGTTCGACATCGAGGGCGAGGCGCTGGACGGCCGGGTTGTCGGCCGCTACCGGACCAGCCGTGCCCGCCCCAGCTTCCATCCGCGTCTGGTCTACTTCGGACTCGACCGCGCGTGGAACCTTGCGCTGGAAGAGGCAGAATCCTGATGGCCGCCGCCCCTCCTGTGCTCATCGCCATCGCCATCGCCACCGCGTTCGCCGCCGCCGCCGCGGCGGTCCTCCATGGCCAGGGGCGGGCCAAGAGCCTCCGGGCACGGATGGCGCTGGTGGTCTCGCCGTATGCCCGTGTCAGCCACCTTGCGGATACCGGCCGCCAACGCGCCCGTGTGGCCATGCCGCTCGCCGGGCTGGCCCGCCGTGCGGGTGCCGTGTTCGCCTACGATCCCATCCGGAGCGACGTGTACCCGCTGCGCTGGTGGTTGGTGCTCCCTGCAGCCCTGCTGACTGCCTGGGCCCTGGCGGCGCTCTTCTCAAACCTCCTTGGGCCGGTTGTCTACGGTCTCGTTCCGGCTTGCTGGATCATTCTCAGCCGCGCTTTTTTCAGGGCATGCGAGCAGCGCCGGTCGCAGGCGCTGTACATGCAGTTCCCGGACGCGCTCGCGATGATCGTCCGCTCGGTGCGGGTCGGCATTCCCGTGACCGAGGGGATTGCCATTGTGGCGAGGGAGAGCCTGCCGCCAACCAACGTTGAGTTCCAGCGCCTGGCCAGCCAGATCTCCATAGGTGTGCCGCTGGTCGATGCGATGCGTGAGATGGCGCTGCGGAACCGCCTGCCGGAGTACCGGTTCTTCGCGACCTCGCTGGCGCTGCAAAGCCAGACCGGCGGAGGGCTGAGCGAGGCGCTGGAGAACCTCGCGGATGTCATCCGCAAACGCCTTGCGCTGCGCATGAGGGCCCACGCGCTGGCGGCCGAGGCCAAGACCAGCATCGGCATTCTGGCGGCGTTGCCGTTCGTCGCAGGCGCGGGCCTGGCCGTGCTGAACCCGGACTATCTGGCGGTCCTGTTCACCGAACGCAGCGGCCAGCGTGTCCTGTCGCTGGCGCTATTGTCGCTCGGCTCCGGACTGCTGGTCATGCGCGGCATGATCAGGCGGAGCGTGTCATGAGTGCGCCAATTCCGGCTCCGCAAGCGCTGGCGGCCGTTGCGGGCGGATCCGTCGTGCTGGTTGCCGTGTCGCTGATCCTGGCAAGGCACATACGCACACAGGACCGCGTGGCCGCGCGCATGCGCCTGATCCGTCAGGCGGCGGCTCCGGTAATCCAGGACAGCGCCCCTCCCGGATGGCGCGGCGCACTGGTCACCGCCATCGCGCCCATCGGCGAAGGCATTGCCCGCAGCGGCCTGCTGTCCAGCCGCACGTTGGGCGAGCTACGGCAGACGCTCCAGGTGGCCGGATTTACCGGTCCGCGCGGGCTTGGCGTCTTCGTCGGGGTTAAACTGCTGCTCACGGCAGTGCTGCCCATGCTTACGGCACTGGTTCCCAGGTCGGCCGGAATGGAGATTCAGCAGAGCATCCTGATGGCGGCGGCCGCGGCGGTTGCCGGGCTGCTGTTGCCTGACTACATCGTCCGCGGCCTGCGCAAGCGCTACCTGAGGAAACTGCAGCAGGGGCTGCCGGATGCGCTCGACATGCTGGTGATCTGCAGCGAGGCCGGGCTCAGCCTGGAGACGGCCATCGACCGTGTCGCCGCCGAAATCCACAACCCGCATGAGGCGATGGCGCAGGAGATGACCCTCACCAGCCAGGAAATGAAGATGAACGCCGACCGGCGCGCTGCCCTGCTGAACATGGGTGCGCGGACCGGCCTCGACAGCCTGCGCCGCATGGCCGGAACGCTGGTGCAGTCGCTGCACTACGGCACGCCGCTGGCTCAGGCGCTGCGGACGCTGGCGGCCGAGGAGCGGCACTTGCTGCTCACCCGGTTCGAGGCGCGCGCCGCGCGGCTGCCGGTCCTGCTCACGCTGCCGATGATCATTTTCATCCTGCCATGCGTTTTCCTGGTGGTTGCCGGTCCTGCAGCGGTGAAGATCATGCAGACTTTTACCCATTGACGGATACGGAACATGAAGTGGCTCTTCCCAGCCGCGCTGTCTTTGACCGTCGCAGCATGCGCCGGCCATTCCAATCCGGGACTCCGCTCCGGCCCCCCCAGCGCGAATGTCGCGGCGGCCGCGCTGGCCGGCGGAATGCCGGAGGCGGCGATCTCCATATCCCGCGCGATTTTGGAAACTGATCCGCACAACGTGCCAGCGCTGCTCCGCCAGGGCGAGGCTCTGGTTGTCCTTGGGCATCCGCCGGAGGCGGAGGAATGCTTCCGGCGGGCCATAGCCGCAGCCCCGCGCTCCGACGTGGCGTTCCTGGACCTAGGACGCCTTCAGCTTTCGAACGGCCAGCCGGCGCAGGCTGAAGCATCGTTCCGCAGCGCGCTTGCGATCAAGCCGAACCAGCCGATGGCATTGAACGACCTTGGCGTCGCGCTGGATCTTCAGGGACGTCACGCCGAAGCGCAGGCGGTTTACCGCAGCGCGCTCGCCGCCGCGCCGCAGGATACCGCCGCGCGCGTCAACCTGTCGCTCTCGCTGGCGATGGACCAACAGGCGGATCAGGCAGTGCCGGCGCTCCTGGCGGTGGCGGCAACCGCGAATGCGGGCCCCCGCGTCCGGCAGGACCTGGCTTTCGCGCTGACGATGCGGGGGGCCACAAAAGAAGCGCAGGATGTGCTTGCGGCGGATTTGCCGCCTGATCAGGTGTCGGACACGCTGGCCGGTTTCGAGGCGTTCCGGTCCGGGTCTCCCTGAGTCGGCGGCTGAGCCGCTTCACCGCCGCATCCCGCTCCTCCGTTAACGTCCTGTTCAGTGCGGTGCGCAAAGGTAGCCCCCGTCATGGCCGATCCGATCAAACGATGCGCGGTTTCCCGCGGAAGGGCAAACGCCTCGGGCGCGGAAAGGGCCCCGTGGTGGCGCATACTGCGGAACCGGCGCGGCGTGGCGGCATTGGAATTTGCCCTGATTGCCCTGCCTCTGGTCTGCATGGTGCTGACTCTGTTTGAAGTGAGCTATGACCTGTTTGTGCAGTCGGCTCTGGACAACGCCGTGGCGACTGCAGCCCGCTCTGTGCAAGTCGGTGCCCGACAGGGCAGTTCAGGCGAAACAAGCGCCCAATTCGTTGCCCAGGCTGTCTGTCCGCAGCTGGGGCAATTGCTGAGCTGCACACTGCTCACAGTCGGAGTAGAGCCGATCCCTAGCGGCTATGACTACTACACCAATCCCAATCCGATGACCTTCGCCAGCGCGTCGGCTGGCAGCGGCATCGTCTGCACCGGAACCGCGGGCCGGCTGATGCTGCTGCAGGCGTGGTACACCGGTCCGACGCTCATCGGCGTACTGATCCCGTCCTTCGCCACAGCCTATAACGGCGGATGGGTGCACATGACCTCTTCGTCGGCCGGCTTTGTGAACGAGAGTTTCACCGGAGGCCAGACGGAGGGCACCGGATGCTGAACCGCCGCGGCATCCAGGGCAGCATCCGCGCCGCCATGGCCGACCGGCGCGCGGCCGTGGCAGTGGAATTTGCCGTTGCCGCCCCCCTGGTCATAGCCATGATCCTAGCAGTGTTCGACCTGTCACGGGCGCTGATCGTCTGGCAGGAAACCTACAATGCCGCCGAGGCCATCGCGCAGTCGGCGGAAAAGCTGTCGGTAACCCCGGGATCGACACTGACCTCGCTCACCGGGAGCCAGATGCAGAACGCGATGTCGGCGGTTTACGCCCAGATTCCAGGCCTGAACCTTGGCAACGGCAAGGGCACGTATACCGGTCCGTACTCGGTCACCCTGTCCAGCATCGTCTACCTGCCGCCGTGCCAGACGACCGCAGGCTGCGCGGCGCAGGCACCGTACACGCTGTGGAGCTCATACCTGACCGAGGGCGGCACGCAGCTGATGACCGTGCCAACCCCCGCCAGCCCCCTGCTGCGGCCCTGCGGCTCGCTGATCCCGGTCAGCCAGTTCCCCAATGACAGCACCCAGCTCTCCAAGATGCTGAATCCGACGTTGGTCACCGGCGGCAGCGCGATGACGCTGTCACCACAGGTTGTCGCGGACGTGCGGTATGTCTTCACGCCACTCTTCCCGCTGTTCCTGGGCACGGTCACCTTCTGGGCATCGGCCACCGTGCCCACGCCTGTCGGCGGCTCCGCCCAGGCAGTTACGTTCAACAACACAGGTGCGGCCGGCAGCGCCGTGTCCTGTAACCTCCCATCGTGACCGGACTTGCATGACAGGAATGATCGAAAGGCTTCTTGCAGCTGCCGCAGCTTCGCAAAAACGCCGGCTGCCTGGCCGGCGCGGTTCCGCAGCGGTGCTGTTTGCTCTTCTGGCAATTCCCATGATTGGCTTAGCCGGACTCGCGATTGACCACGCCCTTTGGTATCAGGCCACCTCAACCATATCGTCGGCGGCCAGCAGCGCCGCGCTGGATGCGGTCACCGTCGCAGCCAGTGGGGAGCAGGCGGGCGATCCCAATTATGTCGCCGAGGGCGTCACCGCCGGCAAGCAATGGTTCGTCTCTCAGGTCGGCTCCTATGCGGGACAGATGGCCAGCTCGACTCTCAAGCCCGCTGTTATCGTCACACCTGGCTCCACGATCACCGCCACAGTATCGTACAGCGGCGCCATGTTTTCGGTTTTTGGCAAGATGTTCGGTGTGGCCACCTACCCCGTCAATGTCCAGGCCGGCGCGAACATCGTGATGGCGCCCTACCTCAACGTCGAGCTTGTGCTGGACAATTCCCCCTCAATGGAAATCGGCGCGACACCGAGCGACATCGCGACCCTGCAGGAACTGACGGCCTGTTCGCCCTCCGGCGCGCTCTACAACGCGAATTCGTCCGGCACAGGCTGGACCTCCCCGCCTTCCGGCCAGAACTACTACGCGTACCAGTGCAAATCCGGCAGCGTGACGTATGACGGGTCGCTGACATGCCCGTTTCCGGCGATTGCGCCGTACACGTTCACCGCCTTCAGCGCCGTGACCAGCTCCAGCCAGGGCGGGCCAAGCTGCAAGGGATGGTTGCCGGCCCAGTCCAGCGGAAGGTACCCGCTGGCAGGGGCGCCCTGCGCATTTGCATGCCACTTTGACACCACCAAGCCAGCCGGAACCGGCAACGACTACTTCCAGGTGGCGAGGAGCACAATCGGACAGGCCAACCAGGTCACCCTGCGGTTCGACCTGGTCAAGTCAGCCACGAACACGCTGGTCGCGGCCATGCAGGCGGACGATCTGCCCATCAACAATCTGGCGGTCGGCGTCTTCACATTCGCCAGCAAGGTCCAGCAGATCTATCCCCAGACAGGAGAGGCCGGAGACGACTGGGCCACCGCCATCGCAAAGGTCGGTGCGCCGCCGGCCAGCGCCAACCAGGCCGACACCGGAATTCAGCCGTACGGTGGGGGGAACGATGCCAACACCGACTTCCCCGACTCAATGACGGCGCTGGCAACCCAATACCTGACCGCCGCGGGCGACGGCACATCCGCCGCGGCGCCGCGCAAGGCGCTCTTCCTGGTGACGGATGGAGCGCAGGATTACTACGTTGGAGGCAACACAAGCAACCGTAACCTCCAGGCCTTCAGCCCAAGCTATTGCCAGCTGTTCAAAGATATGGGCTACACGGTGTACGTGGTATACACGCCATACTATCCATTGATGAACGGGTATTACCTGCAAAACATGGCCAGTATCGTCGAAGGAACCGGCCCAGCGTCGATAACCACGAACCTCCAGGCGTGTGCGTCCGCTCCGGCCAACTTTATCGCTGCCAACGTCAACGACAGCGGCTCGCTGCAGGCCGCGCTGCAGACGTTCCTCAAACAGGCTCTGATCGCCCCGGCCCGGCTGACCCAGTAGCGCGGACTCGGCGCCGCTGGCCCGCCGGATCCGCATGCGCGGGCTGCCGCCGTGGGAGGGACCGGCGCCGCTGGAACCGAGTCCGCACGGACGCGGGAGCGGGGTCCGGAGGCGGAAATGGACGCCGCCGGACAGGGTTTGCCGCTGAGGGGCCGGGATTCCTGCTCTTTTCCGGGAGGGGTAAGATTCCGTTAGGCTTTCCCAATCCAGTATGTCTGGGAATGTTGGGAGACTTTCATTATGAGGCGCCCGCTGGCACTTCTTTGGTTGGCATGCTGCCTGTCCAGCGCCGGTCCGCTTAGAGCGGAATTTTCCGACAGCGGATGTGCATTGGCGGCTAGCGAAGCCGAACGGGCGCACGGGCTGCCTCAGGGACTGTTGCTTGCCGTGGGGCTGATCGAGAGCGGCCGCCCGAACCCCGGCACCCGCCGCGTGGAGCCCTGGCCGTGGACGATCAACGCGGCCGGCACCGGGCAGTTCTTTGCCAGCAAGGCGGAGGCGGCGGAGGCGGTAGGGGCATTGGAGATGCGGGGGGTGCGCTCGATTGATGTCGGTTGTTTCCAGGTCAACGTGATGCATCATCCATTCGCATTCGCAAGTATTGCCGAGGCGTTGGACCCGACCGCCAATGCACGTTATGCTGCAGAATTTCTGTCTGACCTCCACAGTCGGCTTGGCGCCTGGCCAGCGGCGGTGGCAGCCTATCATTCGGCCACGCCGAGTTTGGGAGAGTCCTACCGCGATGCCGTGCTTAGCGCCTGGCAGATGGGCGGGATCACACCGCGCGAGCGCCTGACTGTGGCCGATGCGGCGCCAGTTCTGGCTGGTATGCACGTTTTCGCCGGTGTCCACGTTTTCGTGCCGTCCTGGGCGGTCCGGAGCCCGCAGCCGGTCGCGGCTGGCCTGCCTCGCGTAATCACGCCGGCCGTGACCGGCTTGCCGCGCGCAATCACTCCGTTCCGCGTCCAGGCAGCCTCCTTCACGATGGCGGGCAGGAATGTGCCGTCCGTACCCACGGGCCTGCGGGGGCAGAATGTGCATTATTGATAGCTGGCATGGCATCCCAACGGGCTCGGCCCCACCAAGCGGTCGACTTAATTTGTTCCGGCAACACTTGGAGAAGCGGTCTTTGAAGCGAGCCACGACGCCGCGCATCGTTGCGGGCTGCGGCTGATGGCCGCCAGAGTTCTGAGCCGTATCGCCATTGTCACGCCGGTGTTCAACGACTGGACCTCACTGGAGATGCTGGTCCAGAACATCAGTCATTTGTATTCCGGCGGTCCGCTGACGTTCCAGGTAGTTGTGGTCGATGATGGCTCATCCGCCCCTTCTGATTTGGCTGCGCTGACCCCAGCGTCGACATCCTGCATTGCCGAAGTGACGGTCGTGCGTCTCGCGGTCAATCTTGGCCACCAGCGAGCCATAGCGGCTGGTCTGTCGCTGGTTTCCGCCTGGAACGACATTGACGCCGTCATCGTAATTGACAGCGACGGCGAAGACCGGCCGGAAGACATCGCCGCGCTCCGCTCCGCCGGCATCGCACATCCCGGACTGGCGATCCTCGCCCGCCGCGCCCGCCGCTCCGAGACAAGTCTCTTCAAGGCCGGATACGCGCTCTACAAGCTCATGTTCAGGGCGCTGACCGGCCGCACAATCAACTTCGGGAACTTCTCGCTTCTGCCCATGTCGGCGGTTCGCCGTCTGGTACATATGCCGGAGGCCTGGAACAATATGGCCGCGGCGCTGATGCGATCCCGGCTGCCTTGCACTGCCATACCGGTCAACCGGGGCCGCCGCTACGCGGGTTCTTCCAAGATGAACCTGTCGTCGCTCATTGTGCACGGACTGAGCGCGATGTCGGTGTGGACCGACGTGATCTTCGTGCGTGTTCTCCTGGGGGCTGCCGGAATCGCGGTTCTCTCTCTGCTTGGAATGCTCGTTGTGGTGGCCATCCGCGTATTCACGAGCCTCGCCATCCCCGGTTGGGCCACCACCATATTCGGCGATCTGCTGATCATCCTGACGCAAACGCTGGTGCTGGTGATTGCTGCCAGTTTAACGCTGCTGGCAGGCCGAAGCCACCGTCATTTCATCCCGATTGCCGACTCGAAGGCATTCCTCCTGCCCGATGGGATCGCACTCTGCAAGCGCCCGGCAAACGTGGCGCCGGCGCCGCCATCTGAGTGCCGTGGCGTCTCGCTCGGTTCGTAATGTTGCATTACGCCGGTTCGGAGCTGGAGCTGTTTGCAGCCGCCAGGAATTGGAAGCGCTACGTAGCACGGCATCTGGCTCCTTACGTTTCCGGCCGTGTGCTTGATGTGGGCGCCGGGACTGGCGGCAACATTCCGACGCTGTTCTCCGCCCGGGTGCGGGAGTGGGTGGCGCTCGAGCCAGATCCGGCGCTCGCCGCAAGAATTTCGGACAGGATCGCAGGTGGCGGTCTTCCGGCCGCCTGCCGCGTCATCAACGGCACCATCGCAATGATTTCAGACGAAAGCGCGTTTGACGCCATTCTCTACATGGACGTGCTGGAACACATTGCCGATGACCGCGCGGAGCTCGACCGGGCGGCCTCGCTTCTGGGGTCGGAGGGCAGATTGGCGGTCCTTGCGCCGGCGCACCGCTTCCTTTTCAGCCCGTTCGATGTCGCGGTCGGGCATCACCGCCGCTACAGCGCGAAGCGCTTGCGCGCCATGACCCCAGCCGGGCTGCGTATCCGATGCTGCCGCTCGCTGGACAGCGTCGGGCTGTTCGCGTCTCTGGCAAACCGGCTCCTGCTCCGTTCGGAACGGCCGTCCACCGGACAGATTGCCTTTTGGGACGGTGTCCTCGTGCCGCTATCCCGACTGGCCGATGCCTCGGCTGGATTCCACTTTGGCAAATCGGTTCTGGTTGTTTGGTCGGTCGGGTAGGAGGTCTGGGCAGATCCGCGTCGTGCTGTGCGGCGACTCCGCGGGGCGGTTGCCGCGGCCTGGCCCAACTTCCGATTGCGGCACCGTGGCCAGGGGAGAGCAGCACATGTGAGCCCGGCTTCACCGGGGCAGAGGGCCCTTCCGCGTAAAACTGCACGGTAGCGTATTGCACGCAATGTCCTGGCTGCGGCGGCTGGCGTCCCGCGACTCGTCTCGCCGACGGGCACAAGCGTCCGCCGCATGTATTGCACGCAAAGTGATCCCCTGCGTTAGACGGAGCTTCCTACTTTCATTTTACGTAAGCCATTGATTTCGCGAGCAACCCTTGAGCGGCCCGTCTAAAATGTAGCCATGTAATCCAACATTTGAGACTTGTACCATGGCGCCAGATGTGCTCATAC
>Ga0302319_10018516_pt1 | contig 12702 bp, 8 predicted proteins | sample Bog_T0_2_FD_203319 | JGI IMG/M metagenome (GOLD analysis project Ga0302319, IMG submission 203319) | Peat permafrost microbial communities from Stordalen Mire near Abisko, Sweden - Bog_T0_2 | ecosystem: Environmental > Terrestrial > Soil > Wetlands > Peat | place: Sweden: Abisko, Stordalen Mire...
TCTTGCCATCCCCGTTAAAATCGCCGATGCCCTGAATCGTCCACGGAGAGGCAACAGCACCTGGACTCGCCTCGCTGGCAATCGTGGTCCCGTTCATCAGCCAGGTAAAGAGCTGACCGGTGCTGCTGTTCTGCCAGAGGATATCGGCGTTGCCATCGCCATTGAAATCGCCAATGCCCACGACATTCCATCCGGATGCGACCACGCCGAGGCTCTGCTGGCTGGTAATCGAGCTCCCGTTCATGAGCCAGATGTAGATCTGTCCCGTGCTGCTGTTTTGCCACAGGATGTCGGCTTTGCCGTCTCCGTTGAAATCTCCGATGCCTACAATTCTCCATGGGGCAGCGACGGTACCGGGACTTGCCTCGCTGACTATCGCCGTCCCGTTCATGAACCATGTAAAGAGCTGCCCTGTAGAGCTGTTCTGCCACAGGATGTCAGCCTTTCCATCTCCATCAAAATCGCCGATACCCTGAATGGTCCACGGAGAGGCGGCGCCGCCGGGAGTCCCCTGGCTCAAAGTTGAGGTCCCGCTCATGAGCCACTCGTAGAGCTGCCCGCTGCTGCTGTTTTGCCACAGAACGTCACTCTTGCAGTCACCGTTGAAGTCGCCGACCGCGGCAAACGACGCCGGATTCGGATTGGGATTCTGGGTCGGATTCGTGCAGGATCCGATTGCCTGAGACACAGTCACCGGAGCCGATCCAGTGGCACTGTTGTAGGTCGGGGAGCTGGAGGTATCCGGGGTGTAGGTCACTGCCAGCGTGTCACTGCCCACGGCCAACTTCCCGGCAGGAATATTGATGGTGGCACTGCCTCCGGTCAGCGTCGTTGCTGCCGAAGTGTAGGTGCCACTGGTCAGCGCTACCGAACCGGTCGGGGTAGGTTTGCCAGCCGGTTGGGTGACCGTTACAGCTACCGTCAGGGCCTGCGATGTGGTGAGGATCGAGGAGGACGGGCTCACAGTCACTGTCGGCGTCATCAGCCCCGCAGTCAGCCCGGTTGTGGCGGATACGCTGGATTTATAGTGGCTGTCTCCGGGGTAGCTGGCCTCGACATTGTGGATTCCCGAGCCAGCCACATCGATGTTATTTGCAGTGGCAGTTACTGTCTGGGTTAACTGCGAAAGTTGCACAGTGAGCGGCGAGTTGTAAGAGGTTGTGTTGACAAGATCCAGAACGCCGTCTCCGTTGAAGTCTGCGACTGCGATCAAATTGGCATAGAAGACTGTCGAAACACTGCTGGGTGCGGCGAAGGTACCATTCCCGTTGCCCAGCACAATCACACCCCCCCCGCTGCTCGCAACCGCCAGGTCGCTTCTGCCATCCGCGTTAAAGTCTCCGACCGCCAATGAAACAGGGTCTTCTACGGGGATCGTTGCGGCGGCTGTAAACGTACCGTCTCCGTCTCCCAGAAGAATCGTTACGCTCCCGATGTATCCGTTGGCGACCGCGAGGTCAGGCTTTCCATCCTGGTTGAAGTCGCCGACCGCGATTCGGAGGGGAGCAGCACCCGCGGCCGGACTCGGGGCGGCAGTGAACGATCCGTCGCCATTGCCGAGGAGAATCGTCACCGTTCCGGCGTAGCCATTCGCCACGGCGAGGTCCGCGATCCCATCGCTGTTGAAGTCCGCCGTCACGATGGACTCGGGAGAGCTTCCCGTTTGCGCGCTCAGCGGTGAGGCTGTGAACGTTCCGTCCCCATTGCCCAGCAGAACGGTGATCGTGTCGTATCCGGAGTTGAGCACAGCCAAATCGAGTATGCCGTCGCCATTAAAATCCCCGACAGCGATCGATGAGGGGCCGGAGCCCGTCTCCGGGTTTGCTGCAGCAGGAATGAATGTACCGTCTCCGTTTCCAAGGAGAATCGTCAGGTTGCTGCTTCCATTGTTGGCAACAGCGAGGTCGGTCTTACCATCGCCGTTGAAATCGCCCGCAACCACGTAATAGGGATCGTTCCCTGTTTGCGGGCTCGAGCCCACGGTATTGAACGTTCCGTCGCCGTTCCCCAGCAGAATCGTCAACGTATCATTGAAAGAGTTCGTCACCACCAGGTCCGGGATGCCATCCCCGTTGAAGTCCGCCACCGCCATGGAATCGGGTCTAAAGCTGATCACAGGCCACTGGGGATTCACCCAATTCAGAGCTGTCTCGACGTTGCCCAAAGGCGCGGTGGCCAGCACAGAGTTACTGTTGCTCGTGTCGAGGAAGGAGACCGTTCCGCCAGGGGCAACCGGCCCTGCCCCGATCACACTGGCCGTTAAGGTGTAGTTTCCTTCGATTCCGCTCTGAGCAATCGTGGTTGTTGAAGGCTGTGAAGCGGTGACCGCGAGGTTCGAAGGCGTGGAGGAACTGGTCGCATCCATGCCGGTGGTGACGAAGACCGCTTTATAAGTGTGGCTTCCCATTCCCGGGATAAGCCGAAGAATCGCGGTTCCCGCCGCTGTCAGCTGTGCTCCGCCGAGGAGATGAGCCAGATCGCAATACGGCGCGGTCGCATCGCAGAAAATCACTTGCCCTGTGGTCAGCGCGGTCGATCCTGCTTTCACCGCGGCGGTCAGAGCGATGGCCGTACCCGCGGCAACCGATGTGACGGGATTCCCGGCCGCAGTCACCTGCAAGGTGGTCGAGGTAGTGGCGGGCGCGGTCGCGACGGTCACAATATCGGACGTGGCAGCAGTCAGCGATCCGGAGGTACCGGTGATCGTAACGGCTGCGGATCCAACCGACGCGGACTGACTCGCCGTGAGGGTTAAGACGCTCGCTCCGGTGCCTGTTGGATTCGGGGAAAAGGCTGCGGTCACTCCGCTGGGCAGGCCGGTGGCTGCCAGGCTGACGATGCCGTCGAATCCGTTTTGAGGACTGACGACGACGGTGGATCGTCCATTGCCGCCTGGAGTCAGGCTAACCTGATCGGGCGCGCTGCTGATGGTGAAGTTTGGCGGATTCACCGTGAGAACAAAAGAAGTGGAGACAACCAGACTTCCTGAAGTGCCAGTGATCGTTACCGTGACGGTTGCGGGGGGGGCGGCGTTGCTGGCGGTCAGCGTCAGGGTGCTGATTCCGTATGCCGATACGGAGACGGGGTTGGGGCTAAAGGAGGCGGTGACGCCGCTGGGCAGGCCAGTCGCGGCGAATTCCACGCTACCACCAAATCCGAATTGGGGATAAACCCAAATCGTGTCGGTCGTAGTGGTGCCTTCGTTCATGCTGAGACTCGATACCGTGCCAAGGGTGAAGCTCGGCGCGTTCAGTCCCAGAAGAAGAATGGTTGTCGCAGTCAGGGAGCCGGAAGTGCCGGTAACAATGAGGGTGTACTGTCCCACCGCGGCCGTCCCGCTCGCCGTCAGTGTGAGTGCACTGTAGTTGGTCGTGGGATTGGGAGACCAAGACGCTGTCACCCCGGACGGCAGACCGGAGACGGAAAGATTCACGTTGCCGGTGAATCCGTACTCCGAATTGACATCAATGTAGGAAACGCCGGAGGCACCCTGACCGATTGTCACGCCGTACGCCGAAAGCGTGAAGGTTGGAACAAAGACGCTCAGCGTTATGGTGGTGGTTGCGGTCTGATTCCCGGATGTGCCCGTGATGGTCAGCGTTGTCGTGCCAACCGGGGTAGAAGGGCTGGCCGTGAGCGTCAGATTGCTGGACCCGGACGACGGGTTCGGATTCCAGAGCGCGGACACGCCACTCGGCAGGCCGGAAACAGAGAAAGTAACGTTTCCGGCGAATCCGTATTGCGAATACACGTAAACATACGTGGTGCCCGACGTCCCCTGGCCGATCGTCACGTCCCCAGCCGAGAGCGTGAAGGTTGGAACGAAGATGCCAAGCGTGAGGGTTGTGGTTGCGGTCTGATTCCCGGATGTGCCAGTGATGGTCAGGGTGCGTGCTCCGAGCGGAGCGGAAGAGCTCGCCTTGATTGTCAGCGTGGTATATCCCGGTGATGCGGGGTTGGGGCCAAAGGAGGCGGTGATACCTGTGGGCAGGCCCGACACAGAAAGACTGACGGCGCCGCCAAATCCGTATTCAGAGGTCACGTAGACCGATGTCGAGATAGACGTTCCCTGGCCGATCGTCACGTCACCAGCCGAAAGCGTGAAGGTCGGAACAAAGATGCCAAGCGTGACGGTTGTGGTCGCTGTCTGATTCCCGGATGTGCCGGTGATGGTCAAAGTGTGTGTTCCGAGCGGAGCCGTAGGGCTCGCCGTGATGGTCAGCGTGTCGTATCCGTATCCCGACGAGACGGGGTTGGGGCTAAAGGAGGCGGTGACTCCTGTGGGCAGCCCCGACACGGAAAGATTGACGGTACCGCCGAATCCGTATTCAGAGTTCACGTAAACATAGGCCGTACCAGACGTGCCCTGGCCGATATTGAGAGGGCCGGAACTGGAAAGCGTGAAAAACGGCCCCTGGACGGTGAACGCCAGCGTCGTGGTCTCCGTTATGTTGCCGGATGTGCCGGTGACGGTGATTGTGCTGGTGCCGCCGGGCGCGTTACTGCTGACCGTCAATGTCAGGACGCTGCTTGTGGTTGTGGAGGCGGGCGAGAAAGAAGCCGTCACGCCGCTGGGCAGTCCTGACACAGAAAGATTCACCGCGCCCGCAAATCCATACTCTTGTGTGACGCTGATCGTGGACGTTCCGGAAGCGCCCGGGTTCACTCCAAGGGTGTAGGGCGTAGCCGAAAGGAGAAAGCTCGGCGCATGGACTGCTACCGTGACGTTCGTCGTCGAAGTCAGATCGCCGGAGGTGCCGGTAATCGTCAGGTTGGTTGTTGATGTTGGCGCCGTGCCGCTGGCCTTGAGCGTTAATAAGCTGCTGCCGGCTGCAGGGTTGGTACCCCATGAAGCGGTTACACCGCTGGGCAGCGCCGTAGTCACAGCGAGGTTGACGTTCCCGGTAAATCCGCCTGCATCGGTGACGGTGATGGTGCTCGAGCTGGAACCGCCCTGATCCAGAGAGACGGTGCCTGGAGCCCCTAACAGCCAGAAACCCGGCACTTGCGGTCCTGCCAGGTCGTTGATCAGATCCGGTCCCGTCGGGCTGCCCCAACCAGTGACCAGATCGTAGCCACTCACCGCGCTATACCAAAGAGGCTGATTCCTCGTGTCATTATTCCCGCTGGCGATGTCGTGGAGGTCATTCGCGTAATTCGATCCCTCAGCGAGTGAGTAGAGAGGTGGATTGAGGAAACCCACGCCGCCTTTGGGGGCATTCCCGGCTTCGATCGCCTGCTGATTGACCAGAGCCATGAAGCCCGCCCAGCGCGGAGCCGCAAAGCTGGTTCCCGCCCACCCTTCTGAGCACGAACCCTCAGCGCACAGATAGTTATCGAAATCGCCCTCCATGGCCACGTCGGGCACGTTGCGCAGAGTCGTCGAGCCGCCGTTGGAGGAGTTGGCGACGCCACTTTGCCAACCGGGGATGGAAATGCCATCCGGACTGACGCCGCCACCGCTGCCATCTCCGTAGGAATTCCATGCCGCTTCTGATGCCCATGTTCCGCCGGCGCCATTCGTGGTCAGGTGCGTGCCACCAACCGCGGTCACATACGCGTCTTCCTGAGGATAGAAATAGGGATTGAGCGCAACATCGTACGCGCCATAGTCGCCGGACGCGGTGAAAAAGCTCTGTCCCTGGGCAGCAAATTCCTCAAAGAAAACATCGTCTGTCGACGGGTCGTCCGGGTACCAGCTCCACGAGCAGCCGATTTGTTTGGCGATATTTTCCGAGGCCAAGGAGTTGAGCAAGTTGGCGTCGTCCTGCCCGGTGCCGATGTACACGCGGACCTGGCTTAAACCCGGCGCCATGCCGATCGCCTGAACAATGTCGAGGACGACTTCGGGATCCCCGGAGCCGACGGGTGCACCGGTGGCGCCGTCCACCAGCACATTATTAATCGGGACATTGTTCGTTTGGCCAACGCTAGTGAAGGTTTCGTCCACATCGCTGAGGTTGTATCCATCGAACTCGACGAGACCCACGGACTGGCCCGCGCCGTTGAGGGTCGTAGCGCCATAATAGGCGGCGCGCATGTCACTGGCGAGATAAGAGCCACCGGGGCCGGATCCAGTTACGTTGGCAATCAACTCGCCCTGCAGCAGCTGCTTCACCATGGGATGGGGCAGAGAAAAGTTATTCAGGCCCGCGACGTGGGCCACCGGCACGCTCAGATGGATTGACGGTTCACGATCCGGAGAGAAAAACGTCCGGTCCTCGGTGGGATGTTGATAGACATTCATGCTCACGTGAAAGGCCTGGTTGATCTGGTCCACCGTGCCGCTGACCGGCACAACCATCCGATTTGCGGGCGTGCGGGTGACGGTGAAGCCGTTGGCCCTGGCAAAGGAGACAACAGCCTGGTAGTCCTCCGGGGTGGGGCCGAACTGCTCGGTGAACTCCTCCACGCTGAGGAATTGGCGGTAATGGGGGCTGGAGGGGTCGTACAACTGGGTCAACAGGGTCGTCAAAGCTGCCTGATTGCGCAGAGGCAGCACGATGGAGACACTCATCTGCTGCTCGCCCGGCAGCGGACCCACCAGCGGCGCATGGCCCTGTGTCACTTCGGGGCGCACGTGGCTGTGAAGGATCTGGAGCGGTTGTTGCGCGCGCCCCATATTCCAGGGCAGGATCAACAGAATCGCCAAAAGAGCAAATAGCGGATTTCTGTGTGGACGACCCTGAATACTACGGAACCGATCGGCAGAAGTACACAAACCAACGCACGTCCCGAGTTTCACGGGAGCCTCATTTCCAAAAACAACAGAGCGCCTTCACCTGGTTCTTTTTTGTACAAGCACGATAAATCATGCTCCCGCAGTGTGGCTAACCAATTAGTACTGGTTTTGACAGCATTACGGTAACAGCGCAGGTGACTACGGTGGACCCGAAAGGCCATAACCAGATGGTCAATAGGGAGCTGGCCTGAATCGGTACCGGTCTGTCCCGTCGAGGACCCGGGATGCCGGGATCCGATCTGTCAAGGGCATTCTCCCATGCTTCTTGCCGCTGTCAATGGAGTTTCGTAACAGTCTCGAAGATGCGGACTCCGCACATCGTTCCTCTGGCGAGACAGGCGTTAGACGTTTTGTTCACCCTGCAAACGCTCACAGGCGAGAGCGCATGGCTCTTTCCGGGCGACCGCAACGCGAAGAAGCCGATGAGCAACAACACGATTCTCAAGGGGCTGGAGCGCATGGGCTATAAGGGCCGCATGACAGGACACGGCTTTCGTGGGCTGGCTTCCACGATCCTGCAGGAGCAGGGCTACAATCATGAGCACATCGAGTTGCAGCTTGCTCACACGCCCCGCAATGCCGTCAGCGCAGCCTATAATCACGCGCTCTATCTTGAGCCGCGCATACGGATGATGCAGGACTGGGCGGATTTCCTGGAACGGACGCAGCGCAGCGGCAAGCTGCCGCCGGATCGCGGTTCAGCGGGTAACAATTGCACCTCAATTAATTCGCCCAGCCCGCGTGCTGACTCGCATCGTCGATCACCCGTTGAGCCGGATCGAGGAACAGCTGTCATGGAACAAGTCCATCGATCTTCAGCCCGCCTCCCCAGCTCTCCTAACCCCATCTCCGAAGTGTCCAATTAAAAGGTAGTGGACACTAAGTGGAGCTTCTGCGGCGAATTCACCCGCTTCCGAGCTGCCGATTCACAGCGTCCAAGGAAAATGCCCGCGGATTGAAGCCTTGGCCAATCCACTCCCCATTTCCTCATATCGCTCATCGGCCGGGTTCCGAAGAACCTCCAGAAGATCGTAATAATATCGCTGGCCTGTCATCCCATCGCAATCTGCAACGATCCTTCGCAAATCGTCCTGAAAGGGCGTCGGAGCAGCGAACCGTATGCCATCGAAAACACGTGTCGCGACAAAGGCCGCAGGAGTGTTCCAGCAAGTGATATTAGACGTTCATCCGCCAAATTGGAGCCACCAGAGCGGATCGCGCGTTGGAACAGACTCTGCAGCTGACCGGGCTGCGACTGATCCAGGTAGAGGAAAGGGAAGCTCGTAAGGCAGCCGAGCTGCAGGCGAAGTTCAACCTTTTGATCTTTCCCGCATCGATGGCGTGCTGAATGGCGTGCATCTGCCCGGGATGCGGAACGAAATCTTGCATCAGTCCCCGATCGGATCGTCTGGACGACCTGTTGGAGCATCATGCCTACTCAATGCAGTTCAGTTCACCGTCACGGTCACAGCCACGCTTGACGTGATCTTCACCGTCGCCACGTCTGCTACCGTCGCCGTCACCGTGTACTGCCCGGGCGTCGTTCCGGGATTCGTGGTTCCCCACTACCGTCCCCGCCGGAGCTGCCGCCGCCACCGCAACCCACGGCCATTGCGATCACCACGAGCGCCAGCGCCAGGGTCGGCAGATCTGATCGATACCAGGGTGATCCGCGATGATCTGGAATACGCCTGCGGCTGGCTGTCCCTGACGCGATTCGAGGTAAACCTGGGCCCGAGAATAGTCTGGCGCAGCTCGGCTTGGCGCGAGCCACGGCCATGGCCGGCGATACGGCGAAGTCACACGAGGCTTACGAGAAATTCTTCGCGTTGTGGAAAGATGCGGACCCGGACGTCCCCATACTGAAAGAGGCCAAAAGCGAGTACGCGAAGCTGCTTTAGTCCAACTCGATTTGACGTCGTAGGATACCAGGAATCTCACTGCGGCGAGGGGTCTTAGCTCATCCGAGTTCAACAACGGGTAAAGCCCGAAAGCCATTTGGAAAGGGAAAGCTGTTCGGCGTGCGTGAGACAACACCTCCCGCGGTCACGCGTGCCCTGCCCATCAGGTTCCGTACGAATGCAAGGTTGACCGTGTCGCCGAGATCCGGAAGTTCCGTCCATTTCGCTTCGAACAGTTCTACGCGTCCCCCCCTATCCACGACGAAATCCACTTCGCGGGTTCGATCCCGCCAGAAAAAGAGGCTGCCCGAGCGTCCGGCGCGGCGCTCGCGATCCCGAAGTTGGGCAAAGACGAACGTTTCCCATACTGCGCCCGCCGCCGGTGATTGCCGAAGAGCTTCCACGGAGCGGATGTTCAGCAAAGCGCAAAGCAAGCCGGTGTCAGCAAGGTAGAGTTTGGGGCTTCTGACGATGGACTTCGTTCGGTTCGAGAACCACGGTTCCAGCAACATTGCCTGCCCGGAAGCCTCCAGTATGGACAGCCACTGGTTCGCTGTCGAAGGTGCGATGCCAACATCGCGAGCCAGGTCGGCTTTGTTCAACAGGTTGGCGGAACGCAGAGCGCATGCGCGCAGAAATCTCTCGAAGTCCCGCAGACTGCCAACGTTGGCCAGCGCGCGCACATCGCGCTCCAGGTAGGTCGCAAGGTAGGAATTGTAGAACGGCACTGAATCGATTTCCGGGTTCGCATAAAGCTCCGGGAAACCACCACGCACGATGGCAGCTTCGATGTCGGTATTCGGCAGAGCTCCCCGGATTTCGGCAAACGACAGAGTCTCGAGTTCCACGATGTCGGCCCGACCGGCCAACGATTCGGAAACGTTCTTCATCAGGGTGAATTTCTGTGACCCGGTCAGCAGGAACTGCCCATTCCGCGTACGGTGGGTATCCACGGCCACCTTCAGATGTCGAAAAAGGCCGGGGGCATATTGAACCTCGTCGACGATGACGGGCGGCGGATGGCGGCGAAGGAAGCGCTCCGGTTCCTTTTCGGCCTGTTCGGCTTCGGTGGGCAAATCGAGGGAGACGAACCCGTGGTCCGGAAAAAGATGCAGGAAGGTGGATGTCTTGCCCGTCTGCCGGGCGCCAGTCAGGACGATTACTGGCCGCGTCTTCGCAGAGCGTTTCAGGCGCGCTTCAACATTGCGAGAAATCCACATATGCAAAATATACGATGCAATCGCATATTTTGCACGTCCATGCAGTAGGTATTACGCAAGAGATCGTGACGCGTGGACGCGCTCTGCAGTCCACTGCACGACCTCGGATCTGACCCACGCAACTGCACGGGCCCCAAGCTGAACAGGCGCAGGGAAGCTTTTCTCTTTGATCAGTGCGTAGAGACTCGACTTCGAGAGGCCAGTAATCGCCTTCACTTCTGGCAAGCGCAAGAAGGTCACCTCATCCAATCTCCTTGACGCTCCGGCAAAATTGAACTCTGCTGGCTCGGGAGTCCGTGAGTGGCTATTTGCCGATACGGGCGGGAACTTAGCGGAGACCGCGTTCGCGGCTGGCATATCGGACGACTCTCTATGTTTGGATAATGCGGTCGGCATTGCTCACCTCATTCTCAAATCGGTGGGGCTCCTTCTTGCGGCGGTCCCTGGAGCTGGGCATCGCGTGATCGCGATGCTGCATTTTTTCCAGCCTCAAGCGAATCTGAGATTCTGTCCAATACTTCCTGTCTATAGTGCTATGCCTTATATCTATAACCAAGCGGAAGATGTATCTCCAACCCACGCCCCGCAGCCAACGGCCAGAGTTCAGGTGTTGGGAACCAGAAAGTGCCTTCTTGACACAGAAGATTCCCCTGTTGATTCTGGCATCGACATCGAATTCCGCACGGTTGATTCACTTCCTGTCTTGGCAAGCAGCTTCAGGTAAAGGAGATCAATACCATGTCGGATCTCGTGGAATTCAGGCACCTGAGATACATCGTTGCGCTGGCAGAGAACGGTAAATTTACAAGAGCCGCGGAACAACTATTCCTGGCCCAACCCTCGCTGAGTAAACAGATCAAAGATATCGAGGACGAGGTGGGATTCCCTATCTTCGTCCGAACCCGTGAAGGCGTGCGCCCGACGCCATCCGGCAAGATGATCGTTGCATACGCTCAAGAGGCCCTGTTGGGACGAGCCGAAATCATAACCATGGCACGCGCGGTCCACCGGGGGGAAATTCCGCCTCTGCGACTCGGCTTTTCATCCTTCATCGATCCAAAACTCCTCCAGGTCTTTCGTGACGCATACGCTGGGGTTTTCCCGGAGTGCCCGATCCATTTGTCGGGAGGGCTGACCTCGCATCTGCTTGAGAGACTTGAACGAGGAATCCTTGATGGGGCAATTCTTCCCATGCCAATCGAGGGACCGGATTGGTTGATACAGCAGATATCGCGCGATCCGCTGGTAGTGTGTATGCGCACAGACGATCCACTTGCACGCGATGCCGAGGTCTCCATTGCGGATCTGGCTTCCAGACTCAATATCTTCCGTGACCCCGCGATCCATCCATCCGCGCACGAGCGTTTGATTGAATCGCTTAGGGAGGTGGGAATCCAACCGAAGGTTTCCTGTTTCGCCGCAACACCTGCTGACATTCAATTGATGGTTCGAGGCGGGTATGGAGTCGCGCTTATCAACCAAAGCACTTTGCTCGATCCCGATCTCACGACCAGGCCCATCTCTGGTATCTATTGGACAGTTGATACGGCCTTCGTTCACCACAGCGAAGCGGACCACCTGGCACTGCCTTTCGTGATGCGATTCGCGCAGCGGATGCGAAAGGGCACGTGTGGCAAGAAGCGCCCCTCGAAGAAGGAAACGAACGCGCGTCAACTGAAGCTTCTTGCGTAATCAGACTAACGACTATAGACAGAAGGTGTAGCACTATAGACAGAAAGTCTTGGACAAACAAGAACGCGGGGCCTACCTTCCGCTCATGGCGGCGCAATCAGAGCCGCAGGAGGTGCCGATGATCGCCACGCATGCACTCAGGCACCGGTTCCAGTCTGTCCTCAGAGGCAGCCTGCGCCGGCTTCGCCCAAGCCTTAGCCTCTTCACTCTGCTTTTGGCCTTACCGGGCCTGGCTTTCGCCCAGAGCGGATCGCCTTTCGACAACGGTTTCACCGCAATGCAAACCCTCTTCACCGGCACAGTTGCGAAGGTCGCCAGTTTGATCGCAATCGTGATTGGCGGCTATCAGTTCGCGCACGGTGAGCCGGGAGCAAAGAAGACTCTGGCCGGTGTCGCCGCCGGCACAGGAATTGCCGTGCTTGCCACCAACGTGCTGACCTGGCTCTGGGGCGTATAAGAGGACTCCCCAGCCATTCTTAACAACGCTAACCGAGCAAATCGAAGCTGCGAGGGGCGAAGATGCAGACACACGCGACAACCCGTCGAAGAAACCGGGTTTACAAAAGCCTGCATAAGCCGCTCACGTATCTGGGAGTCGAGCGCACTCTGTTCTATATCATCTGCGTCGGCGCGGTCGGTGCATTCAATCTCTTCAACTCAATTCTCGCCGGAGTCGCAGTTTTCATCGGTGGTTTTGTCTTCGGTCATTGGGTCACAAGCAGCGATCCTGCGTTCCTCAGGATTCTCGCCCGGTCCGAGCGTTACAAGGCTCGCCATGACGCGGCAAAGCAAAGCATCCCCCGCGTGGAGGTGATCTGATGTTCCGACTCGATAAGGTCATCAAGCCGTGGAAGGAGAGCGCCTCTCTCAACGATCACATCAACCTGTATGGGTTTTGGAACGAGACAACATTCCTTACAAAGTCAGGCGACCTGGGCATGGTTCTGGACGTTCAAGGTGTGGACTACGAAAGCCTCGATAGCGGCGAACAGGAATATGCGGTCAGGCGCCTGGAGGCAGCTCTCAAAGCTTTCGGCCCAGGCTTCCATGTCTACCAGTACCTCCTCAAATCGAACCGGCCCGAAATTCCCTTTGCCGACTATGACGATCCGGTGGTCGAAGCCGCTGTCGATCAGCGCCGCCGCTT
>Ga0302319_10018517_pt1 | contig 12702 bp, 13 predicted proteins | sample Bog_T0_2_FD_203319 | JGI IMG/M metagenome (GOLD analysis project Ga0302319, IMG submission 203319) | Peat permafrost microbial communities from Stordalen Mire near Abisko, Sweden - Bog_T0_2 | ecosystem: Environmental > Terrestrial > Soil > Wetlands > Peat | place: Sweden: Abisko, Stordalen Mire...
TAGTTCTCGAGCCTCAGACACGAGTTGGCGAACCTGCCATGTTCTGCCCGGAAGATTGCGTGAAGGTGTCTTGGGGTCAGGTGTCTCAATCGCAGTTTCAGTCTGCTCAGGAAGTTCCATCTTCGTATCGACGGTTGCTTTCGCAAACGCAGATTTGCCTATTCCGAGGAACAGGTCAAGCTGCGGTTTGGCTGGGCGTTTTGGACTCACCTGTTTCGGGCCACCAACTAGCAGTGTAAAGGTTCTGACGCGCCTCTACGGAGCCTGCGCTGGCCGGTAACGAGGGCCTGTAAGAAGATCGCCTTGTCTCGACGGTCTGCGCAGTGTCAATCGTGCCGTGAGATTTCGGAGTCTTCTGCAGGGATTCCTGGGCCTGGAAGCAAGCGCAAGATCAGCGGAAAAGCGAGCGCGACAACAAAATAGGCGACAGTAACAGCCAGCGCCAGCCATGGTAATCCCGCGCCACAGGCCATTCCGACGGCAGTTACCAGCCAAACGGTTGCAGCTGTTGTGAGTCCAGCGACCCGCTCTCCTTTGACGAAGATCAGGCCCGCGCCGATGAATCCAATGCCAGTAACAATTTGTGCGGCCACGCGGGATGGATCGACTACTACCGTTCCCGGAGTTAGCACGTCTGAAAAGCCATACTTCGAGATCAGCAGAAACAATGCCGCAGTTGTTCCAACCACGGTGTAGGTGCGCAGCCCGGCGCTCTTGTGGCGAATCTCACGTTCCAGCCCTATCGTCGCGGAAAGCAGAAATGCAGTTCCAAGCTCTAAAAACTGGCGTATACCCTGACCTGTGGGTTCGGAAATCGACATGCAAGTATTCTACTGAGGCTTGCATCTATGCGGATTTTTCCTGGTTCACTGGAAGCCGTTACTGTGCCTGCGGCTCTTTATTTGCCTGGATGAGCGCAGCGAGGTCAGCGCTCCACACGGCAAGATCTGAGGCTGCGCCCGTCAGAAGTTCCTCTCCCAGGAGCAGTTCGATTTTTCTTGCCAACTCGGTTCCATGTGGAAGCCCGAACATGCCCAGAGTGCCCGCGAGTTTGTGCGCCGCAGTGTGGGCGCACAAGCGCTGCTCATCGGATAGACTGCCTGTATTCAAAGTCCGTGATGCAGCTATGATTACCTGCGCCCGCTGTTCAATGTCTGGCAGGAACTTCGTCCACAGGCGAGCCAGAGCCTCGGTCATAGGCGGGGTCGTTGTCATGCTCAAGAGCGCAAAGCGCCTACTCCCAACCCAGAACTTTCGACATCTGCGCGGCAAGTGTGAGCGGATCGAAGGGCTTCAGCAGGACTGCTTCCACTCCCAGGTCTGCGAATCGGCGTTGATCTGGACCTTGTACCTTCGCTGTCAGTAGCAACACCGGAATCTTGGCTGTCGCCGGGTTTTTTCGGAGTTCACGAAAGGTGGTCGGGCCATCCATGCCGGGCATCATAACGTCGAGCAGGATCGCGTCCGGTTGATGTTCCTCGGCGCGCAAGATGCCCTGGGCTCCGGAATTGGCCACAATTACATCCCAACCTGCAATGGTTTCAAGACTGAGCGCGGCTACCTGGCGAATATCGTCTTCATCGTCAATGATTAAAATTCGGCGGGACAATGGGAACTCCTGCGGGTACTGACTGTTCTAAATATCCTCAGTGAGCTGTCGAACCATGCTTCGGGTTCTGCGGCGGCTGAGGGATTGGAGACTGCTCCAGATTTGATGTTTCTTCCATCTGGCGCGATCGGCGGAGCATCGTCAAGACCAGCGACTCAAGTTGCTGTGGCTGAACCTTGGCTTTGGTAAGGAATTGGGTGGGCCCAAGCTGCAAGTGGGCTCTTTCGGCAGGCCCTATCTCGCGTGCCGAGTAGACCACCAGGGGCAAATTGGCCAGTTCTTCGTGCTGACGCAGCCAATCGACCACATTGAAGCCATCGCCATCGGGTAACGAAAGATCGAGAACGATGAGCTGGGGCTGGAAGGTGAAGCAGGCATCGAGAGCGGCCTGGCGAGTATGAGCAAGCTTGATTTCGATGCCGTCGCGTGTAAAAACAGCACCGATGACGCGGGCAAGGTCCACATCATCTTCGATGACAAGAATGCGCGCCTTTTCCCCTGGACTTGAAAGTACACGGGCCAGTTCAGAGAGCAGCGTTTCATCGTCGGGGGACTGGGGAACCCAACCGTCCGCTCCTGCGGGCAGCGGAAGAGCCGGGTTTGGATGATCGACGCTGAGCAGCACAATCGGTACGCCGTCCGCCGCCGGTTCCTGGCGTAGACGGGGAAGAATCTCCCAGCCGTTCAGTCCGTCGAGAGAAATGTCGACAAGGATAGCCTCGATGCCCATGCTCGGTGAGCCATCCGGGCTGGGGGCGGCACAGAACGCCAGGGCAGCTAACGTTTCCTCGACAGACGCAGCTTCGACCACGTGATAGCCCTGTCGACGCAACTGATTCGCGAGCTGAGGACGGGTGATCACATTGGCGTCAGCCAGCAGAATGCGTCCGCGGTCAGGTTCAATGATGGGGGTTGCGGATGGTACCGATAGCGATGGCTCAAATGGAAGCAGCACACGGAAGGTTGATCCAAGGACTGCGTTGCGTTCTGCCCAGATACGTCCGCCGTGCTGCTGAACAATCGTCCGACAGATCGCGAGACCAAGACCACTACCGCCCTTTTGACGCGAGTCGGATGCGTCCACCTGTTGGAATCGATCAAAGATCGAGTCCAGCTTATCAGCAGGAATACCGCGCCCCTGGTCAATCACGGAGAGTGTCACGCCACTGGAGCCTTCCCGAAGCGTAACGGCAACAGTGGATCCTTCGGGCGAAAACTTGACCGCATTGGAAAGCAGGTTGGTTACCACCTGCAGCAGCCTGTCGGGATCAGCCGTAAGCTGCACTAGGTTGGTGTCATGAATGAGCTGAACACCTGCAGCGTCGGCAACCGGCATCATGCCATCTATCGCCTGACGAACGATTTCGCTCAGCGCGATTGGGCGGAAGGCAAGCGGCTCGCGCCCACTCTGGATACGCTCCAGGTCGAGAATGTCATTGATGAGCCGTACGAGCCTGTCCGAGTTGGAGAGAGCAATGCGCAGCAGGTTGGCGGCTTTATCGTTAATTTCACCCAGGATGCCTGCAGATAGCAGGCCCAGCGCGCCGCGAATTGATGTCAGCGGTGTGCGAAGTTCGTGGCTTACCGTTGAAACAAACTCATCCTTCATCCGGTCAAGGGCAAAGCGCTGGCTAATGTCGCGGAAGCTGAGGACTGCTCCGGAGTATCGTCCCTGCTCAAGAATAGGTGTTAGCGAAAAATCAGCCGGAAAACTTGTTCCATCCTGCCGGTAAACGGTGATCTCACCTGATGCTGCGATGTTGTGCGTTAGCGCACGATACAGGACGCAATCCTCACCGCAATTGGCGCCGCCCGGCATCTTGCCATGCAGCAGCTCGTGAACTGAAATTCCTGTTAGAGATTCGGGAACAGCGCCTAGCAGCCTTCCCGCCGCAGGATTGACCAGGCTTGCAGCGCCGTTCCGGTCGGCTCCGCAGATTCCGTCGTCGATCGTATCCAGCAGAATCTGTTGCGTTCGATGTAGTTCCTCTACGCGATCCTGTTCCCGCGAGCGGGCCAGCATTTGTCCAAGCGACGCAGAGACTGTTTCAAGTGTTGCCATGGTTTCGCGCTCTTCGCGCTGACGCTGATGGCAGTAGAATTCCAACACTGCAATGAGCCTGTTGCCGACTCGCACCGGAATCGCCCATCCAGTCACCAACTCATGCTTGAGTGCGGCCCTGGTGCGGGACGTGGCGGGAGCTGTCGCGATGTCTTCAATCCATACCGCTCGGCCTTGCGTCCACACGCGGCCGGGAAGGTCAATTCCGCGGGCGATGGATTGACCCATATTTTCCTGGATCATGTCTTCGCTTCGTTTGCCCGGAGCACCCCACGCGGAATAGAAATTCAGCTGCCCTTCTTCCTCATTTACTACCCAAAGCAATGCTGCATCCCAACCCTGCGATAGGCATACAGATTCGAGAATGCGCATCGCCGCGACTTCAGGCGAAGTGCTTTGGCCAATGATCTGGCTGACAACCAGCTGTAGCGCAAGACGGCGCTCACGCTGTTTTTGCGGAGTGATGTCACGAAGCAGACACCGAATAGCCAGAGGATTATCCGCCTTCTGGCGACGGCTCATGCTGAGTTCGAGATCTAGTACGCGACCGTCAAGGGTATGCGTGCGGATCGGCGCATGTTCCACGGTTTCGCCTTCGAGCGCGAGCTTGAACAGATGACCCACCTCAGACCGGCAATCCGGACTGAATACCATCTCCAGCGACTCCAACTGCTCAAAAGAACTCTCGGCCAGTCCAAAGCATGATTTCCAGACTGGATTTACATACACAAATTGCCCTGCCGAATTTAGCGTGGCAATCATCTCATTGGCATTCTCAAAAAGATCGCGATATCGCTCGCGTGATTCGCGGAGCGCACGCTCCTGGCGATGTGTCAACGTTTGATCGAGTGCTACTGCCAGAATCCCGAAAGGATTGCCCTCAGTGTCCCGGACGGCTGAGAGATAGAGGGTCGCCGGGAAGGTGCTGCCATCACTCCGCCGTAGTTGCAGGTCGATTCCTCGCAATTGACTTGGCGGAAACTGAAGGACGTAATTGACGCAATCACGCATTGGATCAGCCGCCGCTGCTGGACCGTTGATACTCGGATGCAGCTTATGCAACCACTGGCCTATGCGTTCCAGCTCTCCCGGCGCAAAGATCTCCGACATCTGCGCCCCGCCTACCAGCGTCGCTGAGCGCAGGCCAAGGATTCTTTCTGCCGAGGGATTGATATAGGTGAAACGCCCTTGCAGATTCGTCGCAAGGACCATCGGGCTCGTCGCATGCAAAAGGGACTCTGCTAGATTCGTCTTTCCGTTTGTATCCTTGGTGACTTTGGCTGGCGAGGATATGTACAAGAGGACCAGAAGAAGTGGGATGAGTACCGCAGCGAGGCCAACTGCAATCAAATTGTTGACAGAAGTTCCCCAATACCAACGCGCCGCCGCCCCCGCGAGGACATAAGCGACCAGGCATCCGGTAAGGATTTGTACTGATTTTGTACTTCTTGTCTTCAATTTTGGTTTGCCCCGGTTAAAAACACCCGTAAAACCACATCTTTACGTTACCTTAGTTTCAGGTAACGTGCAGGTAATGCCTAGGATCTACAACTTTAGTGTTAGCTAAGTATAGGGTACTTCTCAAAATAGGGGAAACTTTTTTCCATATGGAGACAGAAATGTCCATGATTTTGAACATCTCGGATTCCCAAATTCTTAATTAGTTGATGCAGTTTCTGATCGTGTTCAGATGGGCTGGGTCTGTGAATATACTTTTTCTATGGAAATTCCAGACTCTCGCTCCTTTTTTCGCCAAATTGCCGCAGTCTCTTTAATTCTGACGTTGTTTGTCCCGGTTTCGGCGTTTGGATGGGGAAATGAGGGGCACCGCATGATCAACCGACTTGCTGCCAGCTCATTGCCGGCGGATGTACCGGCTTTTCTGCATTCTGAGGCCGCAATTAATGAAATCGAATACATCGGCCCTGAGCCTGATCGATGGCGTTCTCACGCGGAGCCAGAATTGAGTGCGGCCCAGGCACCAGAGCACTTTCTGGATCTGGAACCAGCTGACGCTCTTGGCCCTCTCCCTCACAAGCGCCTTGATTTCGAAGCGGAAGTCTTTGCCCACGGCGAACGCCCTGAAAAAGTAGGTCTCCAGCCATGGCAGACAGAAGAAGTCTGGCAGCGTCTTAAGGCGTCCATGCGCGAGTATCGCAGGCAAATTGCGACTAAGGAGGACACTTACTCCGTCGAGCAAGTGATCATCTTTTACGCCGGTTGGCTTGGGCATTATGTCGGAGACGGATCCCAGCCGCTCCATACGACGATCAACTATGATGGATGGGTTCTCAAAGACAACCCCAAGGGGTACACCACTGCTCACGGCATTCACTGGCGATTTGAGGGGACCTTTGTTGGCGCCAGCATCAAATCAGATGCCGTTGCCAGGTTGATGACGCAGCCGAAGCTTGTCACGGGGAACATTTTCGACAGCTATGTAGCCTATCTGCGGCACTCTGCGACCCTGATTGACACTGTGTACACCTTCGATAAGGCGGGCGGGTTTGAAAACGGAGGCACACCCGAGTCACGTGCATTCACCGAGGAGCGTCTTGCCGCTGGTGCCAGCGAACTTCGCGATCTGATCTACACGGCGTGGGTGGAAAGCGCTCAGCCAGTTCAGGACAAGTATTAGCCTGTTGCACGGGAGCGGACGGTGGATAAACCGCCGTCCACTCCAAGCACCTGTCCAGTGATCCAACTCTGCTCCGGGTCCAACAGAAACGCAATCGCGGATGCAATTTCGCCAGCTTCCCCAAACCTGCCTAACGCGTGCATTGCCATGGAAGCTTTTGCTGCTGCTTCATTTCCTGTAATTCGCGCAGTTAAGGGAGTTCGGGTTAGCCCAGGCGCAACGCAGTTGACGCGTAATCCTCGGGAAGCATAAGTTGCCGCAGCCGCCAAGGCTAATCCTTCGATGGCTCCCTTTGCAGCGGCAATCGTCTCGTGGTTGGCCATTCCAACTCGCGCGGCAGCGCTGGAGAGGAGTACCAGACTCCCACCTCTGTATCCTTCTCTAGGAATTACCCGGACCATTGCTCGAAGTGCCGCAAATGAACTCTTCACATGGATAGCCAGGGTCTGCTCAAGCTCTGCGTCGCTAGTCAAGTGCGCAGGCTTAAGCAGCAGAGAGCCAAAACAATTGGCTACCCCGCTCAACTCTCCGTGCTCTGTCGCCGCCGCAGCTACCACCGCTTCCACTTCAGAAGATTGGGTGGCATCTGCGACCAGCCGGTGTGCGCTCAACTCATCTGCAAGCGCGGCCAGCTTCACTTCGTCACGGCCGACCAGAGTCAACTTTGCACCGTTTGCGGCAAGCCGCCGAGCTAGAGCACTACCAACCCCTCCATAGGCACCCAGAATCACGTACGCACAATTTCGCATACGTCGACTCTAACGGGATCTCACACCTTTCAGGGCTAGAAGGCAGAGTCCACTTTGCTGCCATGGAAAATGGCTTTTCGGGAGCAGGCAGTTAAGCGGCCGCATCTCGAGCGGGGGCTTTCTGGGGCAGGTGTTTTAAGAGGGTAGTCAGCACAAGCGTCAGCACGATAAGCACCGGACCGGCCAGAATCATCCATGCCAAAACTGCGTGGCCGAATAAACCACCCATCTGCTTGAGTACCTGCAACGGTGCGTCATGAACCTGGTGAAGAATCTGTGACCGGTTAAGAGCTACGGGTTGAACCGAAAATAGCCACTCTCCAACGCGCAGGAAAGGAATCAGCAAAATGACCTGTACCGGCATGGCAACCCAATTTGCGGCTTGTATCGCAGGCATATTCAAGCGAAGGGCCAGCGCAACCAGTGCACAGATACCGCTTGTTATTCCAAAAACGGGAATGCACCCAATCGCAAAACCTAGCGCCAGGGTAAAAGCCAACTGCCGCGGTGTGCAGCCGTGGCTTGCCCACTCGAGCACCTTATCCAAGGCTGCCTGCAGCTTTGGGTGGTGCGGCATAGGAATGGATTGGATCTGGAACCCCATACTACATCAGAGTATCTATCCATCGATAAAGTTGTGTAGATAACGTATGAAAGTTAATTGAGGCGCATCAAAAGTGTCAGAGACATACCATTACTTAAGAGTATTCATTCGAACGCGCTACTGGAGGGTGCCTGATCGTTGTAGTAATCCGCGCCGTTTCAGAGAAGAAACTATTTGCTCGACTTTGTAATTCAACGGATCGGTTCCCTCAATCACCAAGTCCGCAAAGTCCACTAGCGGGCGAACGAATGCCAGTCCACAGGGACGGACAGTAGCGTCATATTGACGTCGGACTGATTCTTCATCTCGCCCTCGCTCTTCTGTATCACGCTTTAGACGACGTTCAAAACATACTGAATCGGGAGTATCGACAAAGACGCTGAGTTGGTAAAACGGCCTAAGTTCCGGAAAATAGAGCGTAAAGAGTCCTTCGATCACAACAAAGGCTGCAGGGCGAACCGTTTCAGTCTCACCCGACACGCACGTGTAACTGGCAAAGTCGTATAACGGCTTTGCGATCGATAGACCCTGCGCAAGTGCCTCGACATGCTTTGCCAGCAACGCGATGTCAATCATTGCCGGATCATCGAAGTTTTGCTGAGCACGTTCATCTACAGGTAAATGTGCCAAGTCGCGGTAATAGCTGTCGAGCGAAAAATGGATCCCGCCCAGCGCGCGCGCGAGTTCCGCTGCAAGCGTGCTCTTCCCCGACCCAGAAGCTCCAGCCACCGCGATCATTATCGGAGGGAAGGTAAGTCTGCCAGCCGACTCACTCATCCCTGTGGCTCCATTGTCTGTCTGGATATCGTCTGGCTTGCTGCAATGGCTGGCAATAGTCGCTCGAATAGCCGAGCCAATTTATGTTGCACCCTGCTGCCTGCTTCGAAGACCTCTTCATGACTCAGATGCGTTGCCGAGATTCCAGCAGCCAGATTGGTCACGCACGAGATACCGAGAACCCTCATGCCCATATGACGGGCAACGATCGTTTCCGGAACGGTGGACATGCCCACAAGGTCTGCTCCGAGTGTTCTAAACGCTTTGATTTCAGCCGGAGTTTCAAAACTGGGACCGGAGGTTGCTAGATACACGCCCTCATGCAGGGCAGGGCCCTCGGTGCGCGCAGCAGTCTGAGTCAGTGATCTCAGGTCGAGCGAGTATGCCTCGGTCATATCAAAGAAGCGCAATCCTGCCGCGGGTCCATCGCTTCTGTCGCCAAACCGGGCCTCATTTGGCCCCACCAGCGGGTTGAACCCTAGCGCATTGATGTGATCGGAAATCAATACCAGCTGGCCGATCTGGTAATTGGCGTTAATGCCTCCGGATGCGTTGGTCAGAATCACCGTCTCCAATCCGAATCGGCCCAGCACACGCATGGGGAACGTCACCTGCTGCGGCGTATATCCCTCATAGAAGTGAACACGCCCCTGCATCATCAGTACCGGCACATCGCCAAGCAGCCCAGCCACAATCCTCCCTGAGTGCCCCTCCACCGTCGATTGTGGAAAATATGGAATCGCGGAATAGGGAACAAAAACCGGGTCCGTAACCGCTTCTGCAACCGCTCCCAGCCCCGAACCGAGGACAATCCCAATTCGCGGTGTAAGGTTGCCAAGTTTGCCGCGAAGAAAATCCGCGGCTTCATTTGCCTGATCGAAGTTCGAGGGTATCGGCTGCAACTTATCCGGATTGGTGACCATAGAAAATACTTTACCTGCCCGCCCTCACACTGCTGAAAAACTAACCCAAGAACATGCCGGCAATCGAAGCCGAAATGAGATTCGCCATGGTCCCTGCAAGCATCGCCCGAATGCCCAGTTTGGCAAGATCATTCCGCCGCTCCGGCACCAGCGCGCCGATACCGCCAATCTGCATGCCTACCGAACCAAGGTTGGCAAAGCCGCAAAGCGCAAACGTGGCAATCGTGAAGGAACGCGGATCAAGCTGTAGCTTTTCCTTGCCGAGAGCAATGTAGGCGATCACTTCATTGAGCGCCATGCGTGTTCCCAGCAGGTTTCCAATCGCTCCTGCATCATGCCACGGCACACCGATCAACCAGGCTACCGGCGCGAACACAAATCCCAGGATCTGGCCAAGGCTTCCAGGAAACCACAGATGCCCGGCGTGAAACCAGCCCAGCAGGCTATCCAGCAGCGCCACCAGGGCGAGGAAGCTGATGAGCATGATGCCCACATTGAACGCCAGCTTGCCGCCGTCGAGAGTGCCGCGAGCAATCGCGCCAATCAGGTTTTCTTCGGCATGCATTTCGTCTTTGGGAATGACTACGCGGCCTTCGGTCGCTGGAACTTCAGTCTCTGGCACAAGCATCTTGGCCATCAGAATCGTGCCCGGCGAAGTCATGATCACAGCAGAAAGCAGATGTTTTGCCTCGATACCCTGCGAAATATACATCGCCATAATGCCGCCCGAAACATGCGCCATCCCGCTGGTCATGATGGTCATCAACTCACTGCGCGTGGCCTTCGAGAGAAATGGCCTAATCGTCAGCGGAGCTTCGGTCTGGCCCATGAAGATCGACGCCGCAACGTTCATGCTCTCCGCGCCAGAGATGCGCATTGTCTTCAACATTACCCACGCCAGTCCGCGAATGACGATCTGCATCAGTCCGATGTGATACATCACCGCAAAAAAGGCAGAGATAAAGATGATCGTTGGTAGCACTTGAAAGGCGAAGATCGATCCCGCGTTGGGGTGTCCGTTCTGAGCCAATACGTCGCCAAACAATCCAGCATTTGGCATACCTAGCTCGCCAAACAGAATTCTGGTGCCGGCATAGGTCGCTGACAGCATGTTCTGGATTACGCCACCCGCCCAGGCCATAGCTCGCTGACCATAATCGAAGCGCAAAACAATAAACGCGAACAGTAATTGCAGCCCTAATCCCCACGCCACCGTGCGCCAGCGAATCGCCCGCCGGTTTGTCGAGCCCAGCCATGCCGCCAACAATACGGCCAGAATTCCCAGGATGCCGGTAAATCTCTCCAAAAGGCTAGCTCCTTCGAGCGTCGTGAACGCTGTTTCTATTAGTGGATTGCTTACTACCTTACAGCATCACGCCACGCTTCTAAGCGTTGCTGTTTCTCAGGTAGTGTTCAGCCTCTTCCAGGGTAAAGATGCAGCCAATCCACGGCACACGCTGCGGAGGAGTCTGCGAAAAGCTCAAAGCACCCTCAATCAACTCGATTGGCTCGGCCAACATGTTCTCGTTTGTAGCGTACAGGGTCGCCAGGGGCTGTCCAGCCTCGACAAAATCACCCAGGCGCTTATGAAAGTCGATGCCAGCGTGAGGATCGACTGGTTCGCCAGCCTTCTCACGTCCCGCGCCGAGTCGTTGCACCGCCCAACCGAGGGCAGTCGTATCCATCGCTGCGATGTAGCCCGTCTGTTTTGCCTTCAGCACGAGCGTTGCGCCGGGTTTGTGGAACGCCGCTGGATCGTTGAATGCGTTTAGATCGCCACCCTGTGCCCCGACCATCGCATAGAAATGCTTCAGCGCTGAGCCATCTTTTAGCGTAGACTCGGCCAAACCATAACCATCTTCCGGCGAATCAGCTTTTTCGCCGAGATAAATCATCCAACCTGCAAGAACCAGCGAGACCTCCCGCAAATCCTCACTGTCTTTGGGACGCTTCCCTGAAAGCAGATCAACGGACTCCATCAACTCGATCCAGTTCCCGGCCATATGTCCCAGTGGCTGGCTCATGTCGGTCATCACGGCCACGGTCCGCGTCCCCGAGGCCTCTGCCGTCGCGACCATCAGCGCGGCGAGGTAATTTGCGTCCTCGCGCTTGTGTAGAAAAGCGCCGGACCCCGTCTTTACATCCAACACCAGGGCATTCAAACCCGCTGCAAGTTTTTTGCTCAGGATCGACGCACAAATCAGCCCAGGGCTTTCTACCGTTCCGGTTCGATCGCGTAACGCATAGAGTACGCGATCCGCAGGGACCAGCGCCGGGGTCTGGCTCACGATCGAAGCGCCGCACTTCTCAATCACCGCCTCAAACTCATCCAGAGTAAGAGCAGTCCGGTATCCCGGAATTGCCTCAAGTTTGTCGAGTGTGCCGCCAGTATGCCCCAGCGCGCGCCCGGAGATCATTGGCACGGCCAGCCCACATGCAGCAGCAATAGGGGCAACCAGAAAACTGGTTTTGTCTCCTACTCCACCCGTCGAGTGCTTATCTACTGTGGTTTTTCCTAACCCACTCGAATCAAATTTCACTCCGGAGTCGCGCATCGCCACAGTGAGTGTGCGAATCTCCTCTAGGACAAGCCCATTCAACCAGCAGGCCATGAGCCATGCCGAGAGCTGCTCCAAGGGGATCGTCTCTGTAGACGCGCCCATAACTATAAAGCGAATCTCAGCTTCAGTAAGCGTGGCGCGATCACGCTTCTTGCGAATCACATCAATAGCGTGGATGGGACTTTCCGCAGAATGATTAGGCAAACCAGAAATGGACAAGACAGGAAAACCTCACTTCAGATGTATTCAAGACTTGAGTTGTAGGCCAAAACCGTGTGGCAAAAGTTCTAAGAAGGGAAGCGTCACCGTCGAAACGCCCCCTGCTTCGCCCGCTGGAAAAGCTACCGGCGTATCTGCTTCCACAAACTCCGCCAGCATCTGTCGGCATGCCCCGCACGGCGGACTCGGCGCGTCGTTCAAGTTCACAACCGATACCGCGGCAATTCGAATCTCAGGGCCAAACTGGCTAATCGCACGCACCAGTGCAGATCGCTCAGCACAAATCGTTAAGCCATAACTAACGTTTTCGACGTTTGTCCCTGTAACAACTTCACCATTGGTAAGGAGGAGTGCAGACCCAACACGAAATAGTGAATAAGGCGAGTAGGAGTGCTCGGCAGCGGCAAGTGCGGCTTCAGTAAGCTGCTGCATCGATATGGACAAGTATTTCTCAGGCATCGCATCAGTCTCTCCGCTGTTGGCAAGCGCGGAACCTTAGGCTAAACCGCCGACCTGCTCTATGCAAGTTGTAGTACGACCAATCTGCCCCGCCACAATTG
>Ga0302319_10018518_pt1 | contig 12701 bp, 11 predicted proteins | sample Bog_T0_2_FD_203319 | JGI IMG/M metagenome (GOLD analysis project Ga0302319, IMG submission 203319) | Peat permafrost microbial communities from Stordalen Mire near Abisko, Sweden - Bog_T0_2 | ecosystem: Environmental > Terrestrial > Soil > Wetlands > Peat | place: Sweden: Abisko, Stordalen Mire...
TTCAAAACCGCCACTTCCAACGGCGTGCTCGAGACGTTCGTGACCATGGGCGTCATCTACTTCATGTTCATGATGATCGGTGTGTACGCCGTGCGCGTACCGGCCGCCGACTGGAAGCCGTCCGGCTGGATCGCCCCGGCTCAGCCGAAGCAATTGGTGACCTCGGCGAATGTGGCCGTGGATGCGGCCTGGCGCACGCCGCAATTCTGGCTGCTGTGGGGTGTGCTATGCATGAACGTCACAGCGGGCATCGGCGTACTCGGCCAGGCATCGCCGATGATTCAGGAAATTTTCACCGGCCGCGTGACGCCGGCGGGCGCCGCGAGCTTCGTCGGACTCATTAGTCTCTTCAATATGGCGGGTCGATTTTTTTGGGCCAGCACCTCGGATTACATCGGCCGCCGCAACACCTACATGGTGTTCTTTCTACTCGGCATTTTGCTCTACTCAATGGTGCCGACGCTCGGACACCTGGGATCCATCCCGCTGTTCGTGACGGTGTTCTGCATCATTCTGTCGATGTACGGCGGGGGTTTCGCCACCATTCCGGCGTACCTCCGCGATATGTTCGGCACGTACCAGGTCGGCGCCATTCACGGCCGGCTGTTGACGGCGTGGTCGGTGGCCGGCGTGTTGGGCCCGGTGTTGGTGAATTACATTCGTCAGTATCAAATCGACAGCGGCGTGCCGAAGGCGCAGGCCTATTCTGTCACCATGTACATCATGTGCGGCCTGCTGCTGATCGGCTTTCTGTGCAATTTCGCCGTGCATGCGGTGAACGACAAATACCACTACCGCGGGAGCACGCAGCCTTGAAAGTCCGACTCATCGTTCTATGGCTCGCGGTCGGCTTGCCGCTGCTTTGGGGCGTCATGAAAACCCTGCAAAACGCGCTCAAGCTATTTCAGTAGCTTTAAGCTCCGCTAAATCGAGCCGCTGAGCACGCTGCCGTTCGGACTGCCAAGTCCGGTGCAGGCATCCCATCCCGTCGCTGCATCGAAGTCGCCGTTGCCGCCGCTCACGATATCGCGCAGCGCCGAGGGATTGCGGTAGAGCTGCGGATTAATGTAGCCCGCCGGTTTGCCCCAGACTTGGTTGATGCGGGCAACGAGCGCCGCCCACAGCGGCGCGACGGCGCTGGTGCCGCCGATCACCGTATTCGTACCATCGATGCGCACATCGTATCCGGTCTCGGGGTCTGCGTTGCCTGCCACATCCGGCACGCCGCGCATCGACAGCGCCGTCGACTGGCCTTTGCTGTTGACGGCCTTGAGCTCGGCCTGCCAACTCGGCGTCGCGAAAAAACTGCTGACGCCGCCGCCACTGGCGCCGCCGCTGCTGCCATCATTCCACACCACCTCGCTTGCGATGCTGCTGCCGGCGAGCTTAAGACTGGTGCCGCCGCAACCCAGCGCGAACGGGCTGGAGGCAGGAAAATCCACATGATCGCCGCCGCCGCTCACGCCGTCGCTCGAGCCGTTGTCGCCCGAGGCCACGCACACCGTGATGCCCATGGTGGCCGCCGCCTGAAACGCGTCGTCCATGGCGGTCATCGCCTGCGCCGTCCAAGTCGACTCCGAGCCGCCCCAACTGATCGAGATCACCGACGGATTATTTTTGGTGTCGTGAATCGCGGTAGTGATGGCGTCTAAAAAGCCGGCATCGGTGTTGGGCGAGAAGTAGACCGCGATTTTCGCCTGCGGCGCGATCGCTCCCACCACCTCGACGTCGAGCATCACTTCCCCGTCCGGCCCGTTCGCATCACCGGTCGGACTGTTCGTGCCGTGGTCCACCGACACCGCGACCACCGACGGCTTGGCGACCCCGATACCCTTGAAGTACGTGGTCAGATCCGCCGGTCGATAGCCGCCGCCCAATTCGATGATGCCGACGCACTCGCCTTGTCCCGTCCCGCTCGGATATGCGTACGCAGCTGCCACCTGCAACGGCGTGTAGGAGAGCGCCACGCTCGCCGGTGAGCGCAGCCGAAAATGCGCCGACGCCTGCTGGCGATTATCCAACCCCAAAACCGCCTCGACCACGCCGTTCAGTGCCGCGGGCAGTTCGATGGCGCCGGTGCGGCCGCGGTAGCTGCCGCCATCGTGCGACATCTGATGCAATTCGACGTTAAAGGCGGCGCTGAACTGCGCCACGGTTCCCGACAGCACCACGGTGCGCCGCGCCTCATGCTCCTCGACTACCGCGAGCCCCTTGGACAGCGCGAACGCCCTGACGGCGGCGATATCAGCGGCCTCAGCACCATGCCGCTTGGCGAACTCGTCGCGGCTCAATGCCGCCGGCGGCCTACCGGAGACGATGGCCGCCACCCGCGCCGCCAGCTCCTGCCGCGCGCGACGCCGCACCAGCATGGAGACCTCCAGGCGCTCGCTGGGTTCGGCCGGTCCCAGCGATTGCGCGCCGCTCACGGCCGTGCGTTCGCTGCCTTTCAGGATAAAGCTCGCCATGGGTGCGCTCCTTGGAGTAAACAGTGGCCTATTGTAGCCAGCTGACGGGGTTTGCAAGCTGCCGTCGCAAAACTGCGAACTTAAGGGTTGTGTTTAAAGACAATTAGAACTATATCGATCGAGGACAGTCGATTAATGGGTGCGCAATGAGGCGCTAACTTGAAGATTACCCCTGCCAATCAGTCGCTGATTCTCGCGGGCGAGTCGCCATTGTTGGGAGCCGGATCCCGCTTGGTCGCCGCCGGATCCGTGCTGCCGCGCGTCAGCGTTGCGGTGCGCACCGACGCCGTAGCTATCGTTCAAACCGAGTACCTCGAGTCCCGCCCGCCGCGGGCCCTTGCCCAAGATTTACCGATGTCGGGTAGCGCGCGCCGCCCGTTGCAACTGTACGCACGCACGCAACGCGGTTTCGAAGATTCACGCGACACGGCGCTGCTCGACGTCTTCGCCTAGGCCGCGCGCAACGGCCGGCGGGCAAACCAACCAAAGGCGAGAATGGTGGCGTAACATGCCGCCGGCACGACGAGCGCGTACTTGAGGCCCCACAAGTCTGCGGCATTGCCGGTCACCAGCGGCACGATGGCACCGCCGACGATGGCGACGCAAATGACTCCCGAGCCCTCCGCGGCACGCGTGCCGAGCCCCTCGCTCGCCAGGGTGAAGATGGTGGGAAACATGATGGAGTTAAACAGGCCAATCGCCAATAGCGACCAACCCGACACCAGTCCGACGCTGTTCGCCGAAATCGTCAGCAGTATCAGCACCGCGCTCGCCGCGCAGGCCAACACCTTGCCCGGCGCGAACAAGCGCAACAGCCACGCGCCGATGAACCGCCCGACCATCGCGCCGCCCCAATAAAACGAGACATGCTTGCCGGCCGCATCCGATGCGATGCCAAGCACAGTGGGCTGCATCAGATAGCTCACGATGACCGACCCGATGGCCACTTCGCCGCCGACATACAGAAAAATGCACAGCGTGCCGAATGCAAAACGCGGTCGTGTCAACAAATTGAAGGCGCGCAGAATCGGTGTCGGCGGCGCCGGTGTTTCCACCAGCGATTTGCGTTGTAGCCAAACGACGGCCGCCAACACCACGAGCGCAATCGCGAGCCCGATATAGGTGTGCACCACCACTTGGGTCTCCGCCATGCGAAACTCATCGAGCGCCGCTCCCGACAAGCTGGCGGGGTCGACCGTCGCCAATGAGCCCAAAATCAGGATCGAGCCGACGTACGGAAAAATCGTGGTGCCGAGTGAATTGAACGCCTGGGCAAACGTCAGTCGGCTGCTCGCCGTGCGCGGTGCCCCGAGCATCGAGATCAAGGGATTCGCCACCACCTGCACCGTGGTGATGCCGGAGGCCAATACGAAAAGGGCCACCAGAAACAGGGCAAACAACCCGTGCGAGGAAGCCGGAATGAACAACAGGCAGCCCACCGTCATGGTGAGCAAACCGACCACCGCCGATCGCATGTAGCCGACCCTGCGCACCAGTGCCGCCGCCGGAATCGAGATGATGAAATACGCGGCGAAGAACGCCGACTGCACCAACATCACTTCGCCATAGGTGAGCGTGAACAGCGCCTTTAACTTCGGAATAATCACGTCATTGAGACTGGTGATCCCGCCGAAGGCGAAGAACAGGGCATAAACGAATACTTGCAGATTGGCGGCGTAGGTCGCGTTCGACTCGTTGCCGTCGGAATTCGAGGAATAAGGGACCGCGGATTCGAACGCCATGTGATTCACTACTCCCGATTAGGTGACATCGCTGGCCACCGCCATTAGCCTACAGCATCTCGAACGGATTCTGTCGAATGATGGTCTGATCGCGATCGGGACCCGTGGAAATAAGGTTTATCGGCACTCCCACCAGGGACTGGAGCCGTTCGAGATAGCGACGCGCGTTGAGCGGAAGCGCATCGTAATGCGTGATGCCGACCGTAGTCTCGCGCCACCCGGGATATTCTTCGTAGACGGCTTCGGCCGCGCCGAAATGTTCCGATAGCAATGGCGGGGCCGTCGTCACCATGCCGTCGATTTTGTAGCCGACGCACACGCGGATGGTATCGAGGCCATCCAGCACATCGAGTTTGGTGACGCACAATGAGGAGCAGCTGTTATGCACGATGGAGCGCCGCAACGCGACCGCATCGAACCAGCCGCAGCGCAGGCGCCGGCCGGTGACGGCACCGAATTCGTGACCGACGCGCGACAGATGCTCGCCGAATTCGTCGAACAGCTCGGTCGGAAACGGTCCCGCGCCGACGCGCGTCGCATAGGCTTTGACGATGCCGAGCACTTCGTGCAGCCTGCGCGGACCCAAGCCTGTGCCGGCGGCCGCACCGCCGGCGGTGGTGGTGGATGAGGTCACGAAAGGATAAGTGCCCAAATCCACATCGAGCATCGCGCCTTGCGCGCCCTCGAACAGCACATTCTTCCCATCGACGCTCAATTGCTCGAGTATTCCTGTCACATCCGCAACCAACGGCTGCAAACGCTCGCCGAGTTCCAAATTCGATTCCAACACTTGCTGGAAATCGATGGCGGCGACTTGAAAATAGCGCTGCAGAATGAAGTTGTGATAATCCAGAATCTCGCCCAACTTCGCCGCGAAGCGTTCGCGATGGAATAAATCCGCAACCCGAACCGCGCGGCGCGCAATCTTGTCTTCGTAGGCCGGGCCGATGCCGCGGCCGGTGGTGCCGATCGCCTTGGCGCCTTGCGCCTTCTCGCGCGCTCGGTCGAGCGCGATGTGCGAGGCCAAGATCAACGGGCATGACGGACTCACGCGCAAACGCTCGAACACCGGAACGCCCTCGTCGATGAGCATCTGCGCTTCCTTGAACAGCGCCTCGAGCGACAGCACCACGCCGTTGCCGATCAGGCATTGCACGTGGGCGTGCAGGATGCCGGATGGCACTAACGACAGCACGGTTTTCTTGCCGCCGATGACCAGAGTGTGGCCGGCGTTGTGTCCGCCCTGGAAGCGCACCACGGCCTGCACCTGATCGGTCAACAAATCGACTACTTTGCCCTTGCCCTCATCGCCCCATTGCAAGCCGATGACGACCAAGTTCTTACCCATTGCGCACCATCCATAACAGCGCCAACCCCGCCACCATGCTGATGAGACCACCCCAGCGCAACTGCGTGGGCTCGGTACTCGCAAGCTTTGCCATCAGGCGCTGCGCAAGCCCCGGATTGACGAACGGCAATACGCCCTCAATCACCAAGTACAGCGCGAAGGCACCCCCGAGGTATCGTTCAAGCTCAGTCCAACCGACTTCCATCATTTCGGCGCAGGCTGCGGCTGCGATTTGTTGAAGTACTTGAAGTAGGCGTTATCGGGTGCAATCACCAGCACGTCGCCTTGAGTCCCCACGGCTTCTCGATACGACTGCATGCTGCGGTAGAAACTGTAGAACTCCGCGTTCTTCGAATAAACCTTGGCGTACACTTCGCTCGCCGAGGCATCGCCCTGGCCGCGAATCTGATCCGCTTGGCGCGCCGCATCCGCGAGGATTTCCGTCTGCTGCTTGTTGGCATCGGCGCGTGTCCGCTCGGAGGATTCGACGCCTTCGGCGCGAAGCTTGGCGGCCTGCGCCTTGAACGTCGCGCGCATGCGCTCGAACACCGAATCCTGAACCTGCTGCGGCAGGTCGATCTTGGTAATGCGTACGTCAACGAGATCGACGCCCATTTGCTCTGCCGCGGGCCGAGCATTTTTCATCATGGAATCGGTGAATTCGGTGCGTTCGGCGGTGACCACCTGCTGCAGCGTGCGCTGCGTCACGACCGTCTTGATGCTGTCCTTGACGGTTTCGCCGAGTCGATCGTTGGCGACCTCTTCGGTGCCACCGGTGGCTTCATAGTAACGGCGCAAGTTATTGATGCGCCATTTCACGTAAAAATCGACTTTCAGCTGCTCCTGCTCGCGAGTTAGAAAAAGCTCCTGCCGATACAACTGGGTAATGATGCGCTTGTCGAAGCGGCTGACCTCTTCGACCAAGGGGATCCTGAAATGCAGGCCCGGCGCGAAGTTCGCGTCGACGATTTCGCCGCCGATGGACTTGATCGCGAGCTGGCCTTCGCTGACGGTGAAGACGCTGGCGCGGACCACCAGAATCACGGCAACCAGCGCCAATAAGATGTACAAAAGTCGATTTTGCATCAGCGTACCCCACGCGCGCGCGCGGGATCTTCGGGCGGCGACACCTGAATCTCGGGGATGCGCGCCGGCGGCACCGTCATCGTGTCGTTCGGCAGGGAAATCGACTGCGGCCCAGGTGCGATCAGCTTGTCGAGCGGCAAATACATCATGCTGTTGCCGCCTTTGGTATCGACGATCACCTTGCGCGAGTTCTTATACACATTCTCCATGGTCTCGAGATACATGCGCTCGCGCGTGACCGCCGGAGCGTGTTCGTACTGCGACAGCACCTGATCGAAGCGCGAGGTGTCGCCCTGCGCCAGCGCCAGGACTTGCAGGCGGTAGGCTTCCGCATCCAACACCTCCTTGGCGGCCGCGCCGCGCGCACGCGGCAGCACATCATTGCGATAGGTCTCCGCGTCCTGCTGATAGCGTTGCCGGTCTTTGTCTGCCTTGATGGCGTCGCGCTGCGCGTCTTGCACCGCCTCGGGCACATTCACCCCGGTGAGCTTGACGCCCAAGATTTGAATGCCCATGTCGTAGCTATCGAGCGTTCGCTGCAGCAGGAATTTGGCGCGCGCGGTGATCGAGACGTCGTACGCCAGCGCCTTGTCGAGCGATGCCTGGCCGACGGCCTCGCGCATTGCACTTTCGCTGACCTGGGTCAGCGTGTCCTCGACGTCGCGCACCTTGAACAGAAACTTCAGTGCATCCGGCTGGATGTATTGAACGGCGGATTTGACCTCCACCAAATTGGTGTCGGCGGTGAGCATGCTGGCGTCGTCGACCACGCTGTATTGATGCGAGACATTGACGATGGACTTCGTTTCGATCGGCCAAGGCAGGTGCCAGTTGTAGCCCGGCCCGGTGGTCTTCAGATACTTGCCGAAGCGCAACACGACGGCACGCTCCTGCGCGTCGACGCGGTATACGCCGCTGCCAATCCACACTGCCAGAATCAGCACCAGGACGCTGCCCAATCCCCGGCCGAAGTTGCTGGAACTCGGCCCGGCCCCGCCGCCGCTGCCGGCCCCGCCCCGACCGAACAACGCCGACAGCCGCCGCTGAAAATTGCGCAACACATCGTCCAAGTCGTTCTGCGATTGCTGGGGGCGGTTCCAGGGATTGCGTTTCTCGCCGCCGGGTTCGTTCCAAGCCATGCGTAATGCCTATATGTGAAGAGCCGCGCATTCTAACAGCCGACCAGCCGCCCACAAGAGAGCTATGCGACGCGCTGGGCGCGGGTTCTTTCGCTAGTTTCCACCACATTGACACCCGGATTGCCCAATAATTTTGCAACCTCGGTTAAGTCAAGTTCGACGTCGAGGTCCCAACTGCCATCGTCGCACTGCCGCTCGGTGCGTACCGCATTGCGTCGGTACAGATCCGACCTGACCGCGGCCGCCAGCAACTCGAGGTGCAAGGTGCGCCGCACCTGGTTCGGGCGTACCAGCTGCGTCAAAGCCTCACGCAAACCCGACAGTCCGTCGCCGTTGGCCGCCGACACAGCAACCAGAGCCGCGCGCCCATCGGCGCCGTCGAGCACCCGGGGCTGCTCCCCCGCCAGGTCTATTTTATTGAGCACGACCAGCTCTCGAATCTGGTCCGCGCCGATGCCTTTCAGCACCTCGCGAACCTGTTCCATACGCTCATCGCGCAAGGGATCGCTGGCATCCACCACATGCAACAACAGGTCCGCGTCCCTCGCCTCCTGCAAGGTGGAGCGAAATGCCGCCACGAGTTCGTGGGGGAGTGAGCGGACGAAGCCGACCGTGTCGGCCAGCACCACCTCGCCTACCCCCGAAAGCTTCACGCGCCGCACCGTCGGATCCAAGGTGGCGAACAGCTGATCGGCAACGTAGGTTTCCGAGCCCGTCAGCGCGTTGAACAAGGTCGACTTGCCGGCGTTGGTGTAGCCCACCAGGGCCACGGTGGGCACCGGCACTTCACGGCGCACATGCCGGCTGGTATCGCGCTGCCGCGCGAGCTTCTCGAGCCGTCCCTTTAAGGTTCGGATGCGCTTGGCAATCAAGCGTCGGTCGGTCTCCAACTGCGTTTCGCCGGGACCGCGAAGTCCGATACCGCCCTTCTGGCGCTCCAAGTGCGTCCAGCCTCGAACCAAGCGCGTTGCCAAGTGCGACAGCTGCGCGAGTTCAACTTGCAATTTGCCCTCGAAGCTTCGCGCACGCTGCGCAAAAATATCCAAAATCAGACCGTTACGATCCAATACTCGACAGCCGGTGAGTTTCTCGAGATTGCGCTCTTGGCTCGGACTCAAGGTTTGATCGACGAGAACGACGTCCGCGGAATTCAATTGAGCCGACTCGCGAATCTCCTCGGCCTTGCCGCTGCCTACGAAGTATTTGGGATCTGGGCGCGCGCGTGTTGCGAGCACCGTGGCCACGCCCACTGCGCCCGCGGATGCGGCTAGCGCCGCGAACTCGGCGGTGTCGTTGGGGTCGACCGGGTGACCGATGCCGACGCCCACCAGGACGGCGCGTTCGCCACCTCGAGGACGTTCAAATAGTTGCAGATCGCCGCCTAGTCACTAAAGTCGAGATCACTCGACGATCGCCGGTTCCGTCACTTCTCCGTCCTCGCCAGTCGGCAATCGCACGTTGCGGGCCGGAACGACGGTGGAAATCGCGTGTTTGTACACCATCTGGCTGACGCTGTTGCGCAGTAAGACGACGAACTGGTCGAAGGAATCGATCTGTCCCTGTAACTTGATGCCGTTCACAAGATAAATTGAGACGGGCACTCGTTCTTTGCGCAGGGCATTGAGAAATGGATCCTGCAGTGACTGGCCACGGGCCATGGGTAAAGCTCCTTGTTTTTTAGTGTCATTTGGATTGCCGAACCACTTCCTTGCGGCACCAGGCATATTCGAGTTCATGCTAGCACAGCACACCTTGCGGTGTTACTCCGCTCGACGTCGTAAATCCGCCCTGAGACAGTGCATCGATCATCGTGCCTGCAACCTCAGAATGCATTGAGTCGAACCACCGCGCGCGCTGCCGCTGACGCAGCCACGTCAACTGCCGTTTGGCGAGTTGTCGCGTCGCCGCAATCGCTTGATCCTTCGCCTCGCTCAAAGCACATGTTCCCGATAAGTGTCGCCACATCTGTCGATATCCGACCGCGCGCATCGAGGGATGTTCCACGGTCAAATCGCTTCTTTCAAAAAATCTCCGCACCTCTGCCAACAATCCAGCGTCGAGCATTTTCTCGAAACGCAATTCGATTCTGGTGTGTAAATCGCTGCGTTCAAGGGGGGCGGCCACAAATTCCGTCACTTCAACGTCGGCAAACACCGACACGCGGTTTTGTTGCAATTTCGTGATGGTTTGGCCCGTTAAACGATATACCTCGAGCGCCCGCTGAATCCGCTGTGGATCGTTGACATGAATGCGCGCCGCAGCCACAGGATCGAGCTCTGCGAGTTCCCGATGCAGCTCCGCCCACCCTTTGAGTGCCGCCTGCGCGTCGATCTCGGCACGCAGGCAAGGATCAGCCGCCGGCAGCTTGGCGATTCCGTGGCTCAGGGCATGAAAATAGAGCATGGTGCCGCCGGTGAGCAGCGGGTGCCGGCCGCGCGACCAGATCTCCTGCATCACTGACACGGCGTCGCGCGTGAAGTCGCCGGCGGAGTAGCTTTGCGCCGCGTCGCGGATGTCGATGAGGTGGTGCGGCACCCGCTCGCGCAGCGCCGCCGGAGGTTTGGCAGTGCCAATATCCATGCCGCGATAGACCTGCGCCGAATCCACGCTGATGATTTCAAGCGGCAGCGCTGCCGCCAGCTGCACGCTCAAGTCGGATTTACCCGACCCCGTCGGCCCCATCAGCAGGATCGCGCGCCGGGCGCCGCTTGCCGGCATCATCGTCCACGCAAGAAAAGGCGGTCGAGTTCGCCGAGCGACAGGCGCACCCAGGTTGGACGTCCATGGTTGCACTGGTCGGCCCGATCCGTCACTTCCATTTCCCGCAGCAGCGCATTCATCTCGTGAATGCTCAGCGTGCGTTGCGCGCGAACCGCGGCGTGGCAGGCCATGGTCCCGAGCAGGTGATTGATGGATTCCTCGACCCGACGCGAATGACCTTGCTCGAGCAAGTCCGAGAGCACGTCGCGCACGATGCTTGCGGGGTCGCGGCCCGCCAGAAGACTCGGAATGGCTCGTAGCGCCAGCTGATCGGGCGCGAGGCGCGTGATGCCGAACCCCAATGCCGCAAATTCTGCCGTATGCGCCTCGGCCGCCTCGGCTTGCGCCGGCGTGACGTGCAGGATATCGGGCATAAGCAGCTGCTGCTGCGCCGTCTCCCCGGCCAGCAGCTTCTTCATGCGCTCGTACATCACCCGCTCATGCGCGGCGTGCATGTCGACCAAGACCATGCCCTCGGCGGTCTGCGCCAGGATGTAAACACCATGCAGCTGGGCAATTGCATAGCCTAACGGCGCGACGCCGTTGCCGGACCCATCCGGCCCCGAATGCGGCTCCGCCACGGCAAGTTCCGCCGCGCCCACCATGCTCCGGTAGGCGTCATCGGCCGGCCGCGCGCGCCCTTCGGGCAGCGCAAAGCGCGCCTGGTTGGGCGCTCCCGCGGGCCTAAACTGCGCACTCCCGGTGAGCCAATCAAGCGGCGCGCTGCCGGCCGATTCGGCGTTCGGCCGCGTGCCGGCAAGGACCTTCTCCAAGGTACGGAACACAAAATCATGAATCCGCCGCGAATCGCGAAATCGGACCTCCAATTTTTGCGGATGGGCGTTCACATCGACGGCGGTCGGATCCAACTCCAAATAGAGGAGATACGCTGCAAACCTGCCGTGAAACAGCACATCTTGGTATGCAAGGCGCACCGCGCCCGCCAACAGCTTGTCGCGCACAAAACGGCCGTTGAGGAATGCGAATTGCAGATCCGACTGGCTGCGGGAAAACGTCGGCAGCGCAAGCCAGCCGGACAGGCGCAAGCTCTCGGTGTCGTGCTTAAGTTCGATGACGTGGGCGGCAAAATCCTCGCCGCATAGCTTCGCGACTCGCGCCAGGCGCTGCGCGGCGGTTTGCGCGGCCGCCAGCGTCCACACGGTTTTTCCATTGTGCGCCAGCGAAAATGCCACATCGAAACGCGACAGCGCCAAGCGTTCCAGCATGCGCACGACGTGCTGGTATTCGGTGGCGTCGCTGCGCAGGAACTTGCGGCGCGCCGGCACGTTGAAGAACAGGTCGCGTACCTCGACGCTGGTCCCCGGGGGGTGCGCCGCGGGGACCGGCGTGCCAAGCGAGCCTTCCCTAGCCTCGACCGCCCAGGCGTGCGCGGCCAGCGCCGCACGCGACACCAGCGATAACTTCGAGACCGACGCGATGCTCGGCAGCGCCTCGCCGCGAAATCCGAGCGTCGCCACGCTTTCCAGGTCGTCGAGTGAGGCGATTTTGCTGGTGGCGTGGCGTGCCAGCGCCAAGCCGATTTCTTCGGCGCCGATGCCGCTGCCATCGTCGCGAACGCGAATCAGGCCGCATCCGCCGCGCTCGAGTTCGACGTCGATGCGCTGCGCCCGAGCGTCGAGCGCATTCTCGACCAGCTCCTTGACCACGGAGGCAGGCCGCTCGATTACCTCGCCGGCGGCGATTTGATTAATGAGCGCATCGGAGAGCAACAGAATGGGCAAGAGCGACCTCGTTAGCCGCGCAGTTTCGCACAGCCCGAGTCTGGCCGGGGCGCGGCGCTATTCCCCTGAGTCGCCCGCGGTTGCCATCACCGGCCGCGACGTGGGGACCGCGGTCGCGAGTTGCGCGATCCGCGTGCCCGCGGGCGGGTTGGCGTAGAAATAGTCACGCACGCCCTGATAGATGGCGGCGGCGAGCTTGGCCTGATGTGCGGCGCCGCGCAGCCGCATTTCTTCCTGCGGATTCGAGATGTATGCGGTTTCGACCAGCATCGACGGAATATCGGGCGATTTCAGCACCATGAAGCGCGCCTGTTGTACCTGCGGCTTGCGAATCTCGCCGACGCGATTCAATTGCCGCAGCACGCGTTCGGCCGCGACCTGGCTCGCGCTCAATGAGGCCGACTGCGATAAATCCAGCA
>Ga0302319_10018519_pt1 | contig 12701 bp, 10 predicted proteins | sample Bog_T0_2_FD_203319 | JGI IMG/M metagenome (GOLD analysis project Ga0302319, IMG submission 203319) | Peat permafrost microbial communities from Stordalen Mire near Abisko, Sweden - Bog_T0_2 | ecosystem: Environmental > Terrestrial > Soil > Wetlands > Peat | place: Sweden: Abisko, Stordalen Mire...
CACCTCGACCCCGGTGGCGACGGAGACACCGAGGCGGTCGCACTCGGCGGCGAGCCAGGCAGGCAGCTCGGCCAGACGATGACGGCCGGGCCCGACGGCTGCGGCCCGCAGGGCGCCACCGGTGCGGTCCGTGCGCTCGACGACACGGACCCGGTGCCCCCGGAGCGCGAGGACCCGGGCACACTCCAGGCCCGCCGGGCCCGCGCCCACCACCAGGGCGTCGACGGGTTGGTCCGGGTCGGCGCCGACGACCTCCGGGTCGAGGTCCGTCGTCTCGTGACCCGACCGGGGCTCGCCCACGCAGCTGATCAGCGGGTTGCGGTTGTCGCGCACCCGACAGGCCTGGTTGCAGAGGATGCAGGGCCGGATCGTCGGCGTCGCCCCGGCACGGACCTTGGTCACCAGCCGGGGATCGGCGATCTGCGCCCGCGTCATCTCCACCAGGTCCGCGGTGCCGTCGGCCAGTGCGGCGCCGGCCATGGCCGGGTCGACCACGCTGCCCTGGAGCACCACCGGCACACGTCCGGCCGCGGCCTGTCGCATGGCGGTGCAGAGCCCCACGTTGAACCCGTCGGGGGTGTGGGCGTCGGGTCGGTACGCGGTGGCCGAGTACGGGCCGCCGCGTACGACGGTGAGGAGGTCCACGGCATCGGCCAGCGCGTCGACCTGCCCGGCGGCGTGCTCCGGCGTCACCCCGGCCCACGGGGCCAGCTCGTCGCACGAGAGGCGGAGTCCGACGACGACATCGGGACCCACCGCCCGGCGCACCGCGTCGAGCACCTCACGGGTGAGCCGCAGTCGGTCGTGCCCGTAGTCGTCGTCGCGCTGGTTGGTCAGTCCCGAGTGGAACTGGCGGAGCACCGACAACGGCCCGGCGTCGAGCTCCACCCCGTCGAGGCCGGCATCGACCGCGGCACGGGCGGACAGGACGAACCCCTCGACCAGGGCCACCAGCTCGGGCCGGCCCATGGCCATCGGCAGCTCGCGGCTGGCCACGTCCGCCACCGGTGACGGTGCCCACAGCACGGACTGGGAGTACGCACTCGACCCCTGGCCCCCGGCGTGACCCAGCCCGGCGAGCACCACCGTCCCGTGGGGGCGGCAGGCCTCGGCGACCGTCCGCCACCCGGAGCCACAGGCCGAGGCCAGGGGGGCGCGCTCGTAGGGCCAGTCGGAGACGTGCACGGAGGCCGTCTCGGTGACGATCACGCCGGCTCCGCCCGCCGCCCGGGCCTCGTAGTAGGCGACATGGCGTGGCCCGATGGAGCGACCGACACCCAGGTTGGTCTCGTGGGGACCGAACACGACCCGGGAGGGTGCACGGCGCGGCCCGATGTCGACCGGGCCGGTGAGCCCGGTCACCTGGCGGTGGGTGCGGGGCCGGGCGTGAACCCGGCGAGCGGGTGCTCGTCGCAGCTGCGGTCCGGACGCCGGTCGGGCGTCCCGACCCGGGTGGTGAGGGCGACGGCCACCCGGCGGGGACGCGAGGAGTGGTCCGGTGAGGGGCGGGGCGTCTCGACGTCGCCGCGGGCGCCGAGCGCATCCTCGCCGTGGCCCAGGACGCACTCGGGATCGGGGCCGTCCAGCGGGAGCCCGGTGAAGAACTTGGCCGCCATGCACCCGCCCCGGCAGGCGTCGTAGTGGCCGCACGAGCTGCACGCCCCGGCGCTCTGGGGCTCGCGGAGCTCGAGGAAGAGGTCGGACGCACGCCACACCGACGTGAACCCACCGTCGTCCCGCACGTTGCCGGCCAGGAACTCGTCGTGGATGGCGAACGGGCAGGCGTACACGTCGCCCACGGGGTCGACCAGGCAGACCACGCGCCCGGCACCGCACAGGTTGAGCCCCGGGAGGGCGTCGCCGTAGGCGGCGAGGTGGAAGAACGAGTCGCCCGTGAGCACCTCCTCGCCCCGCAGGACGAGCCAGTCGTAGAGCTGGCGCTGCTGATCGCCGGTCGGGTGCAGCTCGTCCCACACGTCGGCCCCGCGTCCGGACGGGCGGAGCCGGGTGAGGCGCAATTGGGCGCCGTAACGATCGGCGATGGCCTTGAACGCATCGAGCTGGCCGACGTTGTGGCGGGTCACCACCACCGACAACTTGAACCCGACGAAACCGGCTGCGGCCAGGCGCTCCATGGCGGTGACCGCCGTGGCGAAGGAGCCGTCGCCACGGACGGCGTCGTTGACCTCCGCGGTCGCCCCGTCGAGGGAGATCTGCACGTCGACGTAGTCGCTGGCGGCCAGCCGGGCCGCTACGGCCTCGGTAATGCGCGATCCGTTGGTCGAGAACTTGACCCCCACGTGGTGCTCGGTGGCGTAGTCGACGAGCTCCCAGAAGTCGGACCTGATGGTCGGCTCGCCCCCACCGATGTTGACGTAGAAGATCTGCATCCGCTCGAATTCGTCGATGAGTGCCCGGCACTCCGCGGTGGTGAGCTCGCGGGGGTCGCGGCGGCCCGAGCTCGACAGGCAGTGCACGCAGGCCAGGTTGCAGGCGTAGGTGAGCTCCCAGGTGAGACAGATGGGAGCGTCGAGGCCCCGCTCGAACCGGTCGACCAGTCGGGTCCCCTCGGCCGGGGCGACGGTCGTCACGCCACCCGCTCGCAGATCATCCCGGAGTCGGCCAACGTGGCCAACGCCTGTTCGTAGGCGTCCTGTTCCTCGGCGGACACCCCGGCGGCCCGGCAGGCGGCCAGCCCGGAGGGCTGGTCGGCCAGGGACTCGACCACGGCGAGCAGCGTCCGGCTCTTCAGGAACGAGAGGCGCCGCGTGCCGAAGTGGTAGGCGAGGGCACCGAACGACTCGGGGCGCAGCGCCACCTGGTGGTGGAGCGCATAGGGCCGCGCGGGGTCGAAGGCGGCGCCGGTCGGCGGTGGGGTGGGGGGCATGGGGGAGCGGTTCCGGACGGAGCGTGCGGTGGGCGGCCTAGTAGACGCCGCACATCCCGTCGATGGACACGTCCTCGACGAGCAGGTCGCGCTCGACCAGTTCCACGGGGGCGGCCTCGGCGGTCACGGCGGCCTCGTCGGTGACGGCGGCTGCGGTGGGCTCCTGGGTCGTGGTGACGGTCATGGGTCCTCCGATGGGTCGGCCGGCGCGGGCCGGGTGCGAGCAGTGGGTGCAATTTAGTGCACCGGATGCCAAAATGGAAGCGTGACCACCGGGCGGGCCTGATGACGACAGCGGACGGGAGCAGTCCGACGCCCGCCGTTCCGGATGGAGCGTCCCGCGGTCGTCCGGCGGCGACGTCCCGCCAGGACGTCGCCCGGGCCGCCCTCGACCTCTTCGCCCGCCAGGGCTACGACGAGACCACGGTCGACGAGATCGCGGCGGCGGTCGGGATCTCCCGGCGGACGTTCTTCCGCTACTACGAGTCCAAACCCGATGTCGTGTGGGGGGAGTTCGACGCCGAACTGGGTCGCCTGCGTGACCGGCTGGCCGAGGCACCGGTCGAGGAGCCCCTGATGGACGTGCTCCGGCGGTCGGTCATCGCCACCAACCGCTTCGGTGCGGGCGAGCTCGACGAGTTGCGCATCCGGATCGTCCTGATCAGCACCGTCCCCACGTTGGTGGCCCATTCGGCCGTCCGCTACGAGGAGTGGTGCGAGGTCGTCGCCGGGTTCGCCGCCGGTCGGCTCGGTGGGTTCTCCGGTGACCTCGTCCCCCAGACGGTGGCACGGGCGGCGCTCGGCGCCGCCATGGCCGCGTTCGCGTGTTGGGCCCGCAGCGACGGGGGCGACCTGGTGGCCGAGGTGGACCGGGCGTTCCGGCTACTGGCCACGGGGTTCGCCGAGGACGGTCCCGACCCGGGCTGAGCGGGCCCCGCACCGGGGGTGCGGGGCCCACCGGGTGGGCGCGTGTCGACGGGACCGCCGGGACGGTGCGATGCTGGTCGCCTGAACGTGAGGCGCCAGGGGGGCGCCGACAATGGGGAGGACCACATGAAGATCCGTGCCGCCGTCTGTTCCGGTCTCGAGGAGCCGTGGAAGACCGAGGAGGTGGAGCTCGACGCTCCGCATGCCCATGAGGTGGTGGTGCAGCTGGCCTACGCCGGGATGTGCCACTCCGACGAGCACCTCCGCCATGGCGACATCAGCGTCGAGCCCGAGGTGCTCTCGGTCTTCGGCGTCGACTCGCTCTTCCCGTGCATCGGCGGTCACGAGGGTGCCGGCGTCGTGGTGGAGGTCGGCGAGGGGGTCGAGCACGTCGCCGTCGGCGACCACGTGGCGGCGGCGTTCATCCCTGCGTGCGGCACGTGCTTCTGGTGCGCCTCGGGCCGCCAGCACCTGTGCGATCTCGGCATGTTCACCCTGGCCGGCCCGATGATGAGCGACATGACCTGGCGGCACCACCTCGACGGTGCCAACGTCAACCGGATGACCCAGCTCGGCACCTTCGCCGAGCAGATGGTCGTCAACGAGGCGTCCCTGGTCAAGATCGATCCCGAGGCGTCACTCAAGGCCGCCGCCCTGATCAGCTGCGGCATCTCGACCGGCTTCGGCTCGGCCGTGGACCGGGCCAAGGTGAGGCCGGGCGAGACCGTGGTGGTCGTCGGGTGCGGTGGCGTCGGCTCCGGCGCGCTGCAGGGCGCCCGCCTGGCCGGTGCCCGCCAGATCCTCGCGGTGGACCTGCTGCCCTTCAAGCTGGAGAAGGCGCTGAAGATCGGCGCCACCCACACCGCAGCCTCGATGCTGGAGGCCAACCTCCTGCTGCCCGAGCTGACCGAGGGCCGGATGGCCGACGTCGTCATCCTGACGCCGGGCGTCCTGACCGGCGACCTGATCGCGCCCGCCATGGCGCTGGCATCCAAGGACGGACGGGTGGTCGCCACGGCCATCGCCCCGTTCAACCAGAACCAGGTCGACCTCAACCTGTTCAACTTCTCGATGTTCAACCAGTCGCTGCTGGGCACCGTATTCGGCTCGGTCAGCCCCCGGGTGCAGATCCCCAATCTGCTCCGCCTCTACGAGGCCGGGATGCTGGAGATCGACGACCTGATCACCCGGGAGTACTCGCTCGACCAGGTGCAGGACGGTTACGACGACCTGGCCGCCGGCACCAACATCCGCGGGATCGTCGCCTTCGACGTCTGAGGGCCACACGGCTCCGTCGACACCGCCCACAGCACGATGCCCCGGGAGTGTTCCCGGGGCATCGTCGCGTGTCGTGGCCCCTGCGGCGGGCCGGGCGGTGCGTCAGGCGCTCAGCAGCTTGGCCTTGGCCGCCGCGAACTCCTCGTCGGTCAGCAGCCCGCTGTTCTTCATCTCGGCGAGCTTCGTCAGCTCGCCGGTGATGTCCACGTCGCCGGCCGGAGCGGCCGCGGGTGGCGGTGGCGGTGGGGCCTGCGGAGCCTGAGCCTGCTGGGCCGCCGCGGCCTTCTGCTCCTGACGGTTGTGGACGCCGCCGACGACGGCGGTTGCCGTCCCGGCGATCACTGCGGTGCGGGCCATCGTGCCGACCAATCCGGGTCGTCCCATGCGGCGCATCATCGTTGGTGCCTCCTGTGGTTGCTAGGTGTTCGTGATCGTTGTCGGACGGGTGTCAGTCGAGTGCGGCGAGTTCGTCGAGCAGCTCGTCGACGGCCAGGCCGGGTAGGCGCAGCTCACCGGTGAGGATGCCGCCCGACGCGACGATGGCGTCGCGGAACGGCTTGGCCCAGGTGTGCTCGAACACCAGGATGGCCTCGGAGTCGCCGGGGGCGAGCCCGTCGGCCAGCTCCTGGACGTCCTCGTCGGAGATGAGCGACTCGACCTGGTCCAGCACCGCGGCCAGGCGGGCCGCGTCGTGGTTCTCGCCGAGTTCCGCGAACTCGAGGAACGTGACGTCGCCGGACTCGTCGCGGGTCACGAAGACCCCGTCGATGACCGAGATGATCCCGCTCGACGTGAGGCGTTCGAGCTCGGGGATGATCGCCCCGTTGAACTGACTGCCGGGAAAGCTCAACACCAGGACTTCGACCGGTCCGAGTGCCATGGTCCACCTCCGAATTGCATCGTGCGGCGGCCCCGGGGAGTTCTCCACGGGCACACGCCGGCGTGTGGGAAGGACGATAACAGGACGACACGCCACCGGGGCGACGGTGTCGACCCCGATGGCACCGTCCGGACAGACCGTGGGCGACCGCCGCCCGGTATCGTGGGGACGTCGAGGCGGTCCGCCCGCCCGGCCGAGCTGGGAACCACCTGACCTGACCGGAGCGTGACTTGTCCTTCGACCTTGGCGCACTACTCGACGCCCACCGGGGCGAGGCCTACCCGCTGCACGAGCAGTTCCTCAACCCGCAGCTGGCGAAGGTCCTGACCACCCTCGGGTTCGACCGCACCTACGTGCGGGGCGAGGGCGCCTACCTGATCGACGACCAGGGCGGGCGGACGCTGGACCTGCTGTCCGGCTTCGGGGTCTTCGCACTCGGGCGCAGTCATCCGGTCGTGAAGGACGCCCTCCACCAGGCCCTCGACGCCGACCTGCCCAACCTGGCCCAGCTCGACTGTGCACTCCTGCCCGGCCTGCTCGGCCGTGAACTGGTCGAGCGGGCCCACCCCGGGATCCAACGGGTCGTGTTCACCAACTCGGGGGCCGAGTCGATCGAGGCGGCGATCAAGTTCGCCCGGTGCGCGACGGGCCGGACCCGGATCCTCTACGCCGACCACGCCTTCCACGGGCTGACCAACGGTGCGCTGTCCCTCAACGGGGGGAAGGAGTTCCGTGTGGGCTTCGGCCCCCTGTTGCCGGGATGCGATCCGGTGCCGTTCGGCGACGCCCACGCCCTCGAGCGCGCGCTCCAGCGGGGCGACGTGGCCGCAGTGGTGCTGGAGCCCATCCAGGGCAAGGGGGTCTACCTCGCCCCCGAGGCCTACTGGCGCAAGGTCCAGGCACTGTGCCGCCGCTTCGGGACCCTGCTGGTGGTCGACGAGGTCCAGACCGGCATGGGCCGCACGGGTCGCTTCTTCTGTCATCAGCACTGGGGCATCGAGCCGGACATCATCACGCTGTCGAAGGCGCTGTCGGGCGGCTACGTGCCGGTCGGAGCCGTGCTCACCACCGACGCGGTGTCCGAGGCGGTCTACAGCTCGATGGACCGGGCGGTGGTGCACTCGTCGACCTTCTCGCGCAACCAGCTGGCCATGGTGGCGGGTCTGGCCACGCTCCAGGTGCTCGACGACGAGGACCTGGTGGCCGGGAGCGCGGACCGGGGCGCCAAGTTCATGGCCGCGCTGGCGCCGCTCGTCGAGAAGTACGAGCTGCTGCACGAGGTCCGCGGGATGGGACTGATGATCGGCCTGGTCTTCGGGCCACCGTCCTCGCGACCGGGCCGCACCCGCTTCCGGATGCTCGAGCTCGCCCGGAAGGGGTTCTTCTCGCAGCTGATCGTGGTGCCGTTGTTCCACCGGCACCGAATCCTCACCCAGGTGGCCGCCGACAACGTCAACATCATCAAGCTCCTGCCGCCCCTGATCATCGGTGACGAGGAGATCGACGCCTTCGTGTCGGCGCTGGACGACGTGCTGGCCGACGCCACGAAGAGCGCCGGGCTGCTGGTCGAGGTGGGCACGACCATGGCCCGCAACACCTTGCGCCGCGACCGGCAGCGGCCGGGCGACCGGGCCCGCGCCCGCACGTGAGCGACGACGCGGGACGGCTCGGACCGGGTGACCGGGTGCTGGTCACCGGGGGGGCCGGCTTCGTCGGCTCGTCCGTGGTGCGGGCCCTGCTCGACCGGGGTGCCGAGGTGGTGGCACTGGTCGAGCCCGGGGGGTCGACGGCCAACCTGGACGGCCTCGAGGTGACGGTGGTCACCGGGGACCTCCGCGATCCCGAGGCCGTCGACCGGGCGGTGGCGGGGTGCGACGTGGTCTTCCACGTGGCCGCCCTCTACCGGTTCTGGGCGCCCGACCCGTCCGCCTTCTACGACATCAATGTGACCGGCACCCGCCACGTGCTCGACGCCGCCCGGTCCCGGGGGTGCCGACGCGTGGTCTACACGTCGACGGTCGGGACCCTCGGCCTCCACGGTGCGACCACGGACGCACCTGTGGACGAGCGCTCGTTCGCCCATGTCGACCACCTCTTCGGGCTGTACAAGCAGTCCAAGTACGTCGCCGAGCACGAGGTACTGCGGGCGGGTGCCGAGGGACTCCCCGTCGTGCTCGTGCAGCCGACGACGCCGGTCGGGCCACGCGACATCGCGCCGACACCGACGGGCCGCACCGTCCTCGAGTTCCTCGACGGGCGCATCCCGGGGTACGTGGACACCACCCTCAACATCGTCGACGTGGAGGACGTGGCCGCCGGCCAGCTGCTGGCCGCCGACCACGGCCAGGTCGGTCGGAGCTACATCCTGGGGGGCGAGAACCTGTCGTTGCGCGACGTCCTCGGCACACTGGCCGCCGTCACCGGGCTACCCGCCCCGACCCGGCGGTTCCCCGGGAGCCTGGCGCTGGCCGCCGGCCACGTCTCGGACCTGGTGGAGGGACGTCTGCTCCGGCGCGAGCCGTCCATCCCCCTCGAGGGGGCGCGGATGTCGACGACCCACATGTCCTTCGACGACCAACGCGCCCGGGCCGAGCTCGGCTATGCATCCCGACCGGCGTCCGAGGCGCTGGAGCGGGCGGCGCGCTGGTTCGTCGGGTCCGGTGCCGTGCGGCCCGCACGGGTCGCCCGCTGCACCTGGACGACGGTCTGAGGCTCAGCCCGGCCAGCCGGCGGCCCCGAGGTGTCGGCGTGCGAATCGTCGTTGTGCGGCCATCGACCAGTTGTCGTGGTCCTCGCCGTAGGCGGACACCCCGTCGGACTCCCAGTGCGTGAGGCAGTTCCACGTCCACAGGTTGGGGTTGATCGGGAAACCGAGCCGGTTGAGCGTGCGGCCCTCGGCGTCCAGCCGGCGCCCCAGGTCGTCGGTCCCGGTCAGCCGGACCTGCGTCGGGCAGCCCGTGGACCGGTCACGGGCGATCACCTCGCGCTCGCCCGACCGGAGCTCGGCCCAGACACCGTCGCGGAGCAGATAGCCGTGGATGACGGTGCAGCCGGTGCCGGTGCCGGTGCCGACGTCGAGGGTGATGGCGTGGAACCCGTCCCGATCGGATGCGGTCGCATAGGAGTAGCCGCCCCACTCGGCGGGGGTCCCGGTGATCCCCGGGCCGAACTGGGTGCGCGGGCCCCAGGACCGGTCCCGGAAGCCGAAGGCGTCGACCTCGATCTCCTCGCCGTGCAGCACCAGGGTCCCGGTGAACCGGCCCGGCTGGTCGAGGTGACCGGTTCCCAGGTAGTGGGGTGGGGTGACCCCGGTGAACGTCAGTCGCGCCGACACCTCGTCACCACCGTCGGGGTCGTCGAAGCCCAACCGGTAGCGGTGCTGCGGCTCCAGGACCTCGTAGCGGGCACCGTTGCCCAGCTCCAGGTCGGCGAGGGGCCGGTCGGGGATCGGTAGGTGCCAGAAATTCTTGGCGTAGAGGCAGTTCCACAGCTGGTCGCCCGTGTCGTCCCAGAAGTAGGCACCAGCCGCCACCACCCCGAGCGTGGGGGAGAAGAACGGGTAGAGCTGTCCGGACAGCCGGCGTTCCGGAACGGTGAAGGTGAACCAGCAGGTCTCAGTCCACTCCGGGTTGGCGTCCGGTGCCGGATGGAACTCGTCGTCCGGATGGGTGTCCGCCATGCCGGGCAGGCTAGTGCCGGGCCCGGTCGGGCGGCCGGTCACGGGCGAGCCTGCCCGTGACCGGTGCCGTCGCTAGGAGACGATGAACTCGTCGGCGCTGGTGGTCGGGCTCGTGCCGCCGGGGGAGATCACGGTCACGTCGACATGACCGGCGGGCTCCGCCGGGCTGTAGGCGGTGATCTTGGTCCCCGCCTTGTTGACGCTGAAGCTCGTGGCTTCGACCGTGCCGAAGTGCACGGCGGTCGCACCCTGGAACCCGGAACCGGAGATCACCACCTTCTTGCCGCCCGTCGTCAGGCCCGAGGTCGCGCTCAGGCCGGTGACGGCGGGAGCGAGGAAGGTGTACTGGTCGGCCGACGACAGCAGTGACGGGCCCTGTGGTGTGGTCACGATGACGTCGACCGTCCCCGCCGACTCCACCGGGGTGTAGGCCGTGATCTTGGTACCGGACTTGTTGACGCTGAAGCTCGTTGCCGGCACCGAGCCGAACGTCACCGAGGTGGCGCCGTTGAAGTCACTTCCCTTGATCGAGACCTTGACCCCGCCCGCGCCGGGCCCGCTGGTCTTCGTGACGGACGTGACGGCGGCGCCGACGGCGGTCCAGGTGAAGCTGGCCGAGCCGTGGTAGCCGGCGCTGTCGGTGACGGTCACGGTCACGGCGAACACCCCGGAGTGGAGCGTGGCGCCCGAGATGGTCCCACTGGTGGAGGAGATGCTGAGGCCCGTGGGGAGACCGGTCGCCGACCAGGACCTGGTGACCGTGGCCGAGGTGTCGGTCGACGACTCGGTGACCGGGATCACCGACACACCGACCCTGCTGGTCTGGTTGCCGGGGCCGGTGACCGTCACCGTGTCGATGATCGTCCAGGCGAACGAGGCACTGCCGACCGATCCGGCGTCGTCCGAGACGGTCACCGTGACGGCGTAGGTACCACCGGTCGTGGGCGTGCCCGAGATGGTCCCGGTCGACGGATCGATCGACAGGCCCGGCGGGAGCGTGCCGTGGGCGGAGGCCGTCGTGGTGGCCGTGGACGACGTGTCCGTCGACCCCACCGTCAGCGGGGAGATCGCCGAGCCCGAGGTGTCGGTCTGGGCGCCGGGGTTCGTGACGGCGACCGTGTTGGTGACGGTCCAGGTGAACGAGGTGGACCCGACGAACCCGGCGGAATCGGTGACCGTCACCGACACGGGATAGGTACCGGCGGTCGTGGGTGTGCCCGAGACCGTCCCACTGGTGGCGTCGATCGAGGTCCCGGCAGGCAGTCCGGCTGCGCTGAACGACAGGGTCGCCACCGACGACGAGTCGGTCGCGACCACACCGAACGGGGTGATGGCGTCACCGGACACGCCGGACTGGTCACCTGGGTCGGCGACCGTCACCGTGTTGGTGACGGTCCAGGTGAAGGAGACCTGCGCCGAGAAGCCCGAGTCGTCGGTGGCGGTGATCGTCACCGGGTAGCTGCCGGCGGTCGTCGGGGTTCCCGTGATCGTCCCGGTCGAGGGGTCGACGGCCAGTCCGGGAGGAAGCGTCGCACCGTCACCGAACGTCAGCACCGCGTCGGGGAGCGAGTCCGTGGTGGGCACCGCCACCGGACTGATGGTCGTGCCGGACGTCGAGGACTGGCCACCCGGGTTCGTCATCGTCACGGTATTGGTGATGTCCCAGGTGAACCCGGCTGTCGCCGTGAACCCGGCGGCGTCCGTGGTCGTCACGCTGACCGGGAAGGAGCCGGCGATCGTCGGTGTGCCGGAGATCGTTCCCGACGCGGTGTCGATCGACAGACCGGGCGGCAGGCCCGTGGCCGAGTAGGTGAGGGTCGCCGTCGACGAGGAGTCGGTTCCGGCCACGACCAGCGGAGTCACGGGTGAACCCGATACCGATGCCTGGTCGCCGGGTGAGGCGAGGGACACCGAATTGGTGATCGTCCAGGGGAACGAGGTCTCTGCCGAGAAGCCCGAGTCGTCGGTGGCCGTGACCGTGACGGACGGCGAGCCGGCTGTCGTGGGGGTTCCCGTGATCGTCCCGGTCGACGCGTCGATCGAGAGTCCCGCAGGGAGCCCGGTCGCCGAGTAGGACAGGTGTGCGACCGGCGACGTATCCGAGCCCCCCGTGGTCACCGGTGGGATCGCGGTGCCCGAGACGTTCGCCTGGGGGCCCGGGTTCACGACCGCGACCGTGTTGGACACCGACCAGCTGAACGAGGTCGACCCGGTGAAGCCACTGGAGTCGGTGACCGTCACGGTCACGGAACTGGAGCCGGCGGTGGTCGGGGTGCCCGAGATCGTGCCCGTCGAGGCGTTGATGCCGAGTCCGGCGGGGAGTCCGGTCGCGGCGAAGTGGGTGATGGTCGCCGTGGACGAGCTGTCCGAGGCCACGACTCCCACGGTCGACACGGGTGAGCCGGAGACACTCGCCTGGTTGCCCGGGCTCGTCACGGCGACCGTGTTGTCGACCGTCCAGCTGAAGGTGGTCGTCCCGGTCTGACCGGCCGAATCGGTGGCGGTCACCGTGACCGTCGAGGTTCCGGCCGTGGTCGGGGTGCCCGAAATGGTGCCGGTCGTGCTGTTGATCGAGAGACCGGCGGGCAGGTTCGCCGCCGCCCACGAGGTGATCGTGGCCGTGGACGACGAGTCGGTGGCCGAGTCGGCCAGCGCGGTGACCGCGGATCCCGACGTCGACGCCTGCGCAGCGTGACCGGCGACGGACACCGTGTTGGTCACCGACCAGGTGAACGTGGTCGATGCGGTGAGCGCCTCGGAGTCCGTAGCGGTGACCGTCACCGAGTTGGTCCCGGCCGTGATCGGCGTGCCGGAGATGACCCCGGTCGATGAGTTGATCGAGAGACCGGCCGGCAGGCCCGTCGCACCGAACGTCACCGGGTTGGCCTCCGCGGTGTCGTGGGGAGCGACGATCGTCAGGCCAGCGATGGCCGAACCGGAGACACTCGACTGGGTGCCGGGGTTGGTGACCGACAGGTTGTCGACGTTCCAGCTCAGCGTGATCGAACCGGCGGTGCCGGTCGTCGCAGCCCCTCCGCCGGCGCCTCCGC
>Ga0302319_10018525_pt1 | contig 12699 bp, 10 predicted proteins | sample Bog_T0_2_FD_203319 | JGI IMG/M metagenome (GOLD analysis project Ga0302319, IMG submission 203319) | Peat permafrost microbial communities from Stordalen Mire near Abisko, Sweden - Bog_T0_2 | ecosystem: Environmental > Terrestrial > Soil > Wetlands > Peat | place: Sweden: Abisko, Stordalen Mire...
GTCCCCTGCGGGGTCAAACTGATCCGGGTGATCTGGCCGAATAAAGAAGCATCGCTCTTCGACCACGTCTTCCCACCATCCTGGGTCTGCAGCAGCACCTCATAATGTGGCAATTCCGGTCGCGGAGCTTTCTTGCCGGACTCCATCCAGTCCGGGCCGCCTCGCCGCGGGGGGATGTTCCATCCCGAGATAATTCCCTTGTCGCCCGCGAAGGCAATCTCGCCGAACGTGGTGAATAGCGCGTCGCCGGACACGTCAGACAGTATGGGCAGCAGCGTCCACGAATCGCCCGCGTCCTTCGTTTCGAAGACACGCTTCTCAAGACCCGCAGCGAAGCCATGCTGCCGATCCAGAAACCAAATTCGCGCCATCCCCGACGGCGCGTTCTTCAGCTTCGTCCATGTGCGGCCGGATTCCTCGGTAACCCAAATTCCCTTCTCCGTCGCCATCCAGCCTGTCGACTCGTTCAGGAAGAACAGCGAAAGCCCGGTCTCTTTAAGGGTGTAATCCGTCCATGTGGCGCCACCGTCGCCGGTGACCAGGGCCACGGGACGGTCCTTCTCCTTGCGATCAGTGGTGTACCCTACGACCACGCCGCGCTTCGCGCTCTGAAACGCAATATCGTTGATGGTCAGCGTGCTGTCTACCTGACGGTAGCGATATTGAATATCCCAGTGTTGCGCCGCCGGCATGGTCCCGCAACATATGGGCCACAAGGCCAAAACAAAAATGAGGTTCTTCATTACTGAGTCCGAGGTCTTATCCCACCAGCTAAGACGAGCTCGGCGTGGTTTACGGATTCAATCGTTTGCGCCGACATGCGCGCGAGCGCCAGCGCGCAACCCACCTGCTCGCCGAGCGTGGTGAGCACTTCCATCTCCCCACCCGTATGCTGGTGCGCCTGGCGATGCTGCACGTTGATGACGCCCACCACTTTGTTCCGCGCAATCACCGGCGCCGACAGGAATGCCTCGAACGAATCTTCCGGCAATTCTCCGAAATACTTAAACCGCGGATCTTTATAAGCCTCCCGCGATATGGCAATCAGCCGCCGCTCACGCGCCACCCAGCCCGTCAAACCTTCGTTCAGTTTCAAGCGCACGCGCCCGATCTCAGCCTCGTGATGCGAGTTCGAAGCGCATAAAACGAGATCGTCCAGATCGCAAAGATAAACCAGGCAGGAATCGCACTGGGTAAACTCGACCACCAGCGAAACGATTCCCTGCAGCACTTCCTGCAGGCTCATATCCCGCACCATGAATCGGCTGACTTTCTGGAAAAGCCTGAGTTGCTGCTCGATTTTCTGCAGCCTGGTTTCCAGTTCTTTTGCCTTGGGCACCGTTTCATTATACTGGCTCTAAGCGCAAAAGCCCGCGTTGTTCTCAATGACCGCTTATGCCTGAAAACGTCGCGTGGCGAGACCCCGCTCATCCCCTGCCCGTCGAATATTCGCCGACTGTAATCGAGCGCATCCGCGCCCTGGCCTTCGACGGACTGCTCTCGCTTCCCCGGGTAGGTCTCGGCATCGGCGGTTTCCTGCTGGGCAGCCGCCAGAGCTCGAAAATCGCCATAGTCGATTTCCTGCCGATCCCCTGCTCCCACTCTTCAGGCCCGTCCTTTGACCCCACCGCCGCCGAAATCGAAGCCGCCCTGCGGACCCACAAACCCTCGGCACCCGACATTATCGGCTATTATTGCTCACGCCCCCGTCGGCCCATCGAGTTCTCCGCCAAAGACCAGGCCCTTTTTGTGGAGCTCTGCCCCGGCGCTAATCGGCTCTTCCTTCTTGTCCGTCCGAGCGCCACTGAAGATAGCCGCGCCGCAATCTTCTATCGCAGATCCGGCGGCGACATAGTCGGCGGCGTCGAACACCCGCTCATCCCGATCGAAGTCGACGAAGCCGCGCCGTCTAAAGCTGAAGCTGAACCTGAAGCTGAACCCGAAGCTGAACCCGAAGCTGAACCCGAAGCTGAACCTGGACCTGAGCCGGCACCGGCACCGGCACCTGCACCGAAACCTACACCCGCGCCTGCACCGAAACCGGAGGCGGTGGCCGAAGTACTTGAGCAACCCCGACCGCGGCCTTTCGTGGAATCCACGCCGCAAACGCAGACCTGGCGGCCACCTGCATTCGTGGTCGCTCCCCAACCAGGCAAATCCCCGTGGCGAATCATTGGCTCTGTGGCCGCGGCCCTGGCCCTCATCGCCGGCGGCTGGTACACGCGCGATAACTGGATCCACAGACCTGCGCTCGAACTCCGCACCGCCGAAATTGGCGGGCACTTTTCCGTCGAATGGAACCGGGCCGCGGTGCGAGGTATCGACAGCGGGGTCCTCACCATTACCGACGGCCACGCCTCGAAATCCGTCCCTCTGAACCGCACCCAGCTCGAAGCCGGAGCTCTCTCTTACACTCGCCAAACCTCCGAAGTTTCAGCGGTTCTGGTAGCAGGCGACACCCGAGCCTCCGCGAAATTCATCGCCCCGCCGAAGCCGGTCATTCCCGTACCGCCGGCCGACCTGCCAGCGGATCCTTCGGCTGCCACTACTCCGCCCAAATAGATCCCTGGAACCCGCCCCGGCATTCGAACCGTCAAGATTATGACGATGCGAATTCTCGTGGTTGCAGACGAACCCGGCCTTGCAGGTAATATCTTCGACACCCTGACCCAGGAAGGCCACACGATCGAATTCGCAAAGGACCCCGAATTCGGACTCCGTGCGGCCACCACGGTCAAATTCGACGCCATCGTTCTGTCGCGCCCGGAGTTTTCCGGTGAGTTCAAGGGCGTTCGCGCCCCCGTCCTCATTGTTACCGATCCCGCGGATCTTGTGGCGCGCCTGAAAGCCCTGCCGGACGAGACGTTCCGGTACGACGACGTTGTCATCGACTTTCGCCGCGCCGAGGTGCGCCGCAATGGGCGCTCCGTCAACCTCGCGGGCAAGGAACTCCAACTACTGCGCTACCTGATCGATAACCGCGAGCGCGTGATTCCGCGCGAGGAGCTTATGCGCAAAGTCTGGGAATACGCGAGCGACACCGCCTCCCGGACCATCGACACGCATGTCGCCTGGCTTCGCCAGAAACTCGAAGACAATACGCAGCCGCCGCGCCACATCCAGACCATACGGGGCAAGGGCTACCGCTTCACGGCCAGATAAGCTACTGCGCCCGAGCCCGCAGGGATTTTTCCAGGACTCGTGCCTCGTCGGTCGCCATCTCCGGGGCAGCTTTCCGCAGGATGGTCATAAACCAATCGATCTCCCACGGTTTGTTCGGATATCCGATGTTGCCCGCCTCAGGCCGAAAGTCGCCGGGCCGGTGCGCAGTCGCAATCACCCGGCCTTCTGCATTCAGAAAAGCGAAGAACGGAAGACCCTCTTCCATGCCCGCCACCTGCTTCATCATCTCGATGCCACCGGCATTTTCGAGCACTTTCCTGTCGCCGTGCTCCAGCACGTCAAGGCTGGCTTCGACGAAATACTTCTGCAGAATCGCCTTGTTCTCAGGTATCTCGCGGAACTGATCGAACCGATGGCACCAGCCGCACCACGAAGCTTGAAAGATCAGCAGAATCGCTTTGTGCTGTGAGGCGGCTTCCGCCTGAGCCGACGACATAACTGAAGAAGCGGAGGGAGGCTCCGCGCCAACCGACACAGAGGCCGCAAGGACCAGGAGCAGGCTGCGAATCATACCCGAAGGCTAACACGATTTACAAAGGCTGAGACTTAACATGCTGCCGCACCACCTGGCACAACCCGCCCAGCATCAGGAGGGTCAAAGTACTGTACGGAGCAAACGGACACAAGGTGAAATACCCCAGGTCGCTGATCATCTTCGTCGGATAAGGTATTAACGTCGCTAAGGCCGCGGCGCCAAAGAATACTGTCCCGATCAGCAACAGCAAGCACAAAGTCCCGCGAGACATCTTATCGACCCTGCCGGCCGCGACCCGCCGTCGATGGAGGCACAATCCCGCTCGCCCGCATATAGCCCACGATGTTACCGTAAACCTCATTGTTGTGAACTACGATATGCAGGAAGGAATAAACGCTTGCCGGATTTGCCAGAACCTTAGCGTCGTCCAAATTCTCAATCACGGCGGCGCAGTAAGCGAACGAGTCCTTCACGGCTTTACTTACCGCGGCTTTATCTTTCAGCGCCGCCAGCTGTGCTTCCGACTGAGGAGCGGTTTCGCCTTTGAGAGACGAGCAATCCAGGAAATTGCGTTGAGCCGCATGAATCAGCCACTCCGCGAACGTCATCTGGCCGTCGGTCAACTTAAACGAATATTTCTCGGCCGGCATCGCATCTGCGCTCGCCTCCAGATTCCGGCGGACGGAATTGAAATACCGCTGGGTCTCCGTCGTCACCAGGGGATTTTGCGCCGCTACCACCGCGGCGCCCAACAGCAGACAAACCAGAACTCGAATAGTCATATGTAGAACGTACCGCACTCGCTGCCCGGCACGCACGTACCGCGGGCAATATACTGCGTATTAGCTCATGCCTCGCCGCCGACACTGGAGTTGTTGCGCTGTCTGTGTCCTTAGCCTGGAAGTCGGATCTATGGGCGCGGCCAGCCAAGCCAATCCGTTACTTCCTGGCGCCGTCGTAATCGAGCGAGCCGGGATTCCGACAGAGGTGCGCGCGAATCGCGAGCTCGTGCTCTGGATGTTATCGCCAACCAAACACGATCGCGGCAAGTATACTGGCGAAGGCTCCTACAGTTGCCCGGAATTAACGCCGGGAAGCTACTACTCGGGACCGACCCGCATTTCTCTTATCGATACAAATGCAGGCAAAATCGTCAACACCATTAAGCTGACCCATGCTTACGGCAAAGAAGATTCCTTCGACATTCCCTACCGCATCATCGGCCTCGAAACTGCTTTCTTCGAAGCTGAGGCCTGCATGGGGCTGGAAACGACTCTCGTCGGCTATAGTGTCGGGCGTGACACCGTGATTCAGTACGAAATTGAGCTTAGCGTGAGCGGACAAAGAAAGCCACTCAGGTCAACCTGGGTGGAATACCTGTTCGCCAAACAGCCGATCGGGCCGGGACGCTGGAAATACACGATTGATTACACGGGGCGCGGGGGCACGCTTGACTCGTACGACATCCACTATGACCGGACACGAGAGGAGTTTCGGGGAAGCTTCTCCCAATCCGTGCCCGGTCACGATTCGAAACCGAAAATGCGCGGGAGCCCTTAATTTTCCGAAGGCTTCTGCAGCACTTTATCGATCACCAGCACCGGCACCGGCCGCTTCGTCGTGGTCAGCTTGATCCCGATCTGCTTCTCCATGGCATCGCCCAGCGTCATGCCGCCGTTCGGATCCGAGGCTTCTCCCACTCCCCCTCCCGCGCCGCCGGCAGGCGCCGGGCCAATCTTCCGCTCGCCCTCTCCCCCGCGACCGCCCCCGCCATTCACAATGCCCGCCCCGCTGAAACTCAAAGTGAAATCATACGCGCCTTCAAGGCCTGTCGAATCCTCCACTGTCCGGCTCACCGTCTGAAAATAGCCGCCCGCAATGCTCGGAAGCAGTTCCGCAAATTGGGCCATCGTCATGTTTGTGCACGTGACTAATCTTCCGAGCGCCGGAGTATCCTTTCTGGGGTCCTTTCCATCGGGTCCCGGGCCTTCCTTAAATCCGGTGCGATTCGACGGATCCGCCTTCTTGAGCTTCGGCTTTGCCGCCACCAGGGTGTAGGCATTCATGGGCCTGTCTTCCATGTGCGTCTCCAGTTTGAAGCGGTCGACGATCAAGGCCCGCAACATCAGCCGAAGCGCATCGATATCGACCGGCGGCATGCCCCGCGGCCCGCTGAACGTCGGCGCGCCGGTCAACACCGTCGCCGGGGCTTTCGCCACCACATCGAACTTATCCGTATCCAGAAACTTCGGCCCGCCCACCACCATATTGGGCAGCATGTCCCACGCAATCGTGATCAGGTCTTTAAGCGTGATCCCATGCAGATCGAGCCGGCCGCCCGGCAGAAATCCACCGCCCCTGCCCGGTCCATTCGTCGCATTCGGATCGCTCGGCTTGATATCGGCAACTTCAAACTCGGTCGGGGCCACCGGCAGTTTTTCGGTCACGCCAGGCAGATTGTCGGTCGGCTTCTCATTCACGCTTTCTACCACGACTACCGGCAGGGCCACCTTGCGCGGCTCCAGCTTAAGCCCCAGTTGTTTCTCGAAGGAGTCGGCAATCGCGTTACCGCCGGCCACCGGCTGACCGTTCATGCCCATCGGCAGCGCATAGTGGAACTCAAAATTAAACGAGCCCGCGAGCCCAGTCTCATCCACGAGGGGATTCTTACCGATATATTGTTCCGCCAGCGGCATGGTATGCATGTATTCCACCAGCGCGGCCATGGTCATGTTGGTGCATTTGTATTCGAGCGTTGGCGCCTGCGGAGGCGCGGCAGGCGCATCAGGCGACCCTCCACCACGCCCATTCTGCATCCCGGCAACCTGAAACTGGCACCCCTTCTCACCCGACCCATCGGCTTCCTTGAGAAGCGGCTTCTTTCCGACCACCAACGCGTAAGTCGGCATTTCCTTTTTATCGATGTGAACCACCAGCTTGAACCGGTCGGCCAGCAGGGACTGCAGCATAGTCTTCAGCTCCGCCTGTGTGGTTTTGGCGGGCGCCATCGCCAGCACATCGTACCGGTCCAGGTCCAGCCAGTTCGGACCGCCCATCACCTTGTCGGGGTCCACCGAGTAGGCTGTGCCGACCAGGTCGACCATCGTGGCAGACCTGATTTCATAACGCCCGCCGCGGTAAAAACCGACCCTCATGAACTGAGACTGCGGACTGGAACTATGGGGACTCGCGTGCACATCGGAGATTTCAAATTGGGCCGCGGTTTCAGCCGGCTGGGCGAATGCCGCGCCGGATACAAGTACGATCGAACAGATACAGGCGAATGTACCAGGCATGTGAGTCTATTATGCCTCAGTTTGTCGGACTCGCTTTCGCGTGTGTGAGGGCCCCCGGCGCTCTTCCACGAGCACCTGCGGCTTGCCCGACATGGAAGGTGGGGTCCGCCGGGGCCTGAACGTCGCCAAGCTGAGTAGTTAGTTTAGTTAGTTTCCGGCGCAAAATTTGCTTTCGAGTATAGAGCGCCGCTCCCTTACGGTCACGGCTCGGAATGAAAACCCTTGTTATCAACAGCCTTTCCGAGCCGCGCGCGTAAGCAAGCGGTTGCAAGTGCCGACTTTCCGAATTTTGCGCCGGAAAGTAGTTAGCTCCTAACACCGCGGCGCGGAGCCACCCAATTCGACCGATTCGATGCTGTTCTTTCGGTTCATCTTTGCCAGAGGATTTGATGAGCTTCCAGCGGCACCGCGGCGGCGGAGTTGCGGGGAACGATTCGTGCCGTGTAGTCGGTGGCCGGGCGTGTGGCCGGAGCGCTGACCGAATAAACTAAGGCACCCTGGGATTCCGCTCCATCTGGCGCGGTAACAACGACAGGCGCGCCGCCGGCTACCGGGTCGGCATAAATCTGCACGCTGAACTCCTCCGGTTTCATGCTACCCGGAAAGACCGATACCGTGAAGCGATGCTCCCGCTCATGTGTATCGATTGCAACCGGCCCGAAACGCAAGGTGGACCAGTGCCTTGCGATATCCTGCTGCCAGAGCAGCAAAGCCGCGCCCGCTTTACCATCCGAATCGATGCGCTCGCGATAAGCCGCCGCCGCGGGAACGTAGTGGCTCTCTGTGTATTCGCGAATCGCGCGGCTCGCTGAGAATAGCGGGGTCAATAGCGCCATGCTCTCGCGGATACGCCCCAGCCAGCGTTCAGGAAGGCCGTTCTCACCCCGCTCATAAAACTCGGGAACCACCTCGTTCTCCAGCACTCGATACAAGGCATCGGCGTCGAAACCATCCCACGCCGGGTCTTCGCCATGTTCTTTGCCATCGCCGATTGCCCAGCCCACCTCGGGCGTATAAGCCTCCGCCCACCAGCCATCGAGTTCAGATACGTTCAGACCGCCATTGACCAGCACCTTCATGCCGCTGGTACCGCAGGCTTCCCACGGTCGGCGCGGCGTATTGATCCAGAGATCGACGCCCTGCACCAGCTCCTGGGTGAGCATCATGTCGTAGTCGCTCAGGAAAACAACGTGCCCGCGAACATCGTCATGCGCGATGAAGTCGTTCCATTCTTTAATCAAATTCTGTCCCGCCTGATCCTGCGGATGAGCTTTGCCCGCAAGGACCAGTTGTACCGGGCGCTGCGGGTTCGAAAGGATACGCAGCAGCCTCTCGCGATCGTGCAGCAGGAGATTGGGCCGCTTATAGGTGGCGAAGCGGCGGGCAAATCCCAGAGTCAGCGCATCGGGATTGAAGAGGTGGCTGGTATCGGCGGCTTTCCCATACACCGATGCCGTTTGGCGCGCATAGCGACCACGGATCCGTTCTATCAGAAGCCCGCGGTTCTGAGTTCGCATCTGCCAGAGGTCCGTTCCGCTGACGCGGCGAACATCGTCCCCGGCCGCATGGTCACCGCGCCACCGGCCCTTTTCGCAGGCTTTCGTCCACACCGTATCTGCCGCCGCCGAGTCCCAGGTGGGCATGTGAACGCCGTTGGTGACCGACCCGATCGGAACTTCGCCGGCCGGCCAGCCTGGGAACAGCGGCTCAAACATCCGGCGGCTCACTTGCCCATGAAGTTTGCTCACGCCATTCACGCGCCCGCTGCCGCGCACCGCAAGATACGCCATGTTGAAAGGCTCGGAAGTATCGGCGCCATTCTGCCTCCCCATTGCCAGCAGATCCTCCATGGGCAGCGCGAGCTCATCCTGCGCATAGTGGGTGAAGTATTTACGGATGAGGTCCGGACTGAACCGATCGAAGCCCGCGGGTACAGCGGTATGTGTGGTGAAGACGTTTCCCGCGCGCGTCACGCTCAGGGCAAGGTCGAACGGCTTCTTTCGGTCTTCCATGTAAGAACGCGCCCGCTCCAGAACGGCGAAGGCCGCGTGACCTTCGTTGAGATGGCAGACCTCAGGCTGCAACCCTAGAGCGCGCAGCAAGCGCCATCCGCCGATCCCCAGCACCATTTCCTGCCTGAGGCGCATTTCGGCGTCGCCGCCATAGAGTTCGCTGGTGATACCTCGCTGAGTAGCTGTGTTGGCGAAATCGTTGGTGTCGAGCAGGTATAGCTTCGCCCGGCCTACAGCCACTTCCCAGCAACGCAGCCACAAATCGCCCCGCGACAACTGGATTCGCAAACGCAGCCACTCGCCGTTCGGTTTGCGCAAAGGCCGGATCGGCAACTGGCCGGGGTCGTTCACCGGAAACAGCGAATGAGCCCAACCCTGCGCGTCGAATTCCTGTCTTGAATAACCCTGGCCATAAAGAAGGCCCACGCCGGCCACCGGAACGCCCAGATCGCTGGCGGCCTTCATCTGGTCGCCCGCGACGTTGCCGAGCCCACCCGAATAAATAGGCAGCGCCTCGCTGAGCATAAACTCCATGCTGAAGTAAGCGGTCAGGCTGAGCGGGCTGCCGGGATGCTTCTTTTGAAACCACGATTCCGCAGAGAACGATTCCCTGTTCTCGCGCAGCAGAGTCTCCATCCGCTTCCGGAACTCGGGTTGAGCGAGATTCGCTTCCACCTTTTCCCGCGAAACTGTCTGGAGAATCACCCAGGGATTCTGCGTCGAATCCCACAGGTCGGCGTCAAGTGCGCGCCACAACTCGTCTGCCGAGTGATTCCACGACCAGCGCAGGTTGAGTGCTAATTCCGACAGTTCATCGGCACCCCGATCCGTTAGCTCCATATATCAACAGTCTCCCGACAACCGGAATCGCGCGCACGACGTTTGTGAAGCCGCGGGTGCCCGCCGACAGAGAGAAGTGTTCACACGCGATAGCGGTTGTCGCACGCTATTCAGCACGTCGGGTTCCAGTATGCCTCACACAATTCCGAGGCGGCGAAATACCGGCACCTTGACGAAGTCGAGAAGGAACGCAAACACCGCGGCCGCCACCAGCACGCAGACAATCATCGTCACCGGCAAAGGAGCCATGGCAACTCCGAAGACTGCCAGAGCCAACGCTAAGAGAATATCTATCGCGGAAGCTCCCACCAGCCACCAGGTGGGGTGAGACGTGCCCAGCCGCCGCCGATCGCGATTCAGATAAGTGGCTCCCTGGCTGCCAAAAACAACAATGACAAAAGCCAGCGTTCGCAGAGATTCAATTCCAGGCCCCAGCCGATAGCGACCAATCAGCAGCGCTGCAACATAGAAGATCAGCTCCGAAAATCCCATAAAGACGCCTGCCAGGGTGAGCTGACGGATGCGCCATGAGTTAGGCAGCGCCGATGGCTGCACGTTGTCGGTGGATACGGACATCCCGAGCAGATCGCCGCCGAGCATGCTGATGACCATGAGCAACGGAGTCAGGATGGACTGGCCCGTGATTACAAGGCCCGCAAGGAGGAACAATACCTTGACGATTTTGTTGGTAACGGAATTCAAGGCGTAAGAATGTTACGCGGCCTTCCTTGACCGATGCCACAATACCGTTCAGGCCCGGTTCGGTCAGTACGATTCCCGCCGCCGACTTAGCGACATCGGTGGCAGTGGATACCGCAATTCCCATCTGAGCCTGGCGCAGCGCGGGCGCGTCGTTCACGCCGTCGCCGCACATCCCCACCGTGTGACCCGTTTTCTGAAAGGCTTTAACAAGCTGAAACTTGCCTTCTGGAAGAGTGCCCGCGAAGACTGCGAAATCTTCAGGCCGGGCGTTGGCGGAAATCGGACCGGGCGGACAAACCTTACCTTCCAGACCGACCGCATGAGCCACGATGCCCGCCGTGGCGGGAGCGTCGCCGGTCACCATCACCACGCGAACTCCCAGGGTGTGCAACTGAGTAATCAGATCGGCGGAATCGGCTCGCGGCGGATCGCTCAGTGCGATGATTCCGGCAAGTTTCATGCCCGATGGCGGTCCCGCTGCCACGGCGAGAACGCGAAATCCCTGTGCCTCGAGTCCGTTCGCCGCAGCCAGGGCGTCGGGCGCCGCCGGCGCGAGCGTGGCCACCACCGCGTAGGCGCCCTTCACCACGCGCACGGCGGAGCCATCCGCGGCGGTGGAAGTCGCCTCAGACATCTTCGTGGCCGGATCGAAGGGAACGAACCGAATCAATTTCAGAGGATCCGGAACCGGCTTGCTCGAAGCCGCCGCGCGGATTGCCGTGTCCACCGAGTCCTGTCCGCCATCCGAACTGGCCAGCGCCGCCAGACCCAGGACATGAGCCTCATCAAAACCGGCCAGCGCGTGAATCGAGGTTACGGTGAGCTCATTCTGCGTCAGCGTGCCGGTCTTATCCGCGCACAAGACATCTATCGATGCCGCTTCATCCACTGCCGACAGCCTTGTCAGAAGAACGTGCCGCTTCGCCAGTTCTCTGGCGCCGAGCGCGGCCGCCAGCGTAAACGTAGCCGGCAGTCCTATAGGGATTGCTCCAAGAAGTGCCGTCAGAATCAAAGGTAAGATCTCGGCGGCCTTCATCCCTAGCAAGTGGGAGTAGACCGCAAGGACGACTGTCATTACGCCGCTGTAAATCGCGAGATTCCCGACGATGCGCAGCACAGCCTTCTGCTGGGTGCTTTCGACGTGCGCGGTCCGAACCAGTTCCGCGGTTCGTCCAAACTTCGTGCGTGCCCCTGTCGCGGTGACTTCAGCAACGGCTTCACCGCGCCGTACCAGCGCTCCCGCGTAGGTTTCAAATCCCGCGCCCGCTTCCACCGGAACGGATTCGCCGGTCAGCATCGATTGATCGAGCAACACGGAACCATCAGTCAGTCGCAGATCAGCCGCGACAATCCCACCGAGTGACAGCTTGACCACATCGCCCACCACCAGGCCAGCGGCGGCAAGAGGACCCCATTTACCGTCCCGCATGACGATGGCGGTCAGGGCCAGCCGCGACTTCATGGCCGCCAGAGTCGCCTGGGCGCGCCCTTCCTGGAAAAAACCGATACCCGCATTAGCTCCCAGGAGAACGGCGATGATGGCGCCTTCCGTGTATCGGCCAAGTGCCAGTTCCATCACGACAGCAAGCTCCAGCATCCAGGGCACCGGCGCCCATAACTGAGCAACGGCCCTGGCAAGCGGATGCAGGGCCGTATCGGGCATGGCGTTTGGACCCGACTTCTCCAGACGCCTGGCCGCTTCTTCGCTTGTGAGGCCCGCTGGCGGGGGTGCCGGAGCCAGGTTACTACCTCCCAGGACCGGTATTCAGAAGGGCCTTTAGGGAATCGATGGCCTTTTGCGCCGCTGCCAGTTGCTGCCTTTCCCGATCCGTCTTAGTACCGGGCTGAGCCGCCGCAGGCTGTACCCCAGCCGCCGGCTGCGTTTCACCCGTGGTGAACAGCGCCGCCAAAGCTTCGTCAAGCGTCGTGCGCATAACCACCTTGTCTCCCGTGGCCGCGATGACGCGTTTGAGCTGCGGAAAATTCGTGCCTTCCGCCCTCAGGTAGAGCGGCACAACATAGAGGAATGAATTCTCAATGGGGATCACTACCAGCTTTCCGCGAATCACCCCTGAGCCTTTCTGATCCCATAACGTCAGTTGTTCGGATATGGTCGTACTTTGGTCGATCATTGCTCCCACCTGATTCGGCCCATAAGTGAGCTTGTCTTTGGGTAGTTCGTAGAACAGCA
>Ga0302319_10018527_pt1 | contig 12698 bp, 7 predicted proteins | sample Bog_T0_2_FD_203319 | JGI IMG/M metagenome (GOLD analysis project Ga0302319, IMG submission 203319) | Peat permafrost microbial communities from Stordalen Mire near Abisko, Sweden - Bog_T0_2 | ecosystem: Environmental > Terrestrial > Soil > Wetlands > Peat | place: Sweden: Abisko, Stordalen Mire...
CCCAAGTGGGCGGTTTGTGCAATTCCGACCTGTCCGCACGTGTGATCGGATTTGGGAACTGCGCAGCAGCGAGATCGCTGACACTGATGCGCCGAATGAAACTCGCGAACCGCCGAAGATCAGGCGCCGGGTTCGCAACCGGCGAGAGGAGCCCGACGGGTTTATTGAGAACCTGCGTCAGGATGCGAATGGGCTCGACAAGATCGCTGTCATTCGACAGCACCGCAGCAACATCGAAATTCCCCTACTTCACTCCTGTAACAACGTTGGTCGTGTAGAACTGGCTCTCAACGAGTTTCTTGATATTCAGCCACTTGAGGGCCGGTCGCTTTTCAAGCAGACGAAAGTAGAGGTTGAAGCCGTCGACGTATGCGATCGTCCGCATCTGAAGTCCAGAAAAGCAAAGGCCGCAAAGCACGAGCCCTGCGGCCCTTGGACCGACAGCACGCTGTCGGCGGGTTAAATTACTTTGTGGCCCCTTTCTACGCGAAAAGCAAGCAGGTTCCGAATCGACCTATCGGATTTCTAATGACCGCCGTTCCGCAAGGATCAATCGCCCGCGTTGGCCGGGTAAATCATGTACTGCGCCAGCTTCCCGTCCGGCATAGCGAACGTCGTCAGCGACAGGCGCTTCTTCGCCGTCTTGATCGAAAAACTGCGGAACACCATGCCCCCGCGCAGCGACATGCTGCTCTGCTTGAACTCCTCGGGCGCGCCGAGCGGCTTCAGCGAATCCCGGAAGTCCGCAATCACCGCCGGTGTGAAATAGGCGTTGCCGTCTTCGCTCAGAAGCGACCGGTCCAACTCGCCCTTCTGCAACCCGCTGAAGATTCCCCGAACTGTCGCCAGCGCGGTTGCCGCGCCAGGGTCCGCTGGAGGAGCTATCAAAATGGCTTCGATGTCGGACGCGATCCGGTGCGGCGCGGGATCTTCCTGATTGGTGAGAACCGTAACCGAAATCTTGTCGTCGGGCAGCGTGAAATTTTCACTGATAAAGCCGTCGGCGCCGCCCCCATGCGACCATTTGCGGTGGCCGTTGCGGTTCGATACTCCCAGGCCGAGCGCGTACCCCGTCCCCGCGCCGTTCTTCAAGTGAACTTCGGTGGTCAACTGCTTCAGCGACTCGGGTTTCAGGATCGTATCGTTCATCAGCGAGATGTCCCAGCGCGCCAGATCGGACGCGGTCATCCCCAGTTCGCCGGCAGCGTACATCCAGCCTTGTGCCTCTCCCGGCGCGACGCGCGAAGGGCCCAGGGCGTAGCGAACATAACCGGTGGCGTCGTGGCCGCTCCACGGCACCGCGTCGACATCGATCGGCGACTGCATCCCCAGCCGCTGGAAGATGCGCTCCCGCAGGAACTCGATGATGGGCTTGCCAGTGATCTTCTCAATGATCAAGCCAGCAATCGTGTAGTTGGTATTGCTGTATTGCCATTGGGTGCCCGGATCGAAATCGAGCGGCTTCTTCGCCCACGTGTCGACAATGTTATCCGGGCTGGCCTTTCGAGTCATGAAAGGCGCCACGTAATCGAGCGGATAATAGTCCTGGTAGCCGGAAGTATGCGACAGCAGTTCGCGGATGGTCACTTCCTTGGCGCGAGTCAGGTCCGGCAGGAAGCGCGAGACTGGATCGTCCACCGAGAGCTTTCCATCCTCCGCCAGCAACAGAATCGCGGTCGCCGTAATCTGCTTGCTGTTGGATGCGATCTTGTAGCGCATCTCCGGAGTCGCCGGCATCTTCGGCTGCAGCCGGGCATCGCCATAAGCCTTAACATAAGCAATCTGAGCGTCTTTAACGATGGCTATGGAGACGCTGGCAACGCCCGCCGCCGACATGGTTTTCGTTACGGCGGCATCGATCGCCGCCTGCGTTGGAGCCGGCAATTCGGCGAGCACCGGCCAACCGGCGGCGAGGGAGATCAGGAGTAAGTTCAGGAGTAAAGTGGGATGGCGCATGGCTGCTTGCGGCTGAGTATAGCAAGACGCTGGGCGTTTGTTCCCAATGTTCCAGATGTCTGTTACACTTCTTCCGTGTCCGTAGAAGCCACCAAGCAGGCCTATTCCCGCGCCGAAGTTCGCCGCCTGTTGGACGTGTCGGAACGGCAGCTGCGGAGTTGGGAGAAACAGGAGTTCCTGCAACCGGCCGATTTCTTCGATTTCACAAATCTACTGGCATTGCGGACACTGGTCGGGCTGCGCGCGAATAAGATTCCGGCGGCGCAAATCCGGATCGCGATCGCCGCCCTTCGCGAGCGGCTGGTCCATGTTCGCAATCCTCTGACCGAGCTAAAAATCTATTCGCAGGGGAAGAAGATCCGGGTGCAGTTGGACGGACAGAAGATGGAGCCGGTGACGGGCCAGCTTCTGTTGAATTTCGACGAAGGCGAGATCAAGAAACTGTTGTCGTTTCCGACCGCCTCCGCCGAGGACGTCAGCCAGGCCGGACTGCAGCGCAAGCGTAAAGAGGCCGAGTTGTGGTTCGAGAAAGGCCTGTCGCTGGAGAACGCGGGAGCGCCGTTGGAGGAGGTAATCGACGCGTATAAGAAGGCGTCGGAAATCGATCCAAGCTCGGCGGGCGCGCTGGTGAATCTGGGCACCGTGTATTTCAATCTGCGCTCGTGGCGCGACGCCGAGCGCCACTATCGCAAGGCGCTGGAAGTGGATCCCCACTACGCGCTCGCGCACTACAATCTGGGCAATCTGTTCGACGAGAAAGGCGACCGGAACCAAGCCCTGCATCATTATCAGGCCGCCATCAAGCTGCATCCGAACTACGCCGATGCGCACTATAATCTCGCGCTGGTTTATCAATCTCTCAACCAGCCGTGGCAGGCCGTTCAGCATTGGAAGAAGTATCTGAGGCTCGATCCGGGCAGCACCTGGGCCGAGATCGCGCGGAAAGAACTGGAAAAGCTGCGGCAATCGACCATCGTGCAAGGCAGCCGCACAGGACCACAAGCTAAGTTAACCTAACCGCACATGTCTTCCCCGGTCACCGATCGCGAACGAGCCTACTACGATAGCTATTACGAAACCGAAGGCCCCGCGCACTTCGCCAAGCCCGCGGTGGTGGCGTTTCGGGAGTACCTGGTAAAGCGAATTGTCGCGGCTACGGGCGCTGGTCCAGCCACTCGCGTGCTTAGCATCGGCTGCGGTATCGGCGATACGGAACTGCTGCTGGCGGGGCGTGTGGCGCAGGTAACGGGCGTGGATTTGTCGCCGCAGGCGGTGGCTCACGCGCAACGCTCGGCGGTTCAACATGGGGTTTCGAATACCGAATTTCTGGCGAGTCCGTGGGAGACCGTAAGCTTCTCGGATGGGCCGTTCGATCTGGTGATTGCGGTGTTTTTTCTGCATCATTTGACGGATCAGGAACTCGCCGCATTCCCGGCCCGGCTGCTGCCGCTGCTTCGCGATGGAGGAAAGTTCTATGCGTTAGAACCCAGCATCCAGCGGCTGTCGGGACGGGTGGGGAGGCTGCTGATTCCGCATCTGATGAAGAAGTATCAGACCGAGGACGAGCGCCAGCTCGCAAGAGATGTAACGGGGGGCTACTTTCAGTCCGCCGGCTTTGATGTTGTCACGAATTGGTTTGACTTCCTCTCCACGCCGCTGGCGGGCTTATTTCCGTCCTGGACGACGGGTTACCGGCTGGCCCGAATTCTGGATGGCCCCTTGACCCGCTGCCCTGGCCTGCGGAGGGTAAGTAGTAACTTCGATTTCGTAGCGGCCCGGCCTGCAAGGAATTCGTAGACCGGGAAATTCTATTTTTTGCGCTGTATGTATTAGAGAGGCGCGAGCTGCTATCGGAATGGCTCAAGTAGAGCGCGGACAACAGGGACAGGTAACCGATAGCTGTCGCATGACGTCTCGTTGGTTAATTTACGTATGGTTGCTCCCGCTGGCCACAACGACGAGTCTGGAACCGCTTTACTAGCGCTGGAGCCATAATTGTGATTGCCAAATCAATCATGACTCCCGAGAAATGGGCGCTCCTTAAAGAGCTTTTCGACCGCGCCGTGGAAGTGGATCGATCGGAGTGGGCGCGCTTTGCGGAAAAGGCTTGTCCGGGCGATGAGGATCTGCAACGCGAACTGCTCCGGTTGCTCGAAAACGACGCCGAGGCGGACTCCTTTTGGAGCTATAAGCCGGTTCCTAAACTGGGGGCTACCTGGTCGCCGGGAACCCTGGTAATGGGCCGTTTCCGGATCGTCCGGTTTGTGGGACGCGGCGGCATGGGCGAAGTCTATGAAGCCGGTGATCAGGTTTTAAACCAAAAGGTTGCGTTAAAGACGATTCGGCCGGAGGTGGCGGGCGACGCCCGGATGCTGGCCCGTTTCAAGCAGGAAATCAACCTGGCGCGCAAGGTGACGGATCCGCACATTTCCCGGATCCACGAAATCTTCACCGGTCCGACGCCGTTCCTGACTATGGAGTTTTTGGAAGGTGTCACGCTTTCGCAGAAGATTGTCCGCGATGGGCCTCTGCCGGAATCCGAAGCGCGGTGCATCGCGTTGCAACTTTGCCAGGCGCTGGAGGCGGCGCATAAAGCAGGGGTGGTCCATCGCGATTTCAAGAGCGGAAACGTGATGGTGAGTACTGCCCAGGACGGCTCTCCGTGGGCAGTGGTCACTGACTTCGGGTTGGCCACCAGCATAGTTCTGCCGGAGGCCGAAACGGTTACAGGAGGACTGACGCGTCCGGGAGCCATCATGGGAACGCCGCTGTACATGGCCCCGGAACAACTGGAAGGCGGTGTAGCGACGCCGGCCACAGACCTGTATGCGCTGGGGATTGTGCTTTACGAGATGCTAACGGGCCGCACACCGTTTGCCAGCGGGACACCGATCGTGGCCGCTATGGCGCGTCTGAAGCATCGGCCCGATCCTCCTAGCAGCTTAGTGCCGGGAGTCAGCCGACTGTGGGACCAGGTGATCAGCCGCTGCTTGCAATATGACGCCACCCAGCGCCCGCACTCCGCTGACGAAGTGGCTGCGATGCTGAGCGGTCACTCCGTTGGGCTCCGATCCTTCGCCGCGCCTACGCTTTCGCGCGCCCGTGCGCTAGTCGCTGTCTGCGTACTGCTCCTGTCAATTCTTGGGTTCGTGGCTTGGCGCCGCTGGCCGCCCAGTTACCACCCGCCCTCCAGTGGGGCGCAACAGTGGTATGACGCAGGCACGGCGGCGCTCCGGGAGGGCACGTTTCTGAAAGCGGCCTTGGCGCTCCAGCATGCCACCCAACTGGACCCTAACTTCGTCCTGGCGCATGCCCGGTTGGCGGATGCCTGGACGGAACTGGATTACACAGATAAAGCCAAGGACGAAATGTTACTGGCGGCTTCACCGGAGCTAAGCCGTGGCTTGCCCTCCATCGATGTAAGGTACGTCGAGGCTGTTCGAGCGACAATAACGAACGATTACGTAGGCGCTATCAAACTGTACCAGAGTATACTCAATGACCTTCCACAGGCGGAACGGGCGTTTGGGCTGGTCGATCTCGGTCGAGCTTATGAGAAGGCCATGCAGGATCAACCTGCCGTCACGGCATACGAGCAGGCCAAAGCGAGGGCGCCCGAGTATCCTGCCTGCTTCTTACGCTTGGGCATTCTTTATGGGCGTCACAAACGGCAAGCGGATGCCGCAGCGGCCTTTCACCGCGCTGACGACTTGTACCGGGCGTCCAGCAATCTGGAGGGTCACGCCGAAGTTGAGTTTCAAGAAGGCTTAATCGCTAGCGACCAAGGGCATTTGGTCAGAGCACGAAACCTAACGTCTAGCGCCCTGGAAGCTGCTCGCGCCATACCCAACAAGCAGTTGGAAGTGCGTGCCTTACTGCTCCTGAGCACCATCGATTACCGGTCCGCGGCCTTTGATCGGTCTACGCAGGAAGCAGAGGACGCGATTCAGTTATGCAAGGATAACGACATTGGTTTCTTCTGGTCTACTCAAGGATTAGTGCAGCTTGGCAACAAGCACCTGATGACTGGCGATTACGGCAAAGCAGAGGATTATTTCCAACAGGCGCTTCGGCTGGGCCGCAACAACGGCAGCAAACGGTTGGAAGCGATGGCATCGGTGAGCCTGGCCAGTGTCCGGGACGCACAGCAACGCCCTAAGGAGGTGATTCCGCTGGCAACTTTCGCGCTGCAGTATTACAAACAGCATGGCTTTGTCACGAACGCCGATAACGCTGCGACCTTGTTAGGCCGTGCCCATGTAGCGACAGGCGACCTGAGCGGCGCGCAGCGGGCATTTGCCGAAGAAGCCGAACTGGGGCAAAGGACTGGTGACGCAGGCATTCGCGCCAGGTCCGAGGAAGGCTTGGGGAATGTCAGTGAAGACCTGGAGCAGTATCCGCAGGCACTGGAGCATTACCAGCGCGCGATGAATTCAGGGCGGGATTTGGGGCCCGATTTCTCTACCAGTCAGGCGATTCATTGCGCCCGGGTGCTCGCCGATATGGGACAATTCGCGGCCGCTGAGCCGCTTTTGATTGAGGCAGAGCGATACCGCGGGAAATCGGAAATCGCGGCCGACATAGCTCTAGTACGTGCGGTGGTATTGATATTTTCAGGGAACAATGCCCAGGCGCTCGTAATCTGCCGCCGCTACACGGACGCGAATCAACCGACTGACGCAGATGCCAGGAGCGAGTTGCTCGTGGATTTGGGACTGGCTCAGGTGAGATCCGGGAAGGTTAGGGAAGGCGACGCTACTTTGCGAAAAGCAGTTCCATTAGCGCAAGAGGCCGACCCTGCGCGGTGGGCTCACTTCCAGTTGGCACTTGCCGAATCAGCCCTGGCTAATGGGAACTTTTCGGATGCTGAAGCAGCAGCTAATGCCGCTTTGGAACGGAGCACGGGGCTTCAACAGATGGAGTCCGAATGGCGAAGCATGGCCTGGCTCGCCCGCATTGCAGCGCGGCAGGGTAAATTAGAACAGTCCAGAGAGTGGTCGAAGAAAGCTCTAGACATCCTGCGTAGCTTCCTGCATAATTGGGAGACTGAAAACAGCGGAAGTTACGAGCGCCGGCAAGATGTAGCCGGCCTACGAAGCGAGCCGCTGAAGCTGGCCGGGAAAAGATAGGAGATGGCCGTGCGATTCACTCAGAGTGTGTTGGCAATGTGTGTCATGTTACTGGCGGCATGTGGGAAGCAGTCGCAAGTTGGCGGAGGTGTCGGAGATGACAAAAAGCACGTTGGCAGTGGTAATTCTACGATCACCGTTTCATCGGGTTCACTCGTAGTAAAAACCACCGGTACCTGGATGCAATTCAACAACAGTAACAGCGAGTACTATACAACTTCCGTGCCAAGCGGAGGCTACATTACAACGGGTGTCGCAAACGCCCAGATGATAGCCAGCATTCCGAGTACCGCATGGGGTACGTGGTCGGTCTCGATCGCCTCCCATAGCGCTACGATTTCGGTGAATGCGAGCGATAGCAACGTTCACGCTGTGGCGGCCGGCGGCGGCTCTTGGACACTCAGTGATAACAAGCAGACGCTGACACACAGCAATAGCAATCCGCCGGCCAACGTCCTGGTTCTGACCCGCACTCCGAACGGAGACACGAACTTCTCGACAGTCTGCACCACCAGCGGCGATTGCGGCACGGGCACGCAGGTCGTTTGCATCGGGGGCAGCACCAGCAGCAGTGGAAGCTGCACGCCTTAACGACCGAGCGGAGTTAACAGGAAGGCGTGCTGCTGCCCGTGAATGATCCCGTAACCGACGATATTACCGCTATCGTTGATCCCGTTCGCAGTCATGAGAGCCCAGCCCGATCCGGCCGGGATCAGGCTATTGAGGTCTTTTAACTTCCCGCCGTTATAAACGAAAGCGTGGAAGGCCTCGTTCCGGGTATTCGCTTGTCCCACGATAACGCCCGCCGCATTGATCGCCGCCGCAGAACTATAGGTACCGCCGAGCGTCCCGAGATCCATCATCTTCCCGCCCGGCGTGTTCAACAGGTAAGCGTGAGCCGTTAAGTTCCCCGCAGTGTAGGCCTGGCCCACGATTTGCCCCGAGGTGTTGATCGCGCTGGCCATGCTCCAGTCGCCGCCGAGCGTGCCCAGAACGTGCATAGCGCCGCCGCTATACAGAAAGGCGCGGAAATTGCCGTCTGCCAAATAGGAGTAGCCGACGACCAATCCAGCATTGTTGATGCCCGCTGCCGCGCTGGTAGCTCCACCCAACGTCCCCAGGTCCATCATCTGACCGCCCGAGTATAGGAACGCATGGCCGTTGTTTGTAGGAACGTCCGACTCGCCCACTACCTCGCCCGAGCTATTGACCGCATAGCCGACGCTGTAACTGGCGCCCAGCGTTCCCAGATTTGTCATCTGGCCGCCGCTGTATAAGAACGCGCGATAGGTGCCATCGGCCAACGTGGTGTATCCGGTGACTTCGCCGGTGGCGTTAATGCCCTCCCCCACGCTGTACTCGCCGCCGAGAGTGCCGAGGTCGGTCATGGGGCCGCCGCTGACCAGGAACGCATGTGCGTTACTGGTGAGGGTACTGGACTCGCCGGTAATTTGGCCGGCTAAGTTGATCGCCGCCGCGGAGCTCGAGGTGCCCCCGAGGGTCCCGAGATCGGTGATGGTGTAGGTTTGGGCCGAACAAATAACGGTGGCCGCTGCCGCGAGCAGTGTAAAGTGCTTCATAAGGCTGAACCTATCAGAACCGCGATCTGAAGTTGCAAACAATTTGTAAAAGAAAACGACGAACGCTCCCGCTGGTTGGCGGGAGCGTCCGTCGTTTGGGGCTGAGGTGTTATCTATGGAACGGAGTAGGCTTCAGGCGAAGACTCTTACGTATTGCGACTCCAGGAATAACTGCAACGTTTCCGTTGCGAATGTAAAGGCTCTGGCAACTCTCGCAGGAGGCGATTCGACGACCATTCTTGCCTGCGCAAGCGGAGGCGAATGCCCGGCCAATACCCACATAGTCTGCGTCGGACCTGGATGCTGAAAGTTCGACACTAAAAAAGCGGCCCCTTACGGGGCCGCTCGAGGTAAGCAGCGGGTAGACGGTTTTTGGAGGAGGATCGGAGACCGGCTAACTACACCCGCTGGTTCCCCCGCAGTTCTCACACTTATAGCAGCTTCCGTTGCGCGTCATCAATCCGCCGCATTCCGAACACAGCGGAGCGTCCGACACCATCGCCGTAAAGGGCAGCGCCTGCTGAGGCTCGGGCTCGGTGGCACGCAGAACCTTGGCGTCGCCCGCTTCACTCATGGCATACTCGGGCCCCAGGAACTTCGCGCCTAGCCAACGGAAAATATAATCCATGATCGACTTCGCGTAGGGCACTTGCGGGTTGCCCGTCCAGCCGCTCGGCTCGAACCGCACGTGGCTGAACTTGTCCACGAAGAATTTCAACGGCACGCCATACTGCAAGGCATAGCTGATCGACGTGGCGAAGCTGTCCATCAGCCCGGAAATAGTGGAGCCCTCCTTCGCCATCGAAATGAAGACCTCGCCCGGCGTTCCGTCGTCATACATGCCAACGGTGATATAGCCCTCGTGCCCGCCGATTGAAAACTTGTGAGTGATCGATTGCCGCTCATCCGGGAGTTTGCGGCGCACGGGCCGGTACACAATTCTCTCGGTCACCGCCGGAGCCGCCGCGGGCGTGGGAACCGTCGGCTTCTTCTCGCCTTTACCGGTACTGGAACTCATGGGCTGGATGCGCTTGGAGTTGTCGCGATAAATCGCCACCGCCTTCAGCCCCAGCCTCCAGCTTTCCGTATAAGCGTCCATGATGTCTTCCGCCTTGGACTCTTCGGGCATGTTGATGGTCTTCGAAATGGCGCCCGAAATAAACGGCTGTACAGCCGCCATCATGCGGATGTGGCCCATGTGATGGATGAAGCGCTTTCCGTTCTGCGGACGGAAACTGCAGTCGAAAACCGGCAGATGCTCGTCCTTCAGCCCGGGCGCTTCCTCGATGGTTCCGGTGGCGTCGATGTGGCTGACGATGGTTTCCACCTGCTCCGGACTGTAGCCCAGTTTGATCAACGCTTGCGGAACGGTGTTGTTGACGATCTTGATTACGCCGCCACCGACCAGCTTCTTGTATTTCACCAGCGCCAAGTCCGGCTCGATGCCGGTGGTATCGCAATCCATCATAAAGCCGATGGTGCCGGTGGGCGCGATGACGGTAGTTTGGGCATTGCGGAATCCGACCCGCTCGCCGAGTTCGTAGGCGTCCTTCCAAACCCGCGAAGCCGCCTGGTACAGATCCGCCGGCACGCGCCGTCCATCGATATGATTCACGGCGTTCTTGTGCATCTGGATCACTTCGAGGAACGGCTCCTCATTCGCTGCATAGCCTTCACAGGGGCCGGTGGCTTCGGCGATGCGCGCGCTGGTGAGATAAGCCTGGCCGCACATTACCGCGCTGATCGCTCCGGCCCAATCCCGCCCAAACTGGCTGTCGTAGGGGATGCCCATGGACATCAGCAACGCGCCGAGGTTGGCGAAGCCGAGGCCAAGCGGCCGGAAATCGTGCGAATTCTTAGCGATTTTCTCGGTTGGATAAGAAGCGCTATCGACGATGATCTCCTGCGCCAGCGTTACCGTGTCGCAGGCGTGCCGGAACGCTTCCACATCGAAGACGCCACCGGGTCCCACGAACTTCATCAGGTTCAGCGACGCCAGATTGCAGGCCGAATCGTCCAGGAACATGTACTCGGAGCAGGGATTCGAAGCATTGATGCGGGCTGTGTTTTTCGAGGTGTGCCAGCGGTTAATGGTGGTGTCGAACTGCATGCCAGGATCGCCGCACTGATGCGTGGCCTCGGCGATTTGCTTCAGCAGATCCCGCGCTTTCAGCCGCTTCACGGGCTGCCCGTTGACAACGGAACGCGTCCACCAGTCGCGATCCTCCGCCGCGGCTTCCATGAACTCGTCGCTGGCGCGGACGGAATTGTTGGCGTTCTGGAAGAAGATGGAACTATAGGCCTCGCCGTCGAAGGAACCGTCGTAGCCGCAATCGATCAGCGTATGGGCCTTCTTCTCCTCTTTGGCCTTGGACCAGACGAACGCTTCGATGTCGGGATGTTCGGCGTTCAGGATCACCATCTTCGCCGCCCGGCGAGTCTTGCCGCCGGATTTGATCACGCCGGCAAAGGCGTCGAAGCCCTTCATAAAGCTTAGCGGTCCGGATGCCCGGCCACCGCCGGAGAGAATCCCATTCTCTTCCCGCAATGTCGAGAGGTTCGTGCCCGTGCCGGAACCCCACTTGAACAGCATGCCTTCAGTCTTGGCGAGCTCAAGGATCGACTCCAGAGTGTCGCCGACGGAATTAATAAAACAAGCCGAGCACTGCGGCCGCGTCGAACCTTTCTTCAACTTCACAACGGCGCCGGCCGCTTCATCGAAATAGAATCCGTAGCCGCGGGCTTCCTTTACGCCCACATTGAACCAGACCGGGGAGTTGAAGCAGGCTTTCTGGGTGAGCATCAAATGCGCTAGTTCGTTGCGGAAATTCTCGGCGTCGGCTGCGGTCTTGAAGTAGCGATCCGCCTTGCCCCAATCGGCGATCGTATCCACGACGCGGTGTACCAGTTGGGCGACGCTCCGCTCGCGGTCGGGCGAGCCGAGCTTGCCATGGAAGTATTTGCTGGCGACAATATTCGTCGCCGTCTGCGACCAATCGACAGGAACTTCGATGTCGTTCTGCTCGAAAATTACCGAGCCTTTATCATTGCCGATAACGGCTGTCCGCAGTTCCCATTGAATCTCGTCGTAAGGCGTTTTGCCGGCCTCCAACTTTTGGGTAAAATAACGTGGAAAGCTAATTCCGGTGCGTTCCGAGACCGGGCGTGCGTGCTTCGGTGCGTTCTGCAACTCGTTAATGCGGTTGCTCAAATCGACGCTCAACTGTCCCATTGAATCTCCGTTCTGGCCGACGGTTCTAATCTTATTGTCACAAACTACCGAGGCGTTTGTGGCTGTTTGCAATCATCACCCAAGATGTAGTGGTTCGTCAAGAATTATATCTATATGCGGTGCAGTACTTTAGGCGGCGAGCATAGTTTCGACCGGAATCGCCTGGACCAGCTTCAATACGCACTGCTCTTCCCGGCGGAGAGGGGCGCCAGCGTCGGTGCATGCCTCCATCTTCTGAAAAAGACTGCCATCCGAGTACGAATCCAGAACAGCGGGGTGCATGTAGTACTTGCGGCAGGTGGAAGGCTTGTTGCCCAAACGTCCGGCGACGGCCTTTACCGCCTCGACCACGTTCTTTTTCACTTGCGCTTCCGAGGAGCAGGGCCCCAGCGACTCGAGTTGCAAGAGTGCCTGACCCGTGCCCACCCAGGTGCGGAAGTCCTTGGCGGTAAACTCCTGGCCGGTGACTTCCCGTAGATACTCGTTCACGTCCTCGGAACAGACTTTAGAGATGATGGAGCCGTCGGGTTCCACATAGTGGAAAAGCTCCGCGCCGGGAAGACACTGACACTTGCGGACGATGCCGGCCAGTTTACGGTCGGTCAACTCGATGTCATGAGTCTGGCCGCTCTTGCCGCGGAAATGGAAGCGGAGGCGGTGTCCGTCAATCTCTACGTGCTTGTTCCGCAGAGTCGTGAGACCGTAGGAGTGGTTCTCTTTGACGTACTCTTCGTTGCCCACGCGGATGCAGGTAGTCTCTAACAGTCTTATAACAGTCGCCAGCACCTTGCGGCGCGGAAG
>Ga0302319_10018530_pt1 | contig 12697 bp, 6 predicted proteins | sample Bog_T0_2_FD_203319 | JGI IMG/M metagenome (GOLD analysis project Ga0302319, IMG submission 203319) | Peat permafrost microbial communities from Stordalen Mire near Abisko, Sweden - Bog_T0_2 | ecosystem: Environmental > Terrestrial > Soil > Wetlands > Peat | place: Sweden: Abisko, Stordalen Mire...
GGAATTGCGCGCCGTAACTGCTTAACGTAAGGACCGTCGCACTCGCAATATTCAGCGTCACAGGCACGCTCACAATGCCGGCCGACGACTGAATCGTAACCGTGGTGCGGTAGAACCCAGTGGCCAGGCCTGCGGCATTCGCCGTAAACGTCAGGTACACCGGAGCGCCAGCCTGAACCGAAGTGGGTACGCCCGTAACCATGAGCCAGGTGTCGGCCGGAGTCACCGAGTTGATGACGGCGGAACCTCCTCCAACGTTTTGAATTCCCACCTGCCGCGAACCCGTTGCCGAGAACTGAACCAGATTCGTTGTGAAGAGTAACTGGGGCGGCGGCACGGTGATCGAAAGGGATACCGCGATGGTCTGCGACGTGCCCACACAGGGGCTGGGCGCGAGGCAGGTAACCACCAGACTGGTGGTCAGGGGAGCGGAAGAAGCGCTCAGGTTCGCCGCGCTCGGGTCGAGCGAAACGCCGATATTGCCCGGCGTGTTGCCGGAGCTTTTCACGTTGAGCCACGAAGCCGCGGGCGTTGGCGTGACGGAGTACTTCAGAGGCATCGTGGGATCGCTCGATTGCACGGCCACCAAAGCGGGCTCCGATACGCCCGAAGCTCCGGCGGCAACATTGAAGGAAAGCGATCCCGCCGAGAGGATCAGGTTCGCCTTGCCCGGAGAGGCAATCAAGATCTGCGCCGGCGCGGAGGTTGTGAGCGGAGGCGATTCCGAATCGGCCATCGCGATCGTGAAGTTAGCCGTGCCAACGCCCGTTGCAAAGCCGCTGATGACTCCGTTCGCGAGAGTCAGGCCCGCCGGCAACGAGCCGCTCGAAATGCTGAAAGTGTAGGGCCCGATACCGCCCAACCCGGTCAAAACCTGGATCGGATAGTCCGACCCAACAATGCCGTTCGGGAAAGGAATACCCGAAACTACGAGCGGTTGCGGCGCGACGGTAATCGTGAAAACACCCGAAGACGTCACGCCCAGGGAATCGGTCGCCTGGGCCGTAAAGACATAGCTGCCCGGCGTAAGAGGGGTGCCGGAAAGCGATCCGTTGGGTCCGTTGAGAGACAGGCCAGAAGGCAGCGCGCCTCCGATCACGGTCCAGGTGTAAGGCGGCGCTCCGCCGGTTCCCGAGAGAAACTGCGAGTACGGGTTGTTGATCGAGCCGCCGGTGAGCGAGCCGCCGGTGATGCTGAGGGGCGACCCGGGGCCGGTCACAATCATGTTGAAATAAGACGAAGTGGAGAACCCGTTGCCGTCGGTCACCCGCACCGCGAAGCTGTAGCTGCCAACGATGGAAGGAGTGCCGGATAACGAGGTCCCGCTGAAACTCAGGCCCGCCGGCAAACCGGTGGACGAAAACGCGTAAGGCCCGGCGCCGCCCGCCGCGGTAAACACCTGCGAATACGCGCTCAGAGTGGATCCCGCCGGAAGCATGCTCGGCGTGGTCACTCCCAAAACCTGAAGCGTCAACGGCAGAGTCTTCACCACCGGGGGGCTTTCGGAATCGGCAACCTGAACCGTGAAGTTGTAATTACCCGGTTGCGACGGGCTTCCTCCGAGCGCGCCCGTAGTGGCGTTCACGGTAACTCCAGGCGGCAGGTTTGCGGCTGCAAATGCGTAGGGAGGCTTACCCCCGATTGCAGTCAGCGAACCCATTGCGCTGGCCCCAAAAGCAATTTCGCTTGTGGCGCCGGAGGCCGAAAGCGAAAGCGCGGGGGCGACCACGAGTTTATACGTAGTCGACGCGACGATACCGCTGCCGTCTGCCACCTGAATCGGGAAACTGAAGGTCCCGGCGGTAGTGGGAATGCCGCTTAATGTGTTGCCGGAAATCGACAAGCCAGCAGGCAGGTTCGTGGAAGAGAACGCATAACCGCCGAGGCCGCCGAGGGCGCCCAGCGTGATCGAATAGCCCTTACCCACCAGCCCGCCTGGCAGGGAAGGCGCCGTGGTCATGCCGAGAACAGGTACAGTCACCGTTAGCGACGCGATGTCGACAGGAATGGCGGAATCGGTCACAATCGCCGTAAAGCTGATGTTGCCCGCCTGCGTGGGAAGACCCGAAAGCGCACCGGTGACCGAGTCCAGCGTGTATCCCGCCGGGATTGACATGTTGGACCATGTGTAAGGCGGAACGCCGCCCGTCGCCGCGAGAGTGGCCGAGACGGGCGAGCCCAGCGCAATTTCGGGCAGCGAGGGAAGGGTGGTAATCGAGAGCGGCGCCGGGCCCACCGGAATGATCGGGGGCGGTGGAGGCGGGGGGCTGGAGATGGTGAAACTCTGGGTGACCGGCGTTGCCGCGGCGTACATCGTGTTGCCGGGCTGGCTGGCAGTGATCGAGCAGACTCCTGTCGATAAGACTGTTATCGCGGAGTTCGCGACGGTGCAGACCGCGGTGGTTGTCGAAGTCAACGTCACCGTGAGACCGGAACTGGAGGTGGCACTGATGTTGAACGGCCCGACGCCGAGCTGGACGTTGCCGAGCGGACCGAAAGTGATGGTCTGGGCCGTGGTGCCGACTCCGAGCAGCACGGTCAGTCCGCCGCCGCGATTGGCTACGACAAGATCGGTAATGCCATCGCCGTTGAAGTCCGCAGCGGTAACGGAATCGGGCTGCGCACGAGCGCTGAAGGGGCTGTTGGTCAAGGCTGTGAAGGTACCAGTACTGCTTCCCTTGAGTACGGAAACAGTGCCGTCGGTGAAGTTGGTGACGGCCAAATCCGGGATGCCATCTCCATTGAGGTCAGAGACCACGAGCGAGCCAGGATTGGTTCCCACCCCGATCGGGCTGCCTGTGGCGGCTGTGAATCCGCCCATACCGTTCCCCAGCAGCACCGTTACGTTATTGCCGTTGTAGTTGGCGATCGCCAGGTCCTGAAAGCCATCCCCGTTGAAATCTCCCGCGGAGATATAGAACGCGCCGGTACCCGCGGCAAACGGGCTGCCCATCGGCGGGGTGAACACGCCGGAGCCATTGCCGAGCAGCACGGTGACGGTGTTGTCGTGAAAGTTCGCGATGGCCAGGTCCAGAAAGCCATCCCCGTTAAAGTCGGCCGTGGTTAGGGTGCCGGGATTGGTCCCCACGGTGAGCGGACTGCCGATAGTCGCGGCGAAACCGCCCTGCCCGTTCCCCAGAAGGATCGTCACGCCGGAACTGGTGAAGTTGGAGACGGCCAGGTCCTGAATGCCATCCCCATTGAAGTCGCCGATCGCGACCGAATCCGGACCGGTGCCCGCGGTAATGGGGCTGGCCGTGGCCGGCGCGAAACCACCCATGCCATCGCCCAGCAGGATCGTCACCGTGTTGTCGTTCAGATTCGCGACCGCAAGATCCTGTTTGCCGTCTCCATTGAAATCGCCCACGGCAATGTACACCGGGTTGGATCCGACCGCGAACGGACTTCCTGTGGAAGCCGTGAAGCCGCCCATGCCGTCGCCTATGAGCACGGTGACGTTATTGCCAGTGCCGTTTGCAACCGCCAGATCCGGAACGCCGTCTCCGTTGAAATCGCCTGTGACCACGAATGCGGGACCGGTGCCTGCGGTGAGCGAGGTGGAGGTCTGCGCCAGCCCCGTTGAGGGCTTCGCCTGTTTCACCGTGAACGTACGCGTCACCATGGTTGCCGCGTTGAAGCCGGCGTTACCGGGCTGGGTGGCTGCAATCGAACAACTCCCGGCGGTTTTAATCGTGACCAGCAACTCCGCAGTGGCGCAGACGGCCGGAGTGGTCGAAGCCAGCGCGACCGTGAGACCGGAACTCGACTGCGCCGCGATGGCGAAGGGCGGGGTCCCCAGAATCTGGCTGCGGATGGAATCGAAGGTGATGGTCTGGGGGGCGTTGGTCACCGTGAACGACTGGGTAACCGGCGGGGCGGGGGCATAGGTGGAGTTGCCTGCCTGGCTGGCCGTGATGGAGCAAGTACCGCCCGTGAGAAGCGTGACCATGTTCGTCATTGAAACCGTGCAGACGTTCGTGGTGGTGGAGGCAAACGATACGGTCAGCATCGAACTTGAGGTCGCGTGCAGCGCGAACGGCGCGGTTCCAAAAGTCATGTTGCTCAGGGCCGCGAAAGTGATCGTCTGGGCCATGCCGACCTGAATCGTAATGGTATTGCTGGTGGAAGCGGCGGTGAACTTGTCTCCTCCATAGGTGGCCGAAAGAGTGTGTGGGCCCAGTGCCAGGCCGGCAGTGGTGAAGGTGTAAGGCGAGGTGGTCTGGGTCGCGGTTCCCAGCACGGTCGTCCCGTCGAGGAACGTCGCAGTGCCGGTCGGCGCGCTGAAGGCCGGGGGCACGTCGGAGACGGTGAGGGTCAGCGGAACCGTCTGGCCGGCGGGAATGGCGAGAGCCGACGTGGTGGTAAGCACGGAATTCGTTGCCGCTTTGCCGCCGAGCAGGACCGTGACGCTGTTGGCCGTGCCGTTCGAGGTGGCAAGGTCCTGAATGCCATCACCGTTAAGGTCCGCCGCCAGGACATAGGTGACGCCGGTTCCAACGCTGTATACGCCGCCCGGCGACGCGGTAAAAGTGCCGGAGACGGTTCCGAGCAGGATCGTCACGGTGGCATCGGTAGCGTTGGCGACGGCAAGGTCGGTGATCCCATCGCCGTTGAAGTCCGCCGCGGAAATGGAGATCGGTGCGGCGCCGACCGCAAACGGACTGCCTGTCACCTCATTGAAATTGCCGTTGCCCTTGCCCAGCAGAACCGTTACGTTGTTGCCGTTGTTGTTGGCCGTTGCGATGTCGAGGAAGCCATCTCCGTTGAAATCTCCGACCACAAGGGAAAACGCGCCTGCGCCGGTAGTGAACGGACTGCCGGTGGCAGCGGTGAACACCGCGGCGCCATTACCCATCAGCACGGTGACGGTGGAACTGCCGGAGTTGGCGACAGCGAGGTCCTGGAAGCCATCGCGGTTGAAGTCGCCGACCACGACCGTGCCGGGACTGGTTCCCACGGTAAGCGGAGTCCCGGCGGCGGTAAAACGACCCGCTCCGTTTCCGACAAGTACCGTCACGGTGCCGTCGTGAAAGTTAGGGACGGCGAGGTCCTGAATGCCATCCGAATTGAAATCGCCCACCGCCAGGAACGCCGGTCCCGATCCTGTTGCGACCGGGCTGTTGGCGGCCGGGGTGAAGTTGGCCGATCCGTTTCCGAGGAGAATCGTTACCGTGTTATCGGCAAAGTTGGACACTGCCAGGTCCTGCGAGCCATCGCCGTTGAAATCGCCCACGACCACGGCAACCGGAGAATTTCCGACCGCAAAGGGACTGTGGGTAGCGGGCGCGAAGCCGCCCTTGCCATCGCCCAGCAGCACCGTCACCGTGTTGTCGGAGTTGTTCACCACGGCGAGATCGGGAAAGCCGTCAGCGTTGAAATCTCCGGTAGCCACCATCTGCGGCGCGGTTCCCACTTTGAAAGGGCTGGCGGTTGCCGGAATCAGCGTTCCGGAAGGATTGGCCCGGTTAACGGAAAAACTCCGCATGACGGGCGTTGCCGCACTGAAGCCGGCGTTACCGGCCTGGCTGGCTGTGATCGTGCACGTCCCCGCGCTCAGCAGCGTCACCAGATTGCTCGCGGTAGTGCAGACCGCGGAGGTGCCCGAGGTGAACGTCACCGGCAGGAGGGAACTGGCCTGTGCGGCAATTGCGAATGGCGACGTTCCCAGGATTTTGGCAGGAACGGCGTCGAAAGTAATGGTCTGTGCGGTCTGAGCCAGGAGCTGACCTGCACCGAATAAGAGACCGAGGATACGAAAAGTATTTCTGGATGTAGGAAGCAACATCTCTAGTATGAGATGTTGCGGCCCGCCGCGCCACTGAAAGCCGTGGGGCTTTGGCGGGCTGCCGCCGCACCTGTGGCCGTTGATATCATGAGGCTTCGCTTCCACCGATTCCGATGGCAACCGATTCCGATGGCAACCAGGGATTCACGCGCGCGTAAAGCGGCTAAACCGCAACCCGGACCTCTGGTGGCCGTCATCATGGGCAGCCGGTCGGACTGGGATACGATGCGCGCCGCCGATGAGATCCTGTCCGATTTCGGGGTGCCGCATGAATGCCGCATTGTATCCGCGCATCGGACGCCGGATCTGATGGCGGAGTTCGCTTCGGGCGCTCAGGCGCGGGGAATCGAAGTCATCATTGCGGGCGCTGGCGGGGCGGCGCATTTGCCGGGAATGACGGCCGCGCATACGACGCTGCCAGTGTTGGGCGTGCCGATCGAGAGCAAGGCGCTCAAGGGCCTCGATTCCCTGCTTTCGATCGTGCAGATGCCCGGCGGCGTGCCGGTGGCGACGCTGGCGATCGGGACGCCGGGCGCGAAGAACGCGGCGCTGCTGGCGATCTCGATTCTGGCTGGTAAGCATGTCTTGCTGCGGAAGAAGCTGGAAGCGTTTCGCGCCGAGCAAAAGCGCAAAACGATTGAAGACAGTCTGCCGTGAAGCCGATACTTCCGGGATCTAAAATTGGCGTGCTCGGCAGCGGGCAACTCGGCCGCATGTTTGCGATTTCCGCGCGGCGCATGGGCTATCGCGTCCATACTTATTCGCCGGATCGCGATTCGCCGACCGGGCAGATTGCGGATGTGGAGGTGGACGCGGCTTACGAGGATCTGGACCGGGTGCGCGAGTTTGCGTCGGCGGTCGATGTGGTGACATTCGAATTCGAGAACGTGCCGGCGGCGACGGCGGAGACAGCGGCTCAGGTGGCGCGGGTGCGTCCGGCGGGCGATGTGCTGCATACCACGCAGCATCGCCTGCGCGAGAAGACTTTCCTAAGACAGCATGGTTTTCCGGTCACGCGGTTTGAGGCGATTCGGTCAGAGAAAGATCTGGCGAAGGTCCGGCCGGGCATCCTGAAAACGGCGGGTTTCGGTTACGACGGCAAGGGGCAGTATCGGGTGAATTCGCCTGGCGAAGCGCTGGCGGCATGGGAATCGATGGGACGCCAGGAGGCGGTGCTGGAGACCGTGGTCGATTTCGAAGCCGAGCTTTCGATCGTCGGCGTGCGGAGCGATGCGGGGGAGTGCGTGTTCTATGCGCCGAGCGCTAATGCGCACGTGGGCGGAATTCTGGATGTGTCTTCCGCGCCGGTTCCGTTTCCTGTTTCGGTTGCGCGGGAAGCGACTGAGATTGCGCGCGGAGTAATGGAGGCGCTGAATGTGGTTGGGGTTCTGTGCGTAGAGTTCTTCTTAACTCGGGATCATCAGCTGCTGGTGAATGAGCTGGCGCCGCGACCGCACAATTCGGGGCATCTGACGATCGATGCCTGCGTGACCAGTCAGTTCGAGCAGCAGCTGCGGGCGGTTTGCGGGTTGCCTCTGGGCAGCACCGAGATGCTGCGTCCGGCGGCGATGGCGAATCTACTGGGGGATGTGTGGGGAAAGGGCGAGCCGGACTGGGCGGCGGCGCTGGCGTTGCCGGAACTGAAGCTGCATCTGTATGGCAAGACGGAAGCCAGACCCGGGCGCAAGATGGGGCATCTTACTGCGACGGCGGCGACGGCGGCGCAGGCCGAACAACTGGTAAGAGCGGCGAGGGCTCGGCTTTGAAGTGGTTGGTCCTTGTCGCGGCGCTGGCGGCTGCGCAAAGCGTCTCGCTGGTAGGAATAGTGAAAGCAGATCCGGCCCACGCTCCGAACGTGCTGGCGCAGTATCGGTCTGTAAGAGGCGCCACCCCGGAATACCTCGAAGCGCTCTCCTGGCTGGCGCGCGCGGAACTCGCGGGCAAAGACTACGCGTCGGCCGACCGTAACGCCGCCGAGGTACGTAAGCTTAGCCTGAACCAACTGGTCAAACGAAAGCTGGATGCAGAACCGAGTCTGCCGTTGGCTTTCGGGGCATCGATTGAAGTACAGGCGCAGAGCGCCGCGGCGCAGGGGCGGCGCGATGAGGCGGTCACGTTTCTTAAATCCGAAGCAGTGCGGTGGCGCGGGACTTCGATCGTTGCGCGGATTCAGAAGAACCTGAATCTGCTGACGCTCGAAGGGAAGCCTGCGCCGGCCCTTGAAGGCGCGTCGCTTTTGAAACACCAGGGGCACCCGATTCTGTTGTTCTTTTGGGCGCACTGGTGCAGCGATTGTAAGGCTGAGATTGCGGTGATTGCAAAGCTGGAGAAGACTTATGGCCCCAGCGGCCTGGTGGTGATCGCTCCTACTCAGCACTATGGCTATGTGGCGGGCGGTGTCGATGCGAAGCGCGATGTGGAGACAAGGTACATTAAGTCTGTATATGACCAATACTACTCAGGTCTTGGGCCGGTAGAAGTTCCGTTGAGCGAGGGTAACTTCCTGAGCTATGGGGTAAGCACGACACCTACCCTGGTGCTAGTAGATCCGCGCGGGATTGTAAGACTCTACAATCCGGGGAATCTAAGCTACGATCAACTGGCCGGACGGATTCAGGGCTTATTCAGGTGATCGATGCGGTCGAGAATGACCTGCGCCGCTAAGGCGTGTCCTTCGTCCTTCCAGGCAGCGATTTCGCGCAAGGCATCCATGGCCTGAGACTTCAGGGCTTCAAGCAGTTTCGGGTCGCCCGTAGTGGTGAGCTGCATCAGCACCATACTGGCTTTGTTGCGATCTGTCCATTTGCCCGAGCGGATCATTTCGATGAACAGCGAGGGCTCGATCTGAGCCGCCGCCTGAGCGCTCGATTCGGCGAGCACCCCCAGCGCGCGCGTGGCATTATTGCGCACGTCGCCGTTCGAGTCCCGGCAGGCACGTACGAGAGCGGCGATTTGTTCCGGCGACTGCCTCGCATAGCCCAGCGCCTCGGCAGCCATTCCTCTTTGATCGTCGTTGTCGGATTCTTCAAGTACCTTTCGAAGCTCCTCTTCGTGCTGAAGCGCGTAGTCGCGGATCATGAGTTCTATGGCGCGTGCCTCCGGATCGTGGCTGAGCGCGTAGCCTGCAGAATCGTCTTCCTGGATCGAATCACCGCCTTTGTGGACCGCTGCTTCAATGGCCTGGTCGTGGTTGGCGGCTAACTTTGAGATCTCGGCCGAGAGGCGCACCTGACCGGTGGGCTTCGGCAGATACCGGATGGCCTGGCCCCCCAGACCGATGTAGACCCAGGTGCTGCCGGTGGCGTCGCAGCAAACCGACGCTACGTCGGTGGTGTGAATCGCCTGCCGGATGCGTGCTCTGGCTTCGCCGGTGTAGTCGCCTCCCACATGGACCGGCAGGGCTTTGCGGATGGCGTCGATGTCTTTGCCTGTGTAGCCGAAGAACTCGATGCCTCCGATGCGGTCCGCGGCATGGGCCGCGCCGGTCAGAAGCAGCAGGGCTGAAGCCAGCCTTACATAGTGGCTCGTTTGTTTTTCCATAGGCCTCGGGTGAAATCCGGGAACTCCATGCGGGCGCTACCATTGGCTACCGAAGCTTCGCTCAGCGGTCCGGGCGCGCTCCAGGCCGCCGCATCGTAGACGTCCATGTCGGGCACAAGGCCTTTGCGCATCGCCTCGGTCAGGCGGTAAGCCATGATGAAGTCCATGCCGCCGTGGCTCCCGATCTCGCGAGCGGTCTTGCCCTGCGAGCGCCAGAAGGCGTGCTCGAACCGGTCCTTCCACGGGTCCAGAGTTGTATAGGCTTCCTTAGGCGCCCCGTCGATGTAGATGCGGGGCGGGTAGTCCTCGAAGAGCCCTTTGGAGCCGCAGATCATATTGATGCGGCTATAGGGTCGCGGGTTGACCACGTCATGCTTCAGGACGACAGTGCGGCCGAGCGCGGTGCGGATCATGGAAGTGTTCATATCGCCCTCGATGTACTTCTCGTTCCACTCGGGGCTGTCTTTAGGTACGTTCTTTTCGCGATATTGTTCCAGCCCAAAGTGAGCCGAGCTCATCGAGACCATGTATTCTAAGCGGTCGCCGCGCTGGATGTCCATGTAGTTGGCGACGGGGCCGAGTCCGTGAGTCGGATAGAAGTTGCCGTTGCGCTCTGTGTGCGGCTTGCGGCGCCAGGTGCCTTCGCCGTTGTCATGCAGGACGGTGCGAAGGTCATGCAGATACGCGCCCTCGCCATGGTAGAGATCGCCCAGCATGCCGGCGCGAACCATGTTGAGGACGAGGAGTTCGTTGTAGCCGTAGCAGCAGTTCTCGCACATGATGCAGTGTTTGCGGGAGCGCTCGGAAGTGTTGACCAGCTTCCAGCAGTCGTCGATGGTGAGACCCACGGGCACTTCGACCAGCGCGTGTTTGCCGTGCTCCATGGCAGCGACGGCGGCGGGTGTGTGGACCGGCCACGGGACGGGGCAGTAGACGAAGTCGATATCGTCGCGTTTGACGAGGTTTTCGTAGTCGTGGTCACCGCTGGTATAGAGCGCCGGTTCGGGATAGCCATGCTTCGCTACTTCCGCGGCGGCGCTGCGGGCGTGGTCAGGATCGATATCGCAGATGGCGGTGATGCGGACGTTTTCGCAGGCGAGGAACTCGCCGAGCATGCTGCTGCCGCGGCCGCCGGCGCCGATGAGACCCATGCGGACGGTTTCGCGGCCTTCGAACGGAACACCGATCATTGTCTTACCCTGAGGGGGATTTGAATCTTGCGGCGCGGCACTGGCTGCCGTCAGCGCGGCCGCGCCGAACAGAAGGTCTCTGCGGGAAGGGGTCATTTCAGCGATTGTGCCACAATCTGCTGTGCTTCCGATACGATCCGGTCGAGGTGTTCTTTACTGCTGAGGCTTTCGGCGTAGAGTTTGTAGATGTTCTCGGTGCCGGAGGGGCGCGCCGCGAACCAGCCCTTGCCCGTTTGGACTTTGAGTCCTCCGATGGGCGCGTCGTTGCCCGGCGCATTGGTCAGCTTTGCGGTGATCGGGTCGCCTGCCAGCGAGGCGGCCGTTACCGAGGCAGGCGTGAGTTTTTTGAAAGCTTCCTTCTGTTCCGGAGTGGCGGGCGCATCGATGCGGGTGTAATACGAGGGACCGAATCGCTCGGTGAGCCGATGGTAGTGTTCACCGGGGTCTTTGCCCGTAACTGCGGTGATTTCAGCAGAGAGCAGGCCGAGGATCAGACCATCCTTATCGGTGCTCCAGACCTTTCCGCTGCGGCGCAGGAAACTGGCCCCGGCGCTCTCCTCACCGCCGAAACAGCAGGAGCGGTCGAAGAGTCCGGGCGCGAACCATTTGAAACCTACCGGCACTTCGTAGAGGGTGCGATGGAGGTCTGCGACCACTTTGTCGATGAGCGAACTGCTGACGAGAGTCTTGCCGATCACGGCGGAAACAGGCCAGTCCGGACGGTGTGTGAGCAGGTATTGAATCGCGACCGCGAGGTAGTAGTTGGGATTGAGCAGGCCGGCAGACCTGGTAACGATGCCGTGGCGATCGGCGTCCGGATCGTTGCCCCAGGCGATATCGAAATCGTCTTTGAGTTTGACGAGACTCGCCATGGCCCAGGGGCTTGAGCAGTCCATGCGGATCTTGCCGTCGTGGTCGACGGTCATGAAGGCGAAGCGCGGGTCCACGTTAGGGTTCTCGACTTTGAGGTTCAGGCCGTAGTGCTCGGCGATCGGTTCCCAGTAGCCCACCGATGCTCCGCCTAGTGGATCGACACCGATGTGCAGGCCGGCCGCGCGGATGGCCTTCATGTCGATGACGTTTCCGAGGTCTTCGACGTAAGGTTGAATGAAATCGATTGCGCGGGTCGAAGCTGCTTTCACCGCAGTCTCGTAAGGCACTCGCCTAACGCCGGAATTGCCGGCTTTAAGAAAGTCGTTGGCGCGATCCTGGATCCACTTCGTAACGTCCGTATCGGCCGGTCCGCCATCGGGCGGGTTGTATTTGAAGCCGCCGTCGGAGGGGGGATTATGCGAAGGAGTGATAACGATGCCATCGGACAGCGCATCTTTTCGTCCGGCGTTGTAAACAAGGATGGCGCGCGAGATGGCGGGCGTGGGAGTGAAGCCGTCGCTCTGCTGAATCCTTACTTCAATGTGGTTAGCGGCGAGGACTTCGAGTGCGGTCTGTTGGGCGACGCCGGACAGGGCATGCGTGTCCTTGCCCATGAAGACGGGACCGGTGATGTTTTTCGCGGCGCGGTATTCAACGATCGCCTGAGTTATCGCGAGGATGTGCGCTTCGGTGAAGGTACTGTCAAGGGACGTGCCGCGGTGTCCGCTGGTGCCGAATGCGACTTTCTGAAGCGGGTTCGACGAGTCGGGATGGTTGCGGAAGTAAACGGCCTCGAGTTTCGACGGGTCGATCAGGAGCGATTCGGGGGCGGGCAGTCCGGCTAAAGGGTTTAGGGTGGGCGGCATTCTTTACGGATATTATTTCAGGCCCAGATACGACGGGTAGCGTTCTTCGGCTTTGCCCGTCGCTCGCGCCAGTGACAGCTTCGCCAGGTTGTGAGCGAATACGGCGGAGATGTAATCCAGTTCCGACTGAGCGACGGCTTCGCGGGCCTGGGTTACTTCCACCGAATCGGTGATGCCGGCCTGAAAACGCTGCTGCGTCAGGTCGAGGGTCTGCTTTGCGACATCGCGATTGTTCTGCGCCAGCTTCACCTGTTTGGCGGCGGACTGGAGGTCGAGAAAAGCGTTGCGGACATCGCTTTCGATACGGCCGCGCAGATCTTCCTGTTCGGCGTGGCGCTGTTCGAGCGCGGCGTCGGCCTGCTCGATATCGCCTTCGATTTTGCCGCTGGTCCAGATGGGGACTTTGAGGGAGCCTGTGACGGTGAAGGTTCCGTGGGATTGCG
>Ga0302319_10018533_pt1 | contig 12696 bp, 12 predicted proteins | sample Bog_T0_2_FD_203319 | JGI IMG/M metagenome (GOLD analysis project Ga0302319, IMG submission 203319) | Peat permafrost microbial communities from Stordalen Mire near Abisko, Sweden - Bog_T0_2 | ecosystem: Environmental > Terrestrial > Soil > Wetlands > Peat | place: Sweden: Abisko, Stordalen Mire...
CATGTCGCGTTCAGCACCACGTCGAAGGCCGGCGAATCAGGGTCCGGCGAGAATCTCTGGCAGCGCAGCCCGAGACGCGGAGCCGCCATCGCCAGCATGCGGCCCAATTGTCCGCCGCCGAGAATTCCGATGGTATCGCCGGGCTTCAGCTTGACCTGTCGGGGCGCCGTCACGAAGATTCCTCCGGGCGCTCTCTTACCGCCTCGGTCTGCTGCTTGCGCCAGGCCACCAGTCTTTCGGACAGGGCCTGATCGTTCAGTGCGAGCACGCTGGCGGCGAGCAGCGCTGCATTGATAGCCCCGGGCTTGCCGATCGCCAGCGTCCCGACCGGCACTCCAGCTGGCATCTGGACGATGGAAAGAAGCGAGTCGACACCGGACAGCGCCTTGGATTCGATCGGCACACCGAACACCGGGAGCTCCGTCAGCGACGCGGTCATGCCCGGCAGATGCGCCGCGCCGCCGGCGCCGGCGATGATGATCTTGAAGCCAGCAGCCTTGGCTCCCCTGGAAAAGGCGAACAGCCGCTCCGGAGTCCGATGCGCGGAAATGATCAGTTTCTCGCCGCCAATGCCGAGCGCGCTCAAGGTGTCGGCGGCATGGCGCATGGTGTCCCAGTCCGACTGGCTTCCCATGATGATGGCGACGGGGACGGGCATAGGCTCAATTCTTCGCGGGAATCCAGAATGATAGGCCGGATTATAGGATCGGCCCGAGGTTCGGCAAGGCGTGGCAAGGGGGCCGGAATGCAGTATCCTGTCTTGGTGATTTCCGGCAAGCCTTCCTAAAGTAGCCAATGGCAAAGAAAACCAGGGCGAGCCCTCCGCGGAGTGCCAAACGCCGCAAAGGCGTTGGGGCTGGGCGCGAATCGGCGCCGCAGCGGCCCTCGCCCGGGGCTCCCGAGCCGTCGCCGGTTGCGCCCAATGGCGCCAAAACGACCATTCGCCGGCTCAGGAGCGAACTGGCGCGGGCATTGGCGCGGATCGGCGAGCTCCAGGCCCTGGCCGTTACCGATCCGCTGTTGGAGATCCCTAACCGGCGCGGCTTCGAGCGCGAGCTCAATCGCTCGATCGCCTATATCCGGCGCTATCACGCCGGTGGCGCGCTGATCGTGCTCGATGTCGATCGCCTGAAGCCGATCAACGACGCCTTTGGGCACGCGGCTGGCGATCAGGTGCTGAAGGCGGTGGTGGCTGCACTGTCGCGCGAGGTGCGCTCATCCGACGTGCTCGGCCGATTGGGCGGCGATGAGTTCGCGCTTTTGCTGTGGAACCTGAGCGAGGCCGACGCCAGGGCGAAAGCGGCCGTGCTTGAACAATCGGTCGATCGGCTCAGCTTCGAGTTCAAAGGCCGCACCGTCAGGGCGGGCGCATCCGCCGGTATCGCCATTCTCGACAGTCGCGCGGAATTAGATCGTGCGCTCGAAGAAGCCGATCGCGCGATGTATGTACGCAAGGCGCAGCGGCGGCATGAGGTGTGATGCGTAAGTCTTGGCAACCCGAACACCCACGCCGGGCGGTTGCCGGTTTTTCCGGAAGCTGACCCGGCCTCCCCCGCTGACCGAGCAGAATAATGATGGCCAAGCCCACCCCGTTCACGCTTCACGTCCCGGACGCCGACATCGCCGACCTGCGCGACCGGCTTGCCCGCACCCGCCTTCCCGATCAGGCACCCGGTGAGCCTTGGGCCTTCGGTGCCGATGTCGGATATCTGCGCCGGCTTGTCGATTACTGGCACTGCGAATTTGACTGGCGGGCCGAGGAAGCCGCGCTGAACGCCTTCCCGCAATTCCGGGCCGCGCTCGACGGCGTCGACCTTCATTTTCTGCATGTACCCGGCGTCGGCCCCGCCCCGATGCCGCTGCTTCTGCTGCATGGCTGGCCCGGTTCGGTATTCGAGTTTCTCGACATCATCCCGCGCCTTACCGATCCCGCTCGCTTCGGTGGCGATCCGCGCGACGCCTTCACGGTGGTCGCGCCGTCCTTGCCGGGGTTCGGCTTGTCTTTCCGCCCCGGCCAGAAGCGGTTCGGCGTTCCCGATATGGCCGATTGTGTCGCCATCCTGATGCATGACGTGCTCGGCTATGCCCGCTTCGGCGCGCAAGGTGGCGATTGGGGCGCCGCGGTCTCAAGCCGACTCGGTTACGCCCATGCCGAGCGGATGATCGGCATCCACCTCAATCTGATGATGGCCGCAAGCCGCGACCCCACCGCCTTTCCCGATCCGACCGAGGAGGAGCGGCATTACCTCCGCGAATTGACGCATTGGCTGCGCGAAGAAACCGGTTACCAATGGATCCAGGGCACGCGTCCGCAGACGCTGGCCTTCGGCCTGACCGATTCGCCCGCCGGCCTGGCGGCCTGGATCGTGGAGAAATTCCGCGCCTGGTCCGATTGTGGCGGTAACGTCGAGAGCGCGATCAGCCGCGACCGCATGCTCGCCGACATCGCGCTTTATTGGTTTACCGGGTCCATCGGCTCGTCATTCTGGCCCTATTATGCACGCCTGCACGGCTCGGCGATTCTGCCGGCCGGCGAGACCATCGCGGTGCCTACCGGCTACGCGCAGTTTCCGCGCGAAATCCTCAAGCCGCCGCGCTCAGCAGCGGCGCGCGTTTTCACCGATATCCGCCGCTGGACCATCATGCCCAAAGGGGGGCATTTCGCCGCGCTCGAACAGCCCGGCTTGCTCGCCGACGAAGTGCGCGCCTTCTTCCGTCAACTACGCTGAGGTACGTGCAATCCAGAACTGCATTTCGGTCATTCTTGACCGCTGATCGCTACATCCCGCTCAGATCGTCCGGAACTTCGCCGAACTTCCTCAGTACCTGTGCATCGCCGAATTCGCCGATCATGGGATCGCCGGTGCGGCTGAAGGCGACCGCGCCGATCGAGCCGGCGGCCTTTGAAAGGACCTCCGCGCGTCGCAGCGCCGCCGATGGACTCTGGCATTCCTCCGCGGCGCCGGCCACCGGCGATCCCCCGTCATCCCGCAGAAACGGCAACGCGACATAATAGGTCACATCGGCCATGGTTCCGCTCCATCGCTCAATCAGGCGGCATCGCCTCTGGCCCGCGCCAATCCTGACCAAGCGCGCTCCTTGACGGCCGCCTGCAGTTCCCGCAGTTCGGTTTCCAGATACTCGTTGGCCAGGATCAGCGCCTTGATCGTGCTGCGCAAATTGCCATCGCACATCGCGATGGCCTGGTCGCAGGCCTGCTCGTAACGATGGAAGTCGGACAGCGAGGCGGCAGGCTCGGACATGATGATGTTCCAGGTTCAGCAAGAGCGATTGCGTATATGTTCCTATTTTGTTCTACAAAAGTCAAGAGGCGCCATCAGATCCAATCCGTTCGATTTCGGTTGCCCGATCCGACATGATTCTGGCAGCTGCGGCTGGCTCCGCACGAGATGCTGTGTTCAAGATCGGAACCAAAACAATATCCGGCGCTTATTGCTGGGTCGCAGGGAGTGGACGGATGGGTCTTGTTGAATCCGGAAGACCCGTGGTGCTGATCGTCGAGGATGAGTTTCTGCTTAGAATGGACGCGGTCGATATGATCGCAGCCGCCGGGTTCGAGGCGGTCGAAGCTGCGAATGCCGATGAGGCCATCAAAATCCTGGAAGCGCGTCGGGACATCACGGTGGTTTTCACCGATATTCAGATGCCGGGCTCGATGGATGGGTTGAAACTCGCCCGCGCGGTGCGCGGTCGCTGGCCGCCAATCAAGATTGTTGCAACCTCTGGCCATTTGCATGTGAAGGAAAGCGACCTGCCGGAAGGCGGTCGCTTCCTGCCGAAACCTTACAACTCGCTGCAGGTGACCGGTGTGTTGCGCGAATTGACGTACGGCGGTTAGTCCGACGACGTATTCCGGACTCGCCCATCCGATCGCGTCGTGCTGCCAGCCGGCTTATGCAATGATATCTGGCGTTATCTGATCCTCGATGAAGGCGATGCGGTCGCGCAGCTGCAGCTTGCGCTTTTTCAGCCGCTGCAGCCGCAACAAATCCGGCGCCGGAGATTGATGCAGGGCATCGATCGCCGCATCGAGATCGCGGTGCTCCTGTTGCAGCCTTGCGAGCTCGTTTTCGAGTTCGCGCTCATCTTCGTCGGTCATGGTCTACGTTTGCTGAAAAGCGCGATGAGAATGCGAGAGTTGCGGAAATCCACGCAGCGAATATCCTCCCTGCCGGGCTCCCGCGCAAGCTGGCGCGGCCTGCCGGCCCGAAACTTCAGCTTAAATTTGCGGCCGGTCCGCCAGCCAAGGAACGAATGGAAACCCAGCTGAAACCAACGGTTTGCGCGTGGGAACCGCAGCGTGGAAGCCGAATTTTGCCGAACCGACCGTTGGTTCCGTCCCGACTATCGGCTGCCCTAAATAGTTGAAACAGCGAACGACCCCCTATACCGAGCCGCTATCCTTCCGGATGCCCCGGGCGTATTGCGCCGGTCGCACAGCTGGCAGGCTGCGGCAGAGTGCAAGGGTTCCGTACTCACTTTTGGTTACAGACGATGCCGGAAATATGAAACCACGATTCGCGAGACCCATCGACAGACTCGGGCAGTTGTGTAGACTGATTTGTACTTATCGAATCTGAAGTCTCATCCAACCGAGGAGGTTTCGTATGGCAATTCAGGCGCACCTTGTTGAACTGGAACGCAAACACAAGACTCTGGAAAACGAATTGCACGAAGCTCTGGTACACCTTTCAACAGACGACCTGCAGATTGTCGAGTTAAAGCGCAAGAAATTGATGGTCAAGGACGAGATCGAGCGACTGCGGCATAACGCCAGCGAAACGCTTCATTAGGAAGCGACGCATCTGGAATAGATGCGGTCAAGCCGGCGTTGGCGTAATTCTCAACCCATCATACTCCGCATCAAGACACGGGATGCCATGCCTCGACGGTCCGCCAATCGGCGTGCCGGTAGTGGGATGTCTGTCTCGTGTTATTGAACCCGCGCTGATCTAGCATGGCTCGCGCGGCGTTGAATTTGCAGCTTCGAATTTAACGACTCGCCAGTTCGCCGACATATTCAGCGATCGCCAACGAGGACGTCAGTCCCGGCGATTCGATCCCGAACAGATTGATCAGCCCGTCGACGCCATGATCACGTGGGCCCTGGATCAGGAAATCCTGCACGGCCACCGCGGGCGGCACGATCTTCGGTCGGATACCTGAATAGCCAGGCATCAGCGCGCCGTCCGGCAGTGTCGGCCAGTAACGGCGGATCGCCGGATAAAACCGTTCCGCCCGCAAAGGGTCGACGGCGTAATCGATGGTATCGACCCATTCCACGTCGGGACCGAACCGGGCCTGTCCGGCGATGTCGAGCGTGAGATGCACGCCGAGGCCACCGGGCTCCGGCACCGGATAGATCAGGTGCGAGAACGGTGCCCGCGCGGTGCAGCTGAAATAACTCCCCTTGGCGAGATAGGCTGGCGGTATCAGATCGAGCGGCATGCCGTCGATGGCGCGTGCGACCGCCGGCGCGCTGAGCCCGGCCGCGTTGACCAGAAGACGGCATTCAAGGGTCATCGGCGCGTCGCCGCCGCAGTCGATCTCGATATGGCCCGTGCGGGTCCTGGCGCGCAGCAACGGGGTATGAAAGGCAAAGGCGGCGCCATGCGCCTCGGCGTCACCGCGCAGCGCCAGCATGTAGCAATGGCTGTCGATGATGCCGGTGGAGGGCGAGAGCAGGGCGGCTTCGCAGCTCAGCGCCGGCTCCAGCGCCCGGGCGTCTTCGCCGCTCAGAGTTTGCAGGTCGAGCACCCCGTTGGCTTCGGCGTGCGCCCTGATCGACTGTAGCTTGAGGGTTTCCTGCGGCGTCGTCGCGACGATCAGCTTGCCGCAATTGCGGTGCGGGATGCCGTGGTCGCGGCAATATTCGTAGAGCGCGCGCCGGCCGTCGACACACATCCGTGCCATCAGGCTGCCCGCCCGATAATAAATGCCGGCGTGGATCACCTCGCTGTTGCGCGAGGATGTGACCGTGCCGATCCCTTCCGCGGCCTCCAGGAGCACGAGTTCGCGGCCTGCTTGCGCCAGCCGCCGCGCGACAGCAAGCCCGATCACCCCGGCACCGATGACGACGCAGTCAACCTTTTCCATGGTCCGTTTCAACACCGTGCAAGTCGGCTTTTCCAACGGGGCGGCGGTTCTGGAGCGCCTGTCGGACGGCACCGCCCCAGCAGGCGTTACCGATCCGGCTCCCGGTTAGTGAAGCGTTAATCATGACGTGGTTATTGCCGCACTTTGAGCCAAAATCTTGGGCTTCCGAGGGTAGGCGTTTACCCGATCCAAACTCATCCGGCCAGACACTCGGCCCGGAATTCGCGGGTGATCGATGGCTGAGGACAATGGGCGGGCTGGCGGCATGAATTTGATTCCTGCGCGCACCGTCGCGTGCCTGATCGCCATCATCGCGCCGCTCAGCGCCGCCTCGGGCATGTCCGATAATTTTGCGTCGGCCAGCCATCTCGGCCCTGCCGATCCCCTCCTGGTTTGGGAGGTGGCGATCGGCGTTTTGGTTGTCTGTTCCTTTCTCTCGGCCGCGGCGCTGTGGGTGCTTTCGGCATTGAGCAAAGCCAAGCGTTCGCAATTGCACAGAAATGCGTTCATCAGTTCCGCCCTCAACAACCTCAGCCAGGGCGTGGTGATGACGGATGCGCAGGAGCGCGTCGTGTTCTGCAACGATCGCTATTTCGAGATCTACGGCCTACGACGTTCGGACCTTGCAGAAAACATGACCGCGCGGGAATTGTTGGAGCTGCGGCGCAAGCGCGGCGTACTCGACATCAGTGTCGAAGATTTCCATCAAATGGCTGGCGGCAAGGACGGCCTGATTACCGAACTGCCTGGCGGACGATCGATTCTGGCCAAGCTTTTCAGGCTGCCGAACGGCGGTTCGGTGTCGACCCATGAGGATTACAGCGAACAGCGTCATCTGTCGCGAGAGCTGGCCGCGACCAAGCAGTTCCTGGAATCCGTGCTCGACAATGTTCCGATCTGTGTCGCCGCCAAGAGCATCGATGACGGCCGCTATATTTTCGCCAACCGCGCGTTCGAGCGCTTCTCCCGGCTTTCGCGCAACGCCATCGTCGGCAAACGTGCCGATGAGATATTCCGTTCCGAGACCGCGGCCAGCGTCGAGGCAGCGGACCGGGCGGCGATCAACGCACCCGAAGGACAGTTCCGCTCCGAATTCGAGGTCGAGCGTGGTTCGCAGCGGCGCGTGCTCGCCAGCAACCGGGTGATGGCGTACGACGAGAATAACCAGCCGGAATTCCTGATCGCCTTGTTCGAGGACGTTACTGAACGTCAGTCGCTTTCCCTGGAACTGGAGAACACCAAGAAATTTCTCGAATTGGTGGTCGACAACATTCCGGTATCGCTGACCGTCGAGCGCGTCAGCGACGGACGTTATCTGCTCGCCAATCGCAGCGCCGAGACCATTCTCAACCGCCGGCGCGAGGAGGCCACGGGCCTGACCGCCGTGGATATTTTCGATCCGCGCGAAGCCAAGCTGATCGTCGCGCGCGACCAGGCAGCGATCAGGAAACGTGGCCCGCTCACCGAAGAGCACCCCATCAGCACCAAGGACGGTTTGCGGCTGTTCCTGACCCGCCGCGTCACCGTGCTGGACGAACAGGGCGATCCGCAATATCTGATCAAGACCCATGAAGACGTGACCGATCGCCGCCAGACCGAGTCGCGGATGGCCCATATGGCCTATCACGACGGCCTCACCGATATGCCGAACCGCGCCGCGTTCCTGCAGGCGTTGGCGCAGATGATCGAGGCCTGTGCGGACAGCGATGAGGAATTCGCGGTGCTGTCGCTCGATCTCGACGGGCTAAAGGAAATCAACGACGTGTTCGGCCACGCGATCGGCGACAAGCTCCTGATCGAGGTGGCGCACCGCATCCAGTCCTCCTCCCGCGGCGGGGTGGTAGCCCGGCTCGGCGGCGACGAGTTCGGGCTGATCATCGACGGCAAGCAGCCCGCCGCCGGGATCCGGCTCGCCCAGCAACTCGCCGAACGGCTGGCGAAGGAGTTCTTGATCGACGGCAAGTCGGTCCGCATCGGCGTCACCACCGGCCTGTCGGTCTTCCCGCACAATGGCGCCGACGCCGCGTCGCTGCTCGCCAATGCGGGCGCGGCCTTGTTCCGCGCCAAGGCGAAGTCACGTGGCTCGATCACCCTCTACGAGCCCGAGATGGACCAGCAGATCAGGGACCGGCGCGTGCTGCACCAGGATCTCTCGCTCGCGATCAAGAACGGCGAGTTGTCGCTGTATTATCAGCCGCAGGCCAAGTCGGGCCAGACCGTCGCCTTGAGCGAGATCACCGGCTTCGAGGCGCTGGCACGGTGGCAGCATCCGGTGCGCGGCTTCGTTCCGCCCAGCGATTTCATTCCGCTCGCCGAAGAAAGCGGCCTGATCGTCGAGATGGGCGAGTGGATCCTGCGCGAGGCCTGCCGCGAGGCCGCGTCGTGGCCGACGCCGCGGCAGATCGCGGTCAACCTGTCGCCGGCGCAGTTCATGCACGGCGACCTGGTCGGGTTGGTGCATGCCATCCTGCTCGAAACCGGGCTGGCGCCGGGCCGGCTCGAACTGGAAATCACCGAGGGCGTGCTGATCGAGGATTTCGACCGTGGTCTGGCACTATTGCGGCGCCTCAAGGCGCTCGGTGTGCGTATTTCGATGGACGACTTCGGCAGCGGCTATTCCTCGCTGAGCTATCTGCAGGCGTTCCCGTTCGACAAGATCAAGATCGACCGTGCCTTTGTCATGAACCTCGGACGCAATCCACAATCGGCGGCGATTGTCCGCGCCGTGATCGGCCTCGGCCACGGCCTCGACATGTCGATCGTCGCCGAAGGCGTGGAAACACAGGAGCAACTCGGATTCCTGGCCGATCAGGGCTGCGACGCGGTGCAGGGCTATTTCATCGGCAAACCGCTGCCGATCCGTCAATATGCCGAGACGGTCGGCCGTCCCGGCAATACCATCGAGCCCGCGCGCAAGACCGGTTGACTCGCTTCGGGCGACGCGTTTTCTCGACAGCCACCGCTACCCATCCGCATCAAATGCGGGACAGGCCTCATTCGATAACGCTATAGCTTACGGATGGCGGACTACGATCTGGCGATCATCGGCGGCGGCTTGAACGGCGCCAGCGTGGCGCGCGACGCCGCGGGGCGCGGTTTGCGGGTGATCCTGCTGGAGCAGGGCGATCTCGGTTGCGCCGCCTCCTCGGCGTCGCCGCGGCTCGTGCATGGCGATCTCGGCATGCTGGAGCGCCGGGCGTTTGGCCGCGTGCGTACGGCCTTGGCCGAGCGCGACACCTGGCTGCGGATCGCGCCCCATCTGGTACGCCCGATGCGTTTTGCGATTCCCGCCCATTCCGACGGGCGTCCGCCGTGGCTGCTGCGGCTGGGTCTGTTGCTCTATGACCGGCTGGGATCGCGCACCGAGCTTCCGGCCTCGGTGACGGTCGATGTCACGCATCACCCGATCGGCAATGCGCTGCAGCGGCCGATTGGCCTCGCCTTTGAGTATTCCGATTGCCTGGTCGACGATTCACGGCTGGTGGTGCTCACGGCCGTCGATGCCGCGGAACGGGGTGCGGCGATCCGCACCGGGGCGCGCTGCGTGCGCGCCGACCGGCTCGACAGCTGGCGGCTTTCGGTGATCGATCGCGGCCATCGCCGGGTGATCACCGCGCGGGCGCTGGCCAACGCGTCGGGTGCCTGGACCGCCTCGGTCGCGGAAACCGTGTTGCGGATGCAACCGCCGCGCGTGGCAGCGGCCCAGCTCAGCCAGATCGTAGTGCGGCGGCTGTTCGATAACGACAACGTCTATGTGTTCCAGAACAGCGACAGGCGGCTGATCTTCGCCAGCCCCTATGAACGCGATTTCACGCTGATCGGCGCGGTGGGGCATTCGTTCACGGGCGATCCCGCCGCGGTGTCGATGCCGGTCGCCGATGTCAGCTATCTCTGTGACGCGGCCCACCGGTATTTTCGCGAGCGGGTCGAGCTGTTTGACGTGATCAGGACGGTCGCCGGAGCCAATCTGGCGGCAGGCTCCGCCGGCCGGAGCGCCGCGAGCAATGGCGCCGTGATGTTCGATGCGCGGCGGCGCAAGGCGCCGCTCTTGACCATCTTCGGCGGCGACCTCACCACCGCCCGGCTGCGGGCCGAGCGCGCCGTCAACCGGCTGGCGCCGTTCTATCCGATGTCGCCGCGCTGGACCTCGACCGCGCCGCTGCCGGGCGGCGATTTCCCGTGGCAGCGGTTCGACGCCGAAGTCGAAGGAGCGCGCGAGCGCTGGAAATTCCTCACCGAGCCGCAGGCGCATCGTCTGGTCGGCGCCTATGGTTTGCGGCTCGCAGAAGTGCTGGGCGAGGCCAGGAGCCGGGCCGAGCTCGGGCCGGCGTTCGGGCTGGAACTGACGGCTGCGGAGGTGCGCTATCTCATGACCAGGGAATGGGCGCGCTTCCCGGACGACATTCTGTGGCGGCGCTCGAAACTCGGCTTGACCATGCCGCGCGAGGATCGCGAGGCGCTTGCGGCGTTCATGAATACGGTGGCGTGAACGGCCGACAAAGCTGTGGCGTCGCGCCGCGTCGCGGTTGAGCTTGCGCCGATCCGCCGCTAGCGTGCAGCCACGATGGGGCGGGCATGGCAGATGGCTGAGGAATTATCGAACCCCGAACCGCAGGCGGGGGCGACCGCCGATTCGGCCCTGCCTGAACCGGACTCCGAGGCAAGCGCGCCGCCGGCGAAGTCCGAAGCTGAGGCAGATTTGCCGCAGCCCGAATTGCCGGCGATCGCGCCCGAAGTTCCCTTGCTGCGCATCGAAGGCGTGGTGAAAACATTCGGCCGCTTCCGGGCGATCGATGCGCTGTCGCTCGACATCAGGGCCGGCGAGTTTTTTGCCCTGCTTGGTCCGAGCGGTTGTGGCAAGACCACGCTGCTGCGCATGCTGGCCGGTTTTGAGACCCCGGACGAGGGCCGTATCCTGCTGCACGGCACCGATATCGCGCAGATGCCGCCGCACCTGCGTCCGGTCAACATGATGTTCCAGCACTATGCGCTGTTTCCGCACCTCAATGTGCGCGACAATATCGCGTTCGGCCTGAGGCGGATCGGCATGACGCCGCTCGAGTTGAATGCCCGCGTCGCCGAGATGGTGGCGCTGGTCAAGCTCGATGGCCTGGAGAAACGCAAGCCCGATCAGTTGTCCGGCGGTCAAAGGCAGCGCGTGGCGCTGGCGCGCTCGCTGGCGCGCCGTCCCCAGCTGTTGTTGCTCGACGAGCCGCTGGCCGCGCTCGACAAGAAACTGCGCGAGGGCACGCAATTCGAACTGATGGCGCTGCAGCGCCGCCTCGGCACCACCTTCGTCATCGTCACCCACGACCAGGAGGAGGCGATGACGGTCGCCGACCGGATCGCGGTCATGGATAGCGGCCGTCTCGAACAGGTAGCGACGCCGCGCGAGCTCTACGAAGCGCCCCGTTCGCGCTGGGTTGCCGAGTTCGTCGGTGACGTCAATATCTTCGAGGGCGAGATCGAATCGCGCGAGGCGGGCCGTCTACTGGTCGCGACCAAGACCGCCGGCACGCTCGCGGTGGCGGAGCCGCGGCGACCGAACGGAAAGGCCCTTGTCTGCGTCGCCATCCGTCCCGAGAAGGTAAAACTGTCGCGCCGCGGCCCGGCGGTGGATGACTCCCATACGCATGCGATCAACCGGCTGGAGGGCACAGTCACCGACGTCAGTTATCTCGGCGGTGTCACCCTCTATCAGGTGAAACTCGACGGCGGCGCGCTGCTGCGGTCCTCGATGGCCAATACCGCACGGCTCGATCTCGATGCCTACAGCGCGGGACAGCGCGTCGTGGCCTGGTTCACGCCCGACGATTGCGTGGTGCTGGAGCCATGAGCGTCCGCGATGCCTTCACGCGCCCGGCGCGGCTCGCCGCCCGCGCACCCTATTTGTGGATGGTGCTGTTCTTCCTGGTGCCGTTCGGCTTTGTCGCCAAGATCAGCCTGTCGCAAACCGCGATCGCGCAGCCGCCCTATGTGCCGTTGTTCGACCTGACGCTAGGTGTCGCCGCGATCAAGGCGGCATTCGCGGCGTTGTCGCTGGACAATTTCAGGCTGCTGGTCTCCGACGATCTCTACGTGCTGTCCTATCTGCGCAGCCTGCTGGTCGCGGCGATCTCGACATCGATCCTGCTCCTGATCGGCTACCCCATCGCCTACGGCATGGCGCGGCTGCCGCGGACATGGCAGCCGGTCGCGATGATGCTGGTGATCGTGCCGTTCTGGACCTCGTTTTTGATCCGCATCTATGCCTGGATCAACATCCTGCAGCATGATGGCCTGTTGAACCAGATCCTGCTCGCGCTGCATCTGGTCTCGACGCCGGTGGTGTGGCTTTCTACCGACGGCGCGATGTATCTCGGCATCGTCTATTCCTATCTGCCTTTCATGATCCTGCCGCTCTATGCGACGCTGGCCAAAATGGATCCGGCGCTGCTGGAAGCCGCCAGCGATCTCGGCGCGCCGCCGCGCGGTGCGTTCTGGCTGGTGACCTTTCCGTTGTCGCTGCCGGGCGTCGCCGCCGGGGTCCTGTTGTGCTTCATTCCGATTGTCGGAGAGTTCGTGATCCCCGATCTCCTG
>Ga0302319_10018534_pt1 | contig 12694 bp, 4 predicted proteins | sample Bog_T0_2_FD_203319 | JGI IMG/M metagenome (GOLD analysis project Ga0302319, IMG submission 203319) | Peat permafrost microbial communities from Stordalen Mire near Abisko, Sweden - Bog_T0_2 | ecosystem: Environmental > Terrestrial > Soil > Wetlands > Peat | place: Sweden: Abisko, Stordalen Mire...
TCGTCAGCGCGTTGGGCCGCGGCATCGGGATGAGCCGGTTCGGGTATGAGAATTTCATTCAAACGGATGCCGCCATCAATCCCGGCAACTCGGGCGGGGCCTTGGTGGATGCGGAAGGTCGTTTGATCGGCATTAATACGGCCATCAAGTCGGAGACGGGCGGATATCAAGGCATTGGCTTTGCGGTGCCGATCAACATGGCGCGAGACGTCATGCAGAAATTGATTCTGAACGGCCGGATCTCGCGCGGCTATTTGGGAATCAGTATGCAGGACGTCACGGCGGCGATGGCGGACCAGTTTAATTTGCCCAATCAAAAGGGGGTTTTCGTGGACGATGTCATGCCGGGGACGGCTGCCGCCAAGGCGAATATTCAGCCGGAGGATATCATCGTGGAGCTCAACGGAAAAGATGTGGCCGACGCGAACGGCCTGCGGTTGGCCGTTTCGGAATGTTCGCCCGGCACTTCCGTGACGATGAAGCTCTTCCGCAACGGCCGGCCGAAGGATGTCTCGCTAACGTTGGGAGAAATGCCCGGTTTTATGAAAGGCGAGGCCAACGAAAACAGTACTTCCGATAGTGATACTTCCAAGACGGATGCCTTGGACGGGGTGACGGTGGCGGACTTGGATCAGGACATTCGCCGCGAACTCAAGGTGCCGGATCATGTGCAAGGCGCCATCGTGGCGGAGGTGGACGAGGACTCCAATTCAGCCCAGGCTGGATTACGGCAGAACGATATCATCACCGAGATCAACAGGCATCCCGTGACCGATTCCGATGATGCCGTCAAATATTGCAAAGAAGCCAAAGGCCAACAGATTTTGGTTAAGATTTGGCGGCGCGACCGGACCGGGGGCATTTTCACCCGCTACCTGACGGTGGATAATACGCGGACAGAGCCCGGCAAGAAATAGCCATCCAAAAAATAACTCTCACTTTGCCCGCTTGTGGTTTTGACAAAATCCTGCAAGCGGGCAAATTCATTCCTGTGATTGCCGGTTAACCATTCTATGTCAGTCCAATTTAAAGATTATTATGGCATCCTGGGCGTGGCCCGTACGGCGACGGATGCTGAAATCAAGAAGGCCTTCCGCAAGCTGGCCCGCGAATTCCATCCCGACGTTGCCAAGGACAAGAAACGGGCGGAAGAAAAATTCAAGGAAATCAATGAAGCCTATGAAGTCTTGGGCGACCCGGACAAACGGAAAAAGTACGACGAGCTCGGCGCGGGTTGGAAATCCGGCGCCGAATTTCGTCCGCCGCCGGGCGCCGGCGGTTTCGGCGGCCACCACCATCGTGGTGGCCGGCCCCAGGAAGAGACGTTCGAATTTGGCGGCACAGGTTTTAGCGACTTTTTCGAACAGTTATTCGGCTCGCGCATGCGCGGCGGATTCGCGGGCCAGGACAATAACATTGCCGAACGCGGCAATGATATTGAAGGCGATATCATGGTCACGCTGGAAGAAGCCATGCACGGTTCCGTCCGGACGGTGAATATCCGGCGCCCGGAAGGTCATTCCGAAAAAAGTGAATCGTATCAGGTCAAGGTGCCCGCCGGAGTGGCCGAAGGGCAAAAGTTGCGGGTGGCCGGCCGGGGTGAAGCGGGGAGCGGCGGTGGCCAGGCGGGAGATTTATTCCTGCGCGTCCGTCTCGCGAAACATCCGGATTTTGAGGTGCAGGGACACGACCTGATTTTTGAAGCCGAGCTCGCGCCCTGGGAAGCCGTGCTGGGAACGGAGCTTTCGATTCCCACCTTGGACGGCCGGGTGAACATAAAGATTCCAGCCGGAACCCAAACGGGCCAAAAACTGCGGGTGCGTGGCCGCGGTCTGACGCTGCACGGCGGCGGCGTGGGGGACTTGTACGTGATTACGAACATCCTCACGCCCACGAATATCCCCGATTCCGAAAAGAAACTGTGGCAGCAGTTGGCCAAAGAATCGCATTTCAAGCCGAGAGAGTGACAGCCGGCGGCTGCGCATTTTTGCCAGCCACGGATTGAACACGGATTAGACACGGATCAAGAGAGCAGCTTTTTGAATTTCACGTTCGTCGAGCCACGTTATTTTGATTGCCGCGGCGAGCCAAGGCGCGAATTTTATTTCCGTGTTTAATCCGTGTTTAATCCGTGGCTAAAAATCTACTGCCGTGCCAGAGGGAGCTACTGCGTAATCTCGTTGTGAGCCGTCTGGCTGGCGGTTTGGGCGGTGGGCGCCGTTGTGGCGTATTTCGCGTTCCAACCGCCGCCCAGGGAGTTGATCAATTGCACGCTGGCGGTCATTTGTTCCAGCTGCAAATTCAGCTCGGTACGCTTGTTGCTCAACAACGTGGTTTGGGCGGTGATGACATTCAGGTAACTATCGACCCCCAGCTTGTAACGGGTCGTGGCCAGACTGAGATACCGTTGCGATGACGCAACGGCGGCGCTTTGTTGGCCGAGTTCCTGCGATAAAACCCGCAACGAGGCGAGGTTATCCTCCACCGCTTGAAAGGCGGTGAGCACCGTTTCGCGATAGGTCGCCACGGTGCTGCGGTAATTCGCCCACGCTTGTTCGGTGACTGCCTGGCGTTTCCCGGCATCAAAAATGGTCTCAGCCAGGGTGCCGCCAACGGACCAGATGAAAGAGGGACCGGTGATCAGGTTCGCCACGCTGGTGTTTTGGTAGCCAGCGGAACCGCTGAGAGTGATCGTGGGAAAATACGCGGCGCGGGCGACCCCGATTTGCGCGTTGGCTTGGGCGACGGCGCGTTCGGACGCGGCGATATCCGGGCGGCGTTCCAGCAATTGCGAGGGGACGCCAAACGGGATGGCCGGTGGCTTAGCCACCAGTTGATTCGTCTTGATTGAGTAAGTGGAAGCCGGCTGGCCCAGCAGCAAGGCGATGGCGTGTTCGGTTTGCGCGCGTTGGATGCCGAGATCGGTGGCCTGCGCCTCCGTGGTGTGCAGTTGCGTTTCCGCCTGCGCCACATCCTGGTCGGAATCTATGCCCGTCTTGTTGAGCACACTGGTCAATTGCAACGAATCACGATAGGCCGCCACCGTCGAATCCAACAGCGCCTTCTGGGAATCCACGGTTCGGATCGTAAAATAGTCCAGCGCCAGTTCCGTTTGGACCGTCAGCCGGGTGTTTTCCAAGTCCGCGAGCGACGCTTGGGCCGCGTATTTGCTGGCGAGGAAAGTGTTGCGAATGCTGCCCCAAAAATCGGGCTCCCATGAGGCGTCCACCGGCAGTCCATACTGGGTGTAAGTCGAGGAAGTGGAGGAATTGATGGACTTGGTTTTGGCCCGCGTCACCGAGGGATTAATGCTGGCCGTCGGAAAAAATCCGGATCGGGTCTGCTTGACGACCGCCCGGGCCGCGAGAAAATTATTCAGCGCGGCCGCCACGGTTTGATTGGAAATGTTGACCTGCTCTTCCAGCGCATTCAAATTGGTGTCGCCAAAGGTCTCCCACCATTTTCCGCGGATGGCATCATCCCTGGGCTCGGCGGTTTTCCAGCCGTCCGTTTCCTTGAATTGAGCCGCCGTCAGTTCCTTGAAAGCGGCCGGAGTCGGGACGGACGGCGGAGCATATTTTGGCGCAAAGCTGCATCCCCCCACGAGCAAGGCCAAGCCAGCGATGATTATGATGGTGGCGGGCTGCCACGCGACACCGTGCCGCTTTTTTCCCCTCCCGGAGCGAGCCCACCACAGCCGAAGGCGGTCCAGGTACAAATAAACGACCGGGGTGGTAAACAGCGTCAGGGCCTGGCTCATGACCAACCCGCCCACGATCGTAATGCCCAGCGGGCGGCGAAGCTCCGAGCCGGTGGCGTTGCTCAGGATCAGCGGCAACGCGCCAAAAATGGCGCACATCGTCGTCATTAAAATCGGCCGGAAACGCACGACGCACGCCTGATAAATCGCGTCGCGCGAGTTCTTTCCCTGTTCGCGTTCGGCGGCGAGCGCGAAATCCACCATCATGATCGCGTTCTTTTTCACGATGCCGATGAGCAGTAATATTCCAATAATGGCGATTACATTCATATCTGTTTTAAAAATCAGCAGCGCCAGGAACGCGCCGACGCCGGCGGACGGCAGGGTCAGGATAATTGTTATGGGATGAATCAAACTTTCATAAAGAATACCCAATACAATGTAAACCGCGAACAAGGCGGCGAGAATAAGAAACGGCTCGGTTGCCAGGGATTGTTGAAACGCCTGGAGGGTCCCCGAAAAGCTCCCGTGCACGGTGGTGGGCATTTTGATATCCTGCTCCATTTGTTGAATGGTCTTCACGGCGTCGCTGAGGGCGATCCCCGGCGTCAGGTTGAAAGAAATCGTGACGGCCGGAAACTGGCCCTCATGATTGACCGAGATCGGCGCGGTGGTCGGAGTGTAATGCGCGATGGCAGCGAGCGGCACCATCGAGTTATGGTTGGTCGCATGGAGATAGATGTAATCCAACCCCTGCGGGTTTTGCCAGAATTGGCGCTGCACCTCCATGATCACGGGATATTGATTCATCGCCGTGAATGTCAGCGAAACTTGCGCCTGGCCAAAGGCATCGTACAGAGTGTTATCAATCATCGCTGTGGAGACGCCCAAGCGCGCCGCCGTTGGCCGGTCGTAAACCAGCGACGCTTGCAAGCCGCTGTTTTGCTGGTCGCTGTTGACTTCGGTGAGACCATGAAGTTTTCTCATCTGGTCCAGCAGAATGGGGCCCCATTTCGTCAGGTCCTCGAGGTTCTCGCTTTGGATGGTGTACTGGTATTGTGCGTTGCTCTGGCGCCCCCCGATGCGGAGATCCTGGCCGGCCTGCAAAAACATGGAGGCGCCGGGAACGGAATTTAGTTTCGGCCGAAGACGCGCCAGCAATTGGTCCGCCGTAACCTTGCGTTCTTCGAGCGGTTTGAGCGCGAGAAAAACAAAGCCGCTGTTGGCCGCCCCGCCGCCCCCGGTAAAGGCCACGGCGTTCTGCACGGCAGGATCGTCCTTCACGATATTTATAAACCGCTGCGTGGCCGCTTGCATGGCGGGAAAGGAAATGTCCTGCGAACCCTGGACCCCACCGAAGACCGTGCCGTTGTCCTGCTGCGGGAAAAATCCCTTGGGCACGACGACGATGAGAACAAAGTTCAAGACGATCGTGAGGCCCAGTGTGGTCAGCGTAATCGCCGGATGCCGGAGCACCACTTGCAAACCCCGCTCATACCAGCCGAGCAACATATTGAAGAACTTCTCGGTGGCACCGTAAATTTTGCCGTGATCTTCCGGTTTCCGATGCCGCAGCAAATACGCGCACATCATCGGGGTGGTCGTGAGGGAAATGACGAGGGAAACGAGAATGGTGCTCGACAGCACGACGGCAAACTCGCGGAACAACCGGCCGACGATGCCGCCCATGAGCAGCAGCGGAATAAAAACCGCCACCAGGGAAATGCTGATCGAGAGCACCGTAAAGCCGACTTCACGGGCGCCCACCAAAGCGGCCTGCATGGGTGTCAGCCCCTTTTCCAAATGGCGGGTGACATTCTCGATGACCACAATGGCATCATCCACCACAAAACCCGTGGAAATCGTCAACGCCAGCAGGGAAAGATTATCCAGGCTGTAGCCACAAACATACATCACACCGAATGTGCCGATCAGGGAAACCGGAACCACAATCGCGGGAATAATCGTGGCGCGCGGACTGCGCAGGAAAATAAACACGATCAAAATCACCAGGGCGATGGAAATGAGCAGCGTGCGTTCAATCTCGCGCACCGAAGCGCGGATCGTCGTGGTCCGATCCAACACGACGTCGCATTCAATGCCTGCGGGAATGGAAGCTTTGAGGGAGGGCAGGGCGGCTTTGATGCGGTCGACAGTCTCAATAATATTGGCGCCGGGTTCCCGCATGATAATAATTGGAATGCTTGGCTTGCCGTTCAAGAAACCCGCCGTGCGCGAGTTGGCGACGCCATCCTGCACGTCCGCAACGTCCGACAACCGGACGGCGCCGCCGTTATGATAGGCGACCACGAGCGGCTTATAATCTTTGGCGTGGAACATTTGGTCGTTCGCAAAAATGTCCGCGGTGGTATTTCCGTCTGACAACTGTCCCTTGGCCAGATTGGCGTTTTGCTGGCTCAGCATCGAGGCCACGTCCGTGAGGCTGAGGCCGAAGCTGTTTAAGAGTGTCGGATTAACCTCCACGCGCACGGCGGGCAGGGCGCCGCCGCCGATGTTGACCTGTCCAACACCTTCGATTTGCAGCAGCTTCTGCTGCATGATGGTCGAGGCCGCGTCATAAAGCTGGCCGCGATTATAGATATCGGAGGTGAGCGCGAGAATGATGATGGGCGCGTCCGCTGGATTCACTTTGCGATACGTCGGATTACTCGGCATGTTCGCGGGCAGATTCGCGCGCGCCGCGTTAATCGCCGCCTGAACGTCCCGGGCCGCGCCATCAATGTTGCGGCTCAGATCGAATTGCAACGTGATCGAAGTGGTCCCCAAATTGCTGCCGGACGTCATCTCGTTGACGCCCGCGATATGGCCGAGTTGACGTTCAAGCGGGGCGGCCACGGAGGACGCCATGATTTCCGGGCTCGCTCCCGGCAAGGAAGCCCCGACCGTAATGGTCGGAAAATCCACCTGCGGCAAAGGCGATACCGGCAGTTGCAGGTACGCAACGATTCCCGCCATCGCCACCGCAGCAGTCAGCAAGGCAGTCCCCACCGAACGGCGAATGAATGGTCCGGAAATATTCATGGCGATTCCGGCTCTCCGATGGGTTCAGCCGCGGTGGATTCGCGCGGGCGGAAAACGCGGGCCGCGAGCCGGCCAAAGAAAAGGTAAATGACCGGGGTGGTGTAAAGCGTCAATACCTGGCTGACGATCAAGCCGCCGACAATCGCTATGCCGAGCGGCTTGCGCAGTTCGGAACCAACACCATTTCCCAGCGCGAGGGGCAGGCCGCCGAACATCGCCGCGAAGGTCGTCATCAGAATCGGCCGAAAACGCAGCAGGCACGCCTGATAGATGGCTTCCTCGGGTTGTTTTTTCTCGTTTCTTTCCAGGGCCAGCGCAAAATCGATCATCATGATGGCGTTCTTCTGCACGATGCCGATCAGCAGGATTATCCCGATCAAGGCCACCATGCCGAGCTCCGTTCCGGTCAGCAACAATGCCAGAATTGCCCCGGCCCCTGCGGACGGCAGCGTCGAAAGAATAGTGATGGGATGAATGTAACTTTCATAAAGAACACCAAGGATAATATAAACGGTGATGATCGCGGCAAGAATGAGCCACGGTTCGTTGGCCAGCGACGCGAGAAATGCCTGGGCGGTTCCTTGAAATGAGGTTTGCACGCTCAAGGGCATGTTCAGATCTTGCTGCGCCGCCGTGATCGCCTTGGTCGCCTCACCGAGCGAGGCGCCGGGCGCCAGATTGAAGGAAATCGTGACGGCCGGAAACTGCCCTTGATGGTTGATGGCGAGCGGCGCGGTGCCCGATTCAAAATGAGTGAACTCGCTCAACGGGACGGCTTTGCCGGAAGTCGAAAGCACGTAAATATCATTCAGCTTGGAAGGATTGCGCTGAAAATCGGGCATCGCTTCCAAAACAACGTGATATTGGTTCAACTGGGTGAACAAGGTGGAAATCTGCCGCTGACCAAAGGCGTCGTATAGCGCGTTGTCGATCGCCTGCGGCGTGATTCCCAAACGGGAGGCGGTGGGGCGGTCGATCACCAGCCGCGCCTGCATACCGTGCGTTTGCTGGTCGGTCGCCAGGTCCCGCAGCTGGGGCAGATCCTGCAGCCGGGCCATCAGCTTCGTCGTCCAAAGCGCCAGCTCATCGGCATCCGCGTCTTCCAGGGTGTATTGATATTGCGTTTGACTGACCCGGTCCTCCACCGTCAAATCCTGCACCGGCTGCATAAACAGCGTGATTCCCTCCACCTTGGCAATTTCCGGCTGCAAGCGGCGCATGATCTCGCTGGCGCTGATTTTTCGCTGGGCGAGCGGTTTCAGGTTGATGAGAATGCGGCCGCTGTTGAGCGTCGTGTTAATGCCGTCCACGCCAATGAAGGATGAAATATTTTCCACCGCCGGGTCTTTGAGAATGACGTCAGCCAAGGCTTGCTGCCGTTCGGCCATGGCCGTGAACGAAATGTTTTCCGCCGCCTCGGAGATGCCTTGAATGACGCCGGTATCCTGCGCGGGGAAAAATCCTTTGGGCGCAATGAGGTAGAGACCGATGGTGGCGGCGAGCGTCGCCACGGCAACCACCAGCGTGAATCCCTGGCGCCCGAGCACCCATTGCAGCGTCCGTCCATAAAACTGGATTACGTTGTTAAAGACGCGTTCCGACGCCTCGTAAAAGCGGCCTTTTTTCTTCTCATCCGCTTTCGCCTTCAACAACCTTGAGCACATCATCGGCGTCAACGTCAACGATACCACGGCGGAAACCAGAATCGTGACGCTCAACGTCACGGCAAATTCCCGGAACAAGCGCCCAACGATATCGCCCATGAACAGCAGGGGAATCAAACCGGCGATCAAAGAAATCGTCAGCGAAATAATGGTAAAGCCGATTTGCTCTGCGCCTTTCAAGGCGGCCTGCAACGGAGAATCACCCTGTTCGATATAGCGGAAAATATTCTCGATCATGACGATCGCATCATCCACCACGAAGCCGGTGGAAATCGTCAGCGCCATGAGGGTGAGATTGTTCAGGCTGTAGCCGAGCAGATACATAATCCCAAGCGTGCCGACGAGCGAGAGCGGCACGGCGACGCTGGGAATAATCGTCGCGTATACATTGCGCAAAAACAGAAAGATGACCATCACGACCAGTGCCACCGTCAGCGCGAGGGAGAATTGCACGTCGCGCACGGAAGCGCGAATGGTGATGGTCCGGTCGGTGAGAATCGAGACATTGATGGCGGCCGGGAGATTGGCTTTGAGCTGCGGCAATAACGCCTTAACCCGATCCACCACCTGAATGATATTCGCGCCCGGTTGCCGCTGGATGTTGACGATGACGGCCGGCTGGGTGTTCATCCAGGCGGCGAGTTTATTGTTCTCCACCTCGTCGACCACTTTCGCCACTTCAGAAAGCAGCACCGGCGCGCCATTCCGATATGCGACGACCACGGTGTCGTAATCCTTGCTGGCCAGGAGCTGATCGTTGGCGTTGATTTCATACGATTGCCGCGGCCCGTCGAAATTTCCGAGCGCCTGATTGACACTGGTCTGCGCCAACGCCGTCCGGACATCGTCGATGTTGATGCCGTAAGCCAAAAGTTGGGTGGGATTGACCTGAACCCGCACGGCTGGCTTCTGGCCACCGCTGATCGTAACCAGGCCAACGCCGGTCACCTGGGAAATTTTTTGGGCGAGCCGCGTATCGGTATAATCCTCGACCTGCGACAGCGGGAAATTGGTCGAGGTGATGGCCAGCGTCATGATGGGCGCGTCGGCCGGATTCGATTTGCTGTAGATCGGCGGCGACGGCAAGCCGGCCGGCAGATAGGTTTGCGCCGCGTTGATGGCGGCCTGGACTTCCTGTTCCGCGACGTCGATGTTCAGGTTGAGCGCGAACTGCAAGGTGATGATCGAACTGCCGCCCGAGCTGATGGAGGTCATCTGATTCAACCCGGGCAGTTCGCCGAACTGGCGTTCCAGCGGAGCCGTGATGGCCGAGGAGGTGACATCCGGGCTCGCCCCGGGATAGAACGTGACGACTTGGATCGTCGGATAATCCACCTCCGGCAGCGCGGAAACCGCCAACAATTTATAGGCGATGAAGCCGGTTAACAAAATCGCGACCATGAGCAGCGACGTTGCCACGGGTCGCAAAATAAATGGGCGGGAGGGACTCACTGCGAAGGGCTCTTCCGTTTTTGATGTCCGTTCGCGTCCGGGGCGCGAACTTCTACGGTCATTCCGTCGGAAAGTTTGTTGAAATTATCCGCGACCACCTTCGTGCCCGGGTCGATGCCGTCCACCTCCGTGACAGCGCCATCGGTGGTCCCGGCGGTGATGGTCTGCATCTGGACGGTTTGATTCGTGCCGGTCGGATCCGGCGGCAGCAAATAGACAAACGCCGTGTCAGAATTGCGTTGAATGACGGTGTTCGGCAACAGCGTGACGTCCTCCAGCGTATCCACCAACAGCCGGGCGTTTACAAACTGGTTCGGGAACAGCACGTTGTCTTCATTCGTAAAAATGGCCTTGAACCGGACCGTGCCCGTCGAGGGGTCGATCTGGTTGTCGAGCGTCTGCAACGTGCCGCTGGCGAGTTTATGCACCTGGGCGCGGTCAAAGACATCGACGTCCAGCTTGTTGCCGGCGGCCAGCTGTTTTTGGATTTGCGGCAGATAATCTTCGGCCACATTGAAAACCACCGTAATGGGCGCGAGCTGGGTGATAATCACGAGGTTGGTGCTGCCCGCCTGCACCACGTTGCCCGCATCCATCAGGCGCAGACCCACGCGTCCCGAAATGGGCGCGGTAATGTGGCAATAGGCGAGCTGCACCTGGGCGCTGTCGAGATTGCCCTGGTCCAATTGCACGGTGCCTTCATTCTGGTGAACCGTCGCCAATTGCGTGTCCAACTGCTGTTTGGGAATCGCATTGCTGGCAAATGCCTCTTGATAGCGCTCCAGATCCAACTTCGAATTCTCCAGCATAGCCGAGTCGCGGGCCAGTTGACCTTTGGCGACCAGTAACGCGGCCTGGTCCGGCCCGGGATCAATATCGATCAACGGATCGCCCGCCTTCACCATCTGGCCTTCCGCATAATAAACCTTCGTGATCTGACCCTGGACGCGGCTGGTGATGGCGACCGTATTGACGGGCGTCACGACCCCCAGCGCGTTTACATAAACCCCGATGCTTCCCGTCCGGGCCACCGCCGTGCTCACCACCACGGGCCCCATGCCACCGCGACCGCCGTGCCGCGAAGTGGATCCTGCGGCGGACTGGCCGGCCCGATGATCGATCCAGTAAATTCCCGCCACGGCCAGAATCGCCACCAGCGCGACTGTAACCCATGCCCACGGGTGGGAATCATGGCCAGGCAGCGGCGGCTGGGACAAATTCGGTGACTTTTGCCCCGCCGGCGTACTCTTCACGGTCGGCGGATTTACCGCATTTCCTGGGTCAATCATGTTAGCTTTGTGTTTTCCCGCCAGCCTGCCGCCACAGTTTGCGGGAGCGGGCCGGTAAGACTTTTGCTGCGTCGTGCGGCAGGCGCCAATGCCGGATCGGCGCGACCAATGAAATAAGACTTATTTTACTCACGACATTGAAAAGCGGCCCGATACTCTGGCCATCTTCAAACCGGCGTAGATTGATTCTCATGCTTGCCTTTAACTAAGCGGCCTCAAGCGAACATTGTGCCAAGCACGGAATGATTCCGTATTTTTGCCGATTTCATTTATAACTTTAGGTGACAGGGCCGTAAATAGCAAAGCGGCTTTGCACCTATGCTCCGGCGCTTTGCACATTTCGGGCGCCCCGGCTTCCGACAAAAACCCATGGAGCGCCTTATTCTCATCAATCATGGGGGATAACCGATTTTACGGCTAGGTTCGGTCTTAGGCATCCGGTAGTCCGGCGGGATGGCACGCGAGTTGCACCATTATATTTTGTCGGGCGGCAACTGTGCTGCGATACTTTACCGAATGTCCGGGCACAGATGCAGGCTCCGCGCTTGAATGATATGAAACTAAAAGGTGTGATTTTATCCATTGCCGTCACGGCAGTTTTTCTGCCCGGATGTCAAAACCCCGATGGCACCGAGACCAAACCGGGAAGCGGCATGTTGATGGGCGGAGGCGTTGGCATTCATTACCGGGGATGACCGCCGAAAAAGCTCCCAAAACCTCCCAGATTCAATAAATTGCAACTAGAACGCACCGTCGGTTGCCCGCTGATTTATATGATTTCCAGCATCACCTCTGGTTTGAAATTTCGCCTCGCCGCCCTGGGTTTGGCCGCCGCGGTGATGGGGGCCTTGATTGTGCTGGTCACGCTGGTCTCCGAGCGGCAGGGAGGCGAACTGCGCGCCAAACTGGATCAGGTGGACGCGGAAAGCATCAGCCTGGCGGAGCATTTCAAAGACATCATGCGCGAAGGCAGCGACCAGATGACCCGCTACCGGAATACGGGCGACCCGGCCGCCTGGCAGGATTTTTTGAAGAATAGCGCCGAGGTGAATTCGTGGATTCACCAGCAGATGGCTTTGTCGACCACTCCCGCTCAGCAGGATATTCTCAAGCAGATGAGTATCACCTTCGCCGACTACCAGAGAATTACCGGTGAGGTGCGGCAGGAGATTCAAACGGTTGGTTCCCGGGAGAATTTACCCGCGGCATTGACCGATTCTTTGAGCCAGGTGCGGCGGCGTTTGTTTGATCTCGGCCAGGATTTATCGCAAGCGCATCTGGGCATAAAAAAGCAACTCCTCGCCGAGGCGCATCAGGAACTGACGCGCTTGCGGGCGACCGTGCTGAGCGCCGTGGCGTTGTTGTTCTTGTTCGGCATTGCGCTGGCGGCGTTTGTCTATCGCGAGATGATCAAGCCGCTGCGGAGCAAACTCGTGGAAACCCAGGCCAAGGTGGAGCAACAGGAAAAGATGGCCGCGCTGGGCCTCCTCGCCGCCGGGGTGGCGCATGAAATTCGCAATCCGCTGACCGCCATCAAGGCCGCTTTG
>Ga0302319_10018536_pt1 | contig 12694 bp, 5 predicted proteins | sample Bog_T0_2_FD_203319 | JGI IMG/M metagenome (GOLD analysis project Ga0302319, IMG submission 203319) | Peat permafrost microbial communities from Stordalen Mire near Abisko, Sweden - Bog_T0_2 | ecosystem: Environmental > Terrestrial > Soil > Wetlands > Peat | place: Sweden: Abisko, Stordalen Mire...
CGTCACCACGTGCCCATGCGCCTTGTTGCTGATCACGCCATAGATCCCCATCGGCGCCGTCGGCTGGATGATCACCATCCCGATGATGATCAAGTTCCAAAGCCCCAGCGTGCGATGAAGGCTGGGCGAATTTATCTCGGTCCCTGCAGCTTCAGCCATGCGTGTCCTTATTGCGATGCACCAAGCGTCGGTGTCACACGCTGCGAGCCCGCGTTCCAACTGCCAATCTCGACCACCGGTGCGTCCGCTCCGCTCTCTGGCAACAGCGCCGTGAGCACGCGCTTCTCGCTCGGCGCCAGCTCTACCCAATTGTCTGACCAGATCACCGGAGCAATCAGTTCGCCCTTGCTGGTGCGCACCGCCGCGCTCACCTGAAACGCCAACACTGATGACGGATTCTCAAGCTCCACGCGGACTTCGCGGCCACGCGACGTCTTGCTGACCGCCGCCGTCGCCATTAACTTCGCCGCCGGCAGATTTGCTAGCGCAGTGAGATCTTCGTGCCGCGCCGCAGGTGTGTGTGTGTAGTCGGTCCGGGACCAGTCGAACGCGGTCAGTGTGCCCGGCACCCAGTAGAAGTTGCGGCTTACCAGCTTGCCCACATCGTCGGTCAGCTTCAAATCGATGAAGAAAAGTCTCTCTGCATCCGTGTACAAACTCTCCGGAAGAGTCAAAACGATCTGCGAGCTATCCACACCCGCGTCTACAGCGGCCTCTTGTTTGAACAGTTCCTTCCACGCCGCGTTATGCAATTCCACGCTGGCGTGCAGTCCGGCCATCCGCTGGTATGTACTGTTGACCACCACAATGGTCCGATCATCGTATGAGTACTGGATATGTACCGGCTCACAGGCTTTCTTTGCGCCGAAGTATCCAGCGCCGGCGTCCAGATAGTAGTCGTACAAATGCCAGATCATCGACGGCCACGCGTTGTTCAGCATCCACTGGATCACGCCTGTCGAAGTGTACTTGTTGCGGCTGTACGCCTCATACATGGCCCGCTCGGAGTCGTACTCCATCGTCTGTGAAATCCGCTCGTAGTCCGCTGCCGATTGCGGCTTGCCGTACACCGCCTCCATCGACGAATCGAGCACCTTCAAATCCTTGAACTCGCCGCCGCCGTAGTGGTAGCTCCAGTCAGCCGTCGGAGGCCACGCCTGCGGATCGGATAAAAACTTTTCCCGGCTGGCCAGTGACGGAATCGCCGGCCCCGGACTGGTCTCGGTGTTGAACCCGTATGCGCCGCCGTTCTGCTTATCTACATACCAGTAGCTCGGGGCCACGTAGTCGTACGGTCCAGTCATCTTCACGCCATTCAATCCACCGCCCGCGGTCACTTGCGACGACGCCGCGGAGATGATCGGATTCGGCCAGTGCGTCTCCGCCTCCACATCCAGATACGCGCGCTCCACCTTTGTTGGCGGGGCGTTGTCGCTGCCGTTCAGCCACACCAGAAGGCTCGCGTGATGCCGCAACCGCAGCATCTGTGATCTCAGCGATGCCGTTGCAATGGTCAGATCATCCGATGTCCAGTCCTTCCAATGTTCCCAATGGTCGCAACAGCACCAGCCGAGCATCACCAGGATGCCGCCGTGATCCGCAAGCTGGAAAAAGTCCTCGGTCTCCAGCTTTCCTTCCAGGCGAATGGTATTCAGATTCATGTCTTCCACCAGCCGGAACTGGTCGCGCAGCCTGTGTTCATTGGTGCGCAACAGCATGTCCTGCGACCAGCCAGCGCCGCGAATCAGAATTGGCTTGCCGTTCACGCGGAAGAGCCGGCTCCCATTCGCCGTCAGTTCCGATGTGATCTCGCGAATGCCAAAATCCACACTCTGTTCGTCCGTAATTTCGCCCTGTTCGTGAAAGCTCATTGTCAGCCGCTCCAGGTGCGGTTCGCCCATCTGCCGCGGCCACCACGGCTTGGGATTCTGAATGCGCAACTGCGAGAATTGCTCCGGCGCGAATGCCACTGTCTTGTCTTCTTTGGCGGCGAGTTCCACAGCCTGCTCAAACTTCACACCCGCTGCCGTGCCCTCCAACACGCCCTTCACAGCATGATCACTGGCGTTATGCAACTCCGCATAGACCGTCAGTTCCGCCGTTCCCAGCGACGCATCGGGAAAGTGCGTCGCCGCCAGCGGCGAGCGCAGCGTCACCGCTCCCGTCGTCACCAGGTCCACCGCGCCCCACAGCCCCATGTCCTTGTCCGGCGGGCATGGATTCCAATCCACCCAGTTGATGCCCAGGTCTTTTTCCGTTGGCGCGAATGTCTCCACGGCCAGCACATTCTTGCCTGGCTTCAAGAATTCCGTGACATCGAAGTCATAGGTCCGATACGCGCCCGCAACCTGCGTCGTGTCGGCAACCTTATGCCCGTTCACCCACACATCGCCTCGATAATTGATGCCGCCAAAGTGCAGCCATGCGCGCTCACCCGCATGCGCCGCAGCCGGCGCAGTAAACTCCGCGCGATACCACCAGCCGCAGCGATAGGGGCTGTCCTGCGCCATGGGCATGTTGGCGAAGATGCCGCCAATCGGATAGGTCGTGCCCGGAATCTGGCGCAGGTTCATGCCGTAATACGGGTCTGGATAGACGCCCGCTGCCGCCTGCGAGGCAAGCACCGTGTTCGGCACTGCCGTCTTCAGCCAGCCCTGCGCATCGAACCCGGCCGTCGCGATCGTCTCGCCATCGGCCTGCAGCTTGCACGCCGATTGCAACTGCCAGCCTTCCCGCAATCCCGTGACCGTTCCCGCATGCAGCGCAGGCAATGCAGTCACTGACATCAAGAAACCAAGCACCAATCGTCTACACATACATACCCGCGCTTCCTGCTCTCTCAAGGCAGAGCAACCTTTTCACTTCCGCTTCTTTCCTTGCGCCGGAGCCGCGGACGACATGCGCACCACCAGTTCCGGAGGCGCACGATGCAACCGCGGCGTCTTCTCCCGCTTCTGCTCGCGCGCTTCAATTGCACTCAGCACCCACTCCGCCGCCAGCAGTCCCATCTCGCGCAGCGGCTGCCGCACCGTGGTAATGGCGGGCGTAGCAACAGCCGCGGGCAGCACATCGTCAAACCCCACCACCGTGCAATCCTCAGGCACGCGCACCCCCGCGCCCAACAACCCGCGCACTACGCCCAGCGCGGTCAGATCGTCAAACGCAAGCACAGCCGTGAAAGGACGTCTCGATTTGAGCATGCGGCGTGCGCAGTCCAGGCCGCCCTGAAATCCTGAAGTCGGATCCACCAGGTTGGGCAGCTGATAAATCAGCTTCGCGTCCAGCGTCACGCCCGCCTGCGCCGCCGCGCTCTGCACGCCGGCCCAGCGCGGTGCGCTGTCAAACATCTCCTCCGGTCCGCGAATCACCGCAATCCGCCGATGTCCCAGCGCCAATAGGTGGCGCATGGCCAGCGCACCACCGGCATGGTTGTCCACCAGCACGGAACTCACCCCGCGCTCTGTCAAATCGCGGCTCACAATCACAATGGGCACATTGTTCTTCTGAATGTCGCCCAGCAGGTTGGCTTCGTCGAACACCCAACTTGCAATCACGATCACGCCCTCGGCGCGCCGCTCCAAGATCATCTGCAGATAGTTGTCGAACAAAGCGCGCTTGGTCTGCGCATCCATTAGCAGCGGCAAGTAGCTGGCCGGTTGCAATCCCTCTTGAACACCGCGCACCACCGGAATGCAATAGGGATCGGAGAGATCGTAGGCCAGCACACCAATGGTCTGGCTCCTTCGCCGCCGCAACGAGCGCGCAAACGCATCTGGATGGTAGCCGAGTTGCTGCGCCATGGAGCGGATCTGCTGGCGCGTCTTCTCCGCAACATTCTGCGACAGAGGCGCTTCGCTCAACACAATCGAGACGGTCGACACCGAGAACCCGCACGCGCGGGCCACGTCCATCAGTGTCACATGACCAGACTTCCGTTGCGCCAAAGCTTTCTTCCTCCCCTGCGTCACTTGCCAGCCCTGCCCGAGCGCGCTCGGTCCTCCGTGGACCATCGCCTGGCCGGACAGCAAACCCAAAGCGAAACCCGTGCTCTCGATTTTTTGCTTGACACGCGAAAACTTTGATCCTACATTAGCCTTCTACTATTCAAACGTTTGAATGTCAACAATTTGATTGGAGATGGCCAAAATGAACGCAAAAAAGACACTCGATTTTCCCGTCGCCGCGCTCTTCATCTTGATGCTTCTGCTCGCCGCCGGCCCATCCGCCTGGGCCCAGGCCGGACGAGGAAGCATCACCGGCCTGGTCTCCGATCCCTCCGGTGCAGTCGTCCCCGGAGCCAGGGTCACGCTGCTCGACCACGCCACCGCCATCGAGCAATCCACCGTCACATCCGCCGCCGGCCTCTACTCCTTTGTCTCGCTCAATCCCGGCGCGTATGAGGTAACAGCCTCCGGCCAGGGATTTGAAGGCGTCGCCCGGGACCATATCACCGTAAGCGTCGACCAGGTCAGCACGGTCAACATCGCTCTGCGCGTGGGCAAAGTCACAGACACGGTCACGGTATCGGAGTCCGTCGATCTGGTTGACACCAGCAACTCCACTGTCGGCCAGCTCATCTCCTCCGAGACCATCGATCGCGTTCCGCTGCTCACGCGCAATGTCTACGATCTGGTGCAGTTGAGCGCCGGCGTCACCCCGGCCAACGGCTCGCCCAACTCCTCCAACTCCCAGCCCATCATCAATATCTCGAGCGGCCGTCCGGGCATTGATGTTTCCTCCTACAGCATCAACGGCGCGATCGTCGGCTCGGTCTATTACATGCTCGACGGCAGCCCCCTGGGCGTTGCCGAAAACAACATTGCCGCCATCTTCCCCGCTTTCGAAGTCCCCGAAGACGCTGTCGACGAGTACCGAGTTGAAACGCAAAACACGCCGGCCTCCTATCAGAGCGGCGCGGCCGGCGTCATCAGCCTGGCAAGCAAGTCCGGCGGTGACCGCTTCCACGGCGACGCCTTCGGCATCTTCCGCCCGGACATCCTGGCCGCCAACGACTACTTCAACAAGCAAAGCCAGTTGTCGAGCGTGGACCCGGTGACCGGCAATCCGGCGCCCTACAACACGCCGCCATCCTTTCACCGCTATCAGGAAGGCGCATCCATCAGCGGTCCCATCCTGCACAAGAAGCTGTTCTTCTTCGGCGATTACGAAGCCACACAACAGGAAAGCTTCGACGGCTCCAACTACTTCTCCGTCCCCAGCACCGCCGAGCGCAGCGGCGATTTCTCCAACGACACCTACACCATCTACGACCCCACGCAGCCCGATAATCCCGACGGAACCCGCCAGGCCATCGCCGGCAACAAGATCGCCAGTCCCAATCCGATCGCGCTGAAATATCTCTCCATGTTTCCCAAGTGCAATTACCCGAGCCCCAGCAGCTGCGATACAGCCGGAACCGGCTCCCCCTATGGCGACGTGAACAACGTCTTTCTTCCCGGCCTCGATCCCTCTTCGGCGCAGCGCTTCGACGTGCGCATCGACTTCGACAAGAGCGAGCGCCAGCGCATCTTCGGCCGGTTCTCCTTCGACCGCACCCTCAACGCCACGTTCAACGCGCTAGGCAACATGTGGGACCCCAACTACGCGCAGAACATCACCAACGGCCGCAACATTCTTGTGGCCGACGACTTCACCGTCAATCCCACCACCGTGCTGCAATTCCGCTACTCCTTCACGCGCCACTTTGAGAACCAGGGCGGCGATCCGGCGCAGAACGGATTCGACATTACCACGCTCGGATTCCCCTCTTCGCTGGCCGCCGACGAAGTCTACAAGATTCTTCCGCTCATGAACTTCAACGATGTGGGCGGCGCCATCGGCGGCACATGCTGCTACAACACCTTCCAATACGCCAGCGAAAACAACGATGCCATCGCCAGCATCACCAAGGTCAAGGGCAGGCACGAGATCAGCGCCGGCTTCGAATACATGAAGCGCTTCATGAATGCCGGCCAGCCGCCCTTCCCCTCGGGCAACTATTACTTCGACATGTCCGCCACCGACCAGACCACGGGCGCGGCCTCGCCCGTGGGCGGCAACGACTTCGCCTCGTTCCTGCTCGGCATGGGAACCGCTCCAGGAAGCGAGAACACCAACTTCACCAAGGATCTGTTCGTCGCCTCAGCCAGTCCCTATTACGCGGCCTTCGTCGAAGACACCTTTCACCCCACGCCCACGCTGACCATCACCGCCGGCCTGCGCTGGGACATCTTCGGCGGCAAGACCGAGCGCCACAACCGCCTGGAATACTTCGATCCCAACGCCGCCGGCGTCAGCAACGGCGTCAACTACACCGGCGGCGAGGTCTTTGCGGGCAGCGGCGGCCGCACTCCCTTCCTCACCAATTGGAAGGATCTCGGTCCCCGCCTGGGCCTTGCCTATCAGCCCAGCAAGAACTTCGTCGTCCACGCCGGCGCGGGCTTCTACTATGGACCAAGCGCACAGATGGTCTCCGGCGCCGGACAGGACAGCGACGGCTACTCCTCCACCACCAACTGGAACGCCACCAACTGGAACAACGATCCCAACACTATCGCGTTTGATGGCGGCGGCTCGGGCAACTCCGTGCTCTACGGCAGCAGCCTCGATCCAAACTTTACCGGCGGCCCCGCGCCCAACGCCACCAGTCCCTACTCGCTCAGCAACCCATTTCCCACGGGAGTCATTCCCCTGGTCGGCGCCACGCAGGGGCTGGCCACTTATCTCGGTTCTCCGCTCAGCACCATGTTCCACTCCCAGCGTACCCAGACCACTTACAACTACAACCTGGGCTGGGAGGCCAGCTTCCCTCACGGCATCATCCTCAGCGCCGGTTACGTGGGCAGCCGCGGCCTCTTCCTACCGCTCGCCGGTCCCGACCTGAACCAGCTCGATCTAGGCACCATCGCCAAATATCAAGACGCACTCATCAACACCTCGGTGCCCAACATCTGGGCCGCCATCCAGCCCTCCACCAACGCTTATTACGGATCGCCCACCGTGCCTTTGTGGGTTTCACTGCAAGAGTTCCCGCAGTTCGGCCAGGATGGCGGATGTTGCGGCAGCGGCGTCACCATCCACGGCTACCCAGGCGGCGATTCGGAGTACAACTCACTCCAGACCAAGCTGCAGAAGCGACTCACCGCTCACTTCACCACGCTCACCTCCTTCACCTGGGCCAAGCTCATCACCGACGACGGCAACCCGCCCCTCGGCTTTGTCGGCTTCCACGCCGGCGCGCCCCAGGACTGGAAGAACATGAACTTCGAACACTCCGTCAGCCCGCAGGACGTGAAGTACCAGTTCACCTCGCAGGTCTCCTACGATCTGCCTATCGGCAAGGGCCGAGCACTCAACCTGAGCGGCCCCGCCAACGCCGCGCTGGGCGGGTGGACCATCAACGGCGTCATCTATGTCAGTGACGGCGTGCCTGTTCCTTCGCCAGTCGTCGGCGCCGGCACCTCTTACTTCAACCAGCGCACCGATATGGTCTGCGATCCCAGCCGCGGTGCGCCCCACACCGCCGCGCAGTGGTTTACCCCCAACTGCTTTGTGACGCCCGGCACGGAAGGCGGCGGTGCAGCCAATCCGTTCAGGGCAGGAACCGCGCCCGCCTATCTCGGCAACGTCCGCACCATGGGCGCGAACGAGCTCGACGTCTCGTTCTACAAGACCTTCTCCATCGGCAAGGAAAGAGACCTCCGCTTCGAGGTCTCCTCCTTCAACGTAGCCAACCGGGTACAGCTTGGCGCGCCGAATGTCAGCTCGCCCGGCTCCGGCTTCGTCAACTTCGGCCAGATCCTGGGCGACTCCAACCAACCACGCCAGTTCCAGTTCGGCTCCAAGTTCACCTTCTAGGAGAGACACGTCACGGCCAGGCGAATCACTACGGGCGCCCCAACGTTGCCGGGTTCTTGGCTTTGCGGCAAGATTCTCTCCTAAAGAGCAACCGCTTTTCCTCCAGATCGACAACGAGGGCAAGGAAGGCTGTCTTGAAAGGGCGCTTCAGCTGCGCCCTTTCAAAGAAGCTTCAAGGATGACAGTTTTTTGATAGGTTCTTAGAAGTGGTAGCTCAATCCCAGGCTGGCATTCATCACGTCGAGCCCGGGGTTGATGGGAACGATGAAGGAATTGGAGAAGTGGAAGTCGCCGAAGACACCCAGGCGCAGCCCCCAGCGCTGATTCAGCATCACCTGCACGCCGGTGGACGACTGCAGGCTGAAGTTCTCATAAGTCGCCTCGGTGGAAGGCACCTTCTTGGTGAACACCAGTACTCCGCCCTTGGCTTCGAGATAGGGCCTGATCTTCTTCGCGCTCCGCCACTGCAACCTGAACCCGATCGGTGAAATCCCCAGTCCCGGCACATACTCCCGGATATTTTTCTGCGTGATCGGTCGCGGGCTGCCGTAAATATCCGTGCTGACCGGCTTGTCCAGCAGAACGAACGGCAGCACCTCGGCCACGTAGTCCATCTCCGACCCCAGAAAGTGCCCCCACGAGTGCCGGTCGTACTCTACTCCCGCCGTGAACAGTTTTTCGTCGTACGCCGAGGCAAAGATCAGGTAGTTGCCATAGGAAATCAGCCCCTCGACGATGATCTCCTGTTTCATCGGCTCTTCGCGGTCCAGGTAGATTTCCTTCACCTGCCCGCCGCCCCCGACCGCCAGATCCATCGCCGGCAAGGCCGCCTTCTCTGCCCCTGCGTTCATCTCCGCCAGCGTAGCCGGTTGGGCCGGAGCGGCAGCCTCGCCGCCAGCGCCGGATCCCACCAGAGCGGCAGCGCCATCCGCGGAGCCGTCCGTGGCCAGAGAATCGGAATAACCCGTGCTCGCCCCCTGCTGGCCGAGCGCGCGCTGCGGCAACGCCAGGCAAGCAGCCATGAGCATTGAAACGCAACTGACGCGAAGAATCCCGGCGGAAAAGCCGTCTGGCCGGCTGGAGGAGGCTAATTTCCACCAAACTCGATTGAACTGCAAAGGGTCACCCTGCGTGTTGAGATCGTCCGGAAGAGCCACGGGAAGATGGGGTTAGCTCCATCCGGTAAGCAAACTATAGCACGAACCCGCCGCCCCGCAGGACCTCAATTCCAGCCGCCAGCCCGAACCTTACGCCGCCATGCATGCATCCCTCTACCCCCATGTTCTACACTTCTTACCGCTGGACGCCGCCGAGCTATACCGTTCCTTAACCAGCCCGCAGCAGGGGTGAAAAGACACAACAAATCCGTGGGTCCCGCGCGCAACCAGCTCCGTCCAGACAGAGTAGGAGTGCCGAGAGTGAAATTTTTTCGAATCAGAATGATCGCAAGCAGGTCCCAAGGGACCGTGCTCGGGGGGGCTGCTCTGCTGCTGGGCACCTCCATGGCGCTGGCGCAAGCGGTCCCGGTGGTTACCGGCGATGCCCGCGTTGACAGGCTGCTCAGCCAGATGACCCTTGAGGAGAAGCTGACTCTGATCCACGGCACCCACGAGGACCCGGACGTCTATCAGGGCCAGGCCGGCTATCTGGGCGGCGTTCCACGCCTTGGCATTCCCGGCCTGCGATTTGCCGATGGGCCTCCCGGCGTGCTCACCCGCCATCCATCGCACGCAGAAACCGCCACCATGGGCGTGGCCGCCACCTTCAGCACCAAAACCGCCGAGCAGAATGGCCTGGTGATTGGCCGCGAGGCACGCGCGCTGGGCATCGACGTGGCGCTGCAACCCTTCGTCAACATCGATCGCGATCTCGAATTCGGGCGCGGCTACAACACCTTCGGCGAGGACCCGTTTCTGACCGGCGCGATGGCCGTGGGTGAGATCAAGGGCATCCAGTCGCAGCATGTAATGGCGCAGATCAAGCACTACGTCGGCTACGACTCAAACGGCAGCAGCACCTTTATCGATGACCAGACCCTGCACGAGGTCTACGTTGCCCCCTTCGATGCCGCCATACGCAAGGCCGACGTTTCGTCGATCATGTGCTCCTACAACCGGCTCAACGGCACCTTTGCCTGCGGCAACAAGGACGCGCTGACCACCATTCTGCGCGACCAGATCGGCTTCAAAGGCTTTGTGACCTCCGACTGGGGAGCAGTGCATGCCGTGAGCTTTATCAACGACGGCCTGGACATGGAGATGCCCGGCGAACCGGCTCCCGGTGGCGGCGGCTTCTCCATCCCCTCCTTCTTTGACCTGCTGCCTGTGCCGCCTCCACCACCTGCGCATGCCGGCGACGGCATCATGGAGGCCATGTTTGGCGGTCATATCCCTGAGGAACCCGCACCCGCGCGCTTTCCCATGGGCGACTTCGGCGTCAAGCTCAACCCGGAGAAGATGGCCGACGCTCTCAAAGACGGCACAGTGACCGAAGCGGCTGTCACCCGCGCCGCCGGCCGCGTGCTCTATGAGATCGTCCACTTCGGCTATCTGGATGGCCAGTCGAAGCACGACGTGACCGCACAGGACATCGAGGCGAACGCCAGGATCATTGAGAAAACCGGCGAAGAAGCTGCCGTGCTGCTCAAGAACGAAGGCGGCGCCCTACCGCTGAAGGCCGCCGATCTCGGCTCGGTGGTCCTGATCGGGCCCACGGCCGGGCAGGTGGATTCGATCGGCGTCAACGGCGAGCGGTCGGTTGGACTGCCGGCGCGCCAGGTGGGCCCGCTTGCTGCTCTGCGCAAAGTCACCGGCAACAACAGCATCCAATTCGCCGTGGCCGACGACATGACCGGGACGCTGATCCCGGCCAGTGCGCTGAGCCACAACGGCAAGCCCGGCCTGGAACGCGCCACGATCAGTTCGTCGCAAATCGGCGCACAGTCCGGTGCCGAAACGAATGCGCAGATCGACTTTACCGGTGCTAATGCCCTGGCGCCCGATTCGGTGGTCACCTGGCAGGGTACCCTCACCGCGCCCCACGCCGGCAGTTACTGGATCTATCTGCAGGCCCTGGGCACCAACGCCGTCATCAACCTCGATGGCAAGCGCCTGGCCGCGACCGGCGTCTTCCAGGGCGGAGTCCACGGCGATATTCTGCAAGCCAATCAGGACAACGTGGTGCCCACCCCGGACGGGCTGGACAACGTGCGCCGCGCGGTTGAGCTCACCGCCGGCCCGCACGCAATCGAAGTCTCCACCACTCCCGACACATCCAACTCTCCCGTGCAGGTGCGCTTGAACTGGTACACGCCGGAGCAGCGCCGGGCGGACCATGAGGCTGCCGTAGCAGCTGCCCGCAGCGCCAAGGTTGCCGTCGTCTTTGTATGGACCCGCGGCACTCCGGTCTTCGGCCTTCCCGGCGACCAGAACAAGCTGGTCGAGGAAGTGGCCGCGGTCAATCCCAATACCGTCGTGGTGCTCAACACCAGCCAGCCCGTGGCTCTGCCCTGGCTGGACAAGGTGAAGGCGGTGCTCGAAATGTGGTGGCCGGGCGACGAGGGCGGATGGGCAACGGCCAATCTGCTGGCCGGCAAAGCCAGCCCCGCCGGCCGCCTGCCCGTCACCTGGGGCAAGACTCTGGCCGACTACGCCGCCACCGACCCCAAGCACCCCGAACGCTCGAGCAAAGGCCTCGCCGGCAAGACGACCTATTCCGAAGGCGTCAATGTCGGTTACCGCTGGTTCGACAAGGAGAAGATTGCGCCTCTGTTTGCCTTTGGCCACGGGCTCAGCTACACCACATTCGACTACTCTGGGCTGAAAGTCACCAAGGCCGCAGACGGCGGGCTCGATGTGAAGGTGCGCATCAAGAACACCGGCACCGCGGAGTCAGACGAAGTGCCGCAGGTTTATCTCGGCGCTCCAGCCCTGATCCCAGCGGGCGTCCAGTTCCCTGTTCGCGCGCTGACTGCATTTGACCGTGTGCATCTGGCAGCCGGTGAAGCGAAGACGGTGAGCCTGCATGTGGAGCCGCGACAGCTTCAATACTGGTCGACGAAGGATGGCAAGTGGGAGTCGGCGACCGGCAAGCGCATGGTGAGCGTGGGTGCTTCGTCGCGTGACTTGCGCGTGGAGCAGGCAAGCAACTAAGTCAATTGGCCGGGTGCCCCATCCTCGCGACGTTCTTGTTTTTGTCGCGAGGGTGGGAAACCACGAAGGCTCGGATCGCCGTGCCGAAGGCGACAGCCGTACAGCAGGCGTCTGCCGCACCGCAGGTGCTTAAGACGCCATGCCCAGGCCAACCAAATTGGCGGCGGCGATGATTACCAGAATGCCGGCCCAGAGCAGCCGCAGCGGCCTCTTGCCCACGCCGACCCACTCGCCAAGCGCCAGCCCAACCAGCCCGCCGCAGAGCACGTACATGCTCATGTGCAGCATCCAGTTGACATAGAACAGCCGCGCCGGAACGTTGGCCGCGCCCCAGGCGTAGAAGAAGAACTGCAGATACCACATGATGCCGCCGGCAGCGGCCAGTGCTGCGTTCTTCACCAGCGTGCTGCCCGGCTCGGCCAAATCCGCGCGCAGTGAAAGCCGCTTGAGCGCAGCGAGCCGGATGAAGCAGTAACTCAGGTTGACCAGCGCGCCGCCCCCCATGATGATCACGTAGCTGGGCAACGCTGCATAGAGCGGGCTTACGCCGAGATGCAGGGCCGCCTGCTCCATGGGCCGCGCCGCGTCAATGGCGAACGACATGCCCGAAGAAAAGATGCCGCACATAATGGCCAGGAACAGGCCGAGCTTGACGTTGAACTCGCGCGATTCACCGCTGAGCTGGG
>Ga0302319_10018537_pt1 | contig 12694 bp, 13 predicted proteins | sample Bog_T0_2_FD_203319 | JGI IMG/M metagenome (GOLD analysis project Ga0302319, IMG submission 203319) | Peat permafrost microbial communities from Stordalen Mire near Abisko, Sweden - Bog_T0_2 | ecosystem: Environmental > Terrestrial > Soil > Wetlands > Peat | place: Sweden: Abisko, Stordalen Mire...
CAAAGAGGTACTAAAGAATATTGGGGCCGACGACGTAGCGTCGGTGGGCGAATCCGGGGCGGATTTTGCAACCAGCAACAGACCGCACGTCCGCCGCAGTCGCGCCTGAGCCATCGAAACCTGAAACAACGGGTGGCCCTATCCTGGAGGTGACCGTTTCTGCTGCTTCCGGAATATCCCTGGCCGGGTTGAAGAAGAGCAGCGTCAAACCCGGCACAGGATAGGGTTCTTAGAGCGGCCCCATCCACGCGTCCGAGAGCCCGTAGATGATCTTGATTTCTTCCACCGAGAACTGTTTGAGGAAGGCCGGCCGGCGCAAGGTCGCCTCGCGCTCCTCGTCCGTGAGCGTCTGCAGCCTCGCCAACGCCCTTCCGACGGCTAGCTTTCGGTCGGCCGGCAACTGGTTCACTTCCTCCGTATACCTTTTCACTTCCGCCTTCTTCTGCGGGGGAAGCGCTTCAAAGCGCTCCATGCGGCGGAGTTGCAGGGCCTGCGTCTCTTTAGGAAGGCTGTCAAACCAAGCCAGGTTCTTGCGCACGTTCACTTGCTGTTGCGGCGGCAATTGCTCGATGATGCGCTCCCGTTCCTCCGGCGTCATGCGGTAGAGCCGGGTGGCGATATTGCCCGGATTTACCACCCGTTGAGCGCCTTTCTGTAGCGTCGCCTTCGGTGTGCCCGCTTTGGGCGCGGCTTTGGAGGTCACGGCTTTGGGAGGCGGTGGGGGAGGAGGATCTTTTTGTTGTTTCCCAGCCACACTCACACCGACTGCCAGCAGCAGCAAGCAGCCCATCTGGAGCACGCGTTTCATGGCATCACATCTTGGAATCGCCGTGGTCCGGCGGCAGCAGATGATTGAACTCGCGCAGCATCTCCATATCGTCCAGAGCGTGTTGCAACTGGTCCGGCGGGAGCGTTTCCACCTGCGCCGATTCCTGCGGCGCCAGGGTTGGCTTCGCCGGCGGCCGGTTCATCAGCAACCCGGCCATGATCACCACGCCGGCGGCGGCGGCAATCGGCACGGCATGGCGGAAGAGCGGGTTGAAGGGCCGCGTGAGACGGACCCACCAGGATGCCTGTTGCTCGATCGCCTGATACAAACGGCGGTCAAAATCCATCGAGGCCGGGGTCGGTTCCCAGGCGTCCAGCGCCTGCCACACCAGTTGCTGGCCGCCCGCAAACTCCCGGCAGGCCGGGCAGACTTGCAGGTGCTCTTCGACTTGCGCGCTCGAGACGGCATCCAGCTTGCCGGATGCATAGTCCAGCAGCCGGCCGTTCTCCCGGGTTTCCATTGGACACTTCATCATGTAACCTTTCTTCCCTAAGCCATATGGGCCAAGCGGGCGCGCAAAGTCTCGTACGCCCGAAATAGCAAAGATTTTACCGCAGATTCGGAACAGTTCAGCACCTTAGCGATCTGCGAGTATTCCATTTCCTCATACTTATGCATCAGCACGGCGGCTCGCTGCTTCTCCGGCAGCATGGCCACCGCCCGCCGGACTTCGTCCAGCCGGACCTGATACACCATCGTTTGCTCCACCGACGGACGCCGATCCGACACCTGCCGAACCGGGGTAGCGGGAGAATCGTCATCCAGCCGTTCTTCCAGCCGTTGATTCTTGCCATCCCGCAGCGAATTCAATGCCAGATGCGTGGCAATGCGAAACAACCACGTAGTGAACTTCGCCGTCGGTTCGTAACTTTCCCGTGACCGGTACACGCGCAGAAAAACTTCCTGCGCCAATTCCTCGGCAACCCCTTGATTCTGCACCATGCGGTACAAAAAGTGAATTACCGGCGCGCGATGCTTCTCGAGCAGTTTTCCGAAACTCGCTCCGTCACCTTCTTTGACACGGAGCATCAGTTCGGCGTCGAAATCGAGGCTTGCCGCCAGAGCCCCCATATCGGTCTTAACCCGTTCTTCCATCCGAGGTTGCGCTTCCTGGGGAATTAATGCGTCCCGTTATTCCCCTTTGAGCGAGCGTTCCATCAGCCGCTGGATCGCATCGCGCGGTGATACCCCGAAGTCTAGCATTTGAGACATCTGCGCGGCGATGGGCATTTCCACACCATACCGCTGGGCCAAGTCTACTGCTGCATTTGTAGTTTTTACGCCCTCCGCTACCATTCTCATGGAGCCTACAATCTCCTCCAGCTTGCGCCCATGCGCCAGTTCCACCCCGAGGGTGCGGTTGCGGCTCAATTCTCCATTACACGTAAGCACCAGGTCCCCCAGACCAGCCAAGCCCGCCAAGGTCTGTGCCCGGCCACCCATGGCTACCGCGAGTCTGGTCATTTCCGCCAACCCCCGGGTGATCAGCGCGGCCATGGGATTGTGCCCTAACCCCATTCCGTGCAATACGCCAGCGCCAATCGCCACTACATTCTTGATGGCGCCTCCAATTTCTACACCAACCGTATCAAAGCTGGAATAGAGGCGGAAGGTCGGTCCGGAAAAGGCCACCTGGATGCGTGTTGCGAGGGCGGTATCGGACGATGCTACTACAAGTGCCGTAGGCTCGAATCGGGCCACTTCCCTGGCGAAAGTCGGGCCTGAGATCACTGCGATCCGCGGCTGCATCCGGGAAGCCAGCACTGCTCCGATCACCTCCGACGCGCGTAGGAGGCTGCCGTTCTCCAGCCCTTTAGTAGCGCTCACAAAGAGCATCGACTCCAGGAGATAAGGCGACATCTCCTGGTAAAGGTGACGTACCAGGTGGGAGGGCATGACGCTCAGAACCACTTCGGCGCCTTCCAGCGCGCTTGGCAAGTCGCTCACAACCTCAACATGTTCAGGCAGTTGGAAACCGGAAAGGTAAACATCGTTCTCCCGCGAGCCGCGCATCCGCGCTGCCAGGTCGGCTTCATATACCCATAGACGGACCTGTTGAAACCGCGGCGCGAGTACTACTGCCAGGGCCGTGCCCCAACTACCGCCCCCAATAATCGCCAGATTCTTCAGAATTTACCGTCCCCAAAGGTCACTTTGGCTCCCCAAAGGCGAAAACGTGCTCAGTGCCATCATGCAACCGCCGAATATTACTACTATGCTTGTAGATGATAAAGGCTCCGGCGATCACGGCGGCGACCACGACCGGCAACGGCGGCTTTTGAATCAGCCAGACCGCCAGTGGGAAAGTGGCTGCCGCCACGATGGATCCCATGGAAATATGCCGCGTCCAGCTTACTACCACCACAAATACTACCAGTACCGATCCCAGCGCCGGCGGTGTCAGGCAGAGGAACGCTCCCACGAAACTGGCCACCGCTTTGCCGCCCTGGAATTTGAGGAACACGGGATATGCGTGTCCGGCCATCACTGCCAGCGCCGCCAGGCTCATGGCGGTGGGGTCATGATCCGCGAATCGCCCGGCGATCCAAACCGCCAGGTAGCCCTTCGCGATATCAAGCAACAAGGTGGCAATGCCACTAGCGCGGCCCGAAGTGCGCAAGACGTTCGTGGCGCCGATATTTCCGCTGCCCGCCGCGCGCACATCTGCGCCGGTGGTCAATTTGACCAGAAGGTACCCAAAGGGGATGGCGCCAAGCAAATAAGCAATCGCCACCCCTAATAAAGTGGTCATGGTTGTGAAAAAGGATACTCCGCAAGTTTAGTGTACACGGAACCGGATGGCCGCAACTGGCTTTGATACAGGAAGAACGATCGCGCCTCGAAGCCGCCGAAAGCCAGCGCCGGCAGCGCGCCGATGGCGCTGTGGAGCGGTCGCAGATCCGCCCGTTCCTTGATCCGCGCCAGGGTCAGATGCGGTGAGAACGGGCGCTTCTCCCCCGCCACCCCGAGCGCCGCGGTTCGATTGTCGATATCCGCCGCCAAACGATCCAGCCCCAGCGCCTCGATGCCGCACCAGAACACTCGCGGCGCCCGCGCGTCGGGGTAGAACCCAACTCGCGCAACCGCGACGGTGATAGGCGGACGAGCCGGCAAGGCGCCCAGCGCATCTTTCATTTCAGGCAACCGTTCCGCCGGCCATTCGCCGATGAACTTGGTGGTGATATGCAGATTCGCCGGTGGGCTCCAATGAAGGCGCGCGGCCGGGCGGAGACGCGCCACCAGTGCCTCCAGGCTGCTTACTACCTCATCCGGCAGATCGAGCCCGGTAAACAATCGCATCAGCGACATTGTATCCCCGTGCATTCGCACCAGCGGAGGGGCGGCTGTTGAGATAAGATTGTGGAAAGGTTTCCTCGTCACTCAGAGAAAAGGAGTCCCTATGTTGCGCCTTCTCAGCACCGTCTTCACGATCAGCCTGATGGGAGCCGGCAATCCGGCGATGGCCCAAGACCCGGCCACGCCGCCGCCCCCACCTCCGGCCAAGGCCGCACAACCACCGCGCCCGCAGGCGCCGACCCGCGATCCCCATACGCCCGGATACGTCGACGCCAAAGAGCTGGCTGACGGCGCCAACGCGTCGCCCAAAGAGGATGGCAATTTCATCCTCGGCGCCACCCATACCGCCGCGCCCGAGATGACCGCACAGGAAGGCGTGCCGCGGGGAACGATTTACAACTTCACCATGGAATCGACGGACAGCAAGATCTACCCCGGCATCGCGCGCGGCCCTGCCCCCGACGCGGCAGCCCCGGCTGCCCCTGCGGCAGGCGCTCCCGGCGGTGGTAGGGGAGTCACCAGCCACCCGGCTCCGTACCATCGCGCCGTAGCGGTGTATGTTCCCAAACAATACGTGCCGGGCACGGAGGCGCCGTTCCTCGTCGGCGCGGACGGACCGGACCGCGGGCTGTTCGTGGCTCTGGACAATCTGATTGCCCAGCATCGCCTGCCCGTAATGATTGCCATCTCCATCGGCAACGGCTCAGGCGACGGCCCAGGCAGCGAACGCGGCCTGGAGTACGACACCATGTCGGGCCTCTACGCGGAGTTCGTGGAAAAGGAAGTACTGCCTCGCGCGGAGAAGGAAGCCAACGTGAAGCTGACGAAGAATCCCGACGGCCGGGCCACCATGGGTGGCAGTTCCGGCGGCTCGGCCGCCATGGCCATGGCTTGGTACCACACGGACCTCTACCACCGCGTGCTCACATTCTCCGGGACTTACGTGAACCAGCAAACTCCCATGAATCCCGAAACGCCTCACGGCGCCTGGGAATTCCACGAGAACATCATCCCCAACAGTCCGGTGAAGCCGCTGCGCATCTGGATGGAAGTGGGCGACCGCGACAATTACAGTAACCGCGACAATCTGCACGACTGGGTTGTAGCCAATGAGAATATGGCCAAAGTGCTGGCCGCCAAGGGCTATCATTATCAGTTTGTATTTGCGCGCAACGCCGGGCACACCGATGGCGCGGTGAAGCGGCAAACCCTGCCCGAAGCCCTGGAATATATCTGGCAGGGTTACCCCATCGCGGGGGCGAAGAATTGATCGGCCTGTTGAGATAAGATTGGTGGAGGATTTCCCTGTCACTCAGAGAGAATAAGGAGCCCCTATGTTGCGTCTTCTCGGCATTTCGTTGGCGATCAGCCTGATGGCTGCCATAGATCCGGCAGTGGCCCAGCCCCCCGCCGCCGGGCAACCCCCAGCCGCGGCCCCACGCCAGGGCCGCCCGCAGCCGCCGACCCGCGATCCCCATACGCCCGGGTATGTCACGGCGAAAGAGTTAACCGACGGCGCCATCCCTTCTCCCAAGGAGGACGGGAACTTCATCATCGGCCCCGCGCACCCTCGCGCGCCGGAGACGACCGTCCAGGAAGGCGTGCCACAGGGTGAAATCTTCAACTTCACCATGGAATCCACCGATAGCAAGATTTATCCCGGCATAGCGCGCGAGAACGGCACCTTGGGCGTAGGCGATCCCAACGATCCCACCAAGATGATCGTCACCACCAGCCATCCCGCTCCTTACCATCGGCGGGTGGGGGTGTATGTCCCCAAACAATATGTGCCGGGCACGGTCGCACCCTTCATCGTTACGGCGGATGGCGACCGGTCGGTGTTTGCGGCGCTGGATAATCTGATCGCCCAGAAACGCGTGCCGGTGATGATCGCTATCGCCATGGCCAGCGGCGGAGGCGACGCGCAGGGAAGCCAGCGCGGCCTGGAATACGACACCATGTCGGGCCTCTACGCGGAGTATGTGGAGAAAGAAGTACTGCCCATGGTGGAGAAGACGGCCAACGTGAAACTGACTAAGGATCCCGATGGCCGGGCGACCATGGGCGGCAGTTCCGGCGGCTCGTGTGCCTTGATCATGGCCTGGTATCACCCGGATCTCTACCACCGCGTTCTCACCTACTCGGGCACCTATGTGAACCAGCAGTGGCCCTCGAATCCCCAAAACCCGCACGGCGCTTGGGGGTTCCACGAAAACCTCATCCCCAATAGCCCAGCGAAGCCGATCCGCCTCTGGATGGAAGTTGGCGACCGCGACCTGTTCAATCCCAACGTGATGACCGACAATATGCACGATTGGGTCGTGGCCAATGAGAACATGGCCAAGGTGCTGGCCGCCAAGGGCTACCACTATCAATTCGTGTTTTCGCGCAGCGCCGGGCACGTCGACGGACCCACCAAGCAACAAACCCTCCCCGAAGCGCTGGAATATGTCTGGCAGGGCTACCCCATCGGGACGGCGCCGAAGAACTGATCGAGCGCGGCGATATACTGAAGAGGAAATCGGCACTGCGCCGGCTCTGCCGGCCTGCCGTTGAGGAGTTCATGGCCGCACTGATCGATGCGATTGACGTCAAGAAAAGAACTTTGTTTGAGTTTGAAAACACACCGTTCTCCTGCCTGGAAGCGGAGGTGAATACGCCGACCGCTCGCGGCGGGCAGACTTTGGTGCGTTTGAAAATTCGCAACCTGCTCACCAACGCGGTCTTTGAGAAGACGTTCAAGGCCAGTGACAAGTTCAAGGAGCCGGATCTGCAGATGGTTCCGGCTTCCTATCTGTATAGCGATGGCAATGGTTCCCACTTCCTGGACCAGGAGAGCTTTGAAACCCTCACCCTGGCCGAGGAGGTAATGGGCAGCGGGCTGGATTTCCTCGTCGGGGGCGCCCTGGTGGAATTGCTCAAGTACAACGGCAACCCCATCGGCTTGGAACTGCCCACGTTCGTGGAACTGGAAGTGGCTCACACGGAACCGGGCGTGAAAGGCGATTCGTCGAGCGGCACCGTCACCAAGCCAGCCAAGCTGGAGACCGGTCTGGAAATCCGCGTTCCCCTTTTCATCAAGGAAGGGGAAAAGATCAAGGTGTCCACGGAGACCCGGGGCTTTGCCGGACGGGCCTGACTTTCCGCCGCGGCGGTATACGGTATCATAGAAGTATCCTTGCTTTCCATCCAAAATATCTCCATGCGCTTCGGCGCCAAAATTCTGTTTGAAGACGTCACCTGCACGTTTCTGGCGGGGCGGCGGTATGCTATCACCGGTCCCAACGGGGCCGGAAAATCCACGCTGATGAAGATTCTCACCGGCGATTTGGAAGCTCCCAAAGGAACGGTCTCGCGGCCCAAGAAGTTCGGCGTGCTGCGTCAGGACCAGTTCGCGTTCGATGCGTTTCGCGTGATCGACACCGTCATCATGGGCAATGCGCCCCTCTGGCGGGCCCTCGAAGAGCGCGACAAATTGTACGACAAACCGCACGATCAGCTCACCGACGAGGACGGCATGCGTCTGGGCGAACTCGAGGGCATCGTCGGCGAAGAAGGCGGTTACACGGCGGAAGCCGATGCCGCCACGCTGCTCGACGGCCTGGGCGTGGAACAATCGCTGCATGAGCGGCGCATGGGCGAACTGCAAGGCGGCCAGAAAGTGCGCGTGTTGCTGGCCCAGGCTCTCTTCGGCACGCCGCCCGCGTTGCTGCTCGACGAACCCACCAACCACCTCGATCTGGAATCGGTGCACTGGCTGCAGGATTACCTGTGCCACTACGAAGGCGTGCTCATCGTGATTTCGCACGACCGCCATTTTCTCAACAGCGTTTGCACCCACGTAGCCGATATCGACTACGAAACGGTGATCACCTACACCGGCGGGTATGACGACATGGTGCTCGCCAAGACGCAGATCCGCTCCAGTATTGAGGCTGGCAATGCGCAGCGCGAAAAGAAGATCGCTCAGCTCAACGAATTCATCGCCCGCTTTTCGGCGGGCACGCGATCGAGCCAGGTGACGTCGCGCAAAAAGGAAGTGGAGCGTTTGCAGACGTCCGAGCTGGCGAAGTCGAATATCCAGCGGCCCTACATCCGTTTCGATATGAAGCGTCCTTCGGGCCGGCATCCGCTGGAAATCAAGGGTCTGGCCAAGAGCTACGACGATCTGAAAGTGGTCGAGGGCTTCAGCGCCAGCGTCTCGCGCGGCGAGAAGATCGCTCTCATGGGCCGCAACGGGGCCGGGAAAACCACGTTGTTGAAGTCGCTGATTCGCAGCGCGACCGGCTTCATCGACGATGCCGAGCGGCATTTCGCAGTGGACGCGGGGATTGTGGTGTGGGGACACGAAGTGGCCGTAGGCTATTTCGCCCAGGACCATTCCGATTCCATCCCGCACGGCACCACGGCCATCGAGTGGCTGCACGAGTTCGACCCGCAGGCATCGCAGGAGGAATTGCGCGGCCTATTGGGCCAGATGCTCTTCAGCGGCGAGGATGCTCTCAAGCGCACGGCGGCGCTCTCCGGCGGCGAGGCGGCGCGCCTGATCTTCTGCCGATTGATGCTGCAGAAGCCTAATTTCCTGGTGCTCGACGAACCCACCAACCACCTCGATCTGGAATCGATCAACGCCCTTAACATCGCCCTGCAAAAGTATCAGGGAACGGTGATCCTGGTGACCCACGATCATGACCTGATCGATGAAGTCGCCACGCGGATCTGGCATTTCGAAGGCGGCCGCATCGAAGATTTCAAAGGCCCGTACGAAGAGTACGCGGCTTTTGCGCAGGAAAAGGCATCGTAAGGCCTGCGGCGCCCCCGCTCCCTCTCACTAAGTACTGACGTTCGGAATTTCGGTGACGTATCGGAAACCGCTTGCTAACGCGCGCGGCTCTGATCCGAGCCGCGACGCGAAACTACCATTTGGCGGCGAAGCAAACCCTCCCTCACTCTAACTCGCGTCTTTGTGAATGTGCGCGTGCGAGTGGATCTCTCCCGACCCGTGCCGATGGCGGTGCGCGTGAATCAGGTTGGTGCGTTCCAGCAACTCCGTGTTCCTGAGGATCTCGTCGGGCTGCCCCTCGGCCACCAGCCGGCCGCCATCCAGAACAAAGCAGCGGTCGGCGATATCTTCCAGGTCGCCGAGTTCGTGCGTGGCGGTGATCACCGATTTCGCGCCGCCGCCCCATTCCACCAGTAGATCCACCAGCTCGCTGTGGCTGCGCGGGTCGAGCGCCGAGGCCGGTTCATCGAGGAGCAGCACCGCCGGGTCCAGCACCAATACGCTGGCCAGCGCCACTCGTTTCTTCTCGCCGCCCGAGAGCCGGTGGGGCACGCGATCTTTCAGATGGCCGATCCGCAGGCGGTCCAGAATCTCGCCTACATGGTCGCGGATCTCCTTCTTCGGCCAGCGAAGTTGCAAGGGGCCGAAGGCAATCTCGTCAAACACCGTCGGGTTGAAGAGTTGCACGTCGGGATTCTGAAACACGATGCCCACGGTACGGCGAAACGGGAAGGAAAACGATTCGTCCGCGAGGTGCTCTTCGCACAATTCCTCGCCGCGAAACCAGATGACGCCCGATTGGCCGAACATCAGCCCATCCAGCAGGCGCAGCAGAGTGGATTTGCCCGATCCATTGGCGCCGAGCAAGGCCACGCGGCTGCCTTCGGGGATGGCCAGACTGAGATCGTCAATCGCCGTGACGCCTTCATAGCTGTACGTGAGGTGATCCAGTTCGAAGAGCATCAGCGCCCCGCCCAGATGGAGAACGCCGCCAGGAGCGCGAAGGTCCCCAGAGCCAGCCAATCCAGTTTCCGCATGTGGAAATCTTCCAACAGAAATACTTCCCCGCGGAAACCACGGGCGCGCATGGCCAGATAAACTTCGTCGCTCATCTGCAAGGTCTTGCCGAGCAGCACGCCCGAACCGGCCACCGCCAGGCGTCTTTGTTCTGCCGGGGTAATCGCATTCACCGTGCGGCTTTTGCGCGATTCGAACATTTGGTGAGCGGTTTCGAGCAGCAGCAAGATGTAGCGGCACGTCATCCCCAGGATCACCACAAAGACCACCGGCACGCGGAAAATCCGCAGCGCCTTGAGGACGTGATTCCAGGGCGTGGTATAGACCAGCGCCAGCATCAGAGTCGCTGCCGAGACCGCCCGCAGAACCAGGAAACTGGCGGTCCGCAGGCCCTGTACCGTAATGGGCAGACCGTACAACGGAGTTCCGGGGGTCAGAAAGATCGCCGGCGTGGCAATCATTCCGCTGAAGAGCAAGGCGCCCAGCCAGGCGCGGCCGGCGATCACGCGCAGCGGAATGGCCGACAGACAGGCGACGGTCACGGCCAGCGCCAGAATCGCCCCAATCAACCAGAGTTTCGCCGCCAGAGCCACCGCGACCACCAGGGAAAGCAGGCCCGCCACTTTGACTCGGGGGTCCAATTGCTGCAGCAAGCCCCGGCGGGAGGCAACGGTTTCCGCATAGAGCGCCCGCTCCATGGCGGCATGCAGCCCCTCCAGCGTATGCTCGATGAAGCCGCCGCGTTTGCGGACGTGAACGTCGCTCATACGGCTTCCGGACCGGCGCGCACGGCGTTTTGCGTAAAGCGGCCCAGCAGGAGGATCGCGACCACGATCAGTCCCACGCCGAACATGGCCGAGAGCAGATAGCCAAACGCGACTCCGCGAATGTAAGGCGGGGCATAGCGGGCAAAAGGCGCCGTCCACACCGAAGAGAGCCGCTGCAATCCTTGTGGCGCAAGCTGCGGCGCCCCATGATTGAAAGAGGCGGCGGCAATCTGCGCGCGGGCGGCCGGATTGGCATAGTCCGACGCCATCCATTCACCCCACGCGGAACCGGCGGCCAGAATACCCAGCGGCGTCAGAACCATCAAGGCCGCCAGACCCGCCCAGAGCGCTCGCAGCGGCCGCGCGGCCGCCGGCGGGAGAGCTTGCGCGGCGTCGATCAGCTTGCCCGCGGTGGACCGCAACAGCGACAAATCGGACCGCTGCAGGAAGGCCACTACGCCGGCCGATACCGCCAGTTCCGCCAGGCCCGCAATGGTCAAATGGCCGATCATCATGGCGGGGATGGCGATGCTCAGCGGATACGGGCAATAGAGCGGCGTTCCGGCCGCGTCCTTATAGAGTAAGGGTTGAATGCCGAACTCCACCGCCGCCAACAGTGCCGATACGTTGATGGCGACATAACCCGCCAGGCCGGCCGCTACTACGCGGCGGGCCGATGCCAGGGCCGAACGCCCGGCTATCAGCCGGTAAACGGCATAAGCTACCAGGGAGCCGGCGATGGCCATATTGAAACAGTTCGCTCCGATGGCGGTAACGCCTCCGTCGCCGAAGAACAAGGCTTGTACAATCAGCGCCACGGAAACCGCCAGCATGGCGGCCCACGGTCCGATCACCACCGTAGCCAGACCGATGCCGGTGGCATGGCCGGTGGTTCCGCCGGGCAACGGCAGATTGAACATCATGATGACGAACGAGAAGGCCGCGAATAAAGAGAGAAGCGGTACCTGTCGCGAGTGCAAACCCTTCTTTACGCGCTGCAGAGCCATGCGCCAGAACGGGACGCACCCGGCGTAAAGTGTCGCGCACGTGGCTGGGCTCAGGTATCCGTCGGGGATATGCATAAGCTTTCCGGCGAGACTACACCCTAGTGTATTACGTTTTGGAGATTCGTAGCACTCTGGGTCGCCGCAGCGGACAGGCGGCGCCGCGCGTCTTCGGCTTGCGGAAAGGCGAAATTCGGGTTGAGCGCCAGGGCGCGTTTCAGCATTTCTTGGCCCGCCGCGGTTCTGCCGCCGGCCATGGCAATCAATCCGGCGTGGTAAAGGAACATCGGCTCCGGCGTGTTGAGCGCTGTCGCTTGAGCGCTGGCTTCCTCGGCTTCCTTCTGCCTGCCGCTGCGATACAGCACCCAACTCAGGGCATCGTAAGTATAGACGTCTTTGCGGGTTGCCAGTTCACCCTGCGCCAGAGCCAGGGCTCGACCCAGGTTGCGATTTTCGTCGGCATAATTCACGGCCAGCATGCGATTGCCTTTTTCCCCGTTGGCCGCTCCCAGTTGGTCGATCACATCGAGCAGTTCTCGTTGTTTCACCGCTTCGGCGGTTTGGCCCAGCCGGGCGTAAAGAGATTCCAGAGCCGCGGCGTAATCGGGAAGCGGAATCACGGCCTGAGCCTTTTTGAAGTTCTCCACCGCCCGTGGGTATTCCCCATTCGCCGCATAAAACCGGCCGAGCGCCGCCAGAGCACGGTGGTAGCCGGGCATGGTTTCCAAAGCGCGATCGTAAACCGTGTGCGCTTCCTGAACGTGACCGGTCTTGAAGAGCATGTCGCCGAATTCCACCAGGCACCAGGCCAGATTCTCGGGGGTCTTACTGCCGGCTTCCACGGCCAGATTCATCCAGGACAGCGCTTCGCCGCTTTGGCCGGTGACAAAGTGGTGGTAGGCGATGCGGTTATAGCTCGCCAGGTTGGGGCCGAGTTCCAGCATCCTCCGATAGGCGTTCTCCGCCGCCGCGTATTGGCCCATCTCCATGAGCGAAT
>Ga0302319_10018538_pt1 | contig 12694 bp, 13 predicted proteins | sample Bog_T0_2_FD_203319 | JGI IMG/M metagenome (GOLD analysis project Ga0302319, IMG submission 203319) | Peat permafrost microbial communities from Stordalen Mire near Abisko, Sweden - Bog_T0_2 | ecosystem: Environmental > Terrestrial > Soil > Wetlands > Peat | place: Sweden: Abisko, Stordalen Mire...
CTTCTTCCATTGAATGCATAAATTTGTCGCCATATTTTATAATTCCTGATTCAAGCATTTCGCGCAGCAAGTCATTCCCTTCACGGGTACGTTCACCAACGCCTGCAAATACGGATAAACCAGAGTATGCTTTCGCGATATTGTTGATCAGTTCCTGGATCAATACCGTTTTGCCTACGCCGGCACCCCCAAATAAACCGATCTTTCCGCCTTTTGCATATGGTTCTAATAGGTCAATAACTTTAATCCCGGTGAACAGAACTTCCGTTTCAGTAGAAAGGTCTTCAAAACGCGGAGGATTATTATGAATTGGGCGGCCGTTGCTTTTATCAAGATTTTCTATCCCATCGATAGCATCGCCAACCACATTGAAAACACGTCCTTTTATGTCGTCGCCAACAGGCATTTTAATGGCCGACTCAAGGTCAACCACATCCATGCCCCGTAGCAACCCATCGGTTGAATCCATGGCGACGGCGCGTACGCGGTCTTCGCCTAAGTGTTGCTGAACTTCGAGAATAACCTTTTGGCCATTTTCTTTTGTGATCTCTAACGCGTCGTAAATCTTTGGGAGGTGGGCATTATCTTTGAAACTTACGTCAACTACCGGACCGATGATCCGTGAAATTTTTCCAATGTTTGGCATATATAACCTGGTAATTTAAAGTATTTACTATAAAACGGGCCCGTTTAAAAAACGAGCACAGTTTCGAGGCGCAAAGTTAAGATTTATAAGCAAATATTAAATAGCAGTATTAATATTTTTAGAGCATTAAATTGGACGGTATGGGAATTTGAGTTTTGCCGCTTTAGGCTTAACGCTGAAATTATTATATTTGCATGCAAATGCAGTTATCAGCCAGGGACATACAGATAATGAAAGATTATTTTTCCGGACAACCGGTGATAAAGGCATATTTATTTGGTTCATATTCCCGGGGCGAGGCCGATAATGACAGCGATGTGGATATTTTAGTGGACCTGGACTATTCAAAACATATCGGCTTGGGTTTTGTAACGATGCAATCAGAACTTCAGCAAAAACTTCAAAAAAAGATTGACCTTATATCTTCAAAAGCTATTTCAAAACACATAAAACCTTTTATAGAAAAAGACAAGATTTTAATTTATGAAAGGTAAACCTGGTGACCGTCAAAGATTGGTTCATATATTGGAAGCAATTGATGAAATTCAGCTTTATACTTTGAACACTGATCTAAGGGTTTTTCTTGAAAACTCAATGATGCGGTTTGCATGTGTTAAACAAATTGAAATAATTGGCGAGGCCGCCAATGCAATCACTAATGAAACAAAGGCATTATTTACCGATTTAGAATGGAAGCAAATAATTGGGATGAGACATATTCTTGTTCATGAATATTTCGGGATCGATTTTGACCTTATCTGGCAAGTTGTTATTAATGATCTGCCTGTTTTAAAAAATAAGATCCTCAATGCCATTAGCACCATTCGGCAATAACATTGACATAAAAATTCCCCGATTTACCAGTAATGTATTTATTGTTATATAATTCAGTCTTTGAGGTTGATAATTGGAAGGCGTGAATACCAAGACTTAATGGTGTCCATATCCGGGTCTGAACCATAAGAGCCTTGACCTTGGGGAGCATAAATCACGTTTGGGGGTGAGCCACCATAAAAAGATTTATACCCAATAATTTCGGCTCTTTGCAAATTAATGACGTAAACAAAAAATACCCGTACCATAGCATCCCCTCCACTTGTATATTTACCAACGTTATAAGAGCCCTTTTCTATATATACAACAGCTCTTATCTGCTTTGTAAAATTTAAGATTTCGCGCGGGGCTAAACCATTAAACAAAAAATCTAAAGAGTCAATTAATACATTATTTATTTCAGGAAATAAAATAAACTTTTGATCGAAACGAAAACTTGAATCTGGCGTTTTTTTCTTTAAAACGGATTGAATTACACCACGAACATCATCGTAATTTTCAATAACATTTGAATCATTTGAGGTAATCAAAAATTCGGTTATCATTTCCGCATTGAGTTTGTTTTTATTATAGGTCTCGTCAAGGATCTTTGTGTTCCCGTTTATCTCGTATTCGTTTATTGCTCTGATCGTCTGTTTAATATTGGAGTTGTAAAAAAATAGTACATTTTGCAGCCCAACGACAAAAACAAAAATCAAATTGCTATAGTTAAAATAATATATGGCCGTAGCAAAAAGGCGCGTATGTGAGGCTTTCGGAAACGAAAAATACGATAAACTATTGTGTATAAAATAATTGGTATTAAAATTGAAAACAGAAAATAAAGTAGAATTAGAAAGTTTTTTTTCAGTAAGATAAACTCTAATCCGGGATTAGTGACGCATTCCCATAAGAGTAATATTCCCCCTATTACTACCAGGATTGTCCAATAAAAAACCGCACGGGAAATCATCCGATTAAGTTCGTTTTCCCTTTGGCAGTTATCACAAATACCATAGGGACCATCGAATACTATATTTTTTTTTACATTGCCTACAGTAGCTTGTTCGGTAGTTCCATGTGCTGCCGTGCCAATTATGATCATTGGATAGTGACATTTTTTCTCGATTGTATATGTAAAGTTAAAAAAGTTTAATTTTTCATCGCATAACAGTATAAAATTTAATTTTTGAACCCGACTTTGATAGCAATACCTATTTAACCAATAGTAATAACATTGATATAAAACTTTTCCCGATTTAATAGTAATTTGTCCACGGTTAACTTTTCAATAAATGAAGCAAATATTTCTACCCGTCATCTTATCTTTTTTCGCATGTGCAGCCATCGCCCAGGAAACTCAAAAAGCAATTTTTTATTCGGTTTCTTTTCCAAATGCTGTTCACCACGAGGCCGAAATTGTAATGACTATTCCCCAGGCTTCTCCTAAAGATCTCTTTATTCACATGAGCCGTTCATCAGCCGGGAGATATGCGACTCATGAATTTGGCAAAAACATTTATAATGTAACCATTACTGATGTAAACGGGAAGCCAGTTCCATTTAAACAAATTGAGGGTGACTTGTACCAGGTTGCAGATCATCCTGACGTTGTAAAAGTCAGCTATACCCTGTTTGGAAACTGGACAGATGGTACTTACGCGAGTATTGATAAAAGCCATGCTCATTTGAATATGCCGGCTGCCTTTATGTGGGTAGAAGGTGAAGAAAAAAGACCGGTAAAGTTTGAATTTAATGACCTCGACAAATATGGCTGGAAAGTAGCGACCCAATTAAAACATGATGGCGATAACATTTACAGCGCGCCCGATTTACAATATATGATGGATAGCCCAACAGAGCTGTCGGCTTTTAAAGAATCCAGCTGGGATGTTGTTAATACTGATGGCAAAAAAGAGAAAATAAATTTAACGGTGCACTCGGATGATGCACAGCCGGTAATAGACAACTTTGGTAAAATGGTGCAAAAAGTGGTACTTGAAGAGAAAGCGGTTTTCGGCGAACTGCCTGCTTATGATTTTGGCGAATATACTTTTCTGGATGACGTTTATCCCACTAATTCCGGCGATGGTATGGAGCACCGTAACTCAACATGTATAGTACAACCAATTGATAAAGTAGAAGGCAATGAAGTGCGTTTGCTCGGTACATTTTCACATGAGTATTTTCATAGCTGGAATGTAAAACGCATCCGGCCGAAATCGTTGGAACCATTTAATTTTGAACATGCAAATACAAGCAGCGAGCTTTGGTTTGCCGAAGGTTTTACACAATATTACGGCGAAATGCTGTTGGTACGTTCTGGTTTCCACACGGTTGACGAATATACACGCACATTGGGCGGCCTCGTAAATTCAGTTTTAAACACGCCTGCCGCTGCAAAGTATCCTCAAACGCTAATGAGCAGGTATTCGGTATTTGCCGATGCGGGGGTTTCTATCGATCCTAATAACGACAATAACATTTTTACAAGCTATTATTTATATGGCGGAGCAACGGCGCTTGCCCTTGACCTCAGGCTCAGGAGCGAATTTAACTTAACGCTCGATGATTACATGCGCACAGTTTGGCTGGCCCGCGGTAAGGTTATGAAACCTTATACCATTCCTGACCTGCAAAACGATCTCGCAAAACTAACAAAGGACCCCAAGTTCGCTGCAGATTTTTTCAGCAAGTACATTTATGGTATCGAAAAAAACAACTATGAGGCATTATTAGCGAAAGCCGGATTATTGCTCCGCAAGGCGCAGCCGGGTAAAGCCTGGGCCGGGCCATTATCAAGCACGCCAGGCAGGGGCAGGGCCGGACAGGCCCGTGCTGCCGGAGCCGATGGCTTACCCATTCTTTCTTCAACTGTGATGGGAACACCGGTTTATAAAGCTGGTTTAGATGCCGGAGATATTATTTTAAAAGCGGACGGCAAAGAAGTGAAAGATGCGCAGGCATTTAATGATATTGTTGCCGGCAAAAACATCGGGGATAAAATTGTAGTCAACTACAAAAATCGCACTGGTAATCATGAAACAACAATTACCCTGGAAGAAAACCCGGCGCTTGAAGTTATTACTTTTGAAAAAGCCGGGAAGCAGCTTACTAAAGACCAGGAAACATTCAGGAGCAATTGGTTATCGTCAAAGGTTCAGTAGGCATCTAATTTTTTTCCGCGCTTTCAAAGTATAAAAGATCAACTTTTTCGCCGTCAAAAACCGCATAGCTGCTGCTATATAGCCATTCGCCTAAATTAATATAATGGCTCTTGTCATTTAACTGAACGTCCTGGGGAAAATGACGGTGCCCGAATATTAAGTAATCATAATATTGTTTTTTTAGCAAGTCCTGGCAGTAAGCTATCAGCCATCCCTGTTCTCCGGGTTTGTGGTCGGTTTTCCTGGCATTTACAATCCTGCTGCTTAGCGACCAGTAATTAGCAATCCCTACTCCGAAGTTGGGATGCACCCTTGCAAACAGCCACTGGCAAAACACGCTGCGGAAAAACTTTTTCAAAATTTTATAAAATGTATCCCCCGGGCCCAATCCGTCCCCATGATGGAGGAAAAACTTTTTCCCGTTCCGCTCAATCTCCAATTCGTCACTTATTATAGTTGCGCCGAATTCCTTTGTAAAATAATCAAACATCCACATATCATGGTTGCCTTTAAATAGGTAAATTTTAATGCCGGAATCGGCTAATTCGGCAAGTTTACCTAAAAATCGTATATAGCCTTTGGGAACAACCGTTTTATATTCAAACCAAAAATCAAAAACATCGCCCATCAAAAACACTTCAGATGCATCGGTTTTTATTAAATCAAGCCATCGAACCAAACGGTCTTCACGTTCGCGGCTTTCGGCATATGGCCCGCTGCCTAAATGAAAGTCGGAAGCGAAATATATTTTGTTTTTGTTAGTCATTATTTCGGCAAAAATAAGGTAATAATGTGAAGATGTACAAGGTTAGCATACATTCAATAGATGAGAAACCCGGCAAGATAAAAAGCAGGGATGGCGTTCGATGGGCTGCACCCCGAAAATCGTGGTTAAAGGATGTCAGGCTTTATAGTCCTCCGGGGATGCACCTGGGGAACCCGCGCAAACTACGCATACCGGTGAATTTTGTAGCGTAGCGCTACACATGCTACAACCTGCTACAAAGCGCTACAAAGCTGATTATTAATAGTTTAGCACTGACAATATTTTGACAGTGACAAAGTAGTGTCAGTAGTTTTTCTGTTTTTCCTCGCTTCAGCAGGGTTTACACTAAAGATGTAATCTACAGGCATAGTCGTTCGATGGGTGTAGCCCATCGTTAATATATTACGCCCCTTCAGGACTGCCTGTTAAATTCTTTGCCCTGAAAAGGCTTAGTATATTAACACCCCGAAAATCGGGGTGTTAAAGGATGTAATCGATAGCGTGTTGGCCCTTACACGGCGTTCGATGGGCTGCACCCATCGTTAACATATTACGCCCTTCCACGGCTATTCGTCAAACTCTTCGCCCTGAAAGGGCTTAATATAATAATACAGGCCGCAGGCCTGTGATAACAAAGTGGATAGTCTTTATAGCCCTGAAAGGGCAAAAGCACGGTTGTCGTTTGGATTCTACAAATAGGTAGTCCCTGAACGGGGCAGTAGCTTTTTTAAACACTTAATTTAACCCCCACAATACTTGAAAGAGCCATATAATAAATAAAAACGTTTTCATGTCGTTTTTTATTACGGATGCCGGCAACCCACATTTCCATAAATCATTAAAAAAAATTATTTTAGCCGCCCCATAATGAATTTTTTTACCCGGCCAAAAGACCTGAAAGGTGCAGACGATCAAAAACTGCTTTTAAACTACCGTGAATCCGGCGACGTTGCCGTATTGGGCAGGTTGTATGAAAAGCAGGTACCGCTGGTTTACGGCGTTTGCCTGAAATATCTGAAAGATGAAGAACAAGCGAAAGACGCGGTTATGGGCATATTTGAAGATTTAATAGTTAAAGTAAAACAACACGAGATAAAGCAGTTTTATAGCTGGCTGTATGTTTTAAGCAAAAATTATTGTTTAATGCAATTACGGGCCGAAAAAAAAATAGAAGTGATTAGTTTGGATGATTTTATGGAATTTTCACCATTTGTGCATCCTGATGATATTAACAATGAAGCTGCCTTAACTGCCCTGGAAAAATGTATTGACAAACTGGGGGAGGCACAACAGCAAAGTGTCAGCTTGTTTTACTTGAAAGAAAAGTGTTATAAGGAAATTGCAGATATAACAGGTTTTAGCTTGAATGAGGTGAAAAGCTATATCCAGAACGGAAAACGTAACCTTAAAATTTGCCTGGAAAAAGAAGGTGAGCAGTAGAGAAACAGACATATCGCTGATCGGCAAGTATCTGAAGGGAGAACTTGACGCCCATGCTATGCATCAATTAGAAAAACGTGCGCAAAATGACGATTTTTTAATGGATGCGTTGGAAGGTTACGAAAAAAAAGGCCATGATCAGCAAGGCCAGTTGGATGAACTAGCTCATCGCTTACAACAACGTACCGCCGGTCAGCAAAAGCAAATAATTATCCCGTGGAAAATCATTGCCTTTGCCGCATCGGTGCTGATAGTTTTTTCAATAGGCGGGTTCTGGTTATATAATAAGCAGTTAACTGTGCCACAAATCTCAAAAACAATTGAACCTCACTTTAAAAAGTCCCCGGTTGCGCCGGTGCCAATCACCGAAAAAAGGAATTTGACCGCAGTTTTAAAGCCGGTACACCGGCTTAAACAAACGGTTAGGTTAACCGTTCCTGCTGAGGAAAGTATAATAACAAGCAATCCTGTGCAGAATCTGTCAGCTAGTTCAGTAATTGAGGATAAAACCGCCGATATTACGCCACAGGATTCCACTCCGATAAATGAAATGGTGGTTATGGAGTTTAACGCGCAAAAGAAAAAGACGGCTTTGGCACTACAAAAAAATGTTGATACAGCCAGCTTTAAAAGGCGGGATACAATTGCAGAACAATTAGTACAAGGGCAGGTGAAGGGAGTGGCTGATAACAATGTTAATGCCCCACGCCCGATACCAGGCGCTATACCGATAGTGACAACTCCTCAAACGTTGAGTGAAATCAGGATAGTGCATAGGGACTATGCTTCCGCAAAAAAAGTAATAAAAGGACAGGTTATAGCAAACGAAGACGGATCACCTATGCCCGGCGTAACCGTTAAAGTGGCTGGAACAAACATACGGACCCAAACAGATGCCAACGGGCGCTTCAATTTATCTGTTGATAGCAATAAGACGCTTGTTATCGGTTATATTGGATACCAAACACGTGAAATAAACGCCAATAACCGCGATTCAACCAAAACGATAGCGTTAAAACCAAGTAGTAAACTGCTTGGTGAGGTAGTGGTTACCCATGCACTCAGTGAAAGAACCGCTGACGAAACCGCCGCGACAAATGCACATCCGCAAAATGGTTGGACCAGCTTCAGAAAATATTTGAAGGAAAATGCCCTGTCACCTGATGGAAAAACCGGCGTTGTGAGGTTATCATTCGAAGTAAATAAATCCGGGGCAATCAGCAATTTCCATATATTATCCGGATTAAGCGGCGCCACAAACCAAAAAGCGATTGATCTGATTGTTAATGGCCCTCTGTGGTACGGTAATACCAGAGGAATTACCGAAAAAGTGAAAGTGAAGATCAGTTTTGTTAAATAACCGTTTTTACTGCTTCTGGTTCCTGTCTGCAAAAGCAAATACACTCCGCAATAGTGGAGATGTACGGGCGTTGATATTTTTGCGGATATTAAGTTCTTCAATAGCTATCTGGTAAAATAAACCATCAATTGCTTTTTGGGTGGCATAATCGCTGATGTCGGGATTCATTTTACTTACGAAGGGTATCTTATTATAAGCTTTTGCTGCGTCTCCATAATATTTTGTTGCACCCACTTTATTCAGACTATTTTGTATAACAGGTTTAAAAGCAAGCGCCAGCCCGGCAGAGGTTGTTCTTTTAAAGTACTGGGTAGCAGCATCCGGCGGACCCATTAGAATACTGGTCGCATCCTGAACTGTCATATGCTTTATGGCGTCTGCGAATATAGGCGCTGCCTGTTTGGCGGCATCTTCAGCTGCCCGGTTTAGGGAGAGTACCACATCATCGCATAATTTATTAAGTCCGATCTGGCGCAGGGTTTTTTCAGCTGTTTTTGCCTGTGGCGGAAAAAGTATCTTAATGGCCGCGTTTCCAAAAAAACCATCAACTGCCGAAAGCTGACCTACGCTTTTAGAGGTTCCCTGAAGCAAAGCGTCTTTTAAACCATTGCCGATCTCAAGTATTGACGGATCAGCGGGTTGATTCGAATCTACGCTTACTGGTGTGATACTAACAGGCGTTTCCAATCTTGTTAAAGGGGTAAGGCATAGCAGCGAAAAACATAATAAAACAAACCGGGTCATAAACTAAAAATTGATTCTATAAAAATACAAATTATAATACAGCCCTTAACAGCGTAAATACTAAAGCTGCGATGAGGGCTGAAACCGGTATGGTAATTATCCACGCCCAAATAATATTTATAGTTAACCCCCATCTTACCGCAGACAAGCGTTTGGTTAAACCTACCCCAATAATAGCCCCGGTAGTTGTATGCGTAGTTGAAACGGGGATTCCGAAATGTTCTGTAAAGAAAAGCGTCAGTGCGGCTGCTGTTTCAGCGCTTACACCTTCCAGTGGCGTAATTTTAGTAATTCTCGTTCCCATGGTTTTAACAATTTTCCAGCCGCCTGACATTGTCCCCAAAGCTATAGCCGAATAACAAGTAAGCGGAATCCAGTTCGGCATCGGATCACCGGCTTTAATTACATGGGAAGTGATTATTGCCAAATATATTATACCCATTACCTTTTGAGCGTCATTACCGCCATGGGCAAAACTCAAAGCTGCCGAGGAAACTAACTGAAGCCGCTTAAACCAACGTTCTGCCACGGCAGGCCTGGCGTTTTTACAGATACGCATTATCAGTATGGTTACCATATAGGCTATTACAAGCCCGATTAATGGCGCTAAAACAATATAGGCCAGTATAGTTAGAATGTAGTGCATGTTTACCGCAGATAACCCTCCGGCCCCCATATAAAGCGCATTGGTTATTCCCGCGCCGGCAAAGCCACCAATGAGTGTATGTGATGAACTTGAAGGTATACCAAACCACCAGGTTATGAGGTTCCATGTTATAGCTGCCACTAAACCAGCCAAAATAACATTCATTGTTACAAAGTGGGCGATTACTATCTTTGAAACTGTGTTGGCTACTTTATGGTCTTTAACAAAAAAGTAAACAAGGAAGTTAAACGCAGCAGCCCACATTACAGCCTGGAATGGCGTTAACACTTTGGTTGACACAATGGTGGCTATAGAATTAGCCGCATCGTGAAAACCATTAGTGTAATCGAAAAGAAGAGACAAGCAAATGACGACAATCAGTATGGGTGTAACCATTTAGTTTTATGCATTTTTTACCAAAATTGATTCCATAACGTCTGCCGCGTCTTCACACATGTCTGTTGCAGTTTCCAACGCTGTTAAAATCTCCTTGTATTTTATCAAACGTATCGCGTCCTTTTCATACAAAAAAAGATCTGCTACCGCACGATTGAAAACCGTATCAGCCTGGTTTTCATAGCTATTGATCCTGATACATGAATCCGCGATACTTCGAACATTCTTCAAATCCTTTAATTCGAGCACCGCTTTTTCGAGCTCCAGACTTGATTGCAGTATAAGGTCAGAAAGTTTACAAATGGGTTCATTAAAATCGTCGATGCGATACAAGCTCATTCTGTTAGCAGCACCTTGTATGTAATCGGCAACGTCATCAATTGCCGAGGTGAGGGTATGAATATCTTCCCGATCAAAAGGTGTAATAAAATTTTTCCCAAGTTCGAGATGTATCTGATGGGTTATCTCATCGCCTTTATTTTCAAACTTATCAATTAATTTAAAAAGTTCTTCGCGGGTTGCCGGATTTTTTGAGTTTACAATTTCAACCAATGTGTTGGCCATAACGGTTACATTATGGGCTGCCTGCTCAAACAATGGAAAAAACACTTTTTTATCCTTGGGAACAAAATATTGGAATATGCTATTTAGAGACATTAAGTTAAAGAATTTTGGCAAAGGTAGTCTTGCAATGTTAAATTAATGTTAAGTTTTTAGAACAGGTATGTTAGGGAAAGGTAAAGCCTGCTTCGATTTCTGCAAAGTAAAACCGAATGTTGAGCCGAGGCCTTCGGTACTTCTCACATTAATGGTTTGCTCATGGGCTTCAATAATGTGTTTTACAATAGCAAGCCCCAGGCCGGACCCGCCAATTTGTCTTGACCGGCTGGAGTCCGTTCGGAAAAAACGTTCAAATAACCTCGGAAGATATTTTTCTTCAATTCCGATTCCGTCATCAGTTACTTCAACCAGCACCTGGTCATGTAATTCGAACAGGCTAATCGCGGTAGTGCCCTCTTCATTTCCATACTTAAATGAATTATCGATAAGGTTAACCAGTACCTGCCGTATTTTTTCACGGTCGGCATTTACCGATATTGGCTCATCATATTTTTGCTTAAACACCAATTTGATGTAGTGCCTGCTTGCTTTTATCTCCATCGACTCAATAACCTCTTTTATAAGGTCATTTATCTTAAAACGGGATAGATTTATGGGCATCTCTCCCGATTCGAGTTTTGAAATTTCGTCAAGATCTTTAATAAGATAGCTTAACCTGTCGACATTTTTAGCCGCCTTTGTTAAAAATCCCCTTGCAAGGTCTTTATCCTCAAAATCGTCATCCTGAACTGCCTCGATATAGCCCTGTATTGCAAAAAGCGGAGTTTTAAACTCATGTGATATATTGGATAAGAAATCTCTCCGGAACTTTTCCTGCTTGCGCAACTCTTCAATTTCACTTTTCTTCTCCCTGGCCCATTCCTTTACTTCCTGCTCCACATCGTTAATCGGATCGGCGCTCATATGCTCACCTAAGGCGTCTCTCAGGTCGCGGCCAAGTTTTAAATTATGGATGAGTTTATAGATGATCTTAATTTTCGAATAAACATATTTTTCTATTAAATAATAAAAGACGATAAAACTTGTAATTATCGTCGCGAAAAAAGTCAGTGTAACGTAGTACCAGCTATGTTGAAAATAGTAATTCACAGCCGACAGGGATATTGCAACAGCTGCGGCATTTATTAAAACAAGTATTCTTAATTTCATACCGTAAAGTTACAATTTACGCCTGACTAGCAGTAATACATATGCCCGTTAAACGTTAACTTTTGGTTATCAATTCTTAATTTTTTTAATTGCCTTGCCGGAAAAAGAGCAAGGAGTCAAGAATTAAATGGGTTAAGAATAAAGTTGAAATTGTATGTTAAATGAAGATTGTTTTTTCCTGGCTCTTGATTCTTGATTCTTGTATCTATTTACTTGTTTCTGCTTTAATATTTATTGTTATTTCATTTGAAAGGACTAAACTGTTTTCGCCTACTCCAAAATCAATACGGTTTATTTTAAAAGTGCCATTAAACACCAAATCACTATCCTTGTAATTAAAAGCAAATGGAATTTCTACCTGCTTCGATTTACCCTTAATGCTTAAATCAAATACGCCGGCATAATTACTGCCGCTTTTGTGTTTAAACGAAAGGGATGATAGGGTAATTTTAGGATAATGCGCAACGTCAAAAAAATCCTCACCTTTTAAATGCTCATCGCGGCTGTCATTGTCTGTATTGATGGTATTTACATCAACCGATGCCTCAATTTTGGATGCTGGTAAATTCAATGGGTTAAACTGAATTTCTGTCTGCAGGCCACCAATTGTGCCGCTGGTATTTATACCCATGTTTTTAACCTCAAAAGTAACGACCGCGTATTTAACCGTATTTTTCGCCTGTGAAAAACCGGCATTTGCCATAAGAAACAATAATAACAGTGAAAAAATTATCTTCATTGTCTTAATTAACGCCATTTACGACCATAATAATTTATGTCGCAGTAATTTTACTTTCACAAAAGGATTTGGAAGAATTTGACAGATCGCCAGCAATCCCTGCTTAGGCTTTGAGGCTTAGTGCCCCGAAAAAAGCTTTGAAGTTTCAATCCCGGCCGGGTTTTATTTTGTTTATACTTTTTAAGATCATCGCTTTATCTTTATCTG
>Ga0302319_10018539_pt1 | contig 12693 bp, 8 predicted proteins | sample Bog_T0_2_FD_203319 | JGI IMG/M metagenome (GOLD analysis project Ga0302319, IMG submission 203319) | Peat permafrost microbial communities from Stordalen Mire near Abisko, Sweden - Bog_T0_2 | ecosystem: Environmental > Terrestrial > Soil > Wetlands > Peat | place: Sweden: Abisko, Stordalen Mire...
TTGCGGACCTTCAGCAGGATGTTGGTGAGCCTCCACAACCGCCGCAGATTGGAATCTTCCATTCTTTGCATGAGGACGGCGCTTTCGCCCTTTGGAACCATCAGGGCGGCAAGATTCTCGGGCGAACTCGCGCGGTTGAGGCTTTCCATTCCCAGGTCATTGGCACGGCAATAGTGCAGAGACAAGGGGTCAAGCACGGTTTCGAGCTTCTCCCATGCCGCGTCCTTCGCCCGTTGGGCGGCCACGGCGGCGGGACTGGGCTCTCCCCCTGCGGTGGCGGTTGGGGGGACTTTCCATGCCGCTTCCCAGTAGGCCAGATAGAGGGGAAGGACGGGCTTGACGGCAGCGGGAGGCTCCGGTCCGAAGGCGTCGATCAACGCCTTGATTTCCTTGCGGGAAGGCGGCGGATCGGGGTTGTTGACACGCCGGTAGAGGGCGCACACGTTCTCATAGAGTTTGTAGATGGGCCCAAACCTGGTATAGGCTGCAATCTCTTCCTGTTGCACCCCGCTGCGGACGCACTTCGCCGCCAGGCCATTCTGCATGCGCTCGGCGCGCCTCATCCGCCAGAACGCCCGCCCGATGCAGCCCACCACCTCCTGTTCCATGGCCCCGGCCAGGTCGGTTTCAAGCCGTTTCATCATGCTCCGGTACTCCTCCGGGTCTTCCCCCAGGGCGGGTAGAACGTCCAACTCTGCCCTGGAATAAAAGCCGTGGCGCAAATTGCCCTGGGCGGCGCGCGCCTTGCCCTCCGGCGTCACCGCGCCGTGCGATTTGCGGCCATTGGCTCGATTCGCAGCCAACTTCTTCTCCGTCAGTTTCCGTTTCGGTGTTAGTGACATCACAGACCTCCAAATGCAGTGGTTAGTGGCTAGTGGTTAGTGGCTGGCGCCGGGTGGTTTGTGGCTGGTGTTTCGCAACTGGCTCTCCACTCCTGATTTTCAACTCCCGGCTTGTAGCCTTTCCCCCTGGCCGGCTCGTCGTGTCTCTCCAGCTGGGGAGGCGGAAAGCCCGCGGCGCCTCTGCGCGATTCCACCCGGGGCGAACCCCTCCAGTTAATAGGCTCGCACAATTAGCTCCATTGTCTAGTCTTTTATGTAGCCTTTGGACAATAAGGGGAACATTCTGCCCGATAAATTTTGAAAAATTCCGACCGGTCGGAATTGCCATTTTGGCGGCCGCCGGTTCGTTCCCCGGACGGGCAATGGGGGGGCTAGTGTGGCGTCCCGCGTGATATTTGACAACGGTATAAAGCACAGACCCCCTCACCCCCCTGGCCCCGCTCCCCCAGGGGGGCGAGGGGAGAGTTAATTTCCTACACTAGTCCCCGAGAGATCCTGGCAACACCGTCAGCCCCCCATCGGCCTGGCTATACCGAATGTCGCGCCGGAACCGGCTTGGTTGCTGATGGTGGGCGGTTGAGTTCGCTCTTCTTATGATTCGGTCCTGCTGGTACAATCGCTGGTTGTCCGTTCTTACACGCGCGAGGGAATGAGTGACGGCGCGCGAAGCGCAATTATAAAGAGGAGTATGCCGTGAGTGATCAGTCGGAAGACTTTGCCACAATGTTTGAGGCCTCAGTCCAGGCCAAGCGCCTCGACCAGGGGGAATTTGTTGAGGGGAAGATCGTCTCCATCGGGCCGGAGGTGGCGCTGGTGGATGTTGGCCGCAAGGGCGAGGCTGTCATGGCGATCGCCGAACTGAAGAACGCCGACGGCGAGCTTGAGGTCAAGCTGGGCGATCTTGTTCAGGCGATGGTGGTATCCACAACAGGCGGGCTGACGCTTTCCCGAAGGCTGGGAAGATCCTCCGCCAACGATCAGCAGTTCGAAGCTGCCTATCAAGGCGGCCTGCCGGTGGAAGGCAAGGTGGAAAAGCAGATCAAGGGCGGCTACGAGGTGCGCTTGGGCAAGCGTCGCGCGTTCTGCCCAGTTTCCCAGATGGACCTTCGCGGCGCGGAAGCGACAACGCACGAAGGGCATGTCTACCAATTCCGCATCATCGAGTACAAGGAAGGCGGCGAGAACATTGTCGTCTCCCGTCGCGCGCTGCTTGAGGAAGAGCAGCGGGCAAACGCCGCCAAGCTGCGCGACAAGATTGTCACGGGCGCAGTCCTGAGCGGCCATGTCGCCTCCGTCCGCGATTTCGGCGCGTTCATTGATCTCGGCGCCGGCATCCAGGGTCTGCTTCACGTGTCGGAAATGGCATGGTCCCGCGTGTCGAACCCGGCGGAGATGCTCAAACCGGGCGACGAGATCACGGTGAAGGTCCTGCGCGTGGATGGGGACAAGAAGATAGCGCTCGGTTTGAAGCAGCTCTCCGCCGACCCATGGTCGAAAGTAGCCGAGGTTTACAAGGTTGGCCAACGGCTGCCAGGCCGCGTCACGCGCGTGGCGCAGTTCGGCGCGTTCGTGGAGCTTGAGCCGGGCGTCGAGGGGCTGGCCCATGCGTCAACATTTGAGCCCACCGGACGCTCCGGAGGCTGGGCAGGCAAGGTGGCTGCGGGGACAACGGGCACGTTCGAGATTCTAACCATCGACCTTGAGAAGAAACGGATCGGCGTGGCGCTGGTCGATGAAGCCTGGGCACGGACTGAGGGTGCTGCGGCAGTCAGGCCTGGCATCGTTCCGGGCGCGCGCCTGAAGGGAAAGGTGGAGCGGCACGAGAACTTCGGCGTGTTCGTCTTCCTGGCCCCCGGGCGCACCGGCGTGATCCCCATGAGCGAAACCGGCGTGGCGAAGGAAGGCGATATCCATCGAGCCTTGCCGGTTGGCGCGGAAGTTGAAGTGATCGTGCTGGAAGTCGATCCGACTGGCCGGCGCATCCGCCTGAGCGCGAAGGCCGTGCAGGAAGCGCGCGAGGCCGAGGAAGTGCGCGAATGGACGGAACAAAATACCGCTCCCACCGGGGAGGGCTCCGGCATCCTCGCGGACAAGCTGCGGTCAGCGTTTAAGTCGCTGGGGAAGTGACCGTCTCACCGCCCCGCCCCTTGGGGCATCCGCGAGTCCGAATATTAGGACCTATGAGGCCTGACGAAGGTATCATGTTGTCCTCATTCAGAATTCTGATGCGGGTTGGTTTCGTAGTTTTGACCGCCACTTGCACCTCCCAAGCCCAAGGTCCCGGACCTTCCGGGAATGCAAGCGATTCGGTTTCCACAGCTCAGATTGCCACATTTTGTGCAGTCCAAAAGTCTCCCGAGCAGTTCAACAATAAGATGATTCGCGTACGAGCACTCTACGAAACCGATTTTGAAAAATCGGTTCTCACCGCGCCATCTTGCCAGACGCCTTTTCCTACGACATGGGTTAGCTTCGAGAAACGATGGAGTCTCGCACCAAAAGACGCGTCCGTCATAGACTTTCCATTATGAAGTGGCGTGTCAATACGGATGTGGTTTTCATTGGGCGGTTCAAGGCAAATGGTCACTACGGCCACATGGACATGTACCCAATGTTGATTGAAGTCTTTAAGGTCGAGGCGGTTCGTGCCTCCGGTAGTTTTCAGCCCCTGCCAGAGCAAGAGGAAACACGACATTGAACGCTCTGATTTCGCAGCTGCCGCAAACATGCCTTTTAATGTCTGCCGCTTGATGCGGCCACTTGGGAAGAACGCAGACTCCCACAAGCATTGAGTCTGCGCCAGCCACGAATCACTAATCCCTAATCCCCAGCCCCCAGAACCCAAACCCTAGTCCTTCCGGGGGCCGCGCATTTTGGCGGTGACTCTTGGCTTGGGCTGGCAGTGGGGGCAGAAGTGGCTGCTGCGTCCTCCCACGATGATGCGGCGGATGGCGTGTTTGCAGCGTTTGCAGGGTTCTCCGGTGTGTTGGTAGACCTTCAACTTGCTGAGGAAAGCGCCGGGGCGGCCTTCGATATCCATGTAGTCGCTGAAGGTTGTGCCTCCGAGCGAGACGGCGTGATCCAGAACCTTGCGCACAGCTTTATAAAGTTCGCGCGCCTTGCCGGTGGAAACGCGGCCGGGCTGGGTGAGTGGGTGGATGCGCGCTTCAAACAGGGCTTCATCGGCGTAAATATTTCCCAGGCCCGCCACAAAGCTCTGATTCATCAGCCAGCTCTTGATGGCCCCCTTGCGGCCCTTCATGGCGGCGAGAAAGTGCGGCTCGGTTACCCTTTGCGCGTCCGGGCCGAGCGAACCCATGACCTTTTCCATCTCCTCAAGCGTCATGGAGCGCAGCTTTCCGAAGCGCCGCGCATCGCGATAACGCAGCTCCTCGCGGCCATCGTCAAGGCGCATGAAGACGTGGGTATGCGGCTCAACGGGGGCATCCTGCGGGGCCACGATGAGCTGGCCCGTCATTCCCAATCGCACCAGCAGAAAGCGCGAAGCGGAGCCGTCCTCCGCCGTCATCTCCACGGCAATGGCTTTGCCCGTGCGCGAGACCTTGGCGAACCTTCTGCCTTGCAGGGTGGAGATGAATTCCTCCACCGAGCCGACAATCACGGAGGCGTGACGGATCTCCACGGAGACAATGCGCCGGCCCAGCGCGCGCTTGCGAAGCCCTTGAGCTACGGTTTCAACCTCGGGAAGTTCTGGCATAGGGATTTAGGGATCAGGAGTTCGAGATTAGGGATTGGAGATTAGGGCCACGACGCGCGTGGGTCCTCCTGAGCCTCCACGAAGCTTGATGGGCAGCGCGATCAGGACGGCCCCGGTGGCCGGCAGTTGCTCAAGGTTGGCGAGATTCTCCAGGTGATAGAGCCCGGCGTGCATGGTGACCTGGTGAACCTCAAAATGTTCCGAAGGCCCGTAATCGATGCTGGCGGTATCAAGGCCCAGAACCTTCGGGTGGGCGTGCTCAAGCAGGTAGTGCGCCGCATCCAGTGAGAAGCCGGGAAAATGCATCACACCCTTCGCATCCAGATTCATGTAGCGAGCCTGGGAAGGCCAGCGCGCGCCCCATCCGGTAAGCAGCACCACCGCGCCTCCCTGCGGAAAGGGGCCGTGAGCCTTCTCCCAATTTTGCAGGTCCTGCACGGTGAGGCGGTAATCAGGGTTGGACTTCACCGCGGCGCGAACGTCAACCACCACAACCCCGAGGATGAGATTGGAGACGGGAATCTGGTCAAGGCTCTTTCCCTTGGGATCAAAGTGAAGGGGAGCATCCATGTGCGTCCCGATGTGCTCGGGAAGTTGCAGGCTACGGGCGAAGTACCCATCCTTCTCATAAGTGGCCGCCGTGGTGGCGTGGAAAGGAGAGGCGGGACTGCCCTCCGGCCAGAAGGGCGATTGTTCGTCCAAGGCGTAAGTAAGATCAACTGCCTTCAGGCGGCCCTGGGCTAGGGCCTGAACAATCCCGGCAGGCAGATCCGCCGCGCCCGCCGCCTTCAACAAAGGGGACGATGCGCAAAAGATCAGCAGCCCGGCAAAAACCGCATAGTTTCCACGACGCATATCAGCTCCTCGGAACGGGACACGGGTTACGAGACACGGGAAACGGGATACGGTAGAAGGGGCTCGGGGCTCGGGATCCGCTTCGCACGCACCTGCATGGCATAAAAGGGCAAGATCGAGTGAAAGTCGTTAGCGCGGGAGCAATCACCAATCGCAAATCACCAATCACCACTCACATATCACCAATCACAAATTCGCCCGTGTCCATTGTCCCGTATCCCTTGTCCCGTTTCCTCACACTCCCACTTTGATGTCGGTGCCATCAATCTCGACGGGAAATGTGTTCAACTTGATGCGGCAATTGTTAACCAGTTCGCCCGTGCAAACGTTGAAGTCCCACATGTGCCAGGGGCAGCTGATCAGTTCTCCCTGCAGCAAGCCTTCGCCCAGCGGGCCGCCCTCATGGACGCAGGTGTTATCCGTGGCGTAAATCTTGCCGTCGACATTGTAGATGGCAATCTCCTGCCCGTTGGCGGTAACGGTTTTCGCCGTCCCCGGCTCCAATTCGGAAATGCTAGCAACCCTCACGAAAGTAGGCATGTCAATCTCCTTGATGCTCGATGATGATCCGCGGATTACACAGATTTCACAGATTTAGAAAGGTGAAGAAGACACAAACCCAATAAATGGATCGTGACAAGCTGAGGAAGTTCAACCCGCCTGGCGGGAATCTTGCCTCGTCACGGCTTCTTCTGCTCTCTATTCAATCTGCGTAATCTGAGTAATTAGTGGATAAATTTAGTTGGTTTAGCCAATCTGAACAAATTCCGGTGTTCCCGCTTTGCCGATGCGAACGGTCTTCTTGAAGTCCTCAATCATGCCCTGGTCCAGGCGAACGTCGGTGGGCCGCTTTCCCACCGTCATGCTGTCAATCTTCTCCTGGAGCTTCAGCAGAGCATAAAAGAGGTTTTCAGGACGTGGCGGGCAACCCACCACATAGACGTCCACGGGAACAATTTTGTCAACGCCTTGCAAAACGGCGTAGGTGTTAAATGGGCCGCCCACACTGGAGCACGCGCCCATGGAGATGCACCACTTCGGGTCGGGCATCTGCTCCCAGATGCGCTTGACCACCGGAGACATCTTCAGGGTCACGGTGCCGGCGACGATCATTAAGTCGGCCTGGCGGGGACTGGGGCGGAAGACTTCGGCGCCGAATCGCGCCATGTCAAACCGCGACGTGGTGGAGGCAATCATTTCAATCGCGCAGCACGCCAAACCGAACGTCAAAGGCCACAGTGAGGACTTGCGCGCCCAATTGAAGACATAATCCACGGACGTCACAACAAAGTTCTGCTCAAACCGGTTCTCAATGGATCCCATTCCCTGCCTCGTTCTGCCGCGCTGCCCATGGTTCCGATGCTGGCATTGCCGACGCAACATATTATACCCTGACGCCCACGGTGGTTCGAGATATTTCCCGGCCGCAACGGAGCCACGGCGGTGATACATTGACTATCGACGGTCAAGTTGTCAGAAAATATGCGAAAGACAGGGCCAAAGCGCTTGCCCAAACTGCGGGAGTTGTAGCACGCTGGAATGCGTCGAGGCGAATCCTTCACGGGCACAGGGTAAAGAGCATGGCGAAAGATTCAATCATTGATACTGGCAAGCTGGAGCCGGGGGATGGCGTGGACGAGTCGAGAGGAATTCCGGCCGCCGATTCTCGACCTTCCCAGTGGTTGGGCATCGCTATTGTGCTGGCGCTGACGTTTGCGGCCTACGCTCCCACGCTGCGCTATCAGTTTGTGCATGATGACCGCGGCCAGATTGTGGAGAACCCGGCGATTCATTCCTGGCAGGCACTTCCCTCCTACTTCACCGCGCAGGTGTGGGCGGGAGTGATGCCGGAAGAACTGGGAAACTATTACCGTCCGCTTTTCCTTCTTTGGCTGCGAATCAATGACGTGTTATTTGGAAGTCAGGCCTGGGGGTGGCACCTCACCACGGTCCTTGCGCATTTGCTGGCAACATTTCTGGTGTTCCTGCTGCTTTGCCGCCTGGGAATCGGGCGTGATGTGGCGGTTTTGGCGGCGCTGATCTTCGGCTTGCATCCCGCCCACATTGAAGCCGTCGCCTGGATTTCCGGCGTGACGGAACCGCTATTGGGAATCCTCCTGATTGCATCGTTGCTTGCCTATATTGAGTCGCGCGAGGAGACAGCGCGCAAGTTCCGATGGCAAATTATTTCCATGGCTTTGTTTGCGCTTGCCATTCTGGAGAAGGAAACAGCAATGATTCTTCCCGGGATCCTGTTGGCCTATGAGTGGATCTTCGGCGCTGAATGGGGAAAATCGCTGGAGGTCAGGAGGGCGCTCGCATGGTGCGGTGAGGCACTTCAGAGGATATGGCCCTACTTCCTGATTGTCGTCCTTTATGTTCCCGCGCGGATCTACGCACTGAAAGGGTTCAGCCATACGATAACGGCACTCAGCACGAGGCAGCTAATCGTTACCTGGCCTGCGTTGATAGAGTTCTGGATTCGGCACCTGGTGTGGCCGGTGGGACTCAGCACCTTTTATAACTTTCCCGCCGTGGCTCATCCAGACTTTGGGAATTTCATTTTGCCCGCTATTGTCGATCTCTGCGTGGGATTGGCGCTGTTCGCTTCTGTTCGGGCTTCGCGGACGGCGGCATTTTTTACAATTTGGCTGATTTTGCCTTTAATTCCACTCCTGAATATCCGCGTCTTTGTTGCCAATGATTTTGCCCACGACCGCTACCTTTATCTGCCCTCAGTGGGCTTCGCCGTCCTGGTGGCGATGCTCTTTAAGAAAATCTGCGTGGGACCGCCGCGATGGCTGGGCGTGCCGGCTTCGTTCTTGGCCACTGGATTGGGCCTGGCTGCAGTAATGAGTTATGGAACCATTACCCAGAGTTCGTACTTTCAAAACAACATGATCTTCTATGCGCACAACCTCAGGCAGGCGCCACACAATCCCGATGCCGAAGCCAATTACGCCATTGTTCTGGCGGAGGACGGCCAATACGGCCCCGCGCTGGAAAACTTTCTTGACGTTGTAAATCGCCATCCGGATTACTGGGCGGCAAGCTACAATCTGGCGCTCACGTATTACAAATTGGGGAATCTTCCCGAGGCGGAAGGGCGCTTCCTGCAGGCAATCCGCGTCAATCCCAACAAGCCGGACGAATATTTCTACCTGGCCATGACGCGCTTCAAGTCTGGCCATACGCCTGAGGCCATTCCACCCCTTCGGCAAGCCATCGCCATTCGCCCCAATGGATATGCTTATCATTTTGCGTTGGGAGTAATGCTGAAAACCGAGGGCGACCTTCCCGGCGCTTTGCAGGAATTCAAGGCCGAGCTGGCCATCAATCCGGGGCAGCAGGGCGCGGCGGAACAGGCGCACGAGATTGAGACGCAATTGGCCGCTCATCCCCCAGCCGGAAATCCGTAAGGCCTCACTGTTTGGAATGGTAAAACACCTCGCCGTTGGCGACCAAACCCAAGCCGTGCTCAATTGGTGAAATGAAAACGGGATAGATCTTTGCGCCGCGGAACGCTGCCTGTCACGTTGCGATCACGCAAATTATTGTGCGGATATTTCCATTCGGACGCGAACGGCGCCAGCCTTATCACCAACGGCTTCCAGGGCCGCTGCTTCCGACGTGTAAGCCTGCAAGAAAGTCGGGTCAACCTCTCGGGCGGCATGAAATTGCTCGGCCGCCAGGGCCGGCTTGCCCAATTTCATCCAACAGGTTCCCAGAAAGAATCGCGCCCCCATGTCCATGGGATCGATGCGCACCGCCTGCTGAAAGTAATCCGTTGCACGTGCATAGTCCCGGCGGGGAAAGTAGTACGAACCCAGCACGTTGTAGGCAAAAGCGTAATTCGGCATAAGACGGACGGCCGTGTTGAAGTAATCGAGCGCTTCCTGTTCGCGACCCTGCATCAGGGCCACCTGGCCCAACCCAATGTCAGCGTTATAAACCACAGCAGGTGCAGGACGGATGCTCTGAGCATTCAACCGCAAGGCGGTTTGGAATTCACGTGCGGCGCCATTCAGGTCTCTTGTCTGGAATTGCAAATTGACACCGTGCGCAACGTGCATCTCCGCCGAATTGGCGGATACGGCAAGCGAGTAATTTGATAGTGAGTCATTGTCATGCCACTGGGGAATGGTTCGCAGGGTTTGCATGGCCCACAACGCCGCAACGATCGTCACGGCGGGGATTACCATCCGCCCCACATGCGCGCGGGGGAAGCGCAGTGGCAGCCATTCGAAAGCCAGGTATCCAAGGGCCAGGCAAAGACCAACGGAAGGCAGATAGGAAAATCGATCGGCAACAAAAGGGATGCTGAGATAGCGGTAGTTGAGACAAGGTGCAAGGGTGACGAACCACCAGAGGATGAGGAAGCACAACTTTGGCTCGCGTTTGCGCCAGATGAACGCGGCAACGCCGGCGAGCACCGCCGCCACTGGCCACGGTGAATGCAAACTGGCGGCGAGATCGAATGAACGGAAGACATTGAGGTGAACGGGCCAGAAGAACAGGCGGGCATGCTGGCCCAACAATGCCACCGCCACGCGGGCAACCCGCAGATTGAGATCACGCAAGCGCGAGGTTTCTGAGATGTTGCCCATCACCAGCACGCGGACGGCCACGCAAACTGCCAGCGCCCCTGCGTAAGGAAGCCAGTTCAGAGCGCGCCGCGACCATGTCTGGGCGGATGAAAGGCATAACCAGTAGACGAGCAGAAGTAGAGGAAAGCTAAACGCCAATTCCTTGAAGAATAACGCGGGGAAATAGACCAGCGCGGCAGCAACATGCCACCAGAAATTCCCCGGCGCTTGGTCCTCAGCCCGCAGAAACATCCAAAAACCAAGTAAACAGAAAAGAGTGCATCCGATTTCCGGAATGGCTGCGGCCCACGCAACGGCCTCCACATGCAGCGGGTGCAGCGTCCAAAGCAGGGCGCCGGTGAACGCCGCCAGGTCATTCGCCAGGAGTTTTCGGGCAATGCGGTAGACAACCCAAATGGTGAGGGCGTAAAGCGCAAGCTGGACGGTGTGGTAGGCAGCGGGATTAAAACCAGCCACCCGGCAGATTAGCCAATAGGTGAACATGTGAAGAGGCCGGTAAAAGCTGGCCTGCGCAATGCCACCCGCGAACGACCACACCCGTCCGAGAAAGATCCGCCTCCACAGGTGAGGGTTCTTGATAAAGGGATTCTTGAGGATCTGCTCAACGTCGTCGGAAACAAATCCGCACTTCAGTGCCCCCTGGAAAAAGACAACGGCCGCAAGCATGAGCAGCCAACTGCCCAAGAGATGATGTTTTTTAAGCAGATCATTCAGGCGGACCAGCAAGATTCGACTCTCCCGTAAGCATCAAAAACCAACAATGGAACAACTCCCACGATTATCGCATCGACCCTAAACAGCGGGCATCCATTTCCGTCGCCCCATTCATACTGGCGAAATAGCTACTTCGGAATCGATGCCCGGACGCGCGCCGCCCCTTCCTTGTCACCCGCCGCATCCAGGGCCACCGCCTCCGCCCAATCAGCTTGGATGAATGTCGGGTCCACCTCGCGCGCCGCGTGAAACTGCTCCGCCGCCTCCGCTGGCTTGCCAAGTTTCAGCAAACAGGTTCCCAAATAAAAGCGCGCCCCTGTGTCCAGGGGGTTGGTCTTTACGGCTTTTTCGAAATAAGTCGCGGCGCGAGCGTAATCACCGTGGGGGAAGTAGACTGAACCCAGCACATTGTAGGCAAATGCGTTGTCGGGCATCAGGTGGATGGCTTTATCAAAGTACTCCAGCGCCTCTGCCTCACGCCCCTGGAGGATAAGAACCTGGCCCAGCCCGACGTCAGCGTTATAAGCCACGGCCGCGAGCGGGCGAAGGTCTTGCGAGTTCAGCTGCAGGGCAGTGCGGAATTCGCGAGCCGCGCCCTCCAGGTCATTACTACGCAACTGCAAAACCACCCCATGGGTGACGTGAACCACGGCGGCACGGGGAGAGGCGCGGAGCGAATAATCAAATAACGCGTCATTATCACGCCATCGGGGTATGGCGCGCATCGTTTGAATCCCCCAAAACACCGCCGTGATGGCAAGAATTCCAATAGCAGCCCAATTGTAACCAGCATTCGCGAAATGCCCCGGGATCCAGACGAAGGCAAGGTAACCAAACGCCAGGCAAAGTCCGACGGAGGCCAAATAGGAAAACCGGTCCGCAATAATCGGAATCGTGAGCGCGCGATAGTTTAGACAGGGCAGGATGGTAACGATCCACCAGAGGACCAGAAAGCTTAAGCGAGAATCGCGCTTGCGCCACAAACACGCGACGGCAAGAACCAGCAGCGTTGCCCACGGCCAGGGTGAGCGCAGGCTGGAGGCAAGATCGAATCCACGGAACTCGCTGAGGTTCACCGGCCAAAAAAAGAGTTTGGCGTTCTGGCCCAGCAAGCCGATCGCCGCCCAAGCCGCTTGCGAACTCCCGATTCTTCCCGGAGGCGTTCCTGAGAAACGACCCATCAATTCCACACGGATGATTGCACAGAGCAGAGCCGCGCCCACATAGGGAAGCCAGTTGCACAGCCGGCGGAACCAACTCTCCGTGGAGGAATTGCAAAACCAATATACCAAGATTAGGAGAGGAAATGTAAAGGCCATCTCCTTGAAAAAAAGTGCGGGGAAGTAGACCGCTGCCGCAGCCAAATGCCAGGCGAAATTTGCCGGGGCATGCTCCTCCGCGCGGAGAAACATCCAAAAACCCAGTAGGCAGAAGAGTGTGCAGCCGATATCTGAGATCGAGGAAACCCACGCCACCACTTCGACGTGCAAAGGATTCAAGGTCCAGAGCAAGGCGCCGGCAAACGCGGCCAGATCATTCTGAAGGAGCTTACGCCCGATGAGAAATACCAACCACACGCTGACAGCGTACAGGACGAGAAGTAGCAGGTGGAATGGGGTCGGATCAAAGCCCGACACACGGCACACTAGCCAGTAACAAAATATTGACAGTGGACGATAAAACCCCGCTTGCGCGCCAGGCCCGTCAAACGAAAACAACGCGCCCGTGAAAATCCGCTTCCACATATGGGGATTCTTGAGGAAGGGATTTTGCAGAATGAGGTGGACGTCGTCATAGACAAACCCGCAAGCCAAAGCGCCCTGGTAAATCACCACGGCCACCAGGATCAGTACCCAACTGCTTAAGGCATGATACTTCCGGAGAAGACCATCCATCCGGGTCAACAATGTTTGTTCCCCCTGTAGATTCTGGACACCCGCAAGCCCATAATTCATCA